>JAAUYL010010627.1_pt1 | contig 15831 bp, 32 predicted proteins | sample 7278011 | NCBI WGS metagenome assembly JAAUYL01 (sample SAMN14350225, study PRJNA611818) | marine sediment metagenome | isolation source: surface marine sediment (1.8m) | place: French Polynesia: Moorea | collected 2018-08
ATATTATTTTACCTGCATCTCGATGAAGTAGGACCCCAGCCAGTCTATGACCTCCAAATTGGATGGAAAATATCTAAAAAAAATAAAAAATCGTGAAAACAAACGAAAAATCCGTGAAATTGGTCGGGAATATACCTATACGAGTCGAAGTGGTACTGGTAGGCCTGCTGCTTGTCGCCCTCGTTGTCAAAGATCGTGCCCATCTTCTGGAGGATCACGGGGTCGGTCGGCGAGAGGCCGAGCAGCTGCAGGAACCACTCGATAGCCTGATCAACTTCGCCGAGAGCCTCGTAGAGGCTAGCAATCTGGTATACGACCTCGCTGTGGTTGCGGACGATGCTGTGCAACTTGAAGAAGTCCTCGAGCGCCTCGTCGTAGAGGCCGAGCTTCTTGTTGCACAACCCACAGTTGTACAGGGCCTCGACGCAGGACGCGTCGTTCTCCAACGCGACCTGATAGAGTTCCTTGGCCTTCTCGATGTCCCCCTTCTGGAAGCAGCAGTTCCCGAGGTTGACGAAGGCCGCCGCGTTGTACGAGTCGGCCGTCCTGAAAGTGGTTATGATTTCGATCAGACGACCCCATTAACCCTCACGCTAGTTTATGTACCTGGCGTGCTCGGCGTAGCGCTCGGCCTGCTCGGTCTCGCCCTGCAAGAAGTACAGGAACGACAGGTTGGTCGAGGCCGTGGAGGCCACCTTGGTCTCCTGCTTCTCGAAGGCCTTCAGGGTTTCCACGGCGCTGCCGAAGTCCTTCTGGCGTAAGAACATGACCGCCTTGTTGATCTCGAGGTCGTTGGCCAGCTGCGAGTGCTGAGACATCTTGATGGTGTCGACGCACCAGTTGTACCCCGACGAGAAGCTGTCCTCGATCATCTAAAACAAAAACATTTACAACTTGATTTCAAGTTAACCTCGGCATTTTTAACCGGTGAAATCAGCTTGGCGGCCGTGAGGATGCACTGCTCGGACTCGTGCCGCTTGGCGCGCTCTATCTTGCGGAGGTTGTCATTCTTGATCACCTCCAGGATGAGGTTGGACAACGGGTCGTCCGACACGCTCGCGTACTTGTCTTCGTCGTCGTTCTCCATCGGGACCTCGAGCAGTTGCTGAAACCTGAACGATCAAAACAATTGTATATTTTTTCCGATTTCACGAGTTTTTTTATTGTAATTCGTACCCTTTCTTGGTCCTGTCCTTGTCTCCGAGAGAGTAGTAGCAGAGGACAAGATGGAGGCCGGTCTTGAAGTCCGGCTGCTCCGACATGATCCACTCGAAGGAGGTGCAGGCGTCCGAATACTGGCCCATCTTGACAAACAGGATCCCGATGTTGTGCATGATCTTGATCCGCATCCGCTTGTGGGTGTTCGGGACCTGGTCCAGCGCCATCCTGTACAACTTGATGGCCTTGGCATACTGGCCGAGCTTGAAGTAGATGTTCCCCATGTTGACCTTGAGGCGGCCGGCGTTGTTAAACATCCTGTTCTTGGTGATCACCTGGTAGGTGTTCAAGGCCTCCGTGTACATCTCGTTGGCCGCGTACTGGTTCGCCAGGTTGAACAGGACGCTGAAGGTCAGGTCGAGGTTGTGCGAGTCGCTGAGGCCGGCCTGCTCACGGAGCCTGATCAGGCTCCGCTCCTTCGACGACGCCTCCTTGGCGCGGTCCAAGGCGAGCTTGACCTCGCCGCGGCTGTTGGCGAAGCAGGACTCCTCGATCAACTCGTTCACCTTCTTCTCCAGGCCCTTGATCTTGTCCTCGGGCGACTCGCCGCGGGCGGCGTTCAATCCCGGGGATCCACCCGTGCCCCTGGCAGCCTGGTTCAACGGGTCGAACATCCTGGACCCCGAGGCGGTGCCGGGGTACCCCGCGCCCCTGATCCCGGTCATGGGCCTGTTCAGGCCGTCATTGGCTCCTGAAAATTAAATAAATAATATGTTGGAAAAAACTCGTGAAATTGGGCGATACCTGTTATTGGTCGACCGGCTGCCGTCATGCCGGCTGCGGTTGTTCCTCTCAAGCCCGAGGCCGTTCCGAGCCTGGCGGCGGCCGAGGTCCCGGGCGCACCCCGGGTTGCACCTGCCGTTCCTGGAGGCCTTCGGCCATGGCTGGTTTGCAAGGCTTTCTGGAACCCCTCGTCATATTCGAGGTCCTGCGTTTGCAACGGGGCGGCGACCTCGTCGATCCCGAACCCCTCGTACGGGTCGTCCGCGTCCTCGGCCTTCTTGGGCTTGGCGCCGTTGGAGATGCTCGACAACAACATCGTCCCGTCGACTTTAAACGACTCCTTTCTCAAATCTTCTTCGTCTCCTAAAAATCAAATAAAATCGCATCAATTAATTTCCCATTTGCCATCATTAAAAAAATCCGTGAAAAGTGAATCTGTTCGAGATAATTTGGGAAACCCTGTGAAATGTCATATCAGACCGCAGTGATTTTTTAAAAAATGCATTTAAAAGGGGAGGATAACAAAAAAGTCATTCGATTTGAATCATGGAGACCACGTTGAGGTCGGGCAATAAAATGCCAGCTTTGGCCTTCGGGACTGGAACCTCCTATGGCAACCGATCCAACGAAGTCCGTGATGGAATTCTCAAGGCTTTCGAAGCTGGATTTCGGCATATCGACACTGCCATCAGGTATAATCTCATCTAATCCAATGAGTTGAACCACTTTTAATCCTGATCCTGTTCAGGTACAACACGGAAGAAGGCGTTGGCGAAGCCATTAAAATCCTCATCCAGGACAAAGGCTTCAAGAGGGAGGATATTTTTGTGACCACCAAAGTCAATTCGGATCAGTTCACCTATGACAAGGTCTAACAACCATATTGCCCAATTTCACGAGTTTTTTCAACAATGTTTCTGTAGGTTATGGCTGCGATGGAACAGAGCTTCCAGAGGCTGGACTTGGACTACATTGACTTGGTTATGATCCACTCGCCGGGGATCCCGGAAGGCTACCCCTACTTGGACCCAGAAATCATGAAAACCTTGCCCAAGACTCCTGAAGAATATCAGGTAAGTCAACATTTCCAATATTTTAATTTTTCGCGAAAACAATTTTTGCAGGAGGCCAGAATGGCAATGTGGGAAGCGTTGCAAGATTTAAAATCAAAGGGAAAAGTCAGGGACATTGGCGTTTCCAACTTCAACAGGTCTCATTTGGAGAACCTGATCCAAAATCCTCGGTAATTGTATTTAGATAAATTACTTTTTGAGAAGTAAAAATAATTTGTGAAACAGCTGCAAGGAGATTCCCGTGATCAACCAAATTGAACTCAACCCCTTGATGGTCGACAAGGACATTGTCAACGTTTGTCAAGAGCACCAGATCCTGGTGCAAGCCTATGCTCCCTTGGGAAGTGGATCGTACAAGAAACAAGAAGATCCTTTAAAATCCAGTAAATTAAATGAAATCAAATTGGATCAACTTTTGCATTAGAGACCATTTTTAATAGTTTTAGGCAATCCAAAGTTGAATGACATTGCTGACAAGATTGACCAAGGAGCCTCGGTAGCACAACTGTCCTTGTCTTGGATTTTATCAAAAGGTATCCTATTTATTTTAAGCTAGATTTTGTAGAGTCCTGATTTTTCCCTCTCTCAATTTCAGGATTTGGTGTGGTGACCAAGTCCGAAAACCCATCAAGGATGAAAGAAAATGTTGCTGCTCAAGATTTGAAATTGAACTCGGAGATTGTCAAGCAAATCGACGACATGAACGTCCAACACAGGATTTACATGGACCCTTATAAAATTCCGTGAAATTATAAAAAGATAGAATTTCTGTTCGAGATATTTTTTCCGTGAAATTGGAGGTGGTGCAATTTTTGAATCTGACGAACCCTTGTCCCCAGCATCCTGAGCGATCACGTCCACCTGGGTGACGTTCTTCAAGTCCTCGTCGGTGTTTGAGTTGTTGTTGTTGCCCTCCTTGCTTCCCAAGATGTCCTTCGTCATCAGGGTGGACTTGAGCAGGTTGCTCATGTTCCAGGACTCGACCTTGGCCTTGGACTCCTCGGTCTCCGTGTTCTCCTTCTCCTTGACGTTGTTGTCCTCCGTGGTGGTAGACGGCTTCCTGACGAAGAACGTCCACTTCTTCGACATTTTCTTGGCCGTGGAGGCCGCGGCTAACGCCTTGTCGCCCTCGAACTCGGGCGAGGTCCTGCGCGAGTGGAACGGGGTCGCCGGGTACACGGGCTTGATCTCCAACGTCGCGGGGGTGTCCTTCCTCGGGGTGGACCCCGTGGGCGTCGCGGTCTTCTCTAGACGGGTGACGACGTTTGCCTTGCGCTTCGAGGCCAGTACTGAGGTCGCTGCCGTGGCGGCCGAGGCCATTTTTAACTCTTTTTAACAGCAATTGCGTGAGATGACGATGATGTTCTGGATCGATTAACCGATATTATACTCTCCGAGTTTGACTTGTAATCGAATGAATCTGTACATCTACCATGCCAGGTAAGATTTTTATATGGGACAAAAAAACCGTGAAATTGCATAAATCATGAGAGAGACCGCCGGATGGGGATATTTTTAGTCCAATGCATATAAATATGTCCGACACAGTTTCACGAATATTTTTTTCTGTTTTCCAGTTAATATTGGAAGTTAATTATCTGAATTGCCAGGAAACTTGGCAAAAAGGTTAGGTTAGAAAACTCGGGAAAAAAGGTGAACCAAGTGGTCTTACCTGATTTGGAGAGGTTGGAGAATCTAAGCTTAATTTCCTCGCTTTAGGATTGAAGAATGCTTCTAGACGATTGTTTTCAAAATGGAGACTTTTCCAAGGGCTTTCTCCGACTTCAAAATTGCAAATATCTGCTGTGACTCAAACGCAACTCATAATTCTGGCTATGCCAGGTATGGTTTTCTAAGCAGTGGCCATGGATATTTTATCATTTTATGTTAGCTTTCTCATTGAAAGCATATCATAAGTGCATGCAGTGTATAAAAATCACTAAAATATTTATTGCACATTATTTTGTTCTTAAGATTTGGTCGCATCAAAATAGCTCGGTGGAAGGTCATTCCCGAAAGAGCCCAATCCAGGGTACATGGACGAGGATGGCGGTGGAGGTGCTGATGCACCAAATGGATCTCCGCCAGCATTGTCATTTTCAATGTCAGAATTGGAAGCATTGGTGAAGTACCAGGAGTGGACATCAATAGGGTAGTTGGGTCCATTTTCTTGATGAACGTATTTGGCAGACACGTCAAGCGATGCCTTCAAATGCCAACCCTGCTCATTGGCTTTTTTCAGAATGTGGAGCAGCATGGACCTTCCATGAAGTCCATTGTTGTGGGAACTGTTCCATGGCATTCCCTATAATAAAAAATTAGATTAATAGAATCTCTTTTGTCATTGATATTTTAAGTCTTACATTCAATTTAAACTCGTAGCAATCATTGGCTTTTTGTCGCTCATCCTGAACGCCATATCCATAAGAGTTGCGGACAACATCCTGAAGTCCACTGAGGAGACCGCTAGGGAAGCCGATGAACCTGATCTTGTCAATATCACTGAGAGCAACACAGGCGTACTTGGCCGATCCAGGATTACACCTGACCATGGTGATCACACTCTTGTCATGACTCTTCCTGGACAAATCATTTCCTGTCAAGGGGGCCCATCCATGCCATTGGAGGGTTTCCTGTGAGAACAATATCTTGATCCAGCAATCTCAATAACGTCTAGATATTTAGCTGGATACTTACGAATATCTTGCAAATCAACCTTCTGGAGCCAACTGCGTCCATCCCTGAACAATGGAAGGGATGCCCTTTGAGCTTGAACTCGACTGCACCATAGTAGTCTCTGATGCTAAGAGTTTCTCCTGGTTGCCAGTTGTCCTCGATGCAGGTCTTGACAGCATCCACAATTCGTTGGTCGGAAGACAACTCACCCATGAACCGAATCCTGTCAGTCCTGTTCAAGCTGACCACTGATGTTTGAAGTTTCTGTAAGAGAGGGACAATGTCCATTATATTGGATCAGAAACACAACATTTATGCTTATTGCTTACAGTGTGATTTTCCTTGACAAAGAACATTGAATCAGTGCCACCTTTGATGTTAACACAGGCATGGAACTTCCAGCCAATTGCGGACATGTTGGCAATGATCATGTGCAGCAAGTTCCTGGCCTCAGTGGATTGTCGGTCAGTTGAGAACCATGGCTGTCCACGAAGCTTGAACTCATGCAGTCTCTGTCCCATGCTCTGGAGATCTTCTTCATTCTGGATGCCAGCTGACCAGTAGCTTTGGATGCATTTGGTGATGCAATCCTGGATGGCATTGTCATGGTGTAATAGGATGAGTTTGTCCCATCCCCCAGGAGCGACACAAGTCATTCTACGCGTTTGACCTTCTGCACTGACCTTCTTGAAGAACAGTGTTGACTGTAATAACAATCACAATACATGAAAGAATCATTCTATAAAGACTCTTCCAAGGTTAATGTACCTGATCATACAACCGGGACAAGTCAGAGCTGGTGACAAAGTCATAGCCCAAGGATCGCATTCCGCCAAGGAGAAGGAGGATGAAGAACTTGCCCGTGGTGGCATCGGATTTGCCCCCATTGACCCTGAATGGTCCTCCTGGCAGGTAATACTGGCTGGCTCCGCACTTGTCCTTGACAACGGACAAGTTGCCCCCGACATTTCTAAATACAATTAAACAATTCAGTATGATTTCACAGTTTTAGCAAGCTTATAACTTACAAGACAATCGTCTCCATCAAGGATTTGACGTCTGGGGGTGCGTAGAAGACCCTGACCTTGTTCCACATTCTCAGGTTGACGGCAACATATCCAGGATTCGTTCCAGCTTCTGGAAACGGCATGGAGACGGATCCGCCCATATTTTTGTTTTGTTTTGATTTGGTGCGTTTTCACGAGTTTTTTCCTTGTTGTGTTATCGGGTCAAGGAATTGCTTCAAAATGATTCACAATTCTTGAACGTCACAAAAAGATTATGAAAATAATCAGGGTTCCACCTTTTCCAGAGAAGCGTCAAAAATAATTTTATCTACAATTACAAGCTGATGTTTCATGAGTCACACTTGCGCCACAGGCACACTGCACATCACTGTGCTGTACTTGAACAGGTAAAAAACTATAGCGTATATTTAAATATTTGCGTATAACGTAGCTTTTATCTTCTAATTTTGCAAGTGTAGTGTATCTTTCACATGTAAGCGGACAAAAAATATATGAACATTTATGAATGGAGCATTTCAATTTCAGATCATAGGAATGCCGTTGTTACTTTGCATGCAATAGTAATAATAATCCAAGCCAGAAGGTACTTCGTCTTGACATGATGATTGTTGGGGTTGGGCACGTCCACGATTACCACTTCCGGTTGTCTCAAGATCTGGAAGACAGTCGGTGAAGTACCAAGAGTGGACATCAATGGGATAGTTGGGTCCATTTTTCTGGCGGACGTACTTTGCAGACACGTCAAGTGATGCCACCAGATGCCAACCTTGCCGATTGGCTGCTTTCAAGATGTGGAGTAGCATAGACTTGGCATGCAGTCCATAGTTGGTACAATGGCTCCATGGAATTCCCTAAAAACAGTATTAGTCTTCTCGATCAATGATTTAAAGATTGTGATTGGCCATATACCTTCAGCTTAAACTGGTAGCAATCGATGTCATTTTCACGCTCATCCTGAATGCTGTAAGAGTAGGAGTTCCAGACAACCTCTTGGAGGTTTCGGAGCACATTGCTTGGGAAGCCAATGAACCTGATCTTGTCTATACTGCTGAGAGAGATGCAGGCATACCGAGCATTGGCTGGATTGCACCTGGTCATGGTGATCACACTCTTGTCATGATCTTTTCTCGACAAATCATTTCCTGTTAGTGGAGTCCAGCCGCACAACCGAAGACCCTCCTGTAATTAAACCCAACAGTTATTCCCTATATTGGTTAGTGTCCTTTTGATTGGAGGGCTTACAAAAATTTTGCAAATCAATCTTCGTGTGTTTATAGCTTCTGTGCCAGAGCAGTGGAAGGGGTGTCCTTGAAGTTTGAACTCCAGTGCACCATAATAGTCACACAGGTATGGATCTTCACCATCTTGCCAGAAGTTGACAATGGCATTACTGACAGCTATAGCAACATTGTCATTCTTGGACATCTCCCCGATTAATCGGATTCTATCGGTCCTGTTTAAGCTGACCACAGAAGTAGATATTCTCTGCAAAATCAAATCAGCACATCATTTAAAGATCAAGAAAAGAAAGAACATCAAGGGGTTACTAACCTGATGCGGAGTCTTCATGAAGAACATTGTGTCTGTACCACCCTTGATGTTGACAGTGGCATGAAACTTCCAGCCAATCATGGACATCTTGTTGATGATCTTGTGCAAAAGGTTCCTTGCCTCAGTGGACTCTTTGTCTGAGGCAAACCATGGATTGCCAAACAGTTTGTATTTGTGCAAGCGTTGTCCGAGGCTTTCTACATCAGATTCATCCTGGATGCCATTTGACCAGTATCGTTCAATGCAGGCAGTGATAGTGTTGCGAATGTCATTGTCATAGTAAAGCAAGATCAATTTGTCCCAGGCTCCTGGAGCGACACAGGTGATTCTACATGGTGCACGTTCTGGACAGACCTTCTTGAAGAACATTGTTGACTGGAAATTAAAAAAAACCTTTAAAACACTTTTGACACAAGTGAAACTGGAAAAATCCAAACCTGATCATAGGTTCGGGCTAGATCTGAGCTGACAATGAAGTCATAGCCCAAGGAGTACATCCCTTCCAGGAGTTGGGTGACAAAGACTTTTCCTATGGTTGCATCGGATTTGGCACCCTGGACCATGAACGGTCGTCCTGGAAGATAATACTGAGTGGCTCCACACTTGTCTTTGCCATTTTGAGGTTTGCCACCAACATCTCTGCAATCAAAGATGTTCCAATATAAATTAAACATATATGTTATGTACAAATCTGATATCACTTACACAACAATCTCCTCCATCATTGAATGCACTTCTGGAGGACCGTAGAAGACAATGACTTTGTCCCAAGATCTCAGGTTGATTGCCACATATCCAGGATTGGATCCTTCTTGGGCAAATGGCATTGATGCTCCCGACCCCATGGTTGTAAAAAAGTTGTGAAACTGACGTGATTTTAGTGATGTCACATCACTGACTGAATCCAAGAAAACTATGCGTCATTTTGATATTTTTGCGTTTTTCAACAGCGCCCATGCTCTCCGAGACCCCGTCAGGCTGCAACGTCATTGGCTAGAGAGTGAGGTCAACGACCAATAGGATGTCTGCTTTCGGCGATGGCAACAAGCTTTCTTTTTCCCATCCTTAGAAGTCAAGTACGCCGCTCTCTCTTTTTGCTGCCAAAACAGTCTCATGACTAAATGATTCCATACATGAGCAGTGTACCCAAAAAATAATTTTCTTCAAAAAAAGGTAAGATTCTATCTCAAAGTCTCAGCCGCTTTCACATTAAAATGTCATTGACAAGTTTTTATCACAATTACCACAAAAAAACTTGTGAAATTCTAGAATCCTGAAACATGGCGGAAGCGACGTCTGAACAAGATCAAGCCAACTCGGGGAAGAAGTCCGTCCTCGTCCTCGGCGGCACCGGGGAGACCGGCCAGTGTGTGATGAAGGAGCTCCAGTGCTGCGACGAGGTCGGCAAGATCATCATGATCAATCGCAGGAACGTCGACCTCGACGGTCCGGCAGTCCAAAAAGTAAGACAATTGGTTTTCACAGGTTTTTTTTTCGTGAAATCACATTAGGGTCCTTTAACAGATCGAGCAGAGGGTGATCAACTTCGACGCCATGGACGAGCACGACAAGGACTTCCAGGGGGCCGACGTGGCCATCTGCTGCTTGGGGACGACGATCGGAGCCGCCGGCAAGGCCGGCATGCGCAAGATGTACTATGACTACATGGTGAACTCGGCCAAGAAGTGCAAGGAGAGCGGGACCTGCAAGGAGTTTCACCTCCTGTCTGCAGCAGGCAAGTAGTAGCCGAACTAGATCAGGATGAAGTTGGAGCCTGACCCTGTGGGCGTTTTAGGTATCAAGGAGAACTCCATGTTCGCCGCGATCAGGAACTTTGCCGAGCGCGACGCCGCCATCAAGGAGATGGGATTCGACCGGGCCGTGTTCTACATGCCGAGGTTGCTCTTGAGCAAGAGGAAGACTCAGGGATTCAACTTTGGCCGCACCCTGGAGAAGATGGGCAACGTCGTTGCCAAGGTACAATTCCGATCTTTTTCTTAAAAGTTCTTTTCGATTTCACGACTTTTTAGGCTACCGATAAATCTGGAAAATGGTCAATAACAGTAGAATCCTTGGCCAAAGTCATCGTGCACAACGCGATCCTGAAGTCCTCCGACGACAAGGTGCAGAAGCTCGAGCACGCGGACATCATCAACTTCTTCAAACCCAAAGAGTAAACCCTTTAATATGGCCTCTTCTCCAAACGTTTAACCAGACCACAAAATGAAACAACCTGATCCCCGATCTCCATGGAAGAAAAAGTGTCACTTAAGAATACCTCGAGTACGACTTTCAATGTATAATGTTCAAAAAATGTTACACTAAAACTGCCTGATATTTGTTAAAAACCAATGATATTACAGTAATAGATGCTACTATATGTATAGACTAAGCTACCTCGTAGAATTAAAGCAATGGTTGTATTTTCTGTGAAATGGAGTAAACCGTTTTATGCTTTTAAAATTGATGTGCCTCCTAATTACGTACTTAAAAGGGTAGAGAAATAAATGTTAAATCACATGAGATGGACAAAAAATTCTATGATTCATTCTGTTTGAAGATGACATTCTGTGCTTTTAGTAGGAGAAAGCAAAAGTTATACTATACTATAAGTACTTCATATAACCGTCAAAGTCCGAGGTAGAAAATAGAAAGCCCCTACCAAAAAACACGTACGTTAGTTCCTTACAAACCGACAAAACCAGCTGAAACTTAGTTGTCATCATCTAACAAAAGTCCCAGCTGCTTGAGAAATTCCTGGAAATATTTAAAAAAACTCGTGAAATCGGACAAAACTCATATCAAATCATGATGCCCGCAAAAACTGATAAAACCGTGGCGGTGTCATGAAAGTGGGAGTAGCCGGGACTGAAGCTGCTAATGTTGTTGACATTGATGAGATTGAGAACCTTGCCGTACTTGATCCAGTCCTTGTTGTTTTAGTGGGAGGATTTCACAAAAACTGTTCTGAATCTGCGATATTATCAGCAGCCATTGGATCCATCTCGTCCAAGGTAAAGATTTAAGGTTTTGTGGAGTTTCACGAGTTTTTTTTCACTGTGATGTTGTTTTTTCAGGCTGTCAACCAGCATTGGAAAGGGAAGTATGAGTCAAGATGATCTCAAATGATGCTCCGGCCCAATCGCGAATGACAACCCTGGAGTCCAACCCTGAAGACATTGCCACTTCCGGTACAACGAATACGACAACGACAGCAGCAGCCAGCAAACAAGTAGACGTAGGATCGAAAACTTCCAGAACAGAGCTCACCAAGGTCGACAAGGAGCCGTTGGCCAACCCCGCCACCCCAGTCGAGGACAACCCCGACAACCTCGACGACATCCTCGACCTCCACCAGAAGGATCACGACACGAAGAGCTCGTCCACCGAGGGACCAGATTCACAGGCTCACTCGCCGTCATCAAGTCCAATCGGTAAAGTTACAACTTGGAATGTTTTGTTTTGTTCAAGAGTTTGACCAAATCATTGTTTAGCCATGATGGTGCCCGCGTACCCGGATGTGGTGAGCGACCCCAATGCAGAAGAGGGCGGCCCCCTCCTGCCGCTCTTCGCGCTCAAGTTCAGCGACGAGATCAACAAGGACGGTGACGTCGTCCGGTACAAGTTCAAGGTCCAGAAGTTGACCCCCAACAAGCCCGACGACCCCGAGTTGCCCGAGGCTCTCGTGATCGAGCGCGAGTACGACGACTTTGAGTTTCTCCACCACAACTTGGTCACCCACAACAAAGTAAAACCGAATCAAACACTAAGAATTTCGATTTTAAAACTTACCTGACCGTTTAGATCACGGGACTGATCGTGCCGCCGCTGCCCCCGAGGCCGGGTGCCGACCCTCAGTCGGCCGAGTCCAAGTCCAAGAAGCAGTTCGGCTCGGGCACCAAGTCGATGAGCGGCGACGACTTCCGCCAGGACGTGGCCGGCCTTGAGCGCTACATGGCGCAGATGCTGCGTCATCCCGTCTTCGGCCGCGACCGGCACATCGCCGAGTTCTTGGAGCACCGCAACGCGCCCATCCGCGCCAAGATCAAGAAGGGCTTCTTCGCCGGGATGAAGGAGAGCCTCGAGACTCGGAAAACGTCCGGCGTCCGCGACGCCGACGACTTCTTCCAGAAGGAGCGCGAGTGGGCCGTCGCCTACGGCGCTCACATCAAAGACGCCTGTGATCGTTTCAATGGAGTCATCTTTGCCCAGATGCGTCTGGCCAACCAGGTAGGCAATTTCCGGTTTTCACTTTTGATTTTTGACTTTTTTGAATTTCGAAAGCAGGAAGTTCTTTGTTTTTGTTTCCGCCAAACGCTCGGCGCGCGCAAGAGTTACCGGACTAAAACAAACAAAAGTCAAAAACAGCCAACTTAGTTTCTAAAATCCGATTTATTCAGTTTTTCAAAATTTTGAGATTAAGTAATTTTAGATCCCGGTCGGTGGCTTGATGAGCTTGCCGTCCTGGAACATGGCGGTTCGCTTGAAAACGACGGTGAACTGGAGGTTGGGGTAGAGTTCTTCGCAGCAGTCGTACTTCTTCTCTTCCCTGTGCGTAGTCATCTCCAAGATCTCGATCTGGAAACGAAATCAATTCATCAGAGATTGGCCCAAGAGGTTAATATTAGAGATTGATGCTCACCTGGTTGTTCTGAAAGTAGCTATTGTTGAGACCATTCTCGTTGCCTTTAATGGAGAGCTCGACGTCGAGGTCGTCCATGCTATACGTCCAGGACCCGAACTTCAGGGTGCAGTTCTGGACTCCCCAGGGCCAGTCGGCATAGTTGATGTCACAGTGGCTCTATAATGATCAGATGTATCAATCCGAAATTATATTAAGAAAACCAAAATCTTACTCTGTAAATCATAGGGGGAACATGGAGCATATGGCCGCCGGCATAGACGATGGCGTTGGAGTAGTGCTCTCCTGGCAAGTAGATAGACTCGGTGGCAGCAGCCGCGTTGTACAGGGTGAAGTCAGGCATCCAGATCCTGGAGGGTTGGACACGAAGGGCGGTAATGTTGCCATTCGCCTCGGCATCCCAAGTCAAGCGGGGATCGTCCCATCGCATTTGAAGCCAGGCGCTAGTTTTAAGTTTCTAAAAATTGAAGCAAAATCAGACTTTGATTCGAGTGCCGAAATTGATTTCTTACCTGAGATCCCGGGCAAATGCTGAGATCGAGGAGCTCCAAGCCGACCTTGACCTTGGTCTTGCCGGGGGGCTTGACCATTTTGTCGTAGCCTTCGAAGAGGCCATCCTGGAGGACAGACAGTTGATCGAGGCCATGGGCCATCGTGATGGCAACGAGGAGGACGAGGACGAGCTTCTCCATGTTGTTGATGTTGTGGATCTTGGAAAGGTAGATCGGACAATGATGCCTTCGTCTTGGAAACACATCCTTTTTATAGTCGATCTCGGATTAAGATTGTTTACGAAAAAGTAGATTTGCCAATATTCTTGAACAAAAAACGAGTCTTGAGAGCTGTCACATAGTCTGTGACCCCCGTCCTCCAACATTTCCTATTTTATATAAACGCGTGATTTCACGAGTTTTCTTCCGTGAAACCGAAAATCATAACAAAACAATTTAGACTTTGAAGTCCAACTTCCTTGATCTCCAAGTTGAGCGTCACGTTGTGTATGACCTCTGTGTATCAAGTTTTCCAGTTTTCAATCATCAAGACAGAGTCAGAACGGGGTTTCTCGAATTGGATCAAGTTTATATTTCGATTCTCGATATATCCTTTCACTTTTCTTGACAAAACTTAAATAATTCAGGGTGTCATCAGTTTGTCGTCCTTAAACATGGACTTGCGCTTGAAGGCGATGGTGAAGTCCAGGCTGGGGTAGGCCTCGGGGCAGCAGGAGTAGACCTTCTCGTGTCTCTCAGTGTACTTCCCGACGATCTCAACCTAAAAAATGATCATGATTTTGATTGACAAGTCTTGCATTAGATCATTGATATGTTTACATGATCAGTCTTCATGGTGTCCGTGTCGATAACGTCGGAGAAGAGGCCCTCGGCGACAACATCGAGCTCCTCGACGCTATACGTCCAAGATCCGAAAGTCATGGTGCAGTTCTGGACACCCCAGGGGTAGTCGGCGTAGTTGACCTTGCAGAAGCTCTAAAAAAAGGACAACAATATTTCACGGATTTTTCAAATTTCTATAATTAATCGATCGTACCCTGTAAGTTTGAGGAGGAACATAGATGATCAAACCGGAAGAGACCACGACAACATTGACAGAATCGTCCCAGGTGACATAGTTGGACTCGGTCGGCTTAGCTTGATTGTACAGGGTGATGTCGGGAATCCAAATCTAAACAAACAAAGTCATTTTTGATTGGATAAGAATTAAGAATATTTTTTTGCAATTACATCAGAGGAATCCACTCGCAACATCTTGATGCCACCGTTCTTAGACGCGTCCCAGGCCAGCCTCGTGTCGTTCCAGGCGTACGAAGTCCATCCGGTCATCTTGAACATCTGGAAAAAATACAGGGTGGGTTAATCAGGGTGGACCCTGGGGGCGTCTTACTCTATAAGTACTACCTCTTTGTGTGGGCAAATGTCCAAGTCGAGGACATGGTGGCCCACTTTGACTTTGGTGACGCCGTCGGGCTTGACGGACTTGTCGTAGGCCTCTAAGAGGCCCTTCTTCAGGACCTGCTCCTGGATGAGCCCGTTGGCCGAGACCGCGAGGCCGACGACGGCGAGGGTGATCACGATGGACTTGTACATCTTGTCGAGGCTGCTCCTGTCGAGGGACTAAAGTGCCTCTTACATATTCCAATTGCCTTAAATAGCTCCATTAGTCAATATTCATGAGCTGATTGCCGATCATATTTTGTTGCCATGGACTGCTGGAGCTAGTTTATTTTTCGTGTGAAACGAAAGTTCATAGACAACATGAACAGCCAGAAAACTGTTGTTATATGATTTATGTTGGCAGTCGTCACTCGCAATTATTCAATAAAAGTGACATGATGATTTGCTTACACAACAGAATTGAGTTGTCAAAGAAAGTACGAATTATTTTTTTCAGGTTACACATCTGGCCACCCTGCTTAACGCTTCCGTCGGCGGCCACGACGGGACGAACGCCTACTACAACCGCCTGAACTCGAGGTTCTCCGGCTGCTTGGAGGACACGGAGAGGCGCGGCCTCGACTCCGTCGTGATCAACGAGGAGTCCACCCTAGGGTCCTACCTGAAGCTCTGGTCCGCTTACCTGGAGTCCGAGAACGCCATGTTGCACAGGTAATTAAATAAATTAATTGATTAAAAAAACTCGTGAAATTGGACGGTCCTTTTTTAGGAGAACCTGCCTGGTCATAGAGGCCGACGCGGCGGCCAAGGCAATGCTGAAGGCCAAGCCCGTAAAGGCTCAAGCTGCTAGAAGATTAAAGGAAGACAAGGTATAAGATCAAATCAACCTGTTTGTTCTAATCTTTTCATGGATAATTTTGCCTCCAGGATGCCGAGCTGGACGAGGTTTCCAAGTCTGCCGAGCTCGAGACCAGGCGGTTCCACCAGGCGAGGTTGACGGAGATGAA
>JAAUYL010025616.1_pt1 | contig 15830 bp, 7 predicted proteins | sample 7278011 | NCBI WGS metagenome assembly JAAUYL01 (sample SAMN14350225, study PRJNA611818) | marine sediment metagenome | isolation source: surface marine sediment (1.8m) | place: French Polynesia: Moorea | collected 2018-08
GTGCGTTTCACTTTATGAGAGGCTCCTTTCTTGCCGTCTTACACTGCAATAAAATATCATATAGCCGGATAAAGTAGTGCAAATAAAGTTTTATGCACTCGTGCAAAAGTACATATTGTCGCCTTCGGGCTGGACGCCCTCGGGTCTCCAATAAAGTACTTTGCACTTGTGCAATAAAAATTTTTTTGCACGCCTTTACCCGGCTATAAAATACTAATCTCGACAGAATCCTATTGTTTTAAAACATGAAGATGCGTGGGAACCATTCGAAAAATCATATTTCATAAATGTTATATTTGTTTTGGAACTTGGAAAAGTAGTGCATCACATTGGAATTCTAAAATGCATTGGGCGAATTTTCTGTCGCTGCCAAAATTATTTGACAATTTGTCACTTTGCGAGAGCCAACGCTAAAATCCAAGATTCACTCGTTGAAATCACTTTAGTTTGAACTGGTCTTTCGGGGGAAACAGCAGGCTCAAAATGAGCAAAGGGGCAAGTAGATATACTCGTCATTTTTGAAAACTTAAGATATTTTTCTGACTTTTTTCTTTGCTTGTAACTAGGGATATTTTTTAATCCTCTTGATGGCAATTTGCTCGTTGTCAATGGGAGAACGAGTAGCTAAAGGTCAAAAGCGAAAAGAGAAACTACGTAAGCTTAATTTTTAAAGTGTTTGCCAAATATTATATATTTACTATCGTTTTCATAATTTATAGTACCTGTTTTTCAAATTGTCAAGTAAGTTTAACATTTTTGGAAAAAAAGAAATATTTAACATCGTTACCATACAAACATTTTTTAGGTTCCCGAATGACGTTTGCAGTGGGAGCTCAAATAAAAACGGCACTTGCTACACTCCGTAAGTTGAAACGTTTCAAAAGGCTTATATTTTTTAATAAAAATATTTATCAATTTAGTGAAGAATGTTCTACAAAAGGTGGTGTTGCCGCTGGAGGCTGTGCCGAAGGATTTGGAGTTTGCTGCACATGTAAGAAAAAAATAACCATATTTTAACAAAAGTAAACTTTTTTGCTGATTCTTTCTAAAAGTTTCTTTGGGCTGCGGATCAACATCAACTGAAAACTGCACTTATTTTGAAGTGTTGAACAGCCGTTCACTGTCTGGTCCTTGTCGATCCAAAGTCTGCAAATGTCAGTCAAATATCTGTCAAATCAGGTTAGTGAATGTAATTCCCATTTCACAGAAAATTGCAACTTCAACCTATTTGAAATTACAGACTTGATTTCAATACATTTATGATCACCGGCCCAACAACAACAACACAAAGTTCAAACAAACAAGTTGGCGGTTCAGTTGCGGTAACAGCTGGCAAAGAAGTCGCCCAAACCGGAAGGTGTCTGACAGATACATTTCAAGTTACCAATCAAATCACACTTCCGGTGATTTGCGGAGTTATGACTGGTCAACACGGTAATTAATTACAATTATGTAGTAATGAGCTGCACATGTTAATGACAAGTTAAAACTTTTCTTTTTAGTTTATTTTGATGCCAGCGATTCTTGCAACGATTTGGATTTTAATCTGGGCAATCAGCCGGTTGGAGTTCCAACTACCGCATCTCGGTCATGGAGCATCAAAGTAAGATTTCACAATAAAAAAAATCTTATTTTGAATTATTTTTTCCATTTTCAAACCCTTAGATTACACAGCTAAACTGCAATTCTGGCAATCTGGCACCGTCAGGATGTAGTCAGTATTATTTCGGTTCGAACTCAGGAACATTCCAATCGTTTAACTTTGGAGCCGGAAGCAACCGACATCTAGCCGAACAGCATCAGACGATTTGTTTCAGGCAAGAAAATAAAAACGCATCAAAACAAATCACAACTTTTTAATGTAATTTCTCTCTAGACGAGAAGCAAATTTCTGCCGGATTTGCTACTCTGCCGACGCTACCATCGATGTGTCTTATGCAAGCTTCAAAGCAGAAACAGCTTCAGGATTAGTTACTGTAAGTACTTGTGGAAATAAGTAAATTGTAAATAGACAAAAAATATTTATTTTTTCGTGAAAAAGGGCTCGCAGTGCTGTGCGTACGGTAAAGACGGTGTAACTAAAGGGTTTGACTGTGTTATGATACCAGGTAATTTAGAAAATTCTAATAAATAAAAAATATTTACCTTAAAGCATCCTAAAATTCCTAATTTATACACAGGAGCTGTAAACAAGGCGAGCACAAAAAATATTGCAGTCTCACAATGCGGTCATATGGCTGGACTAATATCTGTCATGGGCACTACGTCAACCACCGTTTGTTGTGAGTTTATTATTGTTTCAACATGTTCTAAATTATAATTTATGTCTATTTTATTGCAGCCCGAGCACATCCTTTCCGATTTGCCTTTCAAACAGATTCCTATGAAACGGCAGACGCAGCGATTGCAGAAGTGGCTTCAGCGAAAGCTACAGGAGAGCCAGTTCAAATTGGATTTCGATTGCGGTATTTTATGGACGACAATTGCAACTAAAACAATGGCGAAAATCCATACAAAATAGTTTTAACGTTGAACGCATTAACTGCTTACATTCTCGAGGTAATTACAATGATTTAATATTCTCAGTGAAAAGTAGCAAGTTGGCAATAAATGTTATTCAGCAGCAGAAGTTAAAATTCTTTCAAAATATCATTTTAAATACCAAAAGTAGCATTAGTATTGCTTGGAGTGCGTTGCCAACTATTTTAATGCCTCTTTATTCTGGGCAAATCTTTAAATATGATACACGCAAAATGTAAAACGGTTTGTGCAAAGTGAAGTTAATCCTTATCAATTGGCAAAAGTGGACGCTCATGTAAGCCTGTTTTACTTTACTTTTGCTAGACACATAATTTATTTGAATGCAATGACCGGTGAAATTGATAGCTATTCAAACTGATGCTTCAACAGACTGGAAATAACGTATTTTTTTTAAATAACACAAATAAACTAAATATTTCTCTTAAGCAGTATTTCTTGAGCAAGCCACTTGTTGGTAGTTAAAGCAAACGCCTGAAATAAAGATTTTTTGACTCAAAATAACGCAAAACATTTAATAAACTTGCCTCTTTGTTCTGTTCCTGCTGCCGGCGCAACATCCAAAGTAGCATCAGTGACAAAATCCACAGTAAATGGTTTTGTGCAATCTTTTAAAAATGTTTTTCAAAAAAATATATTTTGTAAAATATTTTTCTTTGTTTTTTTTCAAAACTTACCACAAACGGACGTTGCGTCCTTTTCCGTTGCATCGACGGTATTGAAATTGATACCGCACAATCGAGAGTGTAAATACCCAGTATTTCCTTGAAGGCAGCTGTCTCCTACGCCTAAAATATTTTTAATGATTAAAATTCAAAAATAACTATTTTTTTCTATACCTGAAATCTCAACGTAATCTTCAACGCAATTTTCATCAGCTTTTGCCATGGCTGTATTGTCAATACCCCACGATCGAGTGTCAGTACATAAAGTGTATTGGACGCAGCAATACCCTTCATGAGGTCGAATACAAACCGAATACCTTCCAATACCAAAGCAGAAATTAAGACTTGATCTTTCAAATCAAAGTTTATTTTATACCTTTGACTTGCCAAATGCATTTGTTGTCCAGATGAGGCATCAAAATTAAAAGTTTGAATTCTGCCTGTCAAACCCTCGTGATACTGAAGGCAGGATGGGTCAAATGGTCTGGAAAATATTTCATGAAAATATTTATATTTAATATTTTAAATATCTAATTACCTAGAAGGAGAGTTGCATGGTATCTGAGTGACTTTTATCTCCCACATTCTGATTGTCGAACTGCCAGTAAATCCAAACTGTATTGTGCCAGTTCCAGTTGCAGTCGTTCCAAGATCCATGTAAACTGACAAAAAAGTATCACAAATTGTTAAATTCCCTATTTGAAATTATTTTTGTTTAGATTGATACTTACGATGCTGCCCCGAATTCACACCACAGATGACAGGACTAGAAAGCCCGGAGCTCCCCTAAAAATATTTCAATAACTTTTTTATTGAAATATTTTTAACGTGAACTTACCTCAACTAAAAACGTGTCTAGACAATTGTGCCCATCGTCCGGCTCAGCAGTATTTGCAGGACCCAGTAAAGTCAAGGTTTCGAAATCGAGCCTCATCATGCAGACATCTTTTAATTCAAAATATTTAGGAAATATATTTAATCGGAATTATTTAGATTTTACCTGGTGAGCATTTTGCTACAGTGTATGACACCGCTGAGGTTGCACTTAGAGCGCTAGGAAATCCAGGATTCTAAAAATATTTTTCATTTAAAAAATTATTAAACAAAGCAAATCGAGAAATACCTGAATGTATGTGCAGTTCTCCGTGACTGTTGTCCCACTTTCGGAGAGGATAAATAGGCAGCAAACTCCAAAACTATAAAAATACTCAAAAATAAAAAAAATATATTTTTTTTTAAAAAAAGATTGCAAAAATATCTACCCGGCTGCACAATTTCCAGCAGCAGTACCTCCTTTGTCAGTGCATTCCGTCAAAGTGTAGCAGGTTCCATTTCGATTGATTCTATTAAAAATATTTATTAAAGTAGATAAATATTTTTAATTATAAGAAAATACCCTGAAGTCGCAGTGGTGCCACTTGTAGATCGACAGCCGTCGTTTTTAAATGTTACAATCGAAAACAATGACAGAACTAAAAATAACTATTTATTTATTATTTCAAATTAATTAAAAATGTTTAAAATATATTTTACTTGCCTTTGCCATTTCTGTCAGGAGATGGATCAGGTACATGACTGTTAAGCTCAATATTTCCCAGAGAAAATGCTCGGGCAAAAATTGAAATACATAGCAGCAAAAGTAAAATCTTCTTTTTTGGGGACATTTCTGAAATGAAAATATTTTAAATGATTTCTTAGAAAATTGTGACTTCGCTTACCAAAGGCTATTCTGCCTCTACTAAAACCACAATTGGATTATCTTTGGCTCGTCAATTTTGAATTTATGAAAATAAATTCAAAAGAGGTCATCGTCTTCTTTTTGTTCCTGGGAAAGTATTTGTAATAATTTCTTTACATTAGAAAACAATGGAAGTCAGGAATGTCGTACAGAATTTTATTCAATTTTGAGCAGTGCCCAAAATTACAATTTAATATCTAAAGAGTTGCAAATAATTTGGCAATCCATCCATCAAGTCAGTCAATCGGTAAAATCACTTTAAAAAGAAATCAACCCAATTTTAGAATTTCATTTGACATTGGCATTTTTGATCGATTTAAAGAATTTTTGCAATTTAAAATGCGCGAAGCGCACTGTCATTTGTCATTTTCTGGCTCGACTTCTGAATTTAATTTCGCGGAAAAGAGGCTCATCCGTTGGTTGAAATCTCTCCTTTACTTTGGGTCGCAAGCCCGAAAAGTCAACATGTTGGCCATTCAGAAGGTATTAAAACTAGTTTGAAATATTTTGTTTTTTAATAAATTATTTTACATTTTTAGGGATTTTTTCTTGCATTGTTAATGTTAGCTTTTATGAATTTCGCACTTGGTGAACGTTCAGCAAAAGGAACAAAACGAAACAAAAAATTACGTGAGTTTGTAATTGATTGTTGAAACTTAGAATTTTATTTTTTAATACTCCAAACGTCCTGATTTTAGTTCCAGTTTTTCAAATTGTTAAGTGAGTCAAGGAATTTTATTACAAAATATTAGATGTAAGCGAAAGACATTTTAATGCAACTTTTTCAGGTTTCCAAACGATGTTTGTGCTGGTAGCTCAAATAAAAATGGAACTTGCTATACAGCGTAAGACAAAAGTTATTTCTTTTAATAAATTGTCCCATATTTTCCATTAATCTTTCAGGGAAGAGTGCTCGTTGAAGGGTGGTGTTTCTGCTGGCAGTTGTGCAGAAGGGTTCGGCGTTTGTTGCACATGTAAAAAATATTTCTTATTTTTTAAAAAATAAATAATAAAATATCTATATATTTTATAGTTTCTCTGGGTTGTGGTTCAACTTCAACAGAAAACTGTACCTACTTTGAAGTTACCAACAACAAAGCGTTGTCCGGAGAATGTAGGACCAAAGTTTGCAAGTGCCAATCTGATATTTGTCAAATCAGGTATGAACATGTTTTTGCAAGCTCAAACTTGTCTAAATATGCTGTACTATTTCAGATTAGACTTCAATACATTCATGATTACTGGGCCAAATACTTTAACTTTGAGTGTCAATCTTATGAAAGCCGGAGCGGTTTTTGTCGCCGGAACCGGAATCGCCCAAACCGGACGTTGTTTAACAGACTCGTTTTCCGTCACAAATCAAAACACACTTCCGGTTATTTGTGGTGACATGACTGGACAGCATGGTAAAGAAATCTAATTCTACAAAAAACCTTTTGTCAATTTCATTTACCATTTTCAGTGTATTTCGAAGCCAGCGATTCTTGCAACGATCTGGATTTCAAACTGGGTGATCAGTTAGTTGGAGTTGATGAGGCAGCAGCCAGGTCTTGGGTTATAAAAGTAAGCCAGAAACCGGAAGTAAACATTGATAGATTTTGAATGTCACAATAATGATTGTCTTTTAGATCACCCAATTGAGTTGCATGTCGGGCAATCTCCCTCCAACCGGTTGCACGCAATATTATTTTGGATCCAACGCTGGAACCTTTCAATCCTTCAACTATGGAACAGGAAGTAACAGACATTTGGCGGAACAACATCAGACCATATGTTTCAGGCAAATACAATTTATGATATTAAATGATAGTTTCAAATTGATATATTTATATAGGCGAGAAGCGAATGCCTGCAGGATCTGTTACTCTGCTGATTCTGCCATGGACGTTTCATTTGGAAGTTTTGACAATGCTGCAGCGATGGGAAAAGTCAAGGCAAACCATATAAATTGCAACTTTCAAAATTGAAAAAAATCATTGAAGTATTTTTACTTTTTCTTAGGGAGGAAAATGTTGCGCATATGGCGACGATGGCATCAGTATGGGATTCGATTGTATCATGATTCCAGGTGAGTCAAAAATATAAACAACTAGCTTAATGATTATGTTTACATTTGATCTTTTAGGAGCGAGCAAGAAAGATAACGGAATCCCGGTTCCAGTTTCACAGTGCGTCCATTTCTCCGGATTGATTTCAGCGAGCGCGTCGAACTCAAAAACAGTTTGCAGTAAGCTTTTCCCAACAAAAATATGTTTCAAATCAAATTAATAAATATTTTTTCAGCTAGAGTATCGCCATTTCGGTTTGACTTCTTGACAGACGCTTTCGAAAAGGCTGGAGCTGCTATAAATGAAGCAGCGAGTACAAATGCTGGCGGAATGCCAGTCCAATTTGGATTCAAATTGCGTTATTTCATGAGCGATTGCCCATAGTTCCATTTTAAATTATTAATCCTTTTTTAGCTTTTGAATGCATTAACTGGGGATTTTAAGTATCAATTAAGAAACAGACAGAAAATAAAGTATTGCAGCAATATAGATTTTTATTTATCACAGCTTTGTTATTCGTTAGCACCTTTGATTCTATTAGCTTGAGCGATCCGGAGCTTGTCAAGAAACTTGATTTCATCCATGGCATAATATTGGCATTGGGGAATGTCTTTGTTTAACTTGTAAGCAACCACATTTTGTCCATAGAGTCTTTGCTTTGGTTTGAGATTTCTATTGGCTACTTTCTTTAAGACACACTTGGTTGAGACATCATTGTTGGCATTTTGTAACTGTGTAAGCTCTCTCTCCATATGCTCAGCTCCCAATGATTCCACAAGTCTGTTGAACTTGTACCGGAAGTGATGGTACAACTGATAATCCGCCCACAACCATCGTTTCAGAGCGTTTTGGGCTTTTGTACTTAATGATGACTTTGATGATTCTTCATGAGCGTTCAACTTTAAACTGGCCAAGTCATCGTAATCCCAGCACAGCAATTTCTTTAGGAGAACGATGGACTCATTAAAGCGTTCTGTCAGCATGACCAGATCAAATGTCGCATCAATTTCTCTGATCTTGGCATTCACAGCGGTCTGATTGTCAAAGTTCACAGGGTCCAGACCAAAGTCCCACATCATCTGGTTCCTGCCAATGTGGGGGTGGATTACCCTGTCGGCAAGCTCGTCTTGTTTTTCACTTAAAGCATAGTCCTCTAATGAGACTTGATATTTCCCAGTGTAGTCATAATAGTCCCACAAAGACCTGCAATGAAAACGATTGTTCTCACACAAGCTGTTATGAGCCATAAAATGAATCTCTTGCTCAAGCTTCATTTATACCTGTACAATGAAAGGGGTTCCCTCAAAATTGTAAAGTAGGGCGTCCTGTCATTGGGTTCTGATTTCATGATTTTCGCAACTTCCTCTCCATTCCAACGGTTGTGTAAGCAAAACATGTCATATTTGATCCCAGTCGTTTGCCACAATGTGCCTCCCAGGGTCGACGTGTTGAAACGCTCAATTTTTCCCAGATAATTTCCCTTTGATGGCAACGCTAAATCTAGCTCGTGTTTTAGGGCATAGCGCAACATGATGTTCTGAATTGTGGTGCTGGAACACTTGTGAGTCTTGTGAAACACCGCCGTGTTTCTAGGGTTTGAGCACTGATTTTTCACCCTTGTCTCCGCCATGACCTTCTTAGCAAATGGATCCTCTTCAACACTGTGCAAAAAAGTGGGAAAAGAAAATATTTTGCTGCAAGGCAAATGTTTACATTTTTACCTGCCAAACCGAATTACTGTCCATAAGAGGGTGCCAAACGTCAGTAAACCAACAAATAATCTTCCCTTGCCTGTCGTCTTCATTTTGCAACTAAGTTATCATGGTAAATCTGATTGCATATTTGTTGCAAAAATGCACAAAGCTCGGGAGCTCACAGCTCACTCACTCATTGTTCTCTAGTTAGATATATGGATTTTGAAACGGCTTTTCGTTGCAAAAAATATGGCGGTTTTTGAAAACTTTTTCTCACTAAAAGCTACCGAACATGGTAGCTGATCTACTGAATTACTGAATGCAACAACGAATTTTGTTGCCATATTGCTTGAAGAACATTTAAAGCTATTCAAATGAAGGAGTAATTACTTACCTGGGAAATAACCCGAATAATTGTTACAATACTTATTGCTTTTGAACTTCGCTTGAGTTACTCTGATTTTCAAAGCACTTTTTCAGTTCCACTGAACGAGTAACGGAGTTTTTTGGTCTCACCAATACAAAATGTAAGACCATATGACTTTGACAACAGAATTGTATCTAGCGGAAGATCTGTGTAAAATATGTAATTTCACTCAGGAAACTTTAGTGTTCAGATCTCCAATATCAGGAAGCAAGACTTTTTGTCACGCTTTAGCGTTTGGCTTTAGAAAACTTGCGTTTATTGTTAAGTTTAATAAAAATGTAGTGCCATAGATATGACAAAAGGAAGCTAGATAGTTGAATAGATGAATAAATATTAATATTTTTTGCAAAATATGAAAGGACTCGGAATGAATTGTTCAGGTATTTTTATCAAGCGCACACCTTGCACATTTTCCAACTTTCAATCTCAATTTTAAAACGATTCCCAGGTCTCAGCTGTCTATGGAGTCTGGTGTGGATAAAAATTTGCGAAATCTCAACCGTTCGAGCAAAAAATGCAGGAAATCCAGACGAAGAAAAATTAAATCTTCCTCTCGTAATTTATTTTAAGTCGTCTTTGGCTTGACTAAGAAAGTAAATCAGTAAGCATGTGTGCACAACACATATGGTTTTATGCACAATTGAATATGTAGGTAGGAAAATATCACGGCGGTGGTTATTTGATTTCACTAGCAAAAATGTTTTTGTGCAATTGGAAAGTCTCATCACGAAATCTTATCATATTTCATTTCTGCCGCCTTCTTCGTCTGAACAGCTCTCAGATAGTCAAGGAACTTGTTTTCAAGCATTCCGTAGAATTTGCAAGTCACAGACTTCTTGTTGATTCTGTACCCCAGCAATCCATGTCCCCAAAGTCTTTCACTGGGAGGCAAGGTCTCATTTGGAACCTCTTCTCTGATGCACCACTTTTTGGCATAACCATTTGCACCTGTCAGCCGCTTGATTTCACTCTCCATTTGATCATGTCCGTATGATTTCAATCGCTGATTGAACTTGGCCAAAAAGTGGTTGTAGAGCTGATAGTCGGCCCAGAGCCAACTTTTCAAAGCGTTCCTGGCTTCAGTTGACAATTTTGACTTTGAAGATTCTCGCTGGACGTTCAGCTTCAACGAGGTCACCTCTTGTGGTTTCCAGCACAGGGCGTCTCTCATTAGAACGATGGACTCATTGAACCATTCTGTGAGCATGACCAGATCAAATGTATCATCAATCTCTTTGACTTTGTTCATCACAGCCTTGGGGTTGTCAAAGTTCTGTGGATCCAGCCCAAAGTCCCACATCATCTGGTTCCTGCCATAGTCTGGCAGGTGGATCCTGTCATTGAGGAGCTCTCCACTTTTATTGCTCAAAGCATACAATTCCAATGACATGCCATAATGATCAGCCATGGCAAAGTAGTCCCACAAGGACCTGAAAAGCTCCACTGGATCCCTCAACATTGTCAGATAGACTGGTCTTGCTTTATCTGGGATCTCCATAAGTTTCCTCATTTCCCCTCCGTTCCAACGGTTGTGAAGGCAGAACATGTCATAAGCCATTCCAGCATTGTGCCATGCTGTGCCCTCAAGATCACTAGCGTTGAACTTTGTCAGTCGACCAACATAATTTCCAAATGATGGCAAGACAACATTGAGCTTATGGTTTAAGGCATATCGCAGTAGAATGTTTTGTACTGTTGAACTGGAGCACTTGTGAGTCTTGTGAAAGACCACCCTTGTTTTCGGAGTGCATTTTGCATCCTGGACAATGTTCCCACCATTAATGTCATTCTTGTTCGTGTCTTTGTCTTTGGGATTAGGATTTTGCAGTGTCGTCGCCGCTCCCAAATTGGGCTCGGTTGCATCGTGGTAGATTTTTGCCTGACTCGACGAACTCTTGCTGCAAAAAAAATTAAAAAAGGAACATCAAAAATCTGCCATACTTTTTTGTCTTTTCAAAAGATCCTTAGGCGATTGTTTGAGAGGGAGAAAATGCTTAGCTGTGCGCGGAGATTTTTCTGCGACAAGGGAAAATTTTGTCTACTAAATCATGCGGTTCTCATAACTTTGATTGCGGAGTGAATTTCACATGAACAAAAAGGAAAAACCATAGATATTTGTTTTAAACTTACCTAAGGGGTCTGCCATTCGATAACAGCAAAATGGAACCCAAAGTTGATGCGAACAGAAGCAGGAGGAGCCTTCGAATCTGAGCCTTTTTACTGGCTATCAAAACGTGCTGTCCTCCAATCTTCATATTTCTTGATTACATTCTTTCCAAGTCGATAATTACCTAGGCTAATTTTTCACATAATTATCTGGATCCATTGTTTTTATTACTACTGTTCAGACTACATGAAAGTCACAAGCAAACTGATTTCAGTTTTCGACGACACCATTGCGCTTTCCGCTTAGACGTTATTTTATTCACAGTAGAGAAAGTAAGTCAGATTATGGAGCTGTCAACCAAAATGTTATACTCTCGAATGAAAAAACCTCTACTGCAAATGATCGCGAGTAGAAGAAATCTAAAAAGTAGTAGCCATAGTCGATGGTACTCAGGTGGAAATACATTATTGTAACTTACACGAAAAGACTGATGTGTCTCAAATTTTCCGTAGATTACGCTGATGCCTATTGTCTTATAAATATACAATACAGTATAGGCAAATTCAGAGCTGAAATTATAGCACAATAACCATGGCAGCAACTACATATGGTGGCTGTTTTTCGTTGATTTTTCCAGTAAAATATAGCCCTACTTACTTATTTTTAAGGCTAATGGTTTCTCGCGAGAGCTTCGGACGTGGTCACTATAGAAAAATTTGACTTAGCTTGAGCCGAATTGATGATTGTAAAATTGTTTAGGAGGCGGGCGATTTTTTTAGAAATCCCTAGGGCAGTAAACATGTCCTCCCAATAATACTGCCCGGCCCTCGGACAAATTCAATTGTTTTGCATTCCTTCTTGTCAATGTCACAGAATGTTTGACTGAGGGACAACAGGTGATACTTTACTTACTTGGAGGGTACAAGTCGTTCCTGATTTTCGTTTATTGCCCTCTCTGTAATTTTCGGGAGCAGGGGAAAGATTGCAGCAATTATTTTACGATTTCATCTAGTTTGTCATCAAAAATGATACAAACATTCTCGAAAATGGACTGGCTGCCAAGCTTAAGTTCACAGGAAAAAGTTGCAGCATCAGCATGAATGGCATCTATTTATTTTCCCCCTGGTTTCGGTTTCAATTTCGGAAAATTATTCTGGCAGAACAAAAAGAAAGAAATAGGACTTTTTTAACAGTGTATATTTCAATAGAATAATGTCAACAAACTCACTTTCGAAACAAATGAAAAAGTTTCGGTTTTGAGGTTTTTGCTAAGTGAAATTGGAAAATGACTGCAATTCTCTTGCATTTTCACGTAAAATGCATAAATAGTGTGCACATAAAGGCACTAAATCAATATATTTACTTATAAAATACAATGCAACATTTTGTTTTAAAGAAAAACGAGAAAAGTGAAACAAGTTATGATTTATATCACAGCAGTTACTTTTTTGTGGCAAGGTGATTCATAACGAATGCCTAAAGATAGCAAGAATAATTACAGTACATTTGACTAAGGATGATACCACCTTAGTCGTATAGTTCTTGACTGGGTGTTGACTAGGTAAAAATAGGTTAGAAGCACCATCATTTTAATGGGGACTCTTGCTCTTGAATCTAGCTTGCAGGTCAGCAATGGTCATGTGACTGCCAAGCTGGTCAAATGCTTTTGCATTGGAGTCATCAAACTTCATTCCACTCTCAGCTTCAGCTCTTTTTGTTTGGATCGCCCTCATTTCGTTGAGAAACGTGATTTCTTTGATGCCATAATGGCGGCACTCGTCGTCATTTTCATTGAGTTTGTACCCCAACACTCCGGCACCGTGCAGTCTCTTGGCTGGATCCAGATCCTTGTTGGAAACCTGGGAGGCTCCACACTTATACTTGACATTGTCATTGACTTCCTTCATGATCTCAAGCTCGCTCTCCATCCGATCAAGTCCAAATGATTTCACTTCCAGATCGAACTTGGCGACAAAGTGGTTGTAAAGCTGATAGTCGGCCCAGAGCCATTTCTTGAGAACGTCCCGGGCTTTGTCTGACAATTGTGACTTGGTTGATTCCTCATGAGCATTCAGCTTCAAGCTGCTGACATCAACATAATCCCAGCAAAGGAGATTTTTGAGAAGAACAATAGACTCTGGGAAGCGCTCTGTGATCATGACCAGATCAAAAGTGTCATCGATTTCCTCAATCTTCTCCATCACTGCCTTCTCATCATCAAAGTCGCTAGGATCCATCGAGAAATCCCACATCATTTGGTTCCGGCCAAAGTGTACCACTCGATTCTTCAGCTCTTCATTCCGTTCACTCAGCAGGTATTCATCTAGTGACATTCCATAAGTTTTTTGCATGCTGAGGTAGTCCCAATGGGACCTGGAACAAAAAAGTAATCACATTTATATTATATCAATGGATAATAAAATTAGTTACCTGAATAGCTCAACCGGTTCTCTGAGTATTGTGAAGTAAACTGGTCGTTGATGGTTACTCCGGCCCATGATTTTCTCAACCTCCTTGCCATTCCATCGGTTGTGAAGGCAAAATATGTTGTAATGCAATCCGGCTTCTTCCCAAGGTGTTCCTCTTAGCAAACCAGCCCGGAACGGATGAGCTTTACCAAGATAGTTTCCACTCTTTGGCAGCACAACATTCAGCTCATGTTTCTTCGCATATCGCAACATAATGTTCTGGATCGTCGAGCTGGAACATTTGTGGGTTTTGTGGAAGACAACGTCTAGCTCCGGATTGCAATCACTGGAGCTCTGGAATGGATTCTGTTCCTGTTCCATGTCAATGTCATTGTCGTTGGATGATGGAACCAATTGTGGTTCACTTGGCTCCACTGGAATTGGATCTTCTGGAATCTGCCTGTCTCTGAACATTTCAGACCTAAATAAGTAAACATTAATAGAATCCTTGATTCAACGATTGTTTACAATTACCTTGGTGTTTCTATAGTTGGATAATTGTTAGTCTCTTTGGAAGTGGCTGCATAAAACATCAGGAAGACCAACAGAATGCAGCAAATGCTGATTAAAATTCTCTTCAATTGGTTGACGTTCATTTTGTTTTTTTTCTTGCTCTGTTTCTTGATAAAAAAAACAGCAGATTGACCTCGTCATCAGCTTGAAATAAGCTTTCTCAAAAACGTGTCAGATGTGGACATCTTTGCATCAAGCAAGATGCAATCTGAAAAGCAAGCACGTGAGCAAATAATAAATAAATAGTTAATAAAATATTCTTGAAGCTTTGCGTTACAAGTGTTTCGACTTCTTTCCCGCCATCTTAAAGTGAGCACATAAAATTAGCTTTAAAAGCTACTTTTTGCTTTATTTGTTTATATTTTACACTAAGGAAAGCAGAGCAAAGAGCAACTAGTTAAGGCAGTCTGTTTCTAAAAACGATATTAATTATGAATGCCATACCTGAATGTTTTGATTTTTCACAGGTTTTTTCTTGGTTCTTGTGGCATGAATCAGCTGATGCTCTGAGTGGTTTGGTATAGGTAAAGCTACAATAGTGTACGTTAGAACATCTTCAGTATATGAGTAAACTTTTTACCTGAGGCACCTTTGCGCTTATAAGTTACAGGTTCAAGGCTACAGTTTTTCTTTATGCTCTATAAAAGAGGAAAATGTCTCGACGACTGAACAAACTGATAATGCTAAATCGCACTACAGCAGGAAATTGAGCACTAAAATATACATACTTATTCACTTACTTTATACTGTCTCTGATGGCAACAAAAACTAGTTTTGGTAATTGACGACAAAAATAGTTTAGTATTTATACATACTGATAAAGTAGAGGTTCGATAAGGTACTTTAAAAATTTCCCGTTTTGGTCAAACATTTGAGCAATCCAAAAAAATATGATTGGTCGAAATCTTCCTATTCAGTAACACTATTGGCTAGTTGCTTTAGCTATTAATATCACGTGATCGATCAAGTTTTATACCAAAACGGGAAATTTTTAAAGTACCTTATCGAACCTCTACTTTAAGTTGTCTGCTATTGGAATGGGTTAATGTTTTCTAATTGAGAAATTGCTCGACTTGGGGGTTGTTTTTTAGGGTGGGTTTATACATGTTTCAGTTTTTGTTTATGTCCGGATAACACCAATCCGGACCGGGATTTTCCGGACTCAATAAAAAAATCCTCATTTTGCTTTAACAGATTGATTTTGTAAGCATTTTCTTATATTTTGGGCTCGTCCGGCCCTGTTTTGTTTGAAAATAAATGATGATCTTTTCATTTCTCCCAACCAAACAAAAAATCTTCGTAAAAGCAACAAGATCGAAAATAGGCAGTAATCATGGACAAGGCAAAAAACAAGAAAAATATGAGTTCTAGAGCCCTCGATCTGTTTTATCCTTACCCCCTGAAGGAAGTTTTGTATTAGTGTTTGCCAACTCTGCTCCGGGAAATGATTGCTTTCCCATCGTTTCTTTCTTACTATTTTATTTTTTGCTTGTTCATCGAACATCTCCGATATTACTTATATTGCAATTGCCGAGCTTTCTTCCATTTTTTATACAGATTCTTCCTTTTTTCTATGGGAATCTCTGAATGACACAGCAAAAGTCGAGCAAATGAGTTTGAGGTAAAAGCAGA
>JAAUYL010005542.1_pt1 | contig 15822 bp, 7 predicted proteins | sample 7278011 | NCBI WGS metagenome assembly JAAUYL01 (sample SAMN14350225, study PRJNA611818) | marine sediment metagenome | isolation source: surface marine sediment (1.8m) | place: French Polynesia: Moorea | collected 2018-08
GATGGCTTCAAAGCTGATCCTTGGAACGAAGTTACCGTTCCTGGCATTGATCCGAGGACTCCCAAAGAGCAACCTCATCAACATTGTCGACAAGTCATGGTTCAAGACTGTACTTCCCTTGGACACGGTCGCCAAATGTGCCAGGATGTCGAGAAAACAGTTTGCGAGGATGAAGCAGATAAGACACCCTCTACAATTGAGGAAGTTTTGGTGAAAGCTCCGAAGAGTAAGGTCAACGAGCCAGTGTGCCACACTTCTACTGTCAAAGAATGTTCTTCCGTTGGTCGTGGTCAGACTTTGTGCAAGGATGTCGACAAGACGTTTTGCGTCGAGGGCGGTCGTGGTATCGAGAAGGAAGATCTCGCCGCTGCCCAAGAGACCAAGTCTCCCTTGGTGAACCTGATTTCTCGAGCGAAAATCTTGGCCAAACCTGCAACACAAACACGGCCACGATGCCCGCCTCCCAAGAGGATGTGCACGATGAAAAAGAGGTGCAGCGTCAAGAACGAACCGACTTGCTCTCTCGAGAACATGGAGAAGTGCGGCGTGACGATCAAGAAGGTCAAGATGCAGATCTGCCACTCGGTGTTGAACAAGTTCTGCCGGGCCAACCCGAGCGCCATCAAGTCCGAGGCCGACTATGAGGAGGGTGGCAACTCAAAAGTCAAATGCAGGACCAGGAAAACCCTGTTGTGCAACACCAAATACCGGCTGGATTTCGAAGCTAAAGACAAGCTTTCTTGTCTCCACGTCCCTTCTGTTCAATGCAACAAGATGCAAGGTAACAATAGCAATCAAACCATCCCTCCTACTCAACTACTACTTTTTCTTCAGGCTTCAATCTAAACGACAATGGTATAAGCGAGCTGGACAATTGCACTCAAGTGCTGAGGCAAATCTGCCGGCGATTCCCGATGCGTGAGTCCACCCCCGTCCAGATGACCGACTGCAAGGAGGTCGAGGTTACCCAGTGTTACCTGACGGACGAGCACGGGTTTCGTGTGAGATCGGCAAGCTCCGAGGACGACCTCGTCTTGTGCGAGGACCAAGAGGATCAGCTTTGCGGGCCTCAGGAATCTACCGAGCTGACATACGACATGTGCATGACAGAGCAGAAGCAAACTTGCCAGCCGGGCTACAGTGAGGTGTGTAGCGAGACCGGCCAAGAAGAATGCCATGATGTCAGTCACAACCCTGATGGTTCTGTTTGCATTCCATAAAACAACCATACCTTTCTATGAAATTTTAGTGGAACTGTGATATTTTATCTTAAGCAAGTGAATACTGAATGAATTTAGAGTGATCTTGTTCTCGAGATTCTGATAACCATCAAACACAGAGCTAGAGGAAGGAGAGTTATTTTTCTTGAAACACGACTCCATAATAGATGCGTGTAGAATTGAATATGAAATCTTCCAGTGATATCACATACGCATACGGACTTGGTGGTGAGGGGAGAGACAGAGAGAAGAGGTAAAAAAGTGAATTTTTGAAGCGTAGCAGAAGGAAGAGGGGAGGAGGGTGCCTATCTAAACTACGAGTACTATATGTAACGAGATACAGCAGCAGCGAAATAGTTTTATCCACAGAGAGACAGACAAATTCATACAAAGCAAATGCATGTAGATTTTTGGATTTCGTAAATAGACAGAATTTGTGGGGACGACAGTAATAGAAGACACGAGCAATTTTGTATAACGACGTGGATAAAAAGATTAGACTGCGATACGCTCTTCTACGAACGTTACGCCATATAAAAACTGCTAGCTGTAACTTGTGAAAGCACGCAATTCCTAGAGAGTCTTCTTATGATTCCAAGCTATTTTTTCGTTGGAAAAATGCTCAATGCTCACCCCTTCTTTGGGAAAAAGTGTCTCCTCTGTCGTTCGTCGTTTCGTTGATTTCAATAGCTTCTGGGTCCATTTAAAGCCAGCTCTAATTGCCGGACCGTAACTGACACATGAAAAGGAAAAAGATTTAGTGCAGTGCAACTGCATACAAAATCTTGAGCCAGTCAGTCACCACCGGCTATGTAAGAGACTTGTTGCACAGAGAAGCATTCGAAAAGAGTCACTCGAATACCTACCTCGGGAACAAAGCAATGAAGCTATCCTCTTCTTGGAAACGCTTTTGGACTCTTGGAACAGCTTGAGCAACCGATGATTTTATGGCGCTACGGATCACCGGTCGAACTTGAAATATCCTCCAATTATATTCCTGTGTGAACAGTCTGTGAATATGTGTCTCATTTATTTTCCGTCAGGCGACCCTCTCTCTGTTTTCTTTGGCTTTAGAAGGGGAAAGGAAAGATTGAAGAAATGCAATTGAGGATTTATGGCCTCATCGCCCGGAGACACGATGTGTGAGGCCAATTTAATCCCCCTTTAATTCTAATGGCATGTTTACCAAACTAAGTCCGCACATTCTTCCATCCACATTCACATGTGAAACTGCGTACATATTTAGTTATGTGAGGTTGACACAAAGCCTTTACATTTACACACAAAAGCTGTCAAGCCTTGCTCGCTTTTTTCTCCCCCAAAAATGTAAGAATCTAATCACTTCCACAAATGAAGCTCAAATCCCTTCGCTGGCTTGACAGCTACAGATCAGCTTTCACAGAATTGTTGCTTTACAATGCATATATGGTATTGGGGATTTTTTTCTCAATGAAAAAAAGCCTTCGTTGGTTCTAAGGAATGTTTAGTGGTGTTACCATAAAAAGGGAAAAAATATCCACGTCCGCTGCAGGCTGCAAGCTTCTTGTATTACAAAAGACCCCCTTCCTCCCGCGTGCAACAATGAATCGAACTGCAAGATGGCATCAAATAAGTACTAGCTACACTCAGAAGGTTTTTTTTGTTGGCTTCGAGATTTACTGAAAAAGGGCCGCTTGGCTTGCAATGATACAATTGACAAAAAGACGCCTCCTCCTCCAAGATATTTACCCAAGTCCAAACTTGTTGAAGAATGAGGGTGCTAGTGAGCTATCCATTCTTAAAGGCAAGCAAGACGAAACTTTAAATTGTCACGGTCGTATCTACAAAGAGCCTCAAAATTCTAGGTCGTAGCAGTGCTTTGAACCCAAGCCATAGAATACACGTACCCAATATACTCTTTTCGCTATTGCACCACCGCCGCCACCAAGCGCGGCTTCTCTTCTCCCAACGTTTTCCAAGGCTTGTGTGAGTGCTAAAATTAGGTCCACCAACCGATTTTCCTCGGCAACAAGAAACTTACGTAGATACGTTACGATGTAGTCATGCTAATGTACACAAATGTGTAGCTCCACATTCTAGAATATATTGGCAAGCTGTCCCATTTTCTGAGTGCTCTTTTCGTTGGTAAATTAAAGACTCGTTTCTATAGGAACTGAGAGTTTCCCCGATCTCTAAAATGGAAACGACTCTAGAACCGTTCGTCCATATTTATGACCTTTATTAGTGGTGGCACCGTGAGCAAGGGTAGCTTGTTGCTTCAACCCTGCGTTCCACTACATTGAGCATAAGTAAGCATTTTCTGAAGCTCTCTTTTGCCAGAAAAAAATGGATGGTGGACTGAATTCTGGAGCCATTATTACGACCAAGTACACAATGTGAAAACGTGCAACCCAATACTGAAACGTATGCCGGTCAGTCCGCTCACAACTCGCTAGCTCGCTGACCCATAAAGATCAGTTCACATGATGTAGTGCCACTTCAATGACCAAGTTTCAAGATGAATGGCAATACTACAGGAAGGGGGATGGTTTCCCAACTCGTAAATACGTCAAAATTGGTTCTGGATCGCCGGAATTCTTTGCTCATTTCTTTCTCGTCCGAAGAAATTCCTCATGTTTATTTCATTTCATTTACTAAGAATAAGGCCTAACAATGCACAACATTTGCGTTAACGACTAGCCTGTTTCCTATCAAAGTTGGGAAGTATTTTGCGCACGGACATGAAAATATTGGCCCAATTCATTGCACCTATCAACACCCCTGAGCAGGCAGCCATCTCGTTCGCGAACTCGGAGAAAAGTCTTTGTTTGAACTTTGCAGGGAAACGAGGTCAAATGCCTGAAGTCTCCCCAATATATTGCATATATTTTGTGAATTCAAGGAAGAAGACAGGCAGGCAAGAAATGCATCGTGAAGGCTTTAAATTGGCTGAGCAAAGTTAGCAGCAAAGGGAAGTCCCTTTTTGTGTGCTTTCTTCCCTTTCCAAACAAAGGACATAACAAGATTTGCTTCGCTAAAATGCTTCATCATTTATTTAGGTTTTGCAAAATATTAATGGTTTTCACGTTGGGTATTTGGGCCGCCACTTCACTTCACCAAGGGAGTAATTAAAAAGTTAAAAAAGTTCCCTCAATGAGCGACTGCGATCATTCGTAATCCATCATCTAGGGAAGTGCATTTTTGCATGCAAAACCTCGCTCGCCGTTATTAACGACGAAAAAGAAGACACAAGAAGATTTTTTGCTATGTCTTCCTGTGTGATCTATTAACTGCTGAGGCGAAAAACAATTCCAATTAAGCTAGAGAAAGAAGGAGAAACAACCGTATGCAGGAAAGAATGTAAGAATGAATCAGTATTCGAGACTGCACTTTTACTTTGGTGAAGTGACCTTTCCTCACTGCACTATAAGTAAATATGTTAGCAGTAATGTAGGCCATATCCTAACGCTAATACACATGTAAGTTTAGTTGCAATAGCTGATATTTTGATTGTCGGCTTACATGTACAAATGTCAATCACGAACAAACAAATTATTGCCCTTTATCGCACTCTTCGTAGCTCTCCTCATATTTTATGCAGGCGCGTCATCCTTCTTTTGCCAGGAATTGCACACAAAGCAAGCTTCCGAATTATTAATGCTCTGCAATTTTCCCTGAAAGAACTAGTCTCTATTTTTTGCGTTGGAATATTTCGTCACGATGTCTTATTAAAAACTAAAAAGCGGTGATGGTGATACGCAAATGTGCATTTTAAGGCGACCTGGTTTTCAAAACTTTTACCACCACGATGCTCTTTTCTTCAATGCGGTTTGCAGTTGGAAACAAAAGGCTTGGAAAACTCAGCCTTGGACAATATGTGAAACAGTAAAAAATTGCATCAGCGTCCGGCCACGTGCCTCCTTTTGCATTGCATTTCTCTATTTGTAGCCACAACATGTGACATTTTTGCACCTTGGCTGAAATCCAGTTTCCTCTTCTACTCCTGCTCCTCCTCTTCGAGTTTCCAGGGAACTTTTCTTCCGCGAAAAGAAGTGCTGACATTAGCTTGTCGAAAGAAGGCCAAGACCCAAGTCACATGCATGCTCTCCAAGCATCGAAGTTTTTAAAAACCACTTTTATCGATCTGGCACAATGATCCGGGCTGAGTTGAGGACGAAAAAAGCTGATAAGGAAGTGCATTTAATCTTGAAAAAAAGTTTGGCTGGAAACAGAAAGAGTCTCTTAGCCTTAATTACGAAGAAATCGCTGTCCAAATTACTGCCCAATGGACGAAAATAGCAAGATTTTCTTCGATTCCTAATCGTTTTTGTCGAGTAGAAAGTATGCGTCGATGATTATAATGGCGAGGGTGACATTCCCGAATTTAAAATGCATTTGCAGCTGCCCTCTCGTAAGTGGGAAAAAGAATCAAGCCAAAAGAAGAACGATAAATTTAAATGGGAGTAGCACTTCGTGGGGGTGATGGTATGATAGCAATTTAGGAATTCGGAATTTGAAAAGTGCATTTGAGTGTGTAGCGACAGAGACAGACAGCGAGAGCCAAAAGTGAAAATCATCAATTTTCAAGCTCAAATGTAATGTGGTGAGCATATATTGTCAGATTTGTTATGCTTCATCCCTTTTTTCAGAAATTGTGTTCAGTCTTGGACGCCGTCACGTCGCGTTTTTGCTTTTTGGTCAGAAAATGGGGCGAAAAAATGCCATTATTTGCTTTGTGCAATGACATTCAAACAGAAAAAAATGCAACTGTGGCAAGGCAACGTCCTGTCGCCCTACTGTCCATTTTCGTCACAGCAAGCAAATAGATAGCTCTTCTCCTCTTCTAAAATTGCGAGGTCAGTAAGAGGTCACAAGTATTTCTGACCACAGTAAAACTTTTTAATGGCATTGTTGACATCGAAGCAGAGGCAGAAGCTCAATGCAGCAGCAGCAGCAGAAGTCGCCTTTATCTCTCCGCCCGACATCCTTTACGGGGTTAGTCTTAATGCTCGTAAACGTCACCGTTTGTATTCTTGAAAAGCCTTTTTCTCTTTGGAAAACCGCATTCTGTCCCACACCCTCCCGCCTTCTTTTATGCACTGTTTCAACCCTTTATAGCCTTGTTGCATTTCCCTTCTCAAAAGAGAATACAATTTCTTTTGAGGGACCCCATTGTCTCCAATTAAGGACCAAGCATAAATTGACACAGCGCCACGCCATCCAGCGGACAAAAACTGCAATTGCAATGGGACTGAGCACTGACCCTGAAATACACTTTTTTACTGCTTGTTCTAAGCTTGGCTTGGTAAGGTATAGACAAACTCAAAATGCTTTTCGAGAACAAGCGTTAAAGCTATTAAGCTCACATTTTCTGGTCAGTTGCTTTAGCGCAGTCGAGTCCAGCAACAACTGCTGATTTTGTCAATTGCCTACGTTCGTTTCGCTTCGTTTCTTTATGCAAGAAAAACTGGGCGGAGGGGAGAGGCTAATGTCTCAGTTCGCCAGCATATCCATCTATCTTAAAGATCGCCTTTTAGGACCCTCCTCATCCTATGAAGGGATTCACAAAGCAAAGACAAAGATCTTGCAAATGACGAGCCCTGTCGGTCCATCGCATACTTGGGAATTGTGTTGGTCAAGTCAGTTTTGAAACAAAGTCAAAAACCTTGTTGCACTTCTTCTTCTCTTCAGAAAAATGTTCTCAAGATTTTCACAGGTAAGTATAAATTGCATTTGAGTCATCAAAATGATTCATGCCAAAATTAGGCCTAAAATGGCATACCTGAATGATAAGGAATTATCTGTAAAGAGCACACCTATTTTATGTAATGTGATACTTATACCAGCACATTAACATTCTTGTTTCTGTGTGCCTATGTGAAAAAAATGCCTTAACTTTGTTTACGGAAGCCAAAGAGGTATAAGGTCCATTATAATTTGGTAAAACGATATGTGTGTGTCATCAGTCATGTTTCATGCATGATTCACAAATAAAACCAAACGTGTGGCATAGTATCACACCGAATTACTTGCTATTACAATCACGCCCCCTTTTGTCGGGCTTTTTTTGCCTCAAAATGGAGGGCCTCCTCCGCTTACGATTCCTCCTTATTTTTCTTTGTGCTCCGAAAAGAAAAAAAGAAAAAGAATTTTTGCACAACCGAAACAAAGGCTTTCTTCGCTAATTGGTGTGGATCGCAAAAAACAACAAGCAAGTTTCTCTTTTTCTTTGCAAATATTGCTGCGAACGGAAAGGCCAGAAAAATGAGTAGAACTACGAGTACTAGGGCATTGAACTTTTTTGCTGTACTTTCCGAGCTTTTCGTTGCGCCAATTTTGAGATTTTTGCTAGTATAGACCAATTGAATTTAATGCTCTCTCTTTCTATCCTATTTTTATTGTCGACGGATGGACACATCACACATGTTCCCCACTCGATTTTTAAAGGGTGCGCGAACTTGATCATTCACTTTTTGCAAGATTTTTTTGGCAACTCAATGATGCTGTTTGTTGAGTAAATGTTAGGCGACATTAAGAGAGAGGAGAGTACTTGTCTGTATTTATGACAATTCTCTTGAGAAATCAACTGCAGCTCCCTCTCAATTTTATACTTTTCTGCCACACTTTTTTCCGTCTAGTACCTTTCAATTTACGAAAAGTGGAAGACCAAAACTATGGATTTTTTCAAAAATTGTATCTTTTTTCCATTCGGAAATTAAAAAAAAGAGAGAACATGTTCAGGAAGCAGCTTCCTACTTAAAAACCTACACCCAGGGCAAGGATTATTTTTTTGGATTCTACGGACAGTACAAGGTGTGCATGAATTGATGCGAAGCTTTCAGTAGAAAAATACTGCAATGACCCAACCTTTTTCATGAATATTTCCAAATGACATAGAACCTACACGATTGAATGATTTCGATTTCTGCCATAATGAAGAACCTTACCAGTTCTAGAAGGAAAGAAAGTGGAGATGAGAGCAAGAGAACGGGATCTGCATGAGTGAAACAAAATACAACATCGCGCATGATAATACACCCGAGCGTGACACATTATTATGTCTCCCAGCTGCTTTTTTCCAAAACTCTTTTACTCTCAACTCTGAGAGAAGAGTGCTTTCTATGTAGTGAGTAGTAAGCAGATATCTATGTGACATCGTTTGAGAAAATGTAAAAAGCAAGAGAAGGGTTTAAAGCTCCCAGTCCCTCAGCTCACGAGAACGTCGTCGTCTCGCCACTATCCAGATTTGCTTTTGCCGAACGTAAAGTAAAGACAGTTCGCCTCCTCCTCCTTCGTCTTCCCCTCTGAAAATACACACACACAAGTTACTACCCCCGTCCCCAAAGATTACATATGTGTGCAGTGTAGATATGTGAGATCTTCTTGTATACTGGGGAAAAAGAAACACTAAAAACAGTCATGTCAAAGCTTCACCCTCTCTCTCTCTGTTGATGCTCTAAGCTCGAGCTAGCACAAAAAATCAAGGTGCCTTGAGAGCTGCTTTACGTTCTTACCCACTAAAAGTTGACACAAGCTCGCATGTGCTCCTCGTGTAGAAGCAAATGCCTATATTCTCTCAGGCAAAAAATCGAAAATATCTCCAGTATGCACCACATCACTTTTTACCCCTTTTCCCTATGCTTAGAGTTTTCCTTTTAAAACACAGATCTTACCCGTCCCCCCTAGAGTAGTGTGATTCTTGGCCCTAGCAACAGTGTAAGATTTCGTACTTTCTGTGTATCGAAGTATCTGTTGTGTATTTTATAATTCTGACTCTGCAAATAAATAAATATGTGGGACGTACGGTGGGGGTGAAGCTCTCCTTCTCTTGTTATCTTCAATATCTATGTGGCATGTTAAACGTTAGACAAAAGATAGAATGTACAACAGATGATTTTTACACCCCAGCTGATTTCTGTCAAGAAACAATTTTGCTCTAGATAAAAATAATTTTATATTGTGAAATACGGAGCAAAGAAATTCGTTTGCCCCAGGGCTGAGATTCGTATTTGAATTTCGTTTTCTTTTTTGGGGCGTCTCTCTCAATTATGCAGATGTTACTTTTCTTCTCGAGCTTTTTTTATTGGATTAAATTATACTCATTGTGAAATTTGCAGCGAGAGAGCGAGAGAGATTCGAAAATAAGCCAGATAATTGCTGGTTCAAAATCCACAAAACAATTTTAAAGTGGCCAAAAATTGTACAGCCCAACACTTTTGCCTTGCCTAGGGAACGTTACTGTGTTACCAGGATTTTTAGGTCTTTTATACCACAAAAAACGAACGAACGAACGAACCTTCTTGCTCGCGGTAGGTCCTTACCAATTTGCAACGCTAATCACGTCAGAAAAAGCCAAGCCACAGAAAAGTGAACCTGTCCGAAAAACGCGAGCAGTTTTTTCTACTCTGTCCTAAAGATGCCGTCTTGTCCTACAAATTTATCGCTTTCCTCTAAATTTTGGGGAAAGGTTAACCCTGGAGGGAGGCGTTCAGTTTTACCACAAATCTGGTAATTATTCACCTTGGGGCACACGCTATTGCAGGTCTCCTAGTTCGTTCGGTTGCCATATAGCATAAGGCATCAAAGCCACCCAAAATCATTCCCCCATTCCGCGTGTTTTTCAGAATTTCGGAATGCGAATAAGACATCAAGTGAGACAGCTCAAAACTACCCATTTTAACGTCAAATTTGGTTCAAAATAGTCGGCCTTGCTTGCTACTTTTATTCTTATTTGGGAGACGGAAAATGCTCCAAAAATTAGCTAGCTCCCGAGCAGCGCGAATGTGAGCTCCTGATCAAAGGAAACACGCGAGATATCCAACAACATAACTGCACATAATGCCGGCTTTTACATTAGTTACGTTTGTTCTTTATCACCTCTCTTCTCTGTATATTTACAATTTGGTCAGAGAAGTAAAAAGGGGATGGGTGCGTGGTGGTGGAAGTTGGTTGTTTGGTTGCCATCTGTTGTGTTACGTCTGAATGCGTTTTGGGGACCTCTTAATGACAATTTCATGCGCGTGAGCTCGATCCAATTCAGAGAGCTGGAGATACCTACATGTGCCAGAGAATACTGGGGATACCCAGCATAAACACCCCTTTGGTTTGGAGTCAATGTAGGGACGCTGTCAAACAAACAAATTCATGGGATATCAAAGAAAAAGCTCAATAATGTACATTTACCATTACAGACTGTAGGAGTATGCTACCCGTTATCTGTCTGTGTTTATAAGATCACTCGATTAAACCATGAATAGAGCGATTTTTCAAAAAAATAAATGCCTGGTATTGGTAACAAGCAGAGAAGAAATGCAAAAGTATGAAGAAGGAAGGCGACAGTTCAATGTTCAGTTTTTGCCTAGCTGGAAAACTTCAAAGACTTTTTTCAAATGTCATATTTTGCTAGCGTCTTTTGAGCACCCACCACCAGCCTAAAATGTAGATATATTTGAAGTGAGGGCACGTCTTAGTATGAAGAAAAAGATCTTTTCAGAACTTTTTTGAACATTATTCGTTACGACATACCCATGGGGTGATAATTATCATAGAGTCCTGGCTAAGTAGTTCTATTCTTAGCCGGCTTAACTCTTTCCTCTATAGCAGTCAAACAAAGTCATAGCGAGCGATAAAATAATGACTCAGTTTTGCGGTTGTATACCTTCAAAGCTTGGGCAAAGGGTAGCTAGCAAAGCAATAGCATTTAAAAGTGGATAGAACATTGTTGAAAGATAGTAGATATTAGGATAGCTAAGTACAAGCCTACTTCGAAAACTTCAGGAGACCACACACACGTGCCCGTGAATTGTGGATCAACGTGCATTCTTCGGGAAAGAATCTTTAGGAGTCCATTATATGCAAGCAAGCCAATATTTTCCAAGCAATGTAAAAACCTAGACTGACCTATCATTAAGTGCAATTGAGCTTGCCTAAGCCCAAAAGCCGACCCCAATGCAACAATAACAATAAAGCCATTTTCCTAAGTTATGTAGACAGGTTAGGCTTGGGTAAGATTCTAGGAGAGAATTGTCAGGACATTGGTCATTGGCTGTCATTTTTATATACCTGTAAAACTTGGGCATTTCAGTGTCATTCCAAATCTGGAGAACTTTACTATTCATACTGCCCATGGAGTTCTGAGAATTCAGAGCCTTGTGACTGATTTTCAGTTGAAAATCCATTTTGACGGCGTCCGCGTAGAATTCTACGCGGTTGGCTTAAGTCTGATGTCCAACGGTGGAACGCGGAGGCATTCGCCGTTGCGCAATCTGACAGACGCTGGCGCGCGTTGGAGTGCAACGTCAATCGATTCTGTCTACTACGGTAGTAGAGAGCAGCTTGTATACATGGTGGGGAATATATGCATGCGCGCGAACCAAAATGTATACACTCCCCATTGCAAACGCTGCTCTGCTGTTCTGAGCGTACGTACGCTCTCTGAGAGCAGACGAGTTTAGCTGCCGTGCACTTCAAAATGCTATGTAGCTAAAGGAATGGAAAGGTTGCGTGAATCCAAGAGGAGCAGATTTTGACAGTCTGCCATAGGGGAAAAAGTGCATGTCTCGACAGCAGCAGCTAAAGTAGGGGGAAACTAGAGGGAAAGAGAGAAAGGCCTCTCGTGTCGTACAAACATCCTTTTTGGCCTTGAACGTGAGGCCTTTTTTTACGTCGCCAGCTCGTGTCCTTGAAAGGCAAGGCTTACTCATTGGAAATATGCAGCCTTGCTGCAGCAAGCACATGACATATGTTGGCTTATATGCGACAGAGAAAATATCCATGAGTAAGAGGGAAAGTGATCCACTGTGCCTCTCTTCGCGGAATTTCGCCATGCTTAGGAACATTTTTTCCAAGGTCTACATACAGTATGTATTTACTTAAATACGTATGCTTGAATGACAGGCCTGGCCTTCGCCTTCGTGCCGTCGAAGCAGCTGCTTTCTAATTGTGTAAATAAATCATGTGAGGGGCGATAAATTTAACTGAGGCAATGCCACGTAATCGTTTCCTGGTGTTGAACGCTTTTTTTCTGCGCAGTTGAAAAACGTTGCAGTCTTGCACTTTCATTAAGGACTGTAGATTTTTATAGGTAATAGAAGGAATGAGGAATAATATGATTCAACGTAATTTCTCACCAAAGCATTGCTAACCCTTTTGTAAACACTTCAAAATCAGCAGATATCAGTGATCTTTTTGCCTGATTGATGGGAACAAATTGACCTGGCCGATTCAAAATATTTCAATAATGCCAAGAACCAGTGAAAATGTGTCAATTTTTCCACGTAGTCGTTGTAATGATTTACCGTGAACAACCGATTGAGGTTTTGGACCGTTTTGGAGAGAAATGTTCGAATAGAAAACCAGCCATCTTGAAAAGGAACAAAAGGCTCTATTATTTCTCCTCAATCCTCCTCGGAGGCAAGCGAAAAAATGATTGAAGACCGAAGCAAGATTCTCACGTAATCAATTTTTGCAGTGGCGAAAAACTGAAATCAATGGACTTTTGGACGCTGCAGAGTTGAGAAGGAAATGCCACCAATTTTTCTGCCGCCGCTCAATCTTGGCGTGTTTGCGTTCAATTTCAGGAAAATAAAAATTGCGATTCTTTGAATTGGCTTTTATTCAGACGTCTCGTTGGACTCTAATGGATTGCAATTTGATGCGCTTTTTTTCACCTCCAATAGAATCGATTTCAATTGCATTATGATGGCATTACCGTCGCGCGGTTTCGAATTCGATTCAACAAGTAGAAAGATGTCTCATTTAACTCCTCGAATGATTTTCCATTTTGGTTACTTTGGTTACATAGGAGACTGGCTTTAATGCTCAAACTCTGGGACTCTCCTCCCCCTGAGAAAATTAAGGCAATTTTCACTCTAGAAAATAATGTTTCGGTCGTTTTCACATAAGAGAAAACCGATCTCAGTGCCCCTGTTCCTTTTTTTCCCCCAAAGCCGTGGAGAGGAGGCATTTCCGTAATTATCGCTTCGCTCGACAGGGCGACCGTGTAATAATCTGCTACCGTGTAGGAAAAATGGGTCCTCTGAATTTTACTTACTTTGGAAATATGCGATGCAAATTCAGGAATTTTCTGACTTGAAATCGACAGTAAACACAAATTAGCAGAAACTTTCCAATCGATCGACCGACTTTGGCTTTAATTTTGATTAGCAGGCTCTTCCCATTTTGCAGCTGACTTCTTGCCCGTCGTAGCGCGAGGAGCCATTAAGCTATTAAGCGATATTACTCTTGGGTATTCCCTCCTACCTACCTAAGATAATTTTGTGTAGCACATAAAAATTGGTGATCCGACAAACGTGAGGCCATTTTACAAATTGGCCCGAAGAAATGTCGATTTATCTTCTTTCTTCGTCGACCACTTCAGATTTTTACTCCCGGTGGTAGGATCCCTAAATTCAGATTGGAGCTTGCTGCTAGGCGCCGCTAACTGGCCTTTAATGCTTTAATAATTTGCCGCTGATAACATCTGATTACAAGGTTTAGAACTGCTACTTTTTAGGATAGCAGCATGTGAAGGCAGATTTTTCGATCCTAGACTGCGACCCCAGTCCAAAGAGCGGGCGGATATTTATAAGAAACAATAACAAAACTGGGTCATTCATTAAGGTCGACCAATTTTGGTGCTAAATGTTGCTGTCCTTAATGCTGATTTTCAATAAAGATAATCCTAAGTGTCACAAACAGCTTTTAAGACGCCAGAAACAAATGGATGTGTGTGCATTGTAAAATTGTGTCAATAGTAAAAGTTTGCTCGAACTGCTGAGTAGAACAAAGGAGCCAAATGTAAAACCAATCAATAGTTTGCTTGCCCGGACCTTGAGGATTTGCCAAGCCAACTGCTGGGCTCTGTCTTTTCTTGGGATTCTTACAATTATTCGGACCATTTTGAAACACAGAAGAACCAGGGACAGGCGGGGAGATATATCGTTTTAAAGACGTGGTAATTTTAAGCATGCTTTGGTGTCCCTGTCCCCGGCCAGCAGCATAGCATCAATTCTCTCATTTTCTGACTTGAAACAGAAAATGTCAAGCGAGGAGCGTAGACCTATCCATGTTTCACACATTCACGATCTGTACATCCAACAAAGGGGAGCAATTCTAAGGTCCCCCAGAGCCCTGAAAAATGGTCAAATTAGTTATGCCCAAGAGCATCAGTTCTCTTTTGCTGTACCTTTTGCTTATCTCTCGGCCTCCACCCAACTACCAATTTTGCACCTAAAAGCGAGGAGGGGGGAGACAGAGGTGCCATAAAAACTACACGTACACACGTTTTTTTAAGTGAACCCAACTGAAGCATACATATTTTTTGCTGAGAGAAAAGAGAGCAGTCATATGTTTCTGCAAATAAGTCTACGCGCGAATTTTAATGAGCTAAGCTCTGTGCCTTTAAAAATGCTCCCAGGGCTAAGAGCAGTTTTTTGCTACTCTTCAATTTAGCACCATTATCCCCATAATACTCATACTTATAATTGCCCCTACATAAGCTAATCTTGGCTTGGCCATTTCGCAAAAATGTAGATGTTATAGCAATTTCAAAAGGCAAAAATGTATTCTTAATGCCTTTTCCCCTCTCTTGGTTCCCATGTTTGTTTTTAGCCGAGATGGAGTTGGTAAACATATCGGTCTACAGGTTGAATTTTTGTGTGCCTTTGTAGAATATTGCAAGCTTTGGGAGCGGATGGCAGAAAATAAAATATCCATTTTTCAGGAAAAGGAATTCTCCCTTGTAGCAAAAAAATGGGGGGGATGTAGGGAAGGGGGATATTTTGCAAGAGATCAAAGCTCACAAAAAATGTAAAAATGTACCACCATGTCTGCGGTTGGTCGTAGTAACTCGGCTCAATATATGACAAGACTGAAAATGGTTGAAAAAACACTGCGAAACTGTTGCAGTGAAATATACGGGGACGACAAAATATCTAGACATATATCTATGTAGCTATTTAGGCTTGGGAAACTTACCCCACCGTTAGAGTAGAAGCTGAGCAGGGTAGAAATATATTGCCTACAGGCAGTCGTTTTCCATTTCAGGGTCTCCTTTCTTTGCGCTCTATTCTAAGGGGAGGTTTTCGTTTCGTTTTTGCCCGCTTCTGTTACCAAGCCACCGTTTTCAAACTGTGTAAAACTACGTGAAAGAGAAAACTGTATCGAACAGTGGCAAACCTTTTCATCTACTAATGGCCTCGTCGAGGTATATGGATGTTTCAGGTTCTGGCCTAAAATATACATGGCCAAGGATTATTTTAGTCCTTGCCCAATGAACCCTCTCGAAGTTGCTTAATTAAGCGTAAATGTCAGGTCGAAAAATCCTGATTTTTCTTGAATAATCCAAGCATTATCAGGTTTTCCACTACTGTCACAAGAGCTACAGGGAAGCTTTGAGGTCTCAGATTTTCGGATTTTTCATTGACCTCTGACCCAGTGCGGAGGTAGATACATTTCATTTCGGTTGGAAATCGAAGCAAGCAACAAAGCTGAACAAAGATCGGGGTAGGTTAGGTAGGATCTTTAATTCCGAATATTTCGGACATATTGCTCACCGGGACACCATTAGCGCATACCAGAGCAGAAGAGCATTAGGTAGGGGGTATCGGTCGATTTTACCGAA
>JAAUYL010088315.1_pt1 | contig 15816 bp, 11 predicted proteins | sample 7278011 | NCBI WGS metagenome assembly JAAUYL01 (sample SAMN14350225, study PRJNA611818) | marine sediment metagenome | isolation source: surface marine sediment (1.8m) | place: French Polynesia: Moorea | collected 2018-08
AGTCGACGTTCTTGCCGACCTCGGTTTGAGAGCCGGCGGCGAAGAACTTGGGCAGGGATCCGCCCGAGAGTCCAACGACCAGATTGCCACCATTGGCGTCATATTTTTCGCAAATGATTTTGATCAGCTCGCTCGCGACCTGGTCGTTGTCGTCGGCAACGATGATTTTTGGTTCTGCCATGGTTTCACGAGTTTTTTAATTTCCAACAATATTACCTGGCTGGCTCCAATTTTAAGCTGCAGACTTGTTTCGCAAGCTGTCAAGTGTCAAGTCAAGCTGATATAGGGATTATAACTTTTTTAGATTTTTTCACAGTCGATTGCTCTTGCACGTTTCAATCTTGTGGCCGCCGGCGTGTTTTCGTTCCATCAAGTGTCAGCTTGAGCGCAGCGCTCCAGGATTGCTCCAGGTGAAAATTGAAATCAAATAACTGCAAGGAAGGGAAAAACATTGATAATGAAAATTCACTACATTTTTTATTTCATGATCTTTAATACAACGTGCTCTTGTCATAACCAAATATGTACTACGATTATATCTAGATAATATGTAAATATTTATAGGCTTTGTAGGAATTCATAGGCAGCACCATTTCAAAAGAAATTAGAGTTGAGCCACAAAGAAGGTAGAGAACTCTATTTATCTAAATGTGTCTATTTGGAAGCTAAATAAGTTTTTTGAACGTTGTGTCGAAGTTTAAAAGCATCCCATAAGTTTTCCGTTTTCAGGTTTGATTTCACACAAAAATATGCGTGTCTACATTGCCGCCATCCTGGACGGTTGTGTCCTCTTCTAGCACATCGTCGTCATTCTTGTTGTCTTGAGCGTCGTTGGACAAGTTCACAGCCTGATTCTTGTGCTCAATGACAATGACAGAGCTCGAAGAGGACGAGGTTGTCCTGGAAGCGCTTTCCTTGTGATTGTTGTTGTGGAGGCTGGGCTTGGTGCTGTTGATTCTCACGACAGCCTCGGTACCAACGTGGATTGAACTAAATTGCTGAGGAGGTGAAGGCGCGACCGTCTCATAGCCAGCATTGGCTTTTGCTTTCGACTTCTCTTGAACAGATTCATATCCAGGATCGTTGACATTGTTGACGCTTGCACTATTAGGAGGAGGGGCAGCAGCATTTGGCATTGTTCTATCGCTCACTGATTCGTACCCTGGTTCCTTTTTGTCAACTGTTTCATAGCCAGGATCGACTCCTCCGGGAAGACGACGATGATCTTGCTTCACAGATTCATAGCCGGGGTCGGCGCCACCGCCGCCCCCAGGGTCCCGTTTCTGCACGACAGTCTCGTACCCTGGATCTTCACTACCGGGACCTGGTCGATTTGGGTTTCTGACACTCTCATATCCAGGATCGGGCTTGACGGACTCGTATCCTGGGTCCAATCTAGATCTTGACGTTGCCGCAGGAATCGTCTCATAGCCCTCCTCACTGAGTTCGTCGTCTTTGGTATTTTGTAATCGTGCATAGGGAGGCTCCTGGATAAATCCAGGATGGCTGGTCAGCCTCGGGAGAGGCGGCGGAAGCTGCTCGCCTGGGGGAGGATCACGATCTCGAACGGTCTCGTATCCCGGTTCTTTGCCACCGCCGACCCCGACGGCAGCGTTCCCCTTGTTGAAGGTCAACTTATCAAACTGGCTCCTCTTGCTTCGACTCCTCACAAACTCGTAGCCGAAGTCGTCCACCCGACTGTCGCCTGCCAGCGTTTGAGGAACGGTCTCGTAACCACCGTCACTGCTGTCTTTGGTGTTGGCTTCCTTGCTGCTCTTGTTGGCACTTGGATCATAATGAGACACTTCAAAATCCGAATAGTTGACGTCGTGATGGCCTCCATGAGGGGATGGCCAGGGTGGAACCCGTGGGCGGGCTCCCAAACTCGCCCGCGGATTGTGGCTGATCGCCGACGCTCCCACGGGCAAATTGTCACTGTTGCCGCCCTTTTGCACCTTGGCATACATGGCTTCGACATTACTCGAAGCTCCTGCCGCTGCTGACGTTAAAGACGAGGCCGCTGCCGCCGGGGTGGAGGCTGCCTTCTTGCGGCTTTTGTCGACCTGAGAATAGGTGTGGGCCGACCTCAAGGCGACCTCGTCGTCCTCCTGATCCTCATCGTCCGGCAGGTTGATCACGGCGTACGTGTCGCTGTTGCTCTGGTTCCCCGTCGGCAAGTAGGTGGGGTCCTCGATGGCCGCGTACATGTCGTCGGACGCCTCAGACACGGGCGCATAGTTGGGGTTGAGGCTGCTGTTCACTTGAGGTGGCGGAGGAGGTGGAGGGAGCGATGCACCCGCCGCCCCTGGGGTGGACCCCGGCGGCCTGATGTGTCGCAATGGTTCTCGGACACTGATGCTTGTGTAGCCTTTCGAGCTGTCTTGCGAGTCTCCACTGAAGAACTGTTGAGGCTGCTGTTGATGTTGCTGTTGGTGTTGAGCCTGTTGATGATGATGATGTTCATGAGGATCAGAGTGAGAGTGGCGGTGATGGGGTGCACGACCAGCTTCAGCCTGCTCCAAGGTAGCATAAGGGTGATCGCGAACTTTTCTCACTTTGGCATACGGATGGTTTGAGGTCTGCAAGTAAAGAATGTGTTTTCATCATGGATTTTTAATAGGAAAGTAAGTACAAGGCTTATTACCTCCATGGGTTCAGTCTCTTCTTGTTCGGAGTCACTTCCACCGACAGCTCCAACGGTGGCATAAAGATCGGAGCCATTGTTCTCGTTTTGATCTTTGGGGATATCAGGGAGCTTGCGCTCCCCGGCTCTTGACGGCGTCCTGATCTGGGATGTCTGCAAGTTGTTGGCAGCACCTCCTCCATCAATTGAGTCATGACCGACAAGCTCGTTCGAAATGGCTGCTGAGACTGGCCTCACTCTTGGACTGGCGTTCGTCTACGAATTGGGACGGAAATTTTAATTTGCAACATACAGGAATTCGTTTCCAGTTTTGCTTACCGTAATGATCTCGTCTTCTAATGGCTTCACCGTGCCGACGGTGCCCAATAGCTCTGTTGATTTTTTCGTCGACTTGATCTTCAAGCACAGCAGGATGGCCATGGACAAGGCGGCCGTGACGCTCAAGCCGAGAGCGACGGAGAAGATATCCAACATCTTCCTGCTGAGACTGGGGGTTACATTATGCCTAAAAACGCGGCTACAAACTAAAGACCAGAAGGCTTTTGGGGGTGAAGAAAGAGGTCGGCTGATCGGATCAAAAGAGAACCAGTTACTTTGAAGTTTCTTGCTGATCTTTGGAAGCTATGAAGAATGTGACGTTGCAGCGATGCACAACTTGATCTCGTTCGCTTTCTCTTTTGACAGCCGAAGTGCAACAAACTCAACTGTGTTTTCATTTCTTCGAGACTAGCGCGTTAAATCCAAAAAAGCAGGTCTGTTTAGTTTGCTTCTGTTTTGCGTATGGGCTTTAGACCGGCTAGCGCAGTACTAAAGAAAAGATCAACCTGTTTTATGTTTTATCTTTTCTAACTTAACGCGCCATGCAAGACTGAGAGGAGGTTTAGAGATTGTTTTGATCTCAGTTACGCAAAAAATAAAAACACACAAGCAAGCACGTGTGAAACGGTGAAACCAACAAAAAAATTGAATCAAATCGAAATTTTCGTGCCTTTCTCGACAAAATGGAGACAATGGACGTGAAAGCATTAGTGTTCAAGCATTTGAAAGCCAGTTGCTCCGACAAAACGCTGGAGAGCTTTTGCAAAAAGTTTGACTTCACCCCAGAGTCCAAGACGTCCACCGATGAGGAGACCACGTCGATCGCCGAAGTTGTCGACTTCTTTTATGAGAACCAAGATCAAGCCAAGACTAATGACAAGAAGCGAAAGCTTGACGACGACCACAATGATTCTGACTTTGTGAGCAAGAAACAGAGAACGGGAGCCGACGCCATCTTGTGTTTTAACTGTAACAAGACCGGCCACAAGTCGACCAAATGCCCGGAGAAGGAGCAAGCCGGCGACGATTCCGGCATTGAACGATCGAGGAGCAACAGTCCGGCGACTGATGTTACCTGCTACAATTGCAACAAGACAGGGCATTTTTCTCGCGAGTGTCCCGACAAAGCTTCTTCCGGAGGGTCTACCTGCTACAATTGCGGAAAGTCCGGCCATTTTTCTCGAGAATGTCCGGATAAAAATGGCGGAGGCAACGGTGGTGGCGCCGACATGACCTGCTATTCTTGCAACAAGACGGGACACATGTCTCGCGATTGTACCGAGGTCGCCATGTCCTGCTACAATTGCGGGAAGAACGGGCACATGTCAAGGGAGTGTCCGGAGAAGGAGGCCGGCCGGAAGTGCTATAACTGCGACAAGCCCGGCCACGTGTCCAAGGACTGCACGGAGAAGGCAGGCGCCAACTCGAAGATGCTGTGCTACAACTGCCAGACGGTCGGCCACATGGCGCGAAACTGTGACCAGCCCCAGCAAGAACGGAGGAGTTTTGGAAGCGGCGGCGGTGGCGGGCGAGGCCGTGGAGGTCGCGGTGGTGGGCGAGGCCGACCTGCAAGAAATTTTGGCACTGGCGCCAACAACATGCCCCTTGGAACCAGAGAGTAACAGTCCAAACACTGTACTGTACAGCCAGAGCATGCTCACAACTCTATTGCTCAATCGGATTCATGATGTTTTTTTGTATATTTTTACTCTTCAACAACGGAGTTGAAGCCAAGCTAATCTATTACAAATCATTGAGAAATACATCAAATGTTGTACAGAACAGAACGCACGCTACTTTAGCTTCTTTTAGTCTGAAAGTTAAAAAATTTTTCAGCGACCGATTTATAGCTCTTCTTTTTTTCGGTCGTGCCCCATCAAAACAATATTTTTGGCAAGTGCACCAAGGTGTTTCCAGGTGTGGTGTTTTCTCGTCAAAAAGTAGCTTGTGTCTTTTTTAAATTAGGCGCTTTCAAAAATTTTTGACTGTCTTCGTTTTGTAAGGCTAGTTACTATGTTGCGTATTTTGCAGGTTGGGCCAACACAAAAACGCAGAAAAATAAGAAAGACGGGTTGTGAAAGAAATGAACTTAAAATTGTGATCAGAAGAGCGCAAAATGCCTAGAGACAAAGCGCAGGCAGCCGTTGCCATCCTAATCATGGCGGCCATGATGCTTGGCTCTACATCGGCAGAAGGTAAGTTGGAATTATCACAGTTTTCCAAGAGTTGAAATCACCAAGCCAACGAAACCCTGGCGCCTTGAAGTCTAGACAAAATGGCAAGACGCTCTTTCATGAATTGTTTCCAAATTCAAGATTTTCAATCGAATTTCAGGCAACAGAGAAGTCATGGATCAGTTGGCGGAGCACCAGGAGAACGAGCCCGACGACAGCATCGACCTCACGCCGAAATTGAGGAGCAAGGGCAAGTTCACGTGCGTTTCTTGCCAGCCTCCAGATTGCCATAGTGAGACCGTTTGTCACAAGGCATGGCGATGTTACACGGCTCATGTCAGGAACACGAATGGCACCCTGGAGAAGTCCAAAGGCTGCACGAGAAATCACCAACAGACGATGCTCCATTGCGGGACGTTTCGCTACGACGGCAGCGGGTTCCACAAGTTGAATGCGGTTTCTGCTCAGCTGGCATTTGACTGTTGCAAAGGGAGCATGTGCAACGAAAAGACGCCGTTTCCGCCTTTGCCTGACGTGCCCAAATTCGGTAAATCCCAGCCCCATTATTCACCCGCTCGCTGTTTTAACAACCTTATATTTCCCTTTTGTAGAGGACATCGAGGAAAACGGCCTCTCGACGACAAACAATCAAAACAACAGCGAGCTCTCACATGCCAACATTGTCCTCATCGTTGTCGTGAGCTTAACAATCTTGCTCTTGGTCCTTGCCGTTGCCTTGATCATTTGCTGCATGCGTCGGAATCACGAGAAGAAGATGAAAAAGTTGAACACGATCCATTTCGAGGCCGGCAACGACCACGAGCTGATGGGGCTCAACGTGCAGCGAGTCGGCGACTCCACGTTGCGCGAGTACAAGGGCGGCGACGTCGAGGACTCCTGCATGACCTCGGGCTCAGGATCTGGTGCCCTGAGGATGGTCCAGCGCTCCTTGGCCAGGAACATCCAGCTTCTGGAGCCACCGATCGGCAAGGGGCGCTATGGCGAAGTGTACAAGGGGATCTACGCGGCCGATTATGTGGCGGTCAAGATATTTTTCTCGAGGGACGAGGAGTCTTTCAAACGCGAGACTAGAATCTACGAGTTGGACCAGATGCGTCATGAACACATTTTAGGTGAGAAGAAGTTCTGTCATTGTTTCAGCAAAATATCCAATCTTGATGATCCTTGGGACGGCAAGTTTTCGGGCAAGGTCTGCTATACAAGCCTGGTGCACCCAAAAATATACGCCCCCCACCTCCGACAAAGTTGGGCACCCCGGGATCGGTAAAGTTAGGTCCGTTTACTCGACGACTTGGCCAAGGTCTTGTCAAGTTACTTGAACAGCTGGGTAGTTCACAAGAATAGCTGTCGTGGGCAACCATATCATTTTGGACCACTGGCCAAAGAAAGTCTCTCAGCAAATGCTGGTCCAAGCCATGCTTGGTTTCCCTAGTCATTGACGCTTCAATCATTTCCATGAATTTTTCTGCGTTCATTGCCTGCAATGTGTATTCAGGTTTTCCAGCATCTCCATGTCGATGTACTTATTTAGATATTATGTAATGTACCTACTTTTATTAAAGTAGAGTCCAATCTTACTCCCCACATTCCTCCCAGAATTTGTTGAACATGTTGGGGATTGTCCCGCATGATGTGATAGTGGTAAGATCTGGACAACCAATCGCTGACAGCGTCAACTTCTCGCTGGGTTACAATCATATCCAAATCTCTGGAATGAAATTCTTCCACCAAGGGATCCGCCATTGGTGCGAATCTCCAGAGCATCCCAAACGACTCGCTCAAACGGGGAATCGAATCTGGAAATGAATCACTGAGAATCTTAAAACTTGATTGCTGAAATCGAGTGACTTGAACCTTACTTCCAAGGTCCTTCACATCGCAGAGATCAAAATATCCATAGTGGGACTGCTCAATGTTATACAAGGTTTTGAATTCATCTGAATCTTTGGTAACCTCTTGGCTGTTGAAGTAAAGTCGCATAATGTAATTGGGATAGAGTTCACGGACTTTCAGCACATTCTGCTCAATGCCATTGAAATATCTGGGGTTCAGTGGAAGGTGGCCGAAAATGCAAAAAGAAATCACTCGTTGTCCCGGACCTCGAATGTCCGCCTTGGAACTACACAGTGACTTCACTTTGCTGCCATACGTGATATGAAAGCGAATGATTGATAATGGGTTCACAAACCACAAAACGGTCAATACCACAATGATTGCCACTACAACTCCGTTAACAGGGTTAGAGCTAGACCTTTTGGCTGCCATAGGTATAACCGTATAACTTTAACACTGCAAAGGTTTCAATTCAAACAGTGTAAATAGAGGCTTTGTCTTTGTGCATTATTCAACCCGTTGCAGAGATATACTTACAGTATAGATGAGCATCTGTTAACAAAGTTTATTGACAGCTCGTTGCATCTAGGTTCGATTTCTGCAGATTTTTTAAAATGTGTTCAACTTGGTCCCCCCATAAATTTATTTTAATTTTATGCATTACATGCTACATTTAAAATAATCATATTTTCAGGTTACTATGGTTCTGACACGACAAGTCGAAACAGTTGCACCCAAAATTGGCTGGTCACTCATTATCATCCCATGGGATCGCTCTACGACTATCTCAATCGTCCGGAGAGCCTCAGCACTCGCGAGACCTTTAAGCTCCTCTACACGGCTGTCAGTGGCCTCGTCCACCTCCACACGCAAATTGTCGGGACCAAGGAGAAGCCTCCGATAGCGCATCGTGACATCAAGTCCAAGAATATCTTGGTCAAGCTCGACGGGACGTGCGTAGTCGCCGACTTTGGCCTCGCCGTCATGCCCGAGGACCAGGACAATCTGGCTAGCGATGAGTATGCTCGTCGACCTGTCGGAACCCATCGGTACATGAGTCCAGAAGTCTTGGACAAGAGGGTCGATCCGAGTGTTGTGGGTTATCAGAAGAGCGACATCTACTCCTTCGCTTTGGTCATGTGGGAGGTGGTAAGGAGGACAAGAACGACTGATCAGGATCCTGGAACAGCCGAGGACTTTGCGTTGGCCTACTTTGACAAGGTCACCTCGGACCCATCGATGGAGGAGATGAAGAAGGTTGTCTGTTCGGGAATGAGGCCCGAGTTCCCAAGTAGGCTGTGGACAAACAGGGTGAGTTATTCTGTCTGCAGGTTCTCGGCTTGCTCGTTATGCCGTATTTCCCGATCTTTTTTTCTTGTTTTAGTTAACTGCCGGAATTTGCAATCTCATCAAAGAATCCTGGCGCGAAAAAGCAAACGCCAGATTGACCTCACTACGGTTGAAAATCAACCTCAAAGCATTGGAAGCAAGCACGCTAGAAGAAGATCCAGACTATCCTACGAATCCTTTAGCATAATCCTTAAACAATGGAAGCAAAGAATTGTTAACAATTATTCATCCAGTAAAAAAATGTGCCATAAATAAGAAACATAGTTTATTCACCACAACAATTCTGATCACAGATTTTAACAGTTTCAATTTGTTAGACGACCTCAAGATGGAGGTCGTATTGTTGGTCGAGGCCGAGGTAGGAGTCCGCCATCAGGTATACGGTCAAGATCACACGGCCAGGTTTTTCGGGAGCGACGAAGGCCAGCTGTTGCGAGGTCTGACCTCGGATAGTCGACACCCGTTTCAATGCCAGCATGTCATTGTCCTCGACGTTGCCCAAGACGAGAAACCAGGACTCGTCCTGCGGCTTCGGAAACTTGGGCGCGAAAGCCTTTTCTTCGCGACGCAATTTGTTGATTCGACGCAGGTTCACAATCAGAGTGCAGTCCTCGTCGGCCGCCACCTTGATCCAGTTGGGATTGGTGTTTTGCCTTTTCGGCAGTTTTACTTTGGGGGACTCTTCGCCGACTTGAAGCTCGAGATCAACGGCGATCTGGGGCAAGCGCTTCGCCAAGACCTCGAAGACGTCGTCTATCAGGCTCTCGTCTAGCTCCGGCCTCAGGATCTTGGCCAGGGGCTCGCAGCGGCCTCGACAGTGTTCCCACAATTCCGGGATGGATTGCAACCTCTGCTGATTCTTGAACAGGTACATCATGTGGGGCTCGATGTGGGGCAGCGTCAGTATCGAGTTTTCGTTCGCCCATCTTCCTTGGACAACCATCTGCATCAACGTCTGAATTTGCAACGTGGTGGACAACCAACCCGATTCTGCGGACAAGTCGATCATGGCCTGAAGGATGCGGATGGCCTGGTCAAGCACCGACTTGGTGTCCGTGTAGTAGTCGGAGCAGGGCAACTGGAGCCGCGAGAAGTGAGCCTGCATGAGCAGCCACGTCTTCGTGTTCGGACTCTCCATGCTCCTCATAGTCGACTCGAGCGGACAGTTCTTGGCCAGGTCGGCGTTCAACAAGTCCTCGTTGTGGCGCACCGGCAACATGTCGTACTCGGTGGCGTCGCACAACACGAGCAGCACCTCCTCCAGGCTCATGTCGGCGCTCATGTTGTCCGTAAAGTGCTGGACAGTCGTGTGGGTCAAGTAGTAGTAGGACGCGATGCGGCCGAGGACGGTGGAGCTCACGCCGCGGTCGTCGTCATCGACGACGAGACAATAGGAATCCTGGAGCGTCTGCAAGGCTTTCTCCACGATGCCCGTAAGAAATACGTTGATGTTTGTCGAGTCCACGCCCTCGAGGCCGTAGTAGGTTGGGTTCTGGACGAGCCTGCGGAAGAAGTAGGTCCACGTCATGTAGTCGAGGGCCTCCTGCTTGGTCGTGATGGTGCCGGCGACGACCTCCGCGTTCAAGTGGTCCGGCAGCACGCTCAACAACGACGACTCGACGGGGAACGGCTCGTAGAGGAACTTTTTGTAAAAATGTTTCTTGACGTCGTGGACGAGGACGCAGGCGACGCCATGATCGTCGAACTGGGGTCGGCCGGCTCGCCCCATCATCTGGAGCACGTCCGTGATCGGCATGTCTACATAGCGCTTCTGCTTGCCGTCGTAGTACTCGGTCCCCTTGATCACGACCAGGTGAGCTGGAAAGTTGACGCCCCACGCGACGGTGGCTGTGGCGATCAAGACCTGGATCTTCTGGTTGACGAAGAGCTCTTCGACGGTTTTGCGATCGCGCTCAACTAGTCCGGCATGATGCATGCCGATGCCAAATGCCAGAGTGAGCCTCAAGTTTTGATCTTTGATGGTGGTAGACAGCCTCTCCATCTCGGACTCGTCCATGTGCAGCCACATCTTGGGGTTGTCCTCGCTTGCCAAGAAGGCGATCAGGTCAAGAGCCGTGAGCCTTGTTTGCCGCCTGGACGACACAAAGACCAAAGTCGGCTGAGATGGAGAGTGCGTCTGCACGGCTTGGAAGGTGGGCTTGTTCATGGAGGCCATTCGAGGACAGTAGTGTTTTCCAGGATATCCCGAGATGTGGACCTCCAGAGGCACAGGTCGAACGGAGGGTCGGAAGTTGAACAACCCCGTCTGGCTCTCGATGCCCAGCCAGTCCGCCAGATCCTTGGCATTGGCCAAAGCTGTCGAGAGGCCAATCACTCGCAGGCGGTGGGACGTGTGCGACGAGATAAAGTTGGTCCTGGACACGATGACCTCGAGCACGGGTCCTCGGTCCTCGCCGAGCAAGTGGATCTCGTCAATCACAATCAGCCGCACGGCTTGGACGTAGCTCCTGGTCTGCCAAGATCGCGAGACAGCGTCCCACTTCTCGGGCGTCGTCACAATCACGCAGGCTTTGGCGATGGCGCGCATGTCGGGAGACACGTCGCCGGTCAACTCGACGACGCTCTTGTTCAGTTTCTCCTCGAGCCTAACCCGCCAGTCGGTGATGCGCTCCCTCACCAAAGCTTTCAGGGGCGCGATGTACACGACCTTGCCCTGGGGATAGTCCCTGAACACCTTGAACATGGCGATCTCGGCGGCGATGGTCTTCCCCGAGCCCGTTGGGGCTCCGAGTAGCACGTTCTTGTCCGTGTGGTAGAGCGTGTGGAAAATCTGAGTCTGGATTGGGTTGAAGTAGGCGAACTTGTAAAGCATCTCGATCTCGGGATTGTTTAGGGCCGTCACGGGCAATGGCTGCAAATCGAGGAGGTTGGTGTGTGGCGGATGCTTTTCCGGCAAGATCAAGTGCTGGAAGCTGATGGTGCAGTAGGTCTCGCTACCGATCCACCTGTCGGAGATGCCCCTGACGTAGTACTGGGTCGGGAGGGGCTCAAAGATCGGGATGGTGAAGACGATCTCTTGCGGCTCATTTTTCATGACTTGCTTCTTGGCCAGCAGGAAGTACTCGTGGTGGTAGATGTGGTTGTTCACGGGGTCCTCGACCCAGATCCAGAACGGCTCACTCCCCCCATGTATCCTGTCATTCCACCGGAAGTTGGGGGTCACCGTCAGCCTCACCCTGAGGACAGTGCGCGTGATCGGCTGAATCGTTGCGTCCATGTCGATCAGGGGCACCTCGTGAGCAGCCTTTTTGATGTTGCTGCCCGCGCGAACATGATGCACCAGATGCCCGATCTCCTTGCTGTCCAGCTCCCTGAGCTTGTCGAGGGTGAAGTTCTTCGACTCGAGCTTATCGAGGATCTCTGACCTGACGTTGGGATGCTGGCGTAGCGGCGTCTCGAAATCCCAGATCTGGCGCTCGATGGTCTTGGCAAACTTGAGCAGCCTACCCGCCAGCAGAGGCCAGTTTTTACGGAGGACAATCTCAAACAAGGCCCTGGCGATTCGACTCGCGTTCGTCACGACGTAGTTCTGGTCCGAGATGAGCGAGAAGGACCTCAGGCTGCCACTGGAGATGTGCGTTTGCAACAGGATGTTGACTTTTCCGTACACATTTTCTGCGCCTCCAGCAACCTAAAAAATTAATCAGTCGACATCAAACAATGAAGCTTTTCCTTGATAATAATAGAACTTACGGGCAGCTCGCAGTATTCATGGATACACTCGTCTAGCTCGACTAGTTCGTCGTCCCGGACTTTCAATTGCTCAAACTCGGTGGCTTTGGAGAGCATGGCGATGATGTCGGCCTCGTTCATCACCGGTTTCATGATCTCGTTGAAGACCTCGATCGTGTCGTACTTGATGTAGAACTGCGAGGCTGTCCTCCCCAGGTCGGTGGCGTGAAGGTAGCCCGTGCGCTCGTCGAACCTGATCATCTTGGCGCGGTCCAGCTTTCGGGCGGCCTCTCTCGCGATCTCCGTCCTCTTGAGCAGGAGCAACGGGTCGTCCCTGACCTCCTGGTGCTTGATGCCGTAGACGAGCGGGTTCTTGCGCATCCTCACAAACAAGTAGGAGTAGGACATCCACTTCACAGCCTCCTCGATGTTGGTCACGGTGCCGAGGGAGACCTCGGCGTTGAGGTTGTCTGCCAGGAGTGCGACGAACGTCGACTCGATCGGGAACTGGTTGGTCAACAAGGACAAGTAGTGGGAGAGCTTGTCATGGGCGGTGATGATGGTGCCGTGGCCCGACGTGTCAAACTGGGGTCGGCCGGCGCGGCCAAAGATTTGCAACACGTCCAGGATGCCGACGTCGGTGAAGCCGCCTTGTTTCGCATTGTAAATCTCCGTTCCTTTGATGATCACAGCATGAGCGGGAAGGTTGACTCCCCAAGCTAGAGTTGCAGTGCAGCAAAGGACCTAAAAAAACAACAAATTGATACCAAAACCATTCGGGAAAAAAGTATGCTATGAAATATTTACGTACCTTGATGAATCCTTGTGCAAATAACTTTTCAACCAAAGTTCGATCTGCCCTCAACATGCCTGCGTGGTGGATGCCAAAGCCACCGTTGAAGAGCTCCACAAGTTGTTTGTTCCTCGACTTGGACATGGCCTTTTGTGCCAGGCCATACTGAGCCGAGTCCTCCGGCATGAAGAGCTGCGAGTCTCCCCGATTTTGAGCATCCTCCATCAAGGCCATGCCCGTTTTCACCGTCGCATTCCGCGCGTGAACAAAGACCATGACTTGGTGGCCTTTGCGAACGAACTCGACGACCTTGTCGTAGCAGATCTCGTCCATGTCCATCCTCTGTTTCGCCTGATTCAAGGCCTTCACGCCGATGAAGGTCTGCGCTAGAGGAACGGGTCTGAAGCGTCCATCAAAGTAAAACAGGCCCAGGTAGGGGTTGACCCCCAAAAACTGGGCCACGTCTATGTAGTTGGGCAGCGTAGCCGAGAGGCCGACCACCCTGATCACCGTCTGCGAGCTCTCCACCATCCTCAACGTCCTCGCCACCAGAGCCTCGATGACGGGACCACGATCGCCGTGGAGCAAATGGACCTCGTCGATGATCAGCAGTCTCACGAGTTGCGAGAGGGACACATCGCCGGGTTTTCGTGTGACGACGTCCCACTTCTCGGGAGTCGTGACCAGCATCTGGGTCTGCATGATCTCCGTCTTGGTCAACGACATGTCGCCCGTCAACTCTCGCACCGTGATCCCGAGCGGCGCCAGCCTCTTGCCAAAGTTGGCGGTCATTTCTGCGGCAAGGGCCTTCATTGGCGCCACGTAGACGATCTTGAACGAGTCCTTCTTGATCACGTCGCCCTCCATGTGTTGCCGGATGGTCTGCGTGATGCACAGCATGGCCACGTTCGTTTTGCCGGCACCCGTGGGCGCGCAGACGAGCAGGTTCTCGTTCGTCCGGTAGGCCGTGTCGAAGACCACCGACTGGATCCTGTTCAGCGTCTTCATCCCGGCAAAGGCCAACTGGCCGATCTTGTCCAAGGATGAGATGGGCACGAGGTTCCTCCCGATCTCGACGGGCGGCTTCGAGGCCGCCGGGATGTGGACCTCCTCGGCCTTCTTGTCGTCCTTGCGCTCGAAGCCCAACGGCAAAGCCATCTTGACGCCCTGGATGAATCCGGGAGCCAGCTTGGCTTGCGCGAATGAATCGAACACATAGGGGTATTGCTCAACTTCGTACGCCATTGGCGAGCGTTCTTTACTGCTGCTGTCCTTGCTGAAGATGGGCTTGTTCATCGCATTCGCCAAGGCCGCTTGACGTTTCTGCCTAAGATCGACGGGGTCGAACTTGAACTCCTCGTCGGACTCGTCGTCGTCCTCGACGGTCTTCATCAGCTTGGTCAACTTTTTCTCCTCTTTTCTCACTTGTTTTCTTAGACGCTTTTCGTCCTCAGACTGGACAAACACTTGGCACCCGTAGATCGGCCGCTTCTGCTCCAGCGACATCTCGGAGACGCTGGCGGCCGCCGTCGCAATCTCGCTCTTCATCACCTTCTTGTTGAGCTTGTGCGAGTCGACAATGTCGACGCGGTGCTCCAGGACTTGACCAATCAGCTCGATTCTGTCGAAACCCATGAGGTCGAAGAGCTCCGTCTGCAGGTCGTCCGACGACCGCTCCGAGTTCAAAAGATCCACGATGGTCATGGTGAACTCTGGAGCGCTCATGCCGATGGGATTCTCGTCGCCATAGGCCGAGCTAATCTCGTTCTCGAGCCACTGGACGTTAAACTTACTGGCAAGAGAAGCGCCGCCGACTCCATTCTTGGTGGCTAAATTCTTTTCCAAGTCGAAAGTGATGTTGTTTCGCAAGGAGAACAAGTCACCAGGACAGGGTTTTGCCAGCTTCTCGAACTCTTTGTCCTCCATTGACAGCGGTCTAAAATCACAGTTGAAGGGAATGTTTTCGCCAAACAGTGGCTTCTTGCGGCTTTTGTCATTGTCTCCAGATCCATTCTTCTCCTGTTCTTCTTGCTTTTTGCGCCGCTCGGCCAGTCTTTTTCGCAAGATCTCCGCGTCTCGCTTGGACTCGATGTAGTCGTCTTCAGCGTCCAAGTACTTGTCATCTGGATGGCTGACATGACCGAAAGTTCTTATATACGTGGACAACCGGCCCACCTCTTTGTGGTTAAAACTTCCACTTCCAGCCATTTTGAGGACTTACTGTTCTTTGACGATATAGTTTCTTTCTGTCACTCAAAACCCCTTCTCTGGTAAAATGAATCCTTAAGCAAGGCTGAATCTCCAGGATAAAATATTTATTGAGCGACGTGGTGCAACAATTTACATTTTCGTTTTTCGACGTCACTTGTTTTGAAAATGGACTTTCAAATCGCAACTTCACTTTGGGTCCCACGCAACCTTCCAATAAAAAACTTGTGAAATTGGATCACCTTGGAAAGCAACGTTTGCCACTGACTGGGACTGGGAGTTGGTTTTCGACCTCCAGTTCTAATCTGCGTGACAGCACAAAATTTACGAGCAATCTGTTGCAGTGTCCCCTCTCACTTTCTTTTGACTTCCGTTCCACCTTTCGATTTTTAATGACTTTAAGATTGTCGAGATCACGCTCTTTCTTTCCCTCTTTCAATGCTGGTTCCGTTTCCATTTATTCGTGCAGTCAAGAGTCGACTGCCATTTTGGCAACAACCAAATTTCCTGACAGGAAAAAAACTGCGAAAAGGCTTTCGCCCTGCCAAATAACAATCATCAACATGTCGCCAAATCGGAGTGTCAGTCAAGGTAAAAAAGTTGTAGCTGTGCTTAAAAAGTCTTGAGTTATCCGATCCAGAGAGCCATGTATAATTATAATCAAAATAAGCGGAACTCTAAGACAGTAGGAACCTTATCTTTGTTAATTGTTCATATTTTAGATAGGACCGAAATGGCCTCTCTGTTTATGAGCGTGATTCCGTTAATGAAATAGAGGCTGC
>JAAUYL010039029.1_pt1 | contig 15729 bp, 13 predicted proteins | sample 7278011 | NCBI WGS metagenome assembly JAAUYL01 (sample SAMN14350225, study PRJNA611818) | marine sediment metagenome | isolation source: surface marine sediment (1.8m) | place: French Polynesia: Moorea | collected 2018-08
AAATTCTCCCCGAAACAGCCTGTTTCACGGTGCTCTCAAAACCACTTCTGGAAACGATGATTCCACTTTGGGAAGCTCGGCGAAAAACGTTCTCTTTTTGGGTCATTAATTCTTAAGTGCTCATCAATCAAACTAATGCTGTTTCATTCTAGGTTTTCGGGGGGAATTTTGCCAAATACACCCGTGGATTCGAACCATGATATGGGGAAAACTTTTTCTTTCCATGGAAAACTAAAACTTTCCCAGTAGGAACACCACTCAAAACAGTCGACCTATCGTGCTTTAAAAGTTACACACTGAGGTTAGAGTTTTAACGTGAACGGCCAGTAGCTGGACATGCCAGTAACAAACCATAGGAAAAACTTTTTCGTAGGGGTATCGTTTTCACACTCTCTAGCCATATAGCTCTCCCCATTTTTAATCTGTTTGAGATGGTTTACTGATCCCTCACATTAATGCGAACATGCCATGCCATGCTATTCTACTAAGCTTTCATGTTAATACAAACCGAACCCCTTGCCTTATGGGTACGAACCTGCATTGAATTTTATGACATCCCAGAGTTTGTTTAGATCTGAGATAAGCATATATCGTATCACGATCAAACAAGTTTGAACAAGTCTTGACAAGAAAAGGGCAACAAAAAGTCTAGCTTTTCTTTAAAATCATGACTCGCACAAAATCCTCCAGCAAACTTTAAAAATGGCCAAATATTTCGCTATTTTTATCGTGTATCTAATAAATCGTGTTTGAGGTTTGTCTGAACAAAACGGGAGTGCAAACATTTGTGCTTTTGTGAGTTCCTGAGTTTATATTTCTTGTTGACTTTTTCACTTTTTGTTCGTTACACTCTTTTCTGTATAGCCAGAAAGTAGCTGCTGAAATCAAAACAAGACTTGTTTGGGCTGGAACAACAAAACAAAACAAAACAAAATGTTAAGGAATCGGAATCGTTAGATTTTCATCTGAAATTGCGATGCCAAATCGCGAAACCCTAAAATTGATTGACATGAATACCGATTGCTTTGAAACCCCGTCCTATTTAGAAGAGAAATCAAAAGAGATCCAGTTTAATTGAAGCTGCTAAAAATGTTACTGATCGTTTTTATTTAAAGATACCAGAAGGAGACCTTTTGCAATCTCCTTCTTATTGAGACTGGACAGTATTATTTCCTAAGCCTGATACTCTACAATCCAATTAAAAAAGATTGCGCGGCATACCAGCAAAAAGAGAGCTAGAGCTTTTGCTTTGATGGTTTTAAAAATGCAGCAATCTAAAAAAGAGCTTCTTGTCTTTTAATGCTTTTATTTACCCAGTCTCATCAAAACGATAAGAAAGACTGCGAAAATAAATATTGCACTTGGAGCATGAAATGTGTAGCAGCTGCATTTTTCAGCAAAAAGGTTGCAATTTTTTCCTAGATTTCACTTTTTGATATAAACCAAATTGGAGCCTCTTTTATATTTATTTAAATGGTAGCAGCAAAAAAATAAATAATAAAAACAATTCCAAAGGAAATGAAAACATAAATATGTGGCAGAAAATTCGCACTATCTCGAAAAGGGATCTCTTTTTCTATGTATTTCTGCAACACTATTATAATCTCATTTTTTGCGGAGAGCTGACTATCAAGGTTACCATACATGCTCTGAAAAAAATCTGCAAAAATTTCTAAAGATAAATGAAATAACTATAGCCTGCATGGCCACCGTTTTCGCAACATAAAACCACACTGCTATTTTACTTTTACTGATAAAAATCAGCCACGGGTAGTTGAATTTTGTATGTGCAAAAATTAGAAATTTCTGACGATTTTATATGCGAAAAGTTAGCTGACCCCTTTTTCCCTCGCCATTGTTCTCAGCTGGAAGCTCGGATTTTCGCGAATTTTATTTTTATACATTTTTGCAAAAAATCAACATGGCCCCCAGCTTGTGATCCGCTATAATTAAAGTCGTCGGGGAGGAAGGTACAGAAGCCATTAATCTAAGTCTTGTCTAAATTCCAATGCCCTGTCTGTCTTTTTAGAGTATTTCTAGAGTAATACTCAATAAATAAAGATTTTTGCTTTCAAAGATAGACTGGAAATCTGCAGGGGCTAATTTTGCAGGGAAAAACCTTCGCCTCGAGGGTCTACAAATCGCTTTTACCAAGGCGAAATTGTTGTTGTCGTTTGCCAAAAATCAATTTTACTTGACCGAAAAACCAAAAATGGGGACTGGCAGTAAAATATTCGCGCGTTGAAAAATTTTACGAGCCAACCGCACTTCTCCCCATAAAAATAGATATTTGCAATATCTTTTGCGCGATGTGTCAATACGTATAGGGAATTTCGCCGCCTATAATTTGAGGTCAATACATTACTATTGGTCGGGCTAGGAAAAAATAAAAGATAGACGTCCAAAGAATTGCCCATAAATCTTGCAAACTCTTGAGCGGAGCGTAGCGAAGTCGGGCAGTAAAGTACGCCCCCCTCGGGCATAAAATTCGCGAAATTTGGCAAGCCCCGATAACATTGCAAAAATAATGTTTCTCCCATTTAACAAGCTCCATTTCGAAATGTAGATTTATATAGTTTTTGCTTGCGGGTTTTCGACCTCTTTGATTGTTATGTCTGTTTTCGGGTAAATTTTGGGATGCAAAAAACATGTTAAAACAGGCATTTTTGCCAAAAACGATAACACGAGTCATGTTTGAAACTTGATCAACAAGTGTTACAATTACATTGAGAGCAGAGAAAAATAACAGCAATTTTCAGATTTTTCTGACATTTTTATCAGATTTTGCCATAGCATTTTATCAACTGCTGTCTTTATAACGTCATTTTTGCAGTTGTTATTCTCTAGCAATAAAAATAATGTTAAAAATTCTACTGAGAAATCAACTGAGTTTCATGAAATATTTATATTTTTGTGTGTCCTGAAAAAATAAAAAATGTAAATAAAAGAAGACACAGAGTTGGGGGTCCAAATGTAAAATGTTCACACTTAAGTTAACAGACCTGAAGCAGGCTGTCAAACAGAACTAGAGTCTACCTTTCCAGAAGGGTAAAAGCCTTTATAAAACAAAATAGCCCGATTTCTGCCTTGCCTCCTTAGCTCAGTGGCAGAGCACTGGTCTTGTAAACCAGGGGTCGTGAGTTCGAATCTCACAGGAGGCATTTTTCATATTTATCTATAGTATTTTGTCTCCCTTTTTGCCCTTTTCATTGTAAAAGCTCTCTGTAGTTTTTCCCAGACAGACTTTATTTGAACTTGTTTTACAAAAGGACTGTCGGGAGTAGACTACTCAAAGCCTTTTACGCGGCAGTAGCCAAACTATTCCTAATTTGACACTTCTCAAGCCATTAAACCAGGATCCATACAGTTCAGTAGGTTGGTTTTTATACCAGGACAAGTAGTGACATACCTTCTACTCTATGTGCCTTGGTCTAATACACTTAAGCACTGAGTATACTTATGGAAAACCGCTCTAAACAAGGGGTGGCATATAGTGGAATAATTATGTGACAGGTTGAAGTCTGCCAAAAAGGAGTGGCTGGATGGTCCTTTCATATGTCTAGACCCCCAGAAAAAAGTGATACACAGTCTAAACAGTCTAGTCTAACACTACAAAACTTATGCTTTTCTCTGTTAACAGTTAACTGGAGTCTATTTAGACTTTGGTACGTGTGTGCCCCCATTTTTGGGCCACTCTTTTTTACTGTATTCAGCCGTCAGAGGGCGCTGCTACTGTTTTATGTCACAGACATATTATTTCCCTCTCAGCCTCTAGCTTTCAGAAAATGCCCCCCAGATTCTGGCCAAAAAAGGAGGTGTCAACTGGCCATTTTTGGGGATGAAAAAAACCATTTCCCCCCTCACCCTCTGCCAGCATTTTTTGCCCACTTTTTGTGGCATCAGGGTGGGTGGGAATTTAGAGTAGTTCACACTGTCACTAACCAAAGGGGGGATTCTTTCTTAACAATTAACCATGGTTTTACTTGAAAAAAATTACAGGATTTTCTTTCAAAAAGCCAGCATAATAGCAGGGTTATTTTGGGCTCTCAAGTTTTAAAAACTGGCCACCAACAAAGAGAGAAAATTCTTCAAAGTCTTGAACGCCGCGCGGCATCTTTATGCATGATTGCATATAATGAAGAAAGAAAGAATGCGCCACCTAGCGGAGGTTTTCCGAAGCTTCTCGGGGAACAAATAGCTATTTACACCAGTGAAAATCCGGGAAAATATGGAGCAGGGTGAAAAGTATTTTTTGGTTGGTATGGTATTGTTGTTTTCTGCAAATGTCTATCCAGCAAATACCCGGATTTCAGCCTGGCGGTGTCTATTCTTAAAATTGTTGTCTGACCTAATTACTTAATTACATAATGACTTGACAGCCAGGCATCAAAAATTAAATGTAAATCCCCCTTTTCAAAAATAAAATTCAAAATCCATTCACACCTGCTTGTCACGGACTCACACACAAAAAAATAAACTTTTTTGGGCTTTTCAGCTTTTGATATGATTTTCCAGACAAAGATCTTTGTGTTGGCAGTGAGCAAATTTACATTTCATATTTGAAAACTGGAGATCTAGATAGAAACCTTTTTGAGCTTAACCAACCTGAATTTAATGTCAGAAATGCTTGACAAACTGGCTACACCCCCTTTTCATAAAGTGAAAATATAAGGCAGTAGCACCTTTGAGCATCTTTGCACCAGTGGCAATTTAATAGAATTCACCACAGGGGGCGCTAGTTGTACCTGTTACTTTAAACACTTTGTGCAAAAGATGGCATTTGACATCAGATTTGCTACTGGAAATTTTTGTGTCATACTCGTCTAAGAGGATTAAATGGCTTGAATTCTAAGCCAAGACTGAGTATTAAAAGTAGAGAGTTAACCCTACTAATATTAGCACTCAGGACTAAACCCTGATCTGTAACCAACTGCGAGTTTAACTCTTGGATAACCAAAATGATTCAGCCATTCAAAAAGGATCAAAATTGTGAGCTGAGGTTGCTGCCCACTGTCGTCTTATCATGTCAGAAAACTTTTCATTGGCTACCTTTTTTGCAGAAATAAATAATTTCTGTCATGCCATCCATGATAATTAGACCTTTCCTTAGTTATTTATGCGCGTTATTCCAGGATTTCCTCAACAAAAAGCCACCGTGCGGCGGATATCTTTTGTACCCTTCTCAATGAAATTCACAGAAAAATACAAACAAATGAAGACTGAAGCAACTCGAGTAAACAAAATGGTGGGGTCGGTGACAGATCCAGACTTTTAACCCAAGTAAAATCCAGAGCCAGAAAACACAGTGATCTCTTTGTTTGGAATCCATGTACATGTATCTGCTTCCCTCCAAAATTCACAAACACAGCTGCTTTTTCTGCTTGTTTGCTACTCGACAAAAGATACTCTTGTTTGTCAAATTAACATCAGCTAAAGCTTTTTTGAGTTTCAGATTTGATGGGGGACTTTAAAATCCCCTGGGTTTTCTGTGTCCCGTATCTGTTTGACGCATTCAAAAAAGCATTTTTAGTAGTTTTCCAACAAAAAATGTCTAATTTGATATTATGCGTCACAGTCAGATTTTGATACCCTCACAACATCCTGGTAACTTGTTTTCAAATTTTATAAATAACGTTTTAACTGACAAATGCTTTTTGGGGTGCCTTTGTTACAGTTTGTTACGCAGTTGCCAAGCAGGTTGGATATTTTCCCCCCCAATTTTTGTGCATTATTAAAAGCAGATTCTTTGTTCAGTTTTCAGTTTGTTGACACCCAAAAATTGGCATTTTTTGGTATTTCACAAAGAATGGAGAGTTGCATTTTATTTACTTCAAAAGCTCAGGACTTGGACCTGTCGAACTAGGTCAATCTGAATAGATTTGGTTGTGGCTCCGAAGATTTTGCTGAAAATTTGTTCCTTTTTACACCTGAATTGTGAAACGAAAATTCCAAGCCACTCAAGAAGGATCTTTTGTACTTGGGCAGCATTTATCTCAGCTCCCTGAAAATCCGTATTTTGTTTGTCCAGGAGTCCGCAAATCCCAAATTGAAGTTTTGGTCGAAAATCTCAAAGAAAAACCACTTGCAGCATTCATTCCTAAAATATTTCTGGGCCACTTGTTATTGGCCGGATTTCAGAATTTCTATGACCAAAACTCCATTGAATTAATCAGAAAATAAATTAGAGGAACCATTTTCAACGTGATTTCCGGTGGCTTTTGTCAGTGAAAAGAATTGGAAAAGAGAGCTGAATAAATAGAGTAACTAAATGACCATAAAAAACTGGTTCGAACAAGACGGATCATGTTCTCAATGAAATCACAGGGCTCAAAAAGCAACTTCTAGACCCTCAGCTCGGGTTTGGTTCGATTTTTGTGATAATAATGCCAACCGTGACAGTGTTGTTTCCTACGCTCGAGCAGTTCCAAATGCATTTTATTTTAAATTTTCAGACCTGAAAACGTGGATTTTTCGGGAGATCTAAGCACTCAAAGGTCAGGCCGACGCGCTAAGCTTAGCTTAGCCGGTCAGCAGCTCAAGCAGAAATGTAAACAAAGCATTGCACTTAGTATTAGAAGGGACAGTATTTTATTTTAACTGGATATATTTGAATTTTCCCGCCAAGTCATCCTGTGATGTACACCCACAGATATCTATGAAGGGATCGTGTTTTTGGGGGTGAAATCTGGTGGTCATCTGCTTTAAAAAACCAAAAAAGTTAAATAACTTGGGCACGTTTTGTACATGAAATCCATTTTTTAAAGTTGTGACTCAACACTTTTCACAGAGGGCATTCGATATACATGAAAGATCCCGTTGATTGGCCCCTAATGACAACAAAAAATCGTGAACTTTGGGCAGACCCTGTTCATTTGTTTACATTCTGAAAACGTAAACATTACCTAGGAAATCTAGAAAATAGTTGAAAAGCACCTCTTTGAAACTCAGAAATTCAGGGAAAGCAGGGAGAGACTCAATAAGTGGCATGTCATCATCTCTGTGCTTGGTTACACTAAAGACGTTTTCTATTGAGAAAAATTCAATAGCAGTGTTTCTTAATTGAAACCGCCTTTACTTTACTTTTGAATGCATGTCCAAAAGGTGTAGTGCAGTGGAAATGAGGTTCGTTCACAAAACAAATGATTCTCGGATGATTCGGGCACTTTTTGCTGCTATTTGGCTCTTTTTTGAGTGCATTTTCCAATTTTATTCGATGCATTTCAACAGGAACCCCAGGGGAGGAGCAGGCTTTTTACCAAAATTGAAACGAGACCATTTTCTTGTTTCCGTTACAAGATGCAGCTGTTCATCGAAAATTTTATTTTTATGCACTCGCATGACTCTTCCAATTTTGCGGTTTTTTCGACACACGACCCCTGGCGGCAAATTTTTGAATTATCTCCCAGGAAATTCATGGAATAAAATAAAATGAGTACCAGCAGTAGCAAAACGAAAACGATGACTGACAACCTGATTTCAGATCTGACGTTTCTCACTTTAGCAATTCTCGCTTGCAAAAAAAGATTGAGCAGATGATGCGAAAAATAAAATATAATTCGCAAAAAATCCCATTTCCAACTGCAAATTTTGCGAGTCACGCCAAAAAGGGGTTGATTCGACTCTTGACATTTTCTCTATTTCTCTTTGACTGACATCTTATTTTTGCATCAATTTTATTTTTCGCGTGAGGGTAGATAGAAGTTCAAAGCTTGCTGCCAGATGACTTTCGAGCGGAGACAACAAATATACCCATTTTTGTAAAATTGAGGCCATTATTTTCTTTGAATTTCGAGCTCTCTTTGACTTTTGACGAGTTACAAAACTCTTCACAGAGGACTCGAATTACCAAAGGCTGCATCTTAAACTAAGAAAAGGGGGAATTTTTGATGGGCAAAAACTCCGGAAAATCTGGCAAATTTCAAAAATAAATGTATGGCAAAAGATTTTCCGATATTTTGATTGCACTAACAGCATTTCAAGAAAGATGTCTCCTGTCAAAAATGCTCCTGCTTTTGCAGTCTATGCACTATTTCAAACTCTGGCTCTCCAATTTCAACAAACAAGCGTCTTGTCTTGTAGATTTATCAGCTCAAAATATCTTACCTGAAAAAAATATGGGAAAAATCAATATTTTTTGTCTCCAAAAGACAGCCAGCAAAATGCAACAAGTCAGTAATGCAGGTTTTAAATGTCCCACAAAACAGTGATTTTACTACCACTCGCTAGTTTTATGACTTTTGTCTCAACTAGCTTCGCTCCAAGTTCGCTACGCCTTCGCTGTGCACTTTTCGAAAAATTTCGCCAACGTTTGGGAGAGAAAAACCGCGCAATAAAAGTCTTTTTGGCTTTGTAAAGATAAGCACACGTCGATTTAAGAGACACGGCCACGCCTAAAAGAGGTAAACAAGAGCCTAGGGGAAAAGTGGTTCCTCTAACTAACTATTTATATGGGCGGAATTGCGGGTGAAAAAATAAGAATAAACCACACAAGAAAACAACAGGTTTGTGCATTTTCTCCGGCTCACAATTTTAAAGAGCTCCTTTAGGGCCTACGCAATACAAAGAAACCAAAAGCTAACCCTTTTTTCAGAAATTCAAAAATAAATTACAAGGTGTTTTGTGGATTTCTGATAGTTTTGGATGCTGCAGAATTTAAAGACTAAAGAGCAAAGGCAATAAAAAATGGCACGGTTTTAAGACGTCTCGAGCTTTTTACGAATTTGCCTTAGAAGAGTCACACCCAGCCAATAAAATACGGGGTATTTTTTGCAAATGGCGACTTTAATTAGGGGAGAGTTTTAAGTAATTTGAAATGAAAGATGGCGCTGCAATCGATTTTAAATGGCTCTCTGAAAGGTATATTTAATTAAGAGAGAGGTGGGGCCCACAGAAATTAGCTGTTGTTTTGAGAAAAGACTTGCTGAAGCCGGGCAAAAAGTCAACAAAAACCACCATGATGGACGGCCGGTCTAATGGGGGCTTTTTATGTTCTTTTCTCTTTTTAAAGACCCTCCTGGGCGGGTCTAGAAACCGAGCTGTTGTTGTCATTATTAATTGATCCGGACACTCGATAAGAGATTAATTTAATCAAAGCACTCCAGTCCAGATTGCAGGTTATTTTTCGCTGGAAATTACTAAAAAATTGATGGTTTTCCTGTCAAAAGTAACATCTTTGTTTTCAGTTCTTCCTTAAATTAAAAGAAGTGGGAAAATCTGCAACAAAGCCCTTTGTTTCGAGCCCTCAGCTCGAATCAACCGTGGCGACGGAGGGGGAAGTGAAAAGCGCGGGAAAATTCAAACGCAAATTGATGAGCGGATGATGCGCAATGATGGATAACGCGTTTCGGTCTTGTTTTCATCTCTGTGTTCCTTTTCTCGACCCGCCTTTGCAAAGTTCTCTTCTTAAAAAGGGTAGAAAACAGAAAGGCAGGGATGGAGAAAATGCAAATCATAGCCTTCTCCTAAAAATACTTTAAGCAATGATCTAAATGAGGGTAATTAAAAGTGATTTAGTGCTCGACGACGACCTCAGAAGTAAGACTGAACCGGGTAAAAAATTGCTGTACCATTTGTGCATAGCTGCCAGGAAAATTAAATTATAGGGGGCGCGGTGGTGAGCGAGTTTTCTTATCTTGCTTGTTAATAAATGTTAAAAATATGGGAAAAATAAAATGAAAATCATCCAAAAAGCGCCGAATTGTGATCGATTGCGAAGGCATTCTGGAAACTGCTTCCCTGTAATTACACTCCAATTCATTACAATTTCCTTTAAGAAAGAGAGACTCTGTGAGTGGGGGAAGTGGGAGGGAGAGTTTCAGAAATCAGGGTGAGCGGGAGGCAAGAAAAATCCCCTGGGCAAGGGCGTTAAAATGCAACCATTTTTTCGAAAAAAAATATTCTTCCTGTTTTTGGATTTTTTTCTCAAATTAAATGTAATTATAAATTCTCCATAACCGATTAGGAAAATTATCCAGAAAATTGCGGGTAAAGTAAGCAGATTTTCATGTGCATAACTAATTCAAAACTACCTTTTAAAATCTTGCAATAAATTTGAAAAACCATGTAATAATTCACAATACACAGTATAAAAGCAATACACGATTTCGAAGGTGCGCAAGTCCACAATTAAGGCCGTCATAGACAAATGGAGACAGATGAGGCACTGTGTACTAGCTTTTATTGTGTCAGACACTGTGCATTCGTCTTGGCTCTCGAGCGTGCTCCGCGGGGTGTTACAGGTTGGTTGTTTATTTCCAATTGCACTTCTAACAAAGCTACTTAAAAATAAACATTTATTTCGAAACACCCTCCATTCTTTATTATCATTTGAATTGTCTGCTAGATGGCGCTAGGGTCAATTGATTTCAAGCTGCATTGTAACTCTGAATTTTACAAATTGTTCAAATTTTCCACCCGCCATTACGATTTTTTCAATTTCCTTTTGCTTTGCAACCACCATGTTTTGGTAAAATGCACCCCCACAAAACAAAAAAAAAAACTCTTGGCACCAATTTAAAAACAGGGTTGGGAAACAAAAAATGAACAGATCATCATACATGCTGGTAGTCTCTGAGGGTAAAAAATGCCCGCAATAAACTCATTCGTTATGAAACACCTTGCTCACCATTTTATTGAACTGTGGTTGTTTTAGTGGTATACCTATGAAAACATGATAAAGGCTTCAAAAAGCATGTCTGATTGTTTCTGTATTTGTTGCGGGGGAAAGCCCCCCGTAGAGTTGGACCTGAGTGCTTCAGGCAGTTTGCCACATACATAGAACCCTTTAAAATTACAGGGGTAGGGGGATTAAAACCATTTCAGTCGGAAAATTGGGCTGCATCAGAGAAAGGGTTAAAAAGTATACCAAAGTGATGGCTATAAATTTTCAAGCAAATAATTGCAATGCCTGGAAAGAAAAAAACGGTGAAAAATCGACCAAAATTAATCGAAAATGCCATTTTCAAACTGCGAGCCGCTCCCAGACCCCTGCCGACGCGTTTCCCCACATTTATTAACCGAAAAATTGATGTCTTCATTCCAAAATACAAGTAATATTTAGGATTTTTTTTGAAAAACAATTTGATGGTGCGAAAAAGATGGGTATCTATGTAAATATTTGGCAATTTTTGTGCACACACAATTCGCACGATCTCCACGCGTGACTCAAATTGATAAAACGTCAATTTCTTTTCTCAAGCCAAAGTCAATAAAAAAGAGGCGCAAAAAATTGGGCTTGATTTTTATGTGAATACAGGCAAACTTTTTGGAGAGTGGAAATTATGAGGAAAGGGTGATCGAAATTTTATGTGAGGCATAAAATGCTTGTTCTTTCTGATCAGAAGCACGTGACACCTACAAAGACAGTACTAAGATTTTCCATTTTTTTCTGGTAAAAATTGTTAATTTTTTAATAACACAACTTGGAGACAGATTTTGAAGCTCTCAGAATTATAAAACCGCGGTGATCTTTGCCATAGTTGTAAAACTTGAAAAATGGCGGCCGTTAAAATGATGCAAAAAGGGGACGAAGAGTGGAGAATCAATCCTCTTGAACAATTTTACGATCTGTCACTTCATAACTTTATACAGCAATAGGGCAACCAGGGGTTGAAATATTTTAATGTCTTTTATATGTTTTTTCAACCCTTTCGGTACTTTATACGATGATGAATTTTAATACCGGCTGTCTCCTAAAAAATTGTGCATTTTAGAAAAAAATATCTCGAAAAAGTATTTTTGTTTTTGAAATTTTGTACAGGGTATTTTTAATCGCTTTTTGAAATCGCCATAAATTATTCGCAGAGGAGGGAGGAGGCCAGAAAATTTGAAAATTTCCTTTTTATTGTCTAACAGATAGTTATCGATTATAATGAATTTTCCATAGCCAAAGCATGCACATTTTATAGGCTTTTAATCGAGGATTCCTCCAGCCCATATCAGGCTTGAATCTCACACCTACCCTTAAACACTTTTCACCAAGAATTCCCTCAAAAGTTTGACCCCAAAACATTGGATTTTTAGCGCCAAAATTAATGGGTTTTGCACGAGCCTTCGGACCATTTTTGGAGGCAAGATGCAGCACATTAAAGAATTAAAAATTTCCCATTTTTTTTGTTTGCAAAAATTGTTGAAATTGTGATAAAAACTCGATAGGTCCTAAAGCAAAATGCCGCCTTCTTTGCTTGTTTGTAATATGAGCTTCAGAGGAGATCTCCGCAAAAAAGCACAATAAAACAGATAGATAAGGAATCAGGTTTCAATTTCTATTTTCTATTCAGCGATGGTCAAACAAAAATCCAAAACAAATCAGGCAGAAAATCCAATGAGACACGAACGCATCTTGGAAAAATTATATAACAAAGAAAACCACAAATGGTGGAGAGTTTCGAGACAGACCTTTTCAATTCTAGAAATAATAAGAGTTATGGCTTTTTTCACCCTTTCTGTGCATGGTTTTAATGGCCACACTCCAACTTTCAAAAAGGCTTCATGCATTTGCATTGACAATTGGTCTGTGAATTTTATAGCACTTATTCCAGGTCATATAAAGTTTTCTGGGGTGTCTGGGGTCTGGTGCGAAAAATATTGGACAAAATTTTCAGTCTTGTTAAAGTGACACAACAAAACATCTGCAGGCTGTGACCTCTTTTATTGCCTTACGCTACTGAAAAATCAACCCCCGTAATTCGCGGGTCTGCCGCCAGGGTGCGCACCGCCAGGGTGCGCAACACTTTTCTGACATTTATGTGAATTTTGCGCCACTCTCGACCTGTGACAAAATTAAACTGGCCTTTCAAAACTACCGGAAATTAGATTCTGTGATGTATTTTCAAGTTTGGTTGAAGTCTTTGAGGGATTTGTCCGGGACAATTTCTTGCTTATATTTTGTAACATTTTTTCGACGCAGACTTTACGATCGTCTGCTCTCCGCTGCAAGAAGAATAGCTGCTCTCAAACGCTTTTTAAAACCAAATAAGAGAGAGGATGGAGCGTAAAAAAGTCACAAACTTTTGAGTTTTGAGAGAGGGTGTGCATATATTTTGTAAGTTTATGTCTGCCCGCAAAAAGCTTTTAAAATTATTTTAAAAATATTTTTATTAAAAATAATTCTGTATTTTTCTGTTTTGACATGTCCTGGGATTTATGAAGTACTTATTTGTCAACGAAGGTATATTTTACCAGGTTTTTGCGCTCACATAAATATCATATTTTTCGGGGAAAAAGGGAAGGCGGAGGACAGAAATGTCCCAAAAAATATTAGAATAGCCTGTGCTCCCACTGAGCTTATACTTAGTTTTTTGTAGGGCCATGTAATGTCAGCACAAAAATGCAATATTTCATTAACCTGTTCTATTTTGGGGTATTTTACTAAAATATTTTTATATTTCTGAGTAGAGAAAAAATATTAAACCATGCAAACACAAGTTGAGGGAAGAAAATTAATGACTGCAATTTCTTTACGCAAAAAAAACTTTTTTTTGCTAGAAAAATATTACGAGAGCGAGCGGCAAAAAAGTAAAGAAGTGGTCATCATGATTATTTTGTTGCTTTTTTCCTCATTCATGGAAAAATGAAAAATTCCCGCAAAAAAATCCGTGCTGAAAAATTTCCCCTGGTTTTTCTGCAAAAACCACGAATTTTGAAGAGCTTGATTAATTCCAGCAAAAAATAGCATTTTACGTTACGATAAAAACTACAGAAAGAGATTGCAGATTTGCAATATAACGGGAAACCCTGATTTTCCTTAAAAACTAAATATTTTTAAAATATTTTTTAAGCCAATATACCACAAAATTAGGGAGGAAGGGGGTGGGGTAGAGGTGCTTCTAAATTTTTCGCAACATAGAGAAGCGCTTTTTGCTTGAAAATTGCCTTAAATTCGCCACCGTGTGACTTTTACCGTTTTTACGGGGGTTGCTCCTACAGTTGCATCCTCTTTAGAAATACTACTTAATATTGGCTTGACCAGAAAACCATCTTTCTTAAGCTAAAACAACTGTAATGCCTTGCCACCCAAACTGGGTCTGAAACAAGCACTAAAATTGGAAAGAGAAATGAGTCACAAAAGTCAGGAAGAATTGAAAACAGCCGCACACAACGAACCCTTTGACGACAGGAGAGGCAATTTCTACAGACATTTTCATTTGAAAATGGGTTAAATAGAGGGGGGTGTTAGTTTTAAAGCCAGGGGACACTAACGATGTTTTATATTTAGGTGTTCGTTAAACCAGCCCCCTTGGCAAGGCTTGCATAATAAATATGGTTGCCATAAGAACTTCAAAACATGTTTTCTTTTTTTTCAGGAACATCCCCCAGCATTTTTTCGCCCCCTGGGATTTGGAGAGTTGTTGGAATATTTGTGCTTCAAAAAAAATTTCCTTAATTTCGCAAAGGCAAGCAAGTTTTGTTTTATATTGAAAAAGTTTCCATGGCTCTGAGCTTGATTAGAGTTAAGGAGTTAAGTCATCTGCCTTAATTTAATACAGCTGAGAATTCCCCCTCCCTGGGGAAATTCATTAAAAACTTTGCGTGTCAGACACAAAACTTACGTAGGTTCAGCTGCTCAAAACTTTGGCGCAAGTTTGAACTTGTCTGAGACTCATCTTGTTGCAAATCATCGTTAATGACGTCTGAGAAGACTGGACAGAATCAAGAGAGAGCCCTTAAAAAAGGGTATGGCTACCAAAGTGAGTCAAAACCAAAGATTCCAGTATAATGAATGAGTATCCTTAAAAAATTCAGGGGTGGAGCTGCGAAGGCTGCCAAAAAATTAGGGAAATATTCAAAATTCCTGCTGTTTTCATGTGACAGAAGGACACCCTGATTCTGATTTAGGGTTGACAAAATTGTTATTTTAAAAAATGCTAAAAAGAAATGAAAATGCAAAAATGTTGCCAGCGCAAAATAAGACTTTCCTGCTTGAGTTCTTGAAGTTTCGCTAACTTTAACTGCCCGAGCTCCCTCGTAAAATTCAAACAACTTTTCCACGAGGCAAAAGATAAAACGGGAAAGAGAGAAGGAAATTCTCTGAAAAATATTAGTGTATACACGTTTTTGACAGGCAAAGTGGAGCATTTATGCAAATTTTTAATACTTTAATAACCCCGCAAAACGAGGCCCATAACTCACATTTTTGTCAGAAAGGAAAAGGGAAATCGAAATGTACATTTTTTTCTGGATTTCCGCTTTTGCGGGTAAATAAAGTAGCTACTTTTTTCCCCGAGGGTAAAAAAGATGAGCATCTTACCATTAGTCCAATGTAGTAACGATCTGAAATCATGAGCGGTCCTGAACCCGTAAGCAAATGTTGGTGGACATTTTCGAAAGCCTCTAGATATTTCGGATGCAGTCCCATCGTTCGATACACCCGCTCCATCGCGGGACTCCGCTCGCTTTCCTGAAAATTAGGTAGATAAATAGTTATTTGCCTTCGGCTCAAAGGAGGCACGGCCTTTTTCACTATTTTTTCCATGTTTTGACACCCCATCTGATAAAAAAAGCGTTCCGACGCTAGCGCCATCTAGCGACCAAAGCGGCCATAAAAAGTGATGCACCATACCCCACCAAAATTTTGTCATGGATTCAAACGTGACTGCAGCGTGCGCTTCAAGTGGATTTTTTTGAAGCAGCTGGCAAATCGGGGTCGCTATGAAGTGAGTGAAGCGGGTTCAAACGATATGCTGTTATAGTCAGCTTTATGTATGTTGTTGTGGGCGCTGCAGCAGACAG
>JAAUYL010036068.1_pt1 | contig 15722 bp, 21 predicted proteins | sample 7278011 | NCBI WGS metagenome assembly JAAUYL01 (sample SAMN14350225, study PRJNA611818) | marine sediment metagenome | isolation source: surface marine sediment (1.8m) | place: French Polynesia: Moorea | collected 2018-08
CCAGTTCAAACATTGCGACATTCAGAGCTTGTACTTCAAGATCAATGGCCGCATCGTTCCATCTGAGCCCTACACCCCTACCTTTACTGCCGGATCCGAGAGCACCTTGCGGGAGTACCTGGATCTGTCCAACATGCTCGCTTTGAATGACTCTTATGTGGTCAATTTGAGTCAAGACTTTTTCAACAAAGGTCTCCCTCTCTTTGGATGCGACACGAGCGCTGACCAGTGCAATATGATGCACAAGCATGAAGAAAAACCAGGCAACATTTCTCTCCATGTCCGCTTTGCCAACGCTCCTGACGCTCCCATCCATGTCATTTGCTACAGCGTCAAGCATCAAACCCTAAGCATCGATCAGTCCAGGAATGTCACCCGACGTCTGGCCAGCCTCTCCATGGATTAACATGACGGGTTTGACCAACCAAGTTGTAGCCCAACTCGCACGCCAAGTGTGTCCTCATTGGAAAGGTCTCTACAGCTGTGATCAGCTGATGACCCTGCCCTTGACAACATTTCGTCATCTTCCTGTCTGGTCCTTGATTATCAACTTGGCAGAGCAAGATACCTTGGATGGTCATTTTATCGCTCTGGCCAAAACTCAAGAGACTGTTCATTATTTTGATCCATTGGGACTCCGTCTACGGGACACCAATGTGGACACCTTTCTCCAAGCCTTGAGGCTGCCCGTGGAGTACCATCATGCCAAGGCGATCCAGCATCCCCAGAGCCACTTTTGTGGGCTCATGGCCATGCTGGCCCTCATCTACTGTCACAGTGGCATTCCCATGACTCAATTTTACACCTACTTTGAGCATCCTCCTACAGTTTTGAATGATGACATCACCACCCACCTGTTGAAACATTGGATCACACTGATCTTTAAGCCAATCTGATGCTACCCTCAGTGAAATGATCGCCATGGCATCTCCACCTCCAGATCAAGTGGATTGCGAAGCAGCGCACCCATTTGTGGAACTGCTTCAACCCCGACCTGCTTCCACACCAAAGGAGTCTTTGTTTGTGCGTACCTGTCGTAAAAAATGGCAATGTGCCATGCTCATGCTCATCATCTTACTTGGCACCGTGGAACTCCTGACTACTTGGTTGACCAAATTGGATGTGGATGTTCTCAACAATGTGACCCAAAAAGTATTTTCACACACACTGGACTTGGAACATGATCAATGATTTATTTTACATCCATGCATGGTATTGAAATACAACTGTACATTAAAACTCAGAAATGCGCTGAAGAGCAGCAGGAGGATGATTTTGTTTGCATCTCCAGCACTCCCCGCCAAACAGTTCAATTTCCACACTGCCATACCCAACCGAATGACGACCGCAATTGAACCAGTAGCGCTTGTTGCAGATGGCAGAGAGGGCTAATTTCCGCATTTGTGTGGTTCGGAGCTGGTTGGCCTTCAGGCGAATATTGTGAAAGGTGGTATGGAACTTCTTCTGTTCCATCAACGCGCTTTTGTACATGTCAAAGGTCAAGCTGTGCCGCACTGCATCTCGTTTCACACCTTTGCACAACTTCACTTCTTGGTTTTGGGCATGATCTGGTGCATACTTGTTGGGCACGGTCCGGTAGGCGTAGACCTTTGGTCGGAGCACTGTCATCTCGTCAATGTCATATCCACCCCCCGCCTCATTCTTCCAGCAGTGCAACGCCTTTTTGTTCTTGTTGCTGAACATAGGATGGGTGTTGGGGTAGTTGGACGTATCCAATTTGGATTCCAAGGACTTCAGGTCGGCATCGATATCCTCAGTTTCCACGGCCATGGCCACGCTATCTGTAAGCATCATCTTTTTAGTGACACTATTCTATCGTATTTACAGTCATTATACCTGTATCTGAGAACAGCAAGGAGAGTTTCTCCTTCCACAAAGGTTTGAACACGGTGTAGAACTCCGACATGACCTTCAGTTTGCTCAGTTCAAACACCACAAACGACACAAAAATGGCCTTGTCCAGCAGGACGCTTTGGTGTTTGAAGAACATGAGCATCAGGTCTTCTTTCAAGAGTCTGTAGGAGAGGAACGTGGGCAGCCCTGCATATTTGTGCACCTTGTCAGCGTTTCTCATCATCTTTCCATCCATCCGCCCTCGCTTGTTTTCCATGAACTTGCCTGAAAATGTACATGATGTATTGGCTTTATACCGATCAAGACTAACACACCTGGAATGGCATTGCCCATCATTTTCTGTCGATCCTGCTCGAACTTGTACGCCGCCTTTTTCCGAGCCTCTGTGCACTTGGTGATGTATCCTTCTGCAAATTTTTCCTGGTGAAAAGTGATGACTCTGTAGATCTTCTTGAGCTTCATGCCCATGGTCAAGTAAAACTGGAGATTGGCCAGGTGACAGACATAATAATCCCGATCCTCGAAGGTGGAGGTCAACTTGACATCATTGTTTTTGATTTTTCCATCCAAAGTCTCCATCATGAGCTTGGTATGCGGCGACAGCATGTTCTCGGTGATGACCTTCTGCTCAGGAGCTAAGGGGTACTCGTTGGTGTAATAATGGATCTCTTGGGGGTATTCCAACTGGACTTCCATGATGTAGCCAGGACCCCCGTCAGCCAAGGCTTCCACATTCATCCAGTCTATGGCATTGATCTCCTCATGGGACATGAACCGAAAATTGCGCATGGGCAACGATTCACAGAGCATCGAACTGTACAAGGCATTTAAATCCAGGTAGAGGATCTTGGTTTTCTCGTCAGCCTTTGCATATTTTTGGCTCGTAAAACACAACCCTCCACGGAGCCCGCTTTCAATCATGGCGTACATCTCAGGATCGCTCAGGAGCTCAATGTCCACCTTAGAGTCGTACAAAAAGACATCAAAGGCCAAGGACGGGGTGCCCAAAAAGTTTCCTGGATGCAAAACCCATGTCCGTTGGATGTGCTCGCAGTACTGGAAGAACACTTCAGCCAGGCATAGAACCTGTTCACAAAAAAATGTTGGAAAGCATGTTCATTTTCATTGTTCATTGTTCATGTTCATCTCTTACATCAGTCAGGTTGTAGAGCAGCAGGTAATCCAGGAGATTGGAGCAGCCAAAGTAGGCATAGGTGTCTTTGGCAAAGGCATAGTTCTCCTCTGACACTGGGATGGTGTTGGTCAAACTGGAGAAAAAGGCCTCCCTTGGCGGAAACTCCTTGGTGTTTTGCAGCACTTCGATGCTGGAGAAATATTCATAGGGGAACACACCCTTCTCCTTGAGCCGCTCTAGTCGATGTGCATCAAAGTCTCCCGTCGAGGTTGTGCACACTGCACTTTGGCGGAGGATTGGGTAGTCAAAGTTGGGGGTCTGGCGCAGTGCTGCTGTCAAACTGTCCAAGCTGGCTGTCATATGCTGCATACTGTAACACAACTTTATTAGTCATCTATGTCATCTCTGTCTCTTTTTGCTTACCTGTCAATGATCTGAAAACAGTTGAAGGAGAAGGCACGCACTTTTTCTGTGTTTTTGGCCAGAAACCGGATGTTAGTGACTTTGGGGTGATTCATGGCCTCCATGATGTAGGCAATATCATAATTGAAGGCATTGTGTGCCAAGGCCACCACCTTGTTTTGGTATTGCTCCCGCAACATGTTGCACTGTTGATGCGCAGCAGACAAGAAGGATCCGTCCAGGTGATTATGATCTCTCACCTTGGGCCCGAGATGACTTGGCAGCTCCGTGTCAGGATCAATGAACGGTTTCTCGCAGATGCCACAGTGGGTTGCTTCTTCAAAAGCCTGTTGATCTGCCTCTGTCATTGTCATGGGTGCATTATGGTCAATGATGTCACGAAAATACTTTTCATCATCCAGCCATTCTCCGACCATTTTCTCCCCCGCTTTTCCTTCAGGGCACACGCCAATCCGTTCTTTCAGCAAGCGTCCACAGCCATCCACCACGATGTATGCAAAGGTGGCTGCTTTGTGCAACTGTGTGTCAAACGTATGTGAGTGATCCAATGCAGGGCATCTGCAACGCGCTCCGCGTGCACTTTGACTTTCCACACAAGTCAAGCAAGGTTTGTCTGTCTTTTCCAGCATGGATTCAAAGTCAAAGATGATGTACACCTTGGGAGGATACTTCCTGTAAAAGTTCTTGAAGTTGAGCGTTGGTGGTGATGTTGTGCCATCTGGGTGGATGGTTGGCTTTGGATACAGCATGATTTGTGTCTTTTTGTTGACACAATGCAATGCATGCTTGTCCAAGGTGTGCTGAGCAAAAAAGGGTTGCAGACAGCGGACACAAAAGTATCGACGCCTCCCGTGCAGGCGTTTGTCCTGACCTTTGTCTCTTCTGTAGAACATCAGAAACGAGTCCAAGTCTTGGATCAGCAAGTAGCGAGAGAAGGTGTCGTTTTTGGTTTCACATTGCAGCAGTTGAATGACCTGACGGTCCTTGTTGTGTCCATCATTGCCCAAGCCAATGACCAAGGGCTGCACATTCTCGTCGATCAGGAGCAGCACATTGATGCTGAACTTGAGAGGCTTGGCATTGTGTTTCACAAAGGTCGTGTGTCTGGGTTCCACGGCCAGAGGATAGCTTAGATCATTGTCCAATTGAAATAGTTCTGCATAGTCCTCTTCTTGATTGAGCTCTTCCTCTGAAGGTTGCTGAAAGGTCATCAATGTTTCTTTGTACGTATCTGGGTCCACTGACTCTAGTCTTTGTCCGCCAGATTGCAAGGCTGCTGCTACACAGTATTGGAAAGTTGCTTCATTGTCTACTTCAATGTCCAGCAAATGTTTTCGACCTCTGAGATGGGTGAAATCTGCATGATGAACACGAAGCGCTAAAGCCATCTTGGATTAGGTCATCGACAACAAGGGATGGACTTTGATGAGTTCCACAGTGACTGAGTTGATGGACACCAGGGTCCAGCCACTTCCTGGCAAGCTTTCTAGCTCCTCGCTTCTCAAACGACACTCGTGCAAGGCCTTGAACAAGATTTGAGGTAGGTACCTCAGACGTGGCACCATGCATGAAAAGTTGGAGGCTCTCAATGGCAGGTTTTCCACCCTGTCTTTCACGTACCCTTGTCCGTCCGTGATGTTAAATGTGGCCCGTACCACAAGAGCCACTTTCATGTACTGATGCTGGAGCACTTCCCGCTGGACCAGCTGAACCAAACTGGTCATCAACCGTTGGTTCAAGTACAAGGCTTGAAAGGACTGTCGCTGTTCCAAGGCCAAATCCGTCAGTGGATAGGTGTACGTACTGACTGTTCCTCCAAATCCCACCTGGGTTTGTTGAAATCCAAAATGGGCACTGCGCTCAGCACTTTGCTCGTGCTCCTGCTGAATGTGTGCTTGAAGAGCTTCAGGTGTGGCAAACAGCTGACTGTTCCTGGCACAAATAAAACACCTGTGCATCAATGGCTGACCTCCCAGATGATGCTTTTGTTTCCAGTGAACAATCAGGCTGTCTCTTCTGGAGAACTTTAGCTTGCAGCGCGGGCACACATGTGCCACTCGACCGTTGTCTTGCACAATGTGATGCTCCAGATGGTGTTGATGTACCTCTCTAGCTGATGCAAAGGCTTTGTTGCAGAAGGGGCAAGCTCTTCTTGAATAGAACACTTGTGGCTCACTCCTTGCAGGTGGTTGTATGGCTGCTGGAGCCTGATGATTTGCTGATGCAGATGGAGGTTGACTGTTGGCTGCTGGAGGCTGATGGTTTGCTGATGCAGATGGAGGTTGTCTGTTGACAACTGGAGGCTGTTGGTTAACTGCTACTGGAGGTTTTCTGGCGGTAGGAGGCTGTTGATTTGCTGATGGACGTTGTTTCTTGGCCACTGGAGGCTGTTGGTTAGCTGCTACAGGAGGTTGTTGATTAGAAACTGCAGGTCTGATGGTAGGTTGTCTGAAGTAGGCTGATGGATTGTTTAGGCCTGAAGATCCAGGAATACCAGGTTCAGTTGTGGCTGGCAAAAATTGCTGAGGTCTATGCTGAGCTTGTTTGTGTTGAACCAAGGCTTGATGACTGTCCACTTTGATTCCACAGTGGAAACACTCAAATGCTTTTGGCATGGTGGAGGTCCAAGGATGACTGAAGTTAACAGAGCTGGTACACTTCCCTCTATTGAAATGGAAAAAGATGATGCAACAATAGTTTCATGTGTGCTCAGCTAGGGCTGTCTAGCTTGGTCTTGCTGAACTGTGGAGCTCCATAGGAAGCTTGCTCCATGACAAAGAATGATGCTTCTCTTTGTTTAGTGGCATGGAGCTAGAGCTACTGTGTGCAGCTCTGCAGCAGTGGTGGTTTCTTATTTTCTATAGTGTACTAGAAATGACGCTACTAAGTAAATACTACAACAAAACAAAGGGGAGATTGGTTCATAGCATACATACATACATAGCTGTAGAAAATGACGCTACTATAGTGACGCTCTGGACGCTCAAAATTCTCCTGTTTTGTCAGCGATTTTTCAGTCTCAGTTGATATGCTCTAAGAGTGACGCTCTCTTTGCTTTATACAGCAGCAGAGCGCTATAGTATAGCGAGTGTCGCTTCCTTTATACAGCAGCAGAGCGCTATACTATGGCAAGCATATCTTCCCCTTATACAGCAGCAGAGCGCTATACTATGGCAAGCATATCTTCCCTTTATACAGCAGCAGAGCGCTATACTATGGCAAGCATCTCTTCCCTTTATACAGCAACAGAGCGCAATAGTGTACAGAGCATTTACTTTATGGAGCTATGTGTATGCTTACTGCTAGTGCTGCGTAGACCCTATATAGACTCTACGTAGTAACTACAAAGAGGGCAGATGTTCTTTTATAGCAATAGCTCAGCAGGGATAATTTTGCTTTGTCTCTCTGCTTGTAGCATACTCTTGTTTTGTTTCTGTACTCCTGCCCCATATTCATAAAATACTCTCCAAAAATCGCGTTAAATGTCTGATGCAATACTCAAAAACCATGATGAAATGCTTGATTTCTTGGTTTTTTAAGGATTTTGCTACACTTTTCTTTGATTGTATGTAGCCAATGTGATGGTTTTGCTCATTTTGTATGCATGTGAACGCTTCTACAAGGCTAAAAATATGGTGAAATCCCTCTTTTTTCTTCCTCTTTCTGTCCCTGACCCTCGGGTCGCCCTGGGGCTCGAGAAACTCCAGAAATGTACACCAAATACTTACAACAGATATCTATATATCTATCTATGTATGTTCTACCTCTTGGCTTCCTCAGAGGCAAAGTAGTGATCAAGGATCAGAGTGTCTTTGACGCCATTAGCGAAAGTGATGTCTACAGTCGGAGTTTCAGAACGAGAGCCCCAGGATCTCAAATTGAACTTGGGAACCTTTGGGACTGCAAATGACAATGCACCCATTTATGAACAAACATTTTAAAGAGAAAACTCCAAGACCTATATATATTTGTTACCTCTTTCAGGCTTAGCCCATGCTAAAGCCACTAACAGTGCAGATAGTCCAAGGATGAACGTCTTCATGTTGGAAGGGGTTCCCAGGATTTGGTGGATCTTGATCTGATCTCGACCAGTTTAAATACATTTTTTCATGTGCGTCACGTTGCTCTTCAAGGCCTACAATGAGCAAAGTTTCTCCTTGAAGTACATGTCCAATGTCCTTCTAAACATTTCCAAATACTGTGGATCAACTGAGCGACGATTGCGACTTTGCCAAATCACACCTGATCAAAAAAGTGAAGTTCAGTGGCTCCAAAAATTGACAGGCTCGCAACAAAGCCCCTTTTGTTAGGCTAATGTCCTTTGTCCCTTAATAACTTAATGATCACGCATAATTGGTTTATGACAGTACACCTGTTCGATGCCACGTGGCACTTTGCTTGGAAGATACTTTTTCGGAAATGGAAATGAGGTCACTTAATTCACGAGGACACATTCTCATCTTTATACACCATACCTTATAATTGCCCCCTTGGAATCCTGTCAAATCTATCTACGTAACCCAGCCCTAATCCATGCAAGAGAGAATTATCTATGTTCCATCGTCGTCTAAAAACATTGTAAAGAACATTGGTAACCCATCTACGAGCCTACTATGAAACACTTATTCGTTAAAAGTAAATTAAATAACCATCATCTCCTGCATTCACAACTATTACTTTGCTTTCTTCTAAGCAAAAAGAAATTAATTGAACCTTTGAATTGGCAAAGCAGGTATTAAACTAACTGAACTCGACTTTAGTTATAGCAAAAGAAATGGCACAAATGCTGGTTTATTTTAAAAAAGGATTGTTATATTTTGAACTGCTGACTTTGCAAATTATAGAATTGGACTTCACATGAACAAACATACGTACTCATAAAACACTAAATAAATATTATAGTTTATCATATTCGCATCTGGCTGCTTGACGTTCCTTGACCTCAGCCGCAAACTTCCTCCCTGGAGTCCAATTTATCCATGCACCAGGCATCATTCTCGTAATATCTCCACCTTTTCAGTAGATCAAATGCGTTGCAGGGAGTCCATCGCAATCCAGCACCCGTTCCCATCATAAAACCTTTGACACCCTCCACGTCACACTTTTGGCTATCATGAGTTCCCAGGTTGATCAAGGTTCCGTTAGAAGCAAGGTACTTGTCATCATGGCTTTTGCTATTGTCATGCGTAAACCCAAGGCTGTGGCCCATCTCATGAGCAACCAACTTTTCACATTTGATATAGGTAGAATAATTTCAACCCCAAAAAATCATATGGCTAGCTAGATACATACCTCTGCCTCACTGCTCCTAGACCTCCAATGCTCAGTGATGTGAAGTCGTTTTGGCAACTGCGATGGTCGGCAGATTGTCCTTCCGTAAGCCCTCCCACTGCCACTCACCCCCCATATGTCGTCCGTGATGAATGTAAAAATGTCAGCACCAGAACTGTCGGTGGTTAAAACGGGTATGCATTTATCCAAGTCTTTTGAGGTCAGATTCACATCGGGAAGGTGTTCAGTTTCGATAAGCTAAGCATAAAATAAATAGTTCGAAGCCTTTGCTTTGAAGCAGATCACTCAATCTTACTCACATCAAACCTGAGCGCCGTTCCTAGGTATGAGTCTAGGCAGTAGTAAGACTGAAGGGGGGTCAGCATTTCGTCAAGATACTTGTCTGGAGTCTTCTTGTTTTCTTTTGCCACGACGTCTACGAACGTCGTTGTGTAATAAATCTAAGTATTAGAAAATAGGTTGTGAATAAAAAAACTCTCTCAATGACACATCAGAATCTGACCTTGTAATCCAGCCTTTGACCAGGAGGCATCGTGGCGCACCTCTTGGAATCAGGTGCATTAGTAGATGTCGTGCAACCGTCTTCGGCTACCGTTGCAAATCGGTCCATAGGCTCCGATTCCTGCATGGTTTCTTCGTCCTCTACAACAGTGTCCGCCAAGTCCATATCCTAAAAAAGAAACAGCATCATTACTTTCAAGATTCAACCTGACATGACTGACAGAGAAAGCAAGGGTCCTACCAAAAGAACAGAGTCCTGTCCAACAACAGTACCGTCTGTATTCCACTGGTACCTGTAATGTTTCTCATTGTTTTTCGAGAAGACCGTAAGCTCAATGTCATCTTGGCCAGGACATCCTGTCATGGCAACACAGGCTTCCAGTTCATTAGCCAAGTGGCCAAGGAAGTTGCAATGCAGCTCTCCAGACCTTTAAGCATAAAGCATATTTTAAATGGACAACCTTGTTTAGAAGCTAGCTACCGTTCTGCTTTCTTGTTGGAATAGTGTCTATGGAGAATAAGGGTATCCTTGGCCCCATTGGGAAAGGTAACGTCAACTTCCGGTATGTCAGAGCGAGAGGCCCAGGACCTCAAATTGAATTGGGGAACTCTTGGGCCTGAAATTTCATTGTGTAATTTAATTTGCAATAAGGGACAAAAATCTCCTGAAGTTGAATGCACTTACTGCCTGGCTTGGCTGCTGAGAAAGCCAACCAAACTATGGCCAAGGAGCATGGCAAGAGGGTCCTCATCTTTTTGTTTCCTTTTCTAAGGGTGTATTTTTGTCGACTATCCAGCCAGTTTTCTTCAGGATAGCAGGATTGGATGTCTATTTATATTCGCATTTAAGGCGTTCCCAACATAAAGAAGACAAGTGTTCAAAATCACCTTGAAATGACTTTGACCTGATTTAAAAGCCATAGTCTTCCTGCTCACATTTTTTATCATCTCTAAGACAAATAAATATATTAGGATATCCTTGGACAAAACTTGAGAATTCATTTGTCTAAAATGAGAGGAAAATCATTAACACTCTGTTATATTAATGTTGAATTCATGAGCGAGCCTCTTTAAAGATAGAGCAATCAAGTAATTTTGTTAAAAGCATCGTCCCCACTTTTTTATTTTCACTTTTGACTTTACAACCTTTTAAAGAAACAAGTGTTTCTGGTGAACAACTTAAAGGAACGCTTTAAAATCTTTAATACTGGGCACCAATAAGGTTTTAAAACAAAATAATAAACAAGTTATCAAAAAGTTGCTTAATTGACTAAATGGATCTTTTTGATTATTTCTGTATTGAGTTTTTTGTTTTGGTTTATTTACATACAAAAACTTTTAGCTCGTTGTTGGTATTTTTCTGTTTTTGCATGTCTACATGAAATAACTGAAAAACAAACAGATATCAAAAAGAATTTATGCTGTCATAAACCTCTCTAGACTCTAAAAAATTATGCAGTATAGCTTACAATACTTTCAACCAAGGAGGGAGAACGCAAAAAAGAAACATGTAATTTTCCAGTTATTTTTGTACAAATTACTAGTTTTCTTCTGTCTGAGGAAAAATCTTTGTCGTTCTAAAAAGAGATGTAATCGTGCTTACCGCAAAAAAGCAACTTTTGCCAATTAAAGAAATAACAACGCGGGCCTGATGATTGATCTTCATATATTCTATTTTTTCGAAAAAAATCCACTCTAAAAAATGGAAATGGACGACCATATGATACTTTAAATTTGCGTGTGCTGCAATTTATACAATTCAATAAATCTGGGTTTACCCCATAATAGGAAGGAATTTTGCAAGAATTTATGCGAAAACATGTTGCAATCAAAAAACATTCGATGCATGTGCCTCTTTCTCCGCGCGTTGAAGTCTCTTTTTTTCAAGAATTAATTTCAGAAAATCACGATTTTCTCCACCCTTCCAGGGCGACCAAAAAGCAAAGCCAAAAATTGAATAAAAATAATTTTGTGTAGCAAAAAGGGGAGAAGCTCGAAGTTCGAATAGATAATAACCATTTGCGGCCTCGTTCTACATATGCAATTGTCGCGGTCTGAGCCCCCGCCATAAAGGCGGTTTTTTACCATTTTTTGCATTTCGTTATACAATTTAATAATAAGCTTGACTCACTTGCCTTCACTACACATTTCACTTTCTTTGAGAAATAGAATCTTCTGATTGTAAATAACTCAGAACCCTTAAAACTTATTGAAGTCTCAAATTGGTTTATATGTAGACAGCAAAGTGGCTTACCCCATTATGATTTTAAAGGATTTTGTCTTGAATTAGGATTTGTACGCAATTTTAAAGTAGAGCGCGCATTCAAAGCAGTCTATGGCAATAATAGAAACTTTCAGTCCGTAGTCATAATTGTCCGAAGAAACAAAGAACCGGTGAGAACCCCCGCTTGAAACAAAATCTTCTCCATCTTTTGTTTTGTTTTGACCAAAAATGTGCATTTTCTGCAAAACCATGCGGGAAAAAGTCTGAAGAAAGTTGCCCAAAGCAACGTTTTAATAGCCATTTTTAAAGCTCTACTTTTGTTTACCACTTGAACAGCACACTGTTATTATTGAAAAAATGATAGTTCTTATGCAGACAACACTTTAATTCCAAATGTTACTTTTTTAGTTTTGACAGAAAAACGCAATTTAGCTCATTTTAGGCCTGGCAGTGCATCAAAAAGGACACCAGAATAAAATCTGACGAAAAATGCCTGAAAAATGGAAGATTCGAACCAGAATAAATCCAGGATGACAACCAACATTTTGGTGGCGGACAACGCGACCTTGATATCAATCTTGATCATCGCCGTGTTTGTGATTCAGCTATTCAACAAAGTGCTCACGTCGAACCGGAACTTGAACAGCAGCAGAAACCACCGGAAGTCTCGACAGCTGACAATTCTACCACAGAGTGTCCAGAAACGGTCGGTGAAAATGGCCAGGCAAACCTTGAAAAAGTGCCACATTTATCGCAAAAACAGTCACTTGAGAAACGTGCCATACTACTGCTGGAAAAAGCGGTGGCGCTACCAGAACAAAGTCAAATATCAAACCACTAAACCAGCAACCAAAATTTTGGCTGTTAACAATCAAGTCAAGTAAGAACACGAGAGCTTAATGATGGATGATCAAAGTTATGAAATATTTTTGTTTGTTTCAGATTTTTAACCTTGTCAAGACAGGATCTAAACTTAAATCCGGCAACGCTGACGACATCGCAGATCGAGGCTCAGAGGCTCAACCGTGCCATTTTAAACTACGATTTCATTTTTCTGATGATTGGACTCGCTGCCACCTTTCTTTTCGTCGTCGAAACTATGTATCGAGTCTCGCAAATCTATGCTAACAGCGGCCGCCGGAAGCGGAAACGTCGACAAGCAAATCAAAGACTCGACTTCAACCCTTGGAACACAATGGAGGAAGATGAGAATGCAGTTTTTGTGAATAACCATCTTGTCAAGTCTTACGAAAAATACGAATGAATGCAGTTTATACATCCAACTAACATTTATCAAGCACAACATCCGGTTATATAGTTTCCGTCATCATCAGTGAGGTCCTTCTTTTTACAGTTGTCTTTTGTAAAGCTGTACGTTCCCTCCTGTCTTGCTCTTTCGACTAGCTCTTCCAGAAATTCTTGGACCTCGGCATAATTGGCATTGTCATAGAGATTGGTTATCTCCTCAGAATCATCTGCAAGTTTGACAAAATTATTGATTAATAAAAAGCTAAATAATGCCAGGATTATTAGGTTTTACCGGTCAAATTAAACATGAAGTCAACGTAGTTAGTTGTATCTCGGCCTTTGATCTTGTTACCGTTGGTATCTGTCCAGCCAATGTTGTTGCTCTTTCCGATTCCACCAAGAATAATCTGACGAAAAAAAAACATAATGCAACCATATTTATCTAACTGGTAAAACACTTTTTAGTACTTTGTAATCTTTGCCATCTGTGAATTTTGCTCTGAGGGTAGCCGAGTCCAAGTTTCCGTTGTTCTTGGTGATAATGTTGTGCAGAATCTCTGTTCCTAAATTGGGTCCATTATGTCAATATGTAATTAAGGGGTAATAAAAGCTGATTTAATTACTAGCGCAGGCTCCTCCAGTCATGGCTTCATATTGGTTTTTGCCATCGACTTCCCCCTCAAGAGCAGCCATTTGAGCAGCGTCATATCCAGACATATGCATGAAGGTGGTGTGCCAGTCAGTTATATGGACCGGACTATTAATATTAATTAATCAGCATGAAGTACTTAATGAAAGGCGATTGAAAGAAGTTACCAGTCAATCTTTTTTGGCGCAAAGTTGTCGACAAACAGCTCGGAAAAGGCCATGCCGGGCACCCGAATTCCCCCTTCAAACCAGGTGTTTTTCCCTCCCCTCAATGGCAAATTATTTGCACCACCTTTTTTCGGCATCGCTCCGTTGTCGGATGTGAAAACAAAGATCGTGTTGTCGTACATGCCCTTGTCTTTCAAAGCTTGGACAATGTTTGCAATTGAGACATCCATAGCTTTGACCATTCCTACAATTATCCAATTATATACCTAAGTAGCGTTAATTACACTTTAATTACCCTTGAGGTTGTCTCTCTCCGTATAGGGAGTATCAGCATTCATATACACATCCGGAGCGACCATGGGCCATGGACATTTTGATAAGCCATGTAGAGAAACATCGGATCATTGGCATCATGGTCGGCAATCACCTTTAGTGCTTCATTCGTATACATGTCCTAAAATAAAGTTACTCATTTCAACTCATTGTTCAAGGATAAAATTTAAAAGCTACTGTGGAATAAGTCCCAATAACATCCGGATATGGATCAGCATTCTTGTGAAGGTCAAATTTGCCCTCGTGGTTGTAGTCGAATTTGTCCGCTCCCGAATGCCAAATGCCAATGTGCTGCTCAAATCCTCTTTTATGTGGAAGGTAGGCCTCCTTGCAATTTCCAATATGCCACCTGTAACGGTGTAACGGTAACGGCATTACCGTTACAATGTCAATGTCTGTAACCCATACTTACTTGCCAAACATGTAGCTCTTGTAGTCTAGTTGACCAAGGCGTTCCGCGATGGTTTTAAATGTAGTTTCAAGTCCAGCCTTGCGTCTTGAGCCGAGAGAGCCAGTCTAAAATCAGTCTTTTGTCAATGTCGTGGATTATCAAACAAACAAACAAACCGAATGCACCTACATTAAAACCGGTGTTTTTGGGATACCTGCCGGACATCAAGGCACTCCGGGATGGACTGCAAGAAGGCTGAGCGTAGAATTGGTTGAAAATGATGCCATTTTCAGCCATGCTCAACAGCGTTGGCGCATCGATAGTAGCGTTTTGCCAAGGGGAATCATTGAAACCTAAACCGGAAGTTAGTTAGGTAGTTAGGCACTGATTTGCAAACCGGAAGTAGCAATGACTCACCCATATCGTCAGCCAAGAAGTATACATAGTTTGGCTTCGAATCCCCTGGTGACCAGGGGTCTTGGTCTTGGGCCTGGGCCCGATTCAATAAAGCCATGGCGGCCGTGAAAATTACAAGTGCCCCTGATAACATGTTGGCTTCGACTGACTTGATCTTCGTAACCCTTTACGTAAGTTAGCACCTCTTTTACCCATATAATGATTGCAGTACCTGTAGATCTTTATCAGCAAAGTGACGAATCCTGACTTGCGGTCTATGAGTAACAATGTTATTTGCTCCAGTCCACGTGTTACTATACAAAATTTTTCAACTATTAAACATCTTGTCTATGATGGTTGAACGGTGACATTTAATACAGGTGTTTCCGGATTGCCTTGTTGTTTTCTATGTTACATCTTTATTTGGCGAACTTTTTCATGCCCTATAGAAGACATCTGTTTGCATGGGAAAAGGACTTAGGCACACAAATGATTAAGTTCATTAATACGGTGCCCTCAATTGAGATGTTTATCCATAGAAAGTAATGGATTCCGCTGAATTTCCCAGGAATAAATTATATGGAACAAGTGTGCCCCTTTCGTAAAATTGGCCGAAATATCCTTTTACGTAATACTATCAAACTTGCGCCAATATTAAAGAAATATTTTTATACCAATTTTATCTGAATCATCTCTCTTGCCTATGTATATGATAATTATTGGAAAACTGATAGATATTTACTCTCCGTTGCAGCCACGCCCTTGTTTACAAAAATTAATCAGATCATCTACAAATTGAGCATTTTGTGATTAGATTTCTAAGTACTTAGATACATATATGATAAAATAGATATGAATATTCTTAATTCTGGTAGTTATTTCATGCGAAAACCAAAGTTAATACTTGGAAATTGAACATTTTAAATGTGTGTCTAATTTGGAGCCACAAGTCTTAGAGAGTGATGATAGCTGAAAATGTAAGCAAACAAAAAAGAAACAAAAAATAATGCGAAACCGCATTTGTCGACGTCAAAGATTTGAATTTTTATCTCTCGACATGTTTACCCATCTTGTAAGCATTGAAGGAC
>JAAUYL010091382.1_pt1 | contig 15713 bp, 20 predicted proteins | sample 7278011 | NCBI WGS metagenome assembly JAAUYL01 (sample SAMN14350225, study PRJNA611818) | marine sediment metagenome | isolation source: surface marine sediment (1.8m) | place: French Polynesia: Moorea | collected 2018-08
AGCGTTCGACTATAAAGTTCTTTTTTGAGTAGATTTTCGTTTTGTGAAGTGTCAACGGTATGTCATTTCTCTAATCTCGGGGGCCGACTGCGCCCTGATCAACCCCGGCGGGTTGGACCCCGGCGGCGGCGCCAGCCTCGGCAGCATTGTGGCATTTGGTGTGATCGCAGTCGCACGTACAGTGTTCGTCATCATTATCATCACCGACGCCACCGTGGTCACGGCCACGTCCGTGTCGAACGAGAGCCTCGGCGACGACACCCGAGGCCATCGAGGTCGAGGTCGACGGCATAACCTCTTGAATGCTGTGTTGTTGTTGTTGTTGTGGAAGCGGCTGTTCTTGCATCTGAGATTCACTGGCACTGTTGCTGACGACGATTGTGGCCTCTTCGGGATTGTTGATTTCTGCCTCCGTCGACGAGTTCGGCGACGACCTCACCAAGCTGTAGCTCGGGGGCGCGTCCTCCATGAACAGGCTCTCGTAAGATGGCGGCAACTCTACCGTCGCCGGTTGCGCGTGGCCTCTCGGCTTATTCGGCCTGTACATCACCATGATGCTCACCGTGGCCGAGGTCGGGGGTACACCCGGGCCGCCCCCAGGTGTGACCCCGCCTCCACCTCCTCCTCCTCCACCACCAAGACCGTCAAGGCGCTCGTTCTCCGCGGCCGAGGCCGCGAACGCGTTGTTGACGGTGTGAATCCTGCTGTCGCTGATCACCTCGAGTGGAGTTCGGAGCACTTTGTGCCATCTATAGAAGATCGGTCTGATTTCACAACTTTTTTCGAGATAAAGATTATTTTGGCTTACCTGAGGAGAAGCATCGTGACCAAAACAAGGACAAGAACGATAGCCAAGTAGACGATGATCAAGAGGCTCATCGTGGACACCGACCACGGGGTTAACCTGTCGTAGATCGAGTTTCCGGGAAAATATCCGCATCCGGCCTCGTCGGAATCGTGCGCCGCGCCGCAGTTCTGGTGGTAGTCGCACTTGAGCTTGGACCAGATGCATCGAGACCTATCGAAAATCAAGTTCAGAATCAAGCTTAGGTTCAATCAAGGATATGTTTACCTTGACCATTTTCCGTTGTGATGGCGATCGTCGTAGTCATTCACCTCGCACTTGTACTCGTTGGCTCCGCACTCCTCGCTCAACCAGGACTTCTGTGTCGCGTTCTGGGCGTTCATCGTGGCGTTGTCGACCTTCTTGGCCACCTTGACGTTCTTGTACCCGGTGACGACGATCACGAACTCCTTCCTCTGCCTGAGGCTGAGCCCATAGGGAGCTCCGTTGCCGTCTGCAAATACAAGATTAAGCTCAGGATGGCCCGGGGTACACGGGATCGTCGGACTTACCCTTGACGCCGCCGTCCATCTCGATGTTGATGTGGATGTCCTTGTGGCAGCCGATCCCCTCCTGGCAGGACTCGACGACGGCCTTCCTCGGGACCGTCTCATAGGCACCGCTGGGGTGGCCATCGTGGTCGTAGGAGCTCCACTTACCGCACAACTTCTTGGCGGACTCCTGATCCTCCAACCCCGTCCAGATCCTGATGTAGTCGTGACAGACAAAGCTGCCCCAATGGCCTCCAGGCTGACGTTTGTCGTCATGGTGCTCGGGCAAATCCATTTCCTCCACTATGGCGGTGATGCCTTCCAGACTGAAAATAATTTAAAAAAATTGTTTTGATTGAAAAAACTCGTGAAACCGGGATTTACCTTGCGCCCTTCCGAACTTTGAGAGAACATTTGAATGGTTGTCGATGGTGGTGATGTACTCGGCCGAGACGGATGACGGCGGCCGACCTCTGGCCCTCCTCGAGGGTGATGATGCTGCCGTTGTTGTGGCAGAAGTGCCCGTGCTCCCCGCTGTCGGGATCCGAGTCCAGGTAGACGATCTGCTCCCGATACGAGAGGATGCGGGGGTGATACCTCGAGCCGCCCCCGGGGGTGTTCCTGATCCCCAGCGGCTGGAAGAGAACGCAGAAGAACCAGGCGAGCAAGATGTACCCCGGCACCAGCCAGGCCAGCTTCTTCCTGTTCTCCTCGCTGTCGCAGATCGACATCTTGACGCAGGGTTTCACGGAAAAATAGTCTTTAAAACAGTGACATCTTTGAAATCAGCAGCAGCCTTTGGCCTTGATAATTCTGTTCTTCTGTGAGGAGAGTAAGGCCACGGAAAAAGGCTGGCAATAGGAACCAAGAAGGAGAGCGAGACCAGCAAGATCACTGCAACGGTGCCCGCGGCCGACACGGCCTACGTCAAGACAGCCTCATCCCGTCTCCTTGTTGTTGAGAAAGTCATACTGCAGTTGTTCTCCCTCTAACGGCGGTCGGGCGAAGTTGGCTTTCTCAAAATCATGAATGCGCACCATCGGTTTGAATTTTGGCGCCAAAATGTATTATTCTGTATATTCTAAGAAATCAATTAACATTTAACATAATCTTAATTACAGTCACATTAACATGATCGAGGTAACCATTTCTCCATTATTCTCGATGGATTCGAATCACAGTCGGTTTTCTTGATTGTTATCTTACATTATTACGTTTAGGTTTGGTTTGGTCCGGTTAAAACTCTGGATTGCCGCTCACGGATGTCTCGAAGTTGTCGTCGACATCGTCGTCGTCGGAGTCTTCGCTGCTGGACTTCTCGTCCTCCTTGAACCTTTTGATCCGGAGGTTCTTCAACTTGGCCTCTCGGACCTGGACGAGCTCGTTGGCAGTCTCCTCATCGAAGCGTCGGGCTCGTCGTTTCAGCGTTGGCACATCCGACAGCTTCTCCGCACGCTCTTCCATCTTGGGGATGTTGTATTCCTCGAGCTCGTCGGGCATCATTTCCTTCCTCGCCGCCATGACGTCCATCTTTGGTTTCTTGTATCCCCTCATCTTCTTCCTCGGACGCAGGCCAATTCTTGAAACCACTTTTGGTTTCGGCGCATCGCCGGCTCCGGCTCCGGCATCTGCTTTGCGGCCATCGTGAAGTCTTCTGAATACCGATGGGGTTTTCGGTAGAGCTTGACCGACTCTTGAAAAGACACCCGGAGGAGAGGCATCTTCGGTCTCCATGGATTCTGTCGGCGATGAGTTCGATGACGGGCTCGTTATGCAGTTCCTGTCCGGGGTGACAATGGCGGCGGGGTTTACTGTCATGTTGAATGCGTTCTTGAGTCTTTCTAGGAGCTCGAACTTCGTCCCCTCGGTGTCGAGGTTCCGCTTTGCCAGCTCCATCTTGATCAGTTGTAGCTTCATCTTGAGATTGCTTATTGCGAAATCTTGAAAACGAATTTTCAAATTTTTTTAATCGTCCATTTTTTATTTTCTCATTTTGACAAGTTGGAACAAGACGGAAACCGATTAATATGCGCTTTTCATAAAATATTTAGAATAGAAAAAAGAACAACAAAGTAATTCACAAAGTTTCGCATTAAAATTGAAAAAGTGCTTTTAGATTATCTGAAATATTTTACATCGAATTTTGGCTGGAAATAAGAAATATTGACTGTTTCTTGTACTCTTTGTACTAACAGCGCTGATATTTCTATGCACAGAAAAGCGCAAGCTGGGCGGCAACTCGCGCTCGTTCTCCTTCACAAGGGCGAATTTGTTTTTGTTGTCCGACATATTTCTGATGTCATAAAACGTCAAAATCGCATCAGATCGACTGGTTGCATTGCCTCCAGAGCTTGAGCGCTGTGAAAAAAGAGTTCGTCAGTTTCAACATGGCGACGGCTCGGTTCCGTCCAACGATCTTGCTGAAATCCATTCAGCTGTTCAGTCACCATCAGCCTTGCGTCATCCGAACGAGTGTTGCATTCAGAACTTCAACAACGACGAGATCACTCTGCTTGTCGGCCTTCAGATCCAAAGATGACCAGAGTTTCGAAGTCTACAAGGAACGGTCGTCTGGCGAGCCGCTCCATTTCAAGAAGACCCTCGACATCTTCCTCGAGGTCGAGGGCAACAAGGACATGCTGGAGGAGAAATCGAAAGAGATCCTCGTCGTGGCGTCGGAGAAGAACAAGTACGAGTTCACCCTGCCCCATCCGATTTGGTCGCCGTCGGAGGTCGACTCCGTCAAAGTCACTCACAGGAAGCCGGAGAACTTCACCGACAGATTGGCCTACTGGAGCGTCATGACGTTGCGGACGACGTTCGACTTGGCCTCCGGCTACACGATTGGCAAGCAGCTCAAGACCCTGGACGAGCGGTCGGTCTTGATCCGGTGCATTTTTCTGGAAACAGTCGCCGGTAAGGAAAAAGTGAAAAAAAACTGTCAAAATCGAAACCGTTCGAAAATTTGATTCAGGCGTCCCCGGCTTCGCGGCGGCCATGATCAGGCATCTCCATTCCCTGAGAAGAATGCAACGGGATCACGGATGGATCCATACCCTGTTGGAGGAGGCTGAAAATGAGCGGATGCACTTGATGACGTTCATGCAGTTGAGAAACCCAGGACCTCTTTTTCGGTATGCCGTGATTATTTCCCAGTGGGTCTTCACCGGAATGTTCTCCTTGGCCTACCTGTTCAGCCCCAACTTTTGTCACCGGTAACAATCAAACTTTGCTAATTCTGGATCAGCTTGGACAAAGTCCTGTGTTTTTGTGTTTAGATTTGTTGGATATCTGGAAGAGCAGGCTGTCATCACCTACACTCACATCCTGGAGGAGATCGACGGGGGCAGGCTGCCGATGTGGTCGAAGCTGCCGGCGCCGGAGTTGGCGATCAAGTATTGGGAGCTCCCGAAAGAGGCCATGATGCGGGACGTGATCCTTGCCATCCGGGCCGACGAGGCCCATCATCGAGTTGTTAACCACACCCTCGGCTCGATGGCGCTTAAGGATGACAACCCATTTCGTCCAGGACAGTGAATGAGAGAATTGACACAGTGATGATTTTATGCCTTGATTATCTCAATTAACTAATTTATTGTAGTGCCTGAATCGTTATCGTTTAAAGACACCACCAAAATCACTTTTATGTACAAAATTGTCATTTGATAACATAACCCCCACCCAACCAAAATGCTGTGCAAAAACTCTTCTAGGTCTGAATAAATAAAATACCAGTGATTTAAAGGTTGCTGCAGTCTTCCTGAAATATCCAGGAAAAAGGAGAAGAAGAAGATATAAAACAATATGTTGAACAGAACAGCAGCAACGTTCTCGCCTCTCCGAGGCTAGCCGAGGCCAAAAGATTTATTGTTGAAACCACCGCGAAGCCTGTGTTGCCTGTGTTGCCTGCTTTCCGCCAGTGGAGCCTCTGAATTATTTTCCCCATTTTCACAACTTTTTTCTAATGTCGTCAAGTTTTGCTTTTTAATCAACAAACTCAAAACAAAGCAAAGAAGTGCTCATCGTGTAACCGCTTCCTTCCGCTTTTTACAGTTGGCTGGGCTGGGCCTCAAGAGCGAGCGGGTTAATGGGGTCGCTCCTCTGCGATATGTGAATATAAAAATTGAGTCGTTCTTTTCAAAAACCACCAACCATTTTCGAGGCTGCGGAGGTCTCTTCCTCCGTTTGGCTACAGCCGCATAATGCCCAAGCCAACCTCCATCTATCTATGTCTTGTCCACCCCAATATGTGTTGCGTGTTGGAAACAATGACGGTGCTATCAACCTAACCATTCCTTCTGTCACAGCCATTGTCACTAAGGCAAACGGGGGAATGGATAGGTTGGCAGCACCGAGATGAACCCAGAGAAAAACTGCTCTTGGTCGTTGACCAAAAAGAAGCAAAACCAACCACCGTCGAGGCTGCGAGGCTGCGAGGCTGCCGAGGCCGTCGAGGACGGAGGGGACAAGAACAAGAAGGGACTTCAGTCATGCATAAGGACAGGCCATTTTCTTCTCTCCCAAGCCGAGGTTGTTTCTGTGTTGGACAGTTAGAATCCATTTGGTTACAGCATAATGTATTGTGCCTCAACTATGTTCATATGTAGCAACGAAAAGAATGCTTGCCTCAATATGAATGGCATTGTCTTCCAGTTCCATGGTACCATTATTAGTCGTTAAATTAGCTTTGACTACATATGGTAGATGCGCCGAGACTATGATGCAGCAAGTTTTTGGTTTAGAGAATATAGGATATGGTAGATACAAATACTTACATGTAATGCAACTGTCAGAAGGGGTTAGCGAGTGAGAGAAACGTTATAGTAAACAAACCAATTGTATGTACTATGTCTATATTGGTCTGTGTTCTGGTTACTATTTAGTGGTCATTACTACTTAATAACCTTATTAATTCCATTACCAACTTTTAAGTTTTTTATCACAGAGAGCTTCGATGAGGTGCGTGTTGAGCAGTGATTTCTACAACATTGATGGCATGGTTTTTATAGGATCTTGGAACAAATGGAACAAGGCTGGATCCATCTCCAAGATTGGAAAAAATCGAATCCTGACCTTGATTTTCAAATATCTCTAGACCACCATAGTGCACCATAGATTCTCGCTTATTGGACTTGAATGTCAGTGCTCGGTGTTCCAGATCCAGTTATTAGCAACCATCTGAAAGCATGAACATCATCATCCCGGTACTCTTGGCCTTTTTTGCCTCCATTTCCCATTGTTGTGGGGGGTGAGGCTAGTTGTTTTTTCCTAGCTTCTTTATGTGTTACTCTACAATAGTAAGCTCAACAGCTACTACCATATCCACAGTGAAGCAGAAGGTCAAGTGGTTCCCACCATGATGTCTTTCCACTATGATATACCAAGGAATGTTGGCTCTTGGAGGCTGCAGCCTCCGTGAAGCCATGATGCAGGAGGGGGGAGAAACGCGAGCCTCAAAGTCTGGGGCGCATTTTCTCCTCTTGTAGTACACCAAGCAGATGGACCTACCAACCAGTCTGATACTCGTGGACGACGACGGCCTCGCTTTGGTATGAGCAGCCTCAATGTGTTTTGTTGTGTGTTCCCTTCTATGTGGAGGATGCTCTTGCTTGCCTGCTATGGGAGAGAAGAAAGCGTACGCGGAGGATATATTGTAGTGGGATTGGGCATGGGGGCCACTAGTTCAGTAGGATACTTTTCCCCCTCCCTCCATGCCCACGTACGTCAATCTGAGAGGTTTTCAAACCTAGAGCAACACTAAAAGTGTGATATCCTATTTGAAAGTTTGGGCAAGTTTCATTTGGTGTACTTTTATGACAATGAACAATTTGCGCTTGGCGTTTCTTGGACAGTTAGATAAAACAGGTTTAGTTGCGACAAGACCTTTACACTCAGCTTAATGTGATGGGTTGAGAAATAAAGCTCATTTTTGGGAGAAAATGCATGAGTGGATGTTGGGCACCCCATTTACGTGTAGCATGCAGTGGAGGAACCCAAGAAGACGATGCGTGTGCATGCTTGTAGCGTTTAGTCTTTGAAAGCTCACCGCTGCTTGCGAGGCTGTGAGGCTGCAAGAGAGAGGACGATGAAGGGAAGAAGTGGAGGCTGCTGCAGCAGAGCCATTCCATTCTATATAGCTATGCCACATCCACATCCATACACACGCACATGCAGAACAGAAGCCACCACTATATGTTATAACTGGTAGTTGTGAAGGCTAAAGCTCTACCATGTACAGAACAAGAAGAAGAAGAGAGAGACCAATATAATGCATGCCTGGGCATGGTATACTACACTTATTGGTATGTGGGTGTCTTGCACCCATGCATTCACTTTTTTCCAAAAATGAGCTTTGTTTTTCAAATCCTCATATTAAGCACTTACTAAGCAGGTCAATGTCATAGAGCCTTATTTATCAAACAGTAGACAAAACGTCCTGCGAAGATTTATGCAAGCGAATAAAAATGCTTGCTTGAAACTGTACGCAACTTCCATTATCGCCTTCTGGGCTCCGGTTGGGAAACTGTTGGTCGACAATGTTGGAATCACCTCACGTTCTACACACATGAGAGATACATAAATACATACTACATTACTGCTGCTACTGCTTCTCTAACTCCTACCAGTGGTTGCACCAAAAAAGTCCCTTCCCTCTTCTTCTTTTTTCCTCCATAGCGGCATCAAATCAAGGCTCCAACAGCTACTCGGTTAAGTCAAACCATTCAATCTAAATATTTATTAAAAACCTAGTCGCCAGTAGAAGAATGTCTAAACTAATTCCAAGCTACGGACATCTACAGGCCCAAGGATGCAGAATCCTAGGTTGGATCAAAGTAGGGATGGTGTCAGCTGAATTTCCTATGCTTCTTCCAACCGAGGACAATGTTGTAACCTTGTATATGGGGATGCTAGATACAAGGCGTAGCCGGAGCTGGAGGCTGGAGCTCACTAGCATGTACGTAAACTAAGTACAGTATATGAAAGCTGAGGCCGTCGTCGAGGACGCTCTCGTATAATACACTACATACTGAGTCAGAGTCTGTGCCCTTTTTTCAGTGCTTTGAAAGAGATGTGCGGCTGTAGAGCCAGCAGCTGAACAGAAAACGAACGACGACCTCTACTCTAAATAATTTTGACTTATCTAAGCATATAATGAGGTTATTACAATAATACTTAAACAAATTCCAGAGTGTCAGTGAGCTTGTACATCCTAATAGAGAATATATATCAAAGTGCTTCCTACTTTAATGCCAAACCAGCAGCCATCACAACATTTACGGTGTTGATCCAAGATAAATTTTGTGTACCAATTAGAGTAGAACAACTGCGGCAAGACCTTCCTGATCGCGGAGGAGGAGGAGGCCGTCGAGGCTGACAAAAGCAAACAGAGGCTACAAACCGGAAGTCCGGTTCCTCGGGCCTCGTGGAGCACGTGGCGGCAGCCCCGGAACCGGAAGTGAACACTGTGTTTTTGTCAGCGCTATCCACGAAAAAAATGTGAAAATGTGATATTTTAAGGATGGTACCACCACCATAAATGAATAGTAGTTCTGTAGATTTTTCGAGTCCCCGCCAGTGAAAAATAAGTACGCAGCAATGAATATGTAATGACAGATAGATCTGTAGATAATGGTCAGAAAGAAATAATGTCGGCTCAGATGCTGACCTCAGCATATATTTTCTTCTGCAAGAGAGGATCTTAAGCTAAACATTATACTTTATTTATGTACACCTCTTTTGGCAATTTTTCTCTACATATAGCCCTGTTTTGATCGGGAATCAAATCAAATCATTGAATGGAATTGAGTTTTTCTTTTCTATCTATCTAGTAGCAAATGGCAGGAAAAAAATCTACAGAAACTTCTCTTCGAATAAAGGCCATCTCGTGGTGACATCTGCGTCTAGTTAAGTGAGAAAAATGGTGGCCAAAAAAGTGACTCCTCGTCTTATATGTTGTAGCACTTAGAAATATTAGAGAAGAGGAAAGTAAAGTCAGTTGTCGTGGTGGAAAGTGTGTGACGGTCCCCAAGTTGTTCAGGCTGCCGAGGATGGACGAGGAGAACGCGATGGAGCCCAATTATGAATACTCCGAGACGGGCTACCCCGTCAAGGAGCCCGTGCCCTACTTCTCCATCCAGTTGCGATCCCCCGACAAGATCAGGCTCATCAACGTTGGTCCAGAACTCGTCCAGGCCATCCAGGAGCGTCTGGAACAGCTCATCACCGTCGACAGCTTCGGCTATGTCATCTTCAAGGTATGCTCCAGACCCAGATCCAATTCCAGGACGTTGGACCATGATGGACCCTGTTTGTTCCAGGATTACCTGCAGACCAGCTTCACCGGGAGGTTCAACATCTACGACCTCGTGCTGGAGAAGCCCTACTTCGAGAGGCCGGATGTCGAGGGCGACGGCAAGCCCGTCCTCAGCAAGGAGGACATGACCCTGATCAAGGTGGCCTTCTGCCGGGTCTTGGGGACCCTGTTCTGCTATGGCTACGACCTGATCGTCAGCTCCGATCTTGCCAGAGACTCCATGACGCACAGCTCGGTGTTCTTCCGGTTGCGAGACCCCCGCAGGGACATACTTCCGCTCCACTACTACTCGCACAAGTTCATCTGCGTCGCCCCCCACGGCCAGGACTCTATACTGCTGATCAACATTCCCAAAGTCGCCGTCGAGCCGATTTTAAAGGTAGGGGAAATTGGAAAACGAGCCTTTGTTTACTTTTTTCCAAGTAAGCACTTCCGGTTCCTGAGATTGCGCTCATCCTTTCATTTTGGATATGGTTTTAGACCGTACATTTATACAGACTGCCCGAATTCAACAGCTGCTCCCTCGATCCTCTCCCAGGTTCTGGTTAATATCATTTACATTTTCCTAACTGAGTTTGCTTCATGCTAGCAGTATAGCAAAGTCCAAGATCGATGTCATCTGAATCCTAGAACATTTTAAGGTATTGGCTAGATGACCTTGACGATGGTTATATGCTGAGAGGATCAAGTCTTGTACATTTGTTTCAAATAAATGGTTTGCTGATCAGCCTAGTGTGCAAAAAAAGGTGCATGGATACGTTAGGATCCATTATATCAAGGTGTGTGTTAGCAATACTTAAGTACTAAAAAGTCTATATGTTCAGCTGCTAATGGCAAGAGAAAAACCGAGTCTTGGATTCGTGAACGCTACAGCATGGTCGATACGTGCTGGTATGACTGGCCATAGCTCGATGGAAACAAGGCCTGCCACTGTTGTGAAAATCCAACAAACAAACAAATTGTGGCAGAGGTGGAGCTGCTGCGAGAGAACATTTTCCACAGAAAACTGACTCCCTTGGGCGTTGTAAAAAATCAAACGATCGAAAAAGAGAAAGCAGGCACACGCTTATATTATTGCAATATTCACACCACCACCAAAGATATTTATATTTACATTTTTTGCTTGATTTTTTCTCAACTTCAGTAAAATGTCACCTCCTCGAAGACGAGCATTCATGAACATTTGGTGCTGTTGTCTCTTGTAACCGTGTCTTTCAAACAAACATATAGGCCTAGAGTTGCTTTCAGATAAGATCACAAGTCCTGAAACAAAGCGGCAGAGTTATCATGATGAGACTACAATCCAAATGGCAAAGTACGACTAGGAATAATTTGGAAACAATTTACCCTCATATTTTTAGTCTTTCATCTAGCTCTCTCCTCAGCACAAAATTTGGTGGGCTCCAGCAATTAGCAGTAACTTACAATTAAAATGTCATACTGGCTGGAATTCCAGTGATAAAAGGAAAACTGGTTGAGTATTAAAAAGAATATTATTGCTGCATCTCTCCTGTTATTATTACTACTATTTGTGTTTATATTCTGGTTGGTGGGTGGTGGCTCAACTAGTGCTACTATGTCATCCGAAGCATACAATTCCTTTTAGGCTGTCAGTGCATGCTGTTAACATCTTGACTGGCTGGCCTTGCCTCTCAGTTCTTGCGCACTGCTGAGAGGAGCCATTTCCCAGACATCTACCACAGGGATCCAGGGTTCTCCCAGAATCACCCAGGCATATTATTTCCATAAAGATAAACAAACACAAGGATGTACATTTTGTAACACCACTATACTGATGCTTGATTTGCTTAGTTGCAGCAACATTCTAGCCAGCTCTTTGCTTTCTTTTTTGCCTGCTGAAATCACCAACCATTTCCTGGCATTAATCTTGAGTTGTCAGACTTCCCAGGAGGTGCCTGAATGGTTGTAGCCTTTGCAGGCATTCCTTGATGCCATTTGTTTCTCTCTATCCAGAAAGGGGTGTTTTGTCAGAGTCCAGGCTATAGCTTCTGTGGCGTATCTACATATTTTGATGTGGAGGAGGTGGAGGAGGAGGCCTTATAGCAAAGTGAAAGCCATACTGGCTGTCCCATGGGACGTCGGAAAAGCACTTTATACTTATACCTGATTCATGATGGGAGTATTAATTACATCCCACCAACCCTAAAAGCCCACCAATACAGAGTGAGAGCTCTTTAGAACCCATGCATATTTCAAATAAGTTGTATAAGTTGTTCATGTTGTTGTTTTTGCTGCTGGACCTTCAGTGTGGACGAGAAAGCAGTCTACTCAGTCTACTAAGAGCATAGGACATCCTGCTGAGCCAGGAATTTGAAGCACATTTGTTGCCACTTTTTTGCTGCCTGCTGCGATTTCCTTCTGCATTCATCAGCATTTCCTTCCCTTTAGAGACACAATAGGGCTACATAGGGGATAGAAGAGGTTAAGGCCTTGCCCTCCTAACTAAGTAAGTCCTTCAGTCCACTAGATAAGGAAGCAAGCCAATCCTGCTGAAACCCAACAATCATGATGATGTTGGTGATGACAATCTTTTACTTGTTCCTTGCCTTGTATGTACTTGGGAGGAGAAAATGGCTGGCAGACATTAGGCAGAAGCTTAGCAGCAAAGTACCTTCAGCTTCTCTTGGTTTAAAATGGTGCAATCAGGGTGTCTACATAAACAGGTTCACTCTTTTCCTCAGTAGTTGGAAATTTTAAGGACTAGACCTCCCACTCTTTAAGTACCCTGTCTTTTTTTAAAAGACACAGGAACAGCAGCAAGCTTCAGCCTTCTGTTAAACTGTCTTTCTCCTTCTAAAATGGAGCAATAACGAGAGAGTGGGAGTCCAACTTTAAAGTATCCCAGAGAAAAAAAAGAGGAGGAGGAAAATTCCAACTAATTTCACACGCTAATGTCCTTGCCAGGATATGGCTTAACTGGCATATTTTGTGTCATTTGAATAGATGTAAACAAAGCCAGGGGTCCCCATTGGCTCATTACCTAGCCAATCAGAAGCCCCCAAAAGGCAGAGGCTTGTGCAAATAAAGCAAAACACTTGTGTGTCAAGTGGTTGCCTACCAACCAAACATACATTTGTTATGCTCTAATTAATCTCCAAAAAGGTGCCATAATAGAAATAATAATGCCAGGGACAAAGAACTAAGCATGCTGCTAAGTGCTGTATATGATGTTTTTGCTTCAAGAAGTCAATTTGATGGAAAATGCTAAGACCAGCCAGATCAATAGCATGAGTCAATACACTTGTTTTGTTGTTGGTTGTCATCACCAAATCAGGGTCCATTTTCAACTTGATGACAGGGGTGTTTGAAACACCCAAGATTTGTCGATACCATTTAAGCATTTTCGGATATGCTCAATGCTATTTGAAATACTCAGCTATACTCGTAGATGACAAGCACAGCTCGAGGTCTATACACTGAGCTAAGTGCAAGCAAGTACTTTGAGTGCACACATTGTGTGTATGTGTTCATATTGCTTGCTCACGTGCTATAAAATAAAACGATGAGAATATTGGTGCTAGGCCACCACCATCATGGCCTTTATATATTTTTCCCTGCTGGTCGTGGGTTTCCTGGAACACCTTGTAGTCTGATCGTGCCTACAGAAAGCAGCAGCACCTTTTTTCCAAGTCCCTTGGGAGTGCTGGACGACGGATGGCAGAGACAAATGCGTTTGAGCCTTTGCTAGCATTCCTTCTACTCCTCGCCCATCTCTCTCTCTCTCCTGAGGATCTGGGATAGGAGCTGGAGCTGGTAGAAAAATACGTGCTTCATTTAATATATTGCTGCGCCATGCAGATGGGCTTGTGAAGACGACTTAGTGAGTCCGCAGGGTCAAATAAAAGGTAGAGCTGGATACCCAACCTGGAGTGAGAGAGATACCTGCACAACCGTCAAGGAAACACCATGGTTAGCTTAGATTATTTCGTGCAATAAGTTACCTTGACTTGTTGTCAACAGATGGTGGAGCATTGGGTCGATGACATCTTTTGTTTACAATTGAGCGTCAATTTGTTATGATGTGTAAAATTTGCTTTCTTTGTCCTGACAAATTCTGTGAGGAGAAGACTGTTATTGTTTAATACAGAAGTGTTTTCATTAGATTTTTTTATAGAAATAACAAAACAAACAAGCAATATTTCTCAGTAGGCACACATACAAATATAAATATACAACTACAGTGCCTTGGCCCCTGTCTTCAGACTCTTAGGTTTCAGCTACCAAGACCAATACAGAAAGGTGGCCCTTGGATTGGGTTGTGCTGTCAATACTGACTGGATAACACTAATAGCGTAGGGCCCCACCTGACTCTACCCTCCTTGGGATGCCCTCTTCTTTATGCCAGTATAGGTACTGAGAGTAGATATTTACTATGGACAATACAAATACACTGGTGCAGTGCGCCAAGCATTCTCGTTCATTCACATTGGGAAAAATACATATACTTGGGTCAAAGTGCCTGATTGCTGAGAGATCCTTTGCCATTGAATTTAAAGTGTCTCTCGTTTCGTCAAAAAAAAAGAGAAGCAGGAAAAAGAAAAACAGAAGGTAACAAAGTTTTGATAGGCCACCTTCAAGGCTCACCTCAGGCAATTCAGAGAAAAGAATAATATCATTGGATGAAAACACCCAACAGGTTACAGGAAACGTTGTTGTCCATCCGGAAAGGCCCCAAAGTTTATCCGGTGTTTTTTCGCGTTTCTCAGATTTGACTCGTATTTGTAAACAAAATATGTCAACAACCACATGGAGCACCATCTACTGACGTGAAATCATTGAGAATTATTACAAAACAAGGACATGTCTCTAATAGATTGTGTCTCTTAATACGCTCCCAGCACTGGCTGGGATACTATTCTACCATCATCCTAGAGGGCCCATATACTTACTAGCTGCACTTACACACTTATAATACCGATGTAAATGTACCTAATGCCAGTATAGCAGTGGGGGAAGTAGATATTTAGTTACTCGTTGCTGTGTGCATACTTACATACTAGACTTCCTATAGTCTGAAACATATACCCCTCTGAGCTGACTTGAAAGCTGCAGCCAGAAGAGATAGGGGTCCAAAGCTTGCCGATGCCAATAACTTCGGGCGTACTTCGCTCCGCTACGCTCGAAGGGGATGTCGATATGCCCCTGTACAAAGGCCAAATAACTATACATGTGAGCATCATTAAGGTCTGAGTGAGCCCGTCGAGGCCGAGGGCGACCTCGAAGTCATTTTGATTATAAGCCTTCGCCACCGTCGCGTCCTCGTCATTTTTAAAGGGGAGCGTAGTCCCGAGTGTAGCCCAATTGTTGTCAATATGCCCCAAATATCCCCAATAGCAAGGGAAAAATCGAGCTCCTTGGCATGATTTCGCTATGTGTATTCTGGACTGCACACCCCTCCCTCCTTTTTTTAAGGCTGTTTTTGGAGTGGGGAAGAGGCCGAGCGCGAAAAAATTGGTCCATTAATCCGGCGCCGAGCTCAATATCCTTCACAGTATAGAGGTAATTTTGGGTAGCCGCCGCCTCGCTATAGACGACCTCTATGGCGGGGCGGAGGTTGAGGTCACAACCCGGGCAGCTTACCACTGAATGAATGATGCAGGAGGTGCGGGTTAGTATAAGGACCTCCGCATTGCCCAAAAAGAAGCAGCCGGCCTCGGTTCTTTCTCTCTAGCTCTGGTGTTGGTTCTCAAGGAAGAAGAAAAATTGTAGAACCAGGTAGAGTAGAACACATAGATATTTATATTGCGAGATGTGACATGGGCTGATATGGTGTGGTCCTTATCTCACCAATATTCAACAGATATTTCAAATACCATTTGGAAAATTCAAAATGTCGCTTTTTGATCATCGACAATGAGATGTTTTAAACACGGACCTCACTAATTTTATATGTGTTTTTTAGAGGTTATGACCCTCTTGAAAAGTGATGAGATACAACTCACCTGGATCTGTATGGATCTTGGCTTTTCAGGGAGAGAAGGAAAATACCTACATATTGAAGAAAGCAGTCAGTCTGAGTAGTCTAGGCCCATGGAGCCAGAAG
>JAAUYL010042775.1_pt1 | contig 15699 bp, 9 predicted proteins | sample 7278011 | NCBI WGS metagenome assembly JAAUYL01 (sample SAMN14350225, study PRJNA611818) | marine sediment metagenome | isolation source: surface marine sediment (1.8m) | place: French Polynesia: Moorea | collected 2018-08
ACTTCAAAAGGATGGACGCGCGACCAACAAGCTTCAAATCGGCCTCGGCCTCCGCGAGGTCCAAAATGTCCTCGGAGAGCCTGCGAGGTCATCCGGCCTTTGAACTTGAAATCCCCTACAAGCAGCTGAAGATAAAAAGATGACAATTTTTTTCCTTCGCAGAATTTCCTCGTTCATTTCGCAAAACTGTAGAGATAACTATTAAAGGAATTAAAAGTGGAGCTCTCTCTCCCCTGCTGACCTCAAATTGGACCAAGTAGGCCGGAATTAATTCTACTATCTTATCTCGGCAGTGACCTCGCCAACTAGAGAGCTTGGTAGCGAGCGGGTTTATGGGGCCGCTGAGGTTACGGCCTCGCTCGTGGTGGTCAGCTGGAAATCTGCCATCGAATATATAGAACTAGATGATCTCAAGTTTCTGGTCTGAAGTGACGAAACTCAACAAAGTTGCGGGACACATCTTTGCTTTGGGACAGCAGCCGCAGCAGCAGCAGTTTGAGTTTGGACTAGAAAGTTGTAATCACACCGCGGGGGCCCCTTAATTTCCTTCAACAACTCGGGCTTTTCTCGGAGTATATGCTATAGCGAAAAAGAGGTCATTTCAGAAAATGCTGTCAGCAGCCTCCAAAATTTGCTCCAAGATGTTATGTTTTATATGTGAAAACGTCCTTCTTGTGCTTCTGTGTGTGTGTGTGCAATCTAAAATCCCAACAGCCACTTTAGCTAATGATAGAACTTTCGACTTTGTCAAGTTCAGAGGGCTCACAGCTCGGCAGCAAAGACAAAACTTTGTCAGAACAGACGCAATTTGTAATTGATGAGATTAAGGCCGAGAATTTCCTTATGTGCAGTTAAAAGTACTTTTAACAAAACATATTGTTTCACCCCCTGTAAAAGAAAGCTTAATCTCACCCCTCAAATGTGTGACCTATAGTCATTTAGAACAATATTATACTGCCATAAAACTGCGCACTTGGCACCACCAAAGCCACAGGAAATTCTTTAAAGTTATTGCCAGATTTTACCACAACTTTACCCCAAATTTATAAGTACTTTCATTTTAAATTTCAGTACTCTTCATCGAAATTTCACTTATCTATTTCATTGATTCATTCTCAAGAAAAATGAAAAAAAATCTTGAAATTAAAAGTGTTTTTGGCTAAATTCAGCAATAAGAACAATCATAATGAATGCTGTTAAGGTACTCTGTGTAAAAAATCGTAAAGTTTGCATGTTTGGGGGACGTTAGGAAAAGGATTGTATTCCTCGCATTATGCTACAATATTTATTACAGGCCTCTTGAAAAAATACGAAGTGTGTTCTCCTTGAGCCTTTTAAAGCATTTTAAAATGTGTTGACAAGAAATTGCAAAATTATCATTAAGCTACAAGCAGATGACAATGCCCTTCGTACTCTGTTACTCGTATTTAGCTTCTAAATATTTCCCCGCTAATGAGAGGTTAGCCAAATTGGCGATCCCAAGTATAGTGGTTTTGAATCAGCAACACAAACAAGAACAGGACAGAAATTGCCGTTTTGCACGAAAATGGTGTACTCGTTGTTGCCGAACTTGTTCAGGCTGAAGTTGATGTGACTCACCGATTTGGCCTTGCCGAGGTTGCGGACGACGCAGGTGAGGAAGGCCGTCTTGCCGATCAGGGCGCTGACGTTGTGGGGTGCCTTGATGCCGGGCCTCTCCTCGAAGAAGGGCTCGTCCGTGATGTCGTCGCCGACGGTCATGTCCCTGGTCAGCTCGTCGCTGTTGAACCTCCCCGACACGTTGAGAACGTCTGCAAAAAAGAAGGTTTTTTTGGTGAAACTTTTTTCATGATTTGCAAAAAACCAGCATAGGCACGCCACAGTATGAAACAGCCATGACGGCATCATTTCCGTTCTACAAGTTACTATAACGCTTCCCCCATTTTTTTGCCGTCCCACTTCTTCACGGTCTGTGATTCGACCTGTTGTTTTAGCCATTTTTTGCCTCCCCAGACAGAACGTGCTCCGTCTTGTTTGGGCTCTTGGCATGTCTGAGCTTGTCTGGATCAGTTATTTTTTGGCGGTAATCCCCTAGCAGAATCAGGTTAGGTAAGCAGATAAACCAAACAAAGTTTCGAGTTACACGGGGGATGATGTTGATATTTTTGGACATTTTTGCATCGAAATCTGTCCCTAAAAATATATCAGTAGGATGTAGATAGCTTAGCTAGTGGTTTTGAAGGGATCTTTTTTCGGCGGCGGCCAACCTGTGTAAATTCTGATGTCATGTCGTAAAATGTCAAAACGCTAGCGGTAAAGTACATGCGTGGGAGAGTGATTTCAGCCAATTTCGGTGCTATTTTGCTCGGAAAATTTATGTAGTAAAGAGAGCGGTTTTGCAACAAAATGGGCGGGCCGGCATTATTTCGAGCCCCATTGCCCCTTAAGAGAGCTATTGTGAAAGAACATCGCTGACGTTTACGGCAGAAAAAGTCGCATAGTTAACCAACCAGCGGAGAATTCCGCTTCGCTCGACTTTGAGCGCGACCTCTAGATATTTTAAGCCCAAATCGCAATAGTATAGTAACCCAACCTGATCTATGTCATTGATATCTGAGATTCCATGCAAGACTTTACCATGCTTGGTGTAGCTTTTTAGCGTCTCAGGCTAAAAATAAGTATTTTAAGGTTTAAAAGTTTTAAAAGCGAAGGTTTGAATTAATTTCGAGTTTCTTTTAATTTATTGTTCTTGAAGACTTTTGGAAGGGAAAGTCCGATTTCTCATGCCTGCAAAAAATAGTCTTAAGGCTTTAGCTATGTAGTAGCTGTTTCTGTTGATAAATTAACCAAAGGAGTGTATCTAGTGTCTTCTCCATTTCACATATTGTTCTACACAGTGTAAAAAATTGGCATTCTTAGAACGCAGATAATTTGTCACCGGCTCTTGCGAAAATCAAAACGGTTTGCCTTGACGAATTATTTTTGAAAGTTTCACGTGTGTTTTATTTTTAAAGTAGAACCTACTATGAGAGTTTGAATGGTGAATATTTGAGACTGGATTTAAATGAAAATTAGCTCCTTCAGCTACAACTTATTTAGGTATTCCACCCACATTCGCGCTCGCAACTTTTCTTATGGTGAAACAAGTTCTTGACATAAAATTATACACAAACCAACCTAGATAGAAAGCTAAGTAAAAGGAAGACAGGCAGTGTTTTCATGCTCTACTTCGCAAAAGAATATTATTTCCCCCTTAGGGGGAAAAATGGAAACGGAGAAATGAGGATAATTATTAAATGTTCAGCAGCATGTCATTTCTTAAAGAAAGGAGATCAAATATTCCCTTAGGATTTCCGAGGATTTTTTTTGCAAAAAAATGAGAGAACTTCCCCGAGCTTTAATGCAGTGCAGTTATTATATTTATTTTCGCGAAAAAACATGGGAAATGTGCGAATTTTCGGCCCATTAAATCCCAAGAGCATCATAATACACTGCTGTTTTTTAACGGCTCCACCTTGTCCTGGTTGAGAATTTTCAGCAAGGATGTGAACAAAACCATAAAATACGTAGAAAAAACTTACCTGGACTGCAAAATATCAGCAGGAGAATTGATTTGAACAGGAAGCTGCCCGGCCCGACATTGGGCGCCGCCATTGTCAGCCACATTTCTCTGCCAAGTCTTTTTTGTTTTGTTTATGTTTTCACTTCCGGTTGGACCACGTGGTGTTTGTTTGTTTATCGCTTGCTCTCCTGGAGGGCCTCACCTCAAACGAGAAGGCCTTAGAAACTTTCCTGCAAAAAATAAGAGGGAGAAAATCTGTGAAAAATTGGATTATTTTAAGAAAGGTCAAGCTCAAAATGTCCCGCCAGGAAAGTAAGTACTAAGTATGAAATATTTTCCCGAAAGGTTTTTGGCAGTTGAAGGGGAGGGGTAGACCCGACTGAAAAACGACGCTGTGTAAAAGCCTCCATTTGTTATAACCGGCTAAAAAATCAAAATGTTTTTCATCAAAACTATTCCAACAGTCCAACTAGATATATTCCATGATATGTGGGGATATCATTATTCTTGTCAGGAGTCCTGGTCGCTCTCGAGATGAGGATGTACTTTGTTGTCGTCAGAACTGAGCAGGCTCCACTCTGGCCTTTTTGGCCTTTCTCTGAGCTGTCGTTAATGGCCTTTATGCAATAGAGCAGGGAAAACGAACGTGATCCGATTCTTCGCCAAAGCTCTAATACTCAAAGAGGTTAGACGACGACGGCGACGACCGAATCTGAGGTCGCGAGGCCGCCAATATTTCAATTGATTTTCCCCCAGCCCCTTTAACCCGCTCGCTACAAAATAGGTTATACGCACTATTTTTGGCCGTTGCAGGCTATGCGTCATACATGTGAGCATACTTTTCATGGAGCATTTAATGCTATTAGACGTTCAGAAGTACGCAAGCCAAGTCCTATTAGGAAAAAAGTGTCTTCATGTTTACAATGATTTATTGGTATTTTTCAATGAATTAGACAAGATGGAACACGGGAAAGTAAGTAGTACTTTGCAGTTTCTAGACCCTGCTTCTCTAGCTCTTCTTTGAAAATGCCCCAGGGTCAAATGCTTTTTTTTTGGTAAGGATGCAGGTTGAGCGAAGCGCTACTTTGCCAACCTATGCATTTGATCTTGCCTTGGCCACCTATCTGACTGCTTCGCTCCCTTATTTATGTACGCGATATTGCACCAAAACCCTACCGACTAATGTTTCCACAGCCTGTTTTATCTATGCACATGACCGAGAGTCCTACGTGCAGGAGTTATTTCTTCTTTTTAAGAAGAACTCCCAGACAAGATATGACTCTGCTTTTATGGGGAAAAAGTAAAGGAGAAGGAGATGTGGGCAAATGTCCGATAATGAATGGCACAAAAAGAGCCTTGGGGAAACTCTCTAGCCTCTTGTGAGTTAACATCTTACCAAAAATAGGCTTGATCCACTGACCGGCGCGATGTTAACAATAGCCAAAAGGTCAACAGCTCAGCTAGACCTCAGTCCCTACCCTTACGAAACCATGAGCCAAGTAAGCTGAAAGCTGCACCTGGGTCATCGGCATGCGGGTCACGTAAGTGCGCGCTCGAATCGAGAATTGAGATGGCAAATCATCGAGAACGAACGCGGCGAAAAAGTGACCATTTCCAAGCCATTCTACCTACGATGCTCTCCATCTATAGAAAATGGACCTCTCTCTCTGGTAATTTTGTGCCTCTTGCTCTTAAAATACCTTTCCTTCCTTCGATTATATAACCTCCTCTCCTGCTCTGCAGACAGTTTGGTAAATGTAATATTGCAACAGGAAATTGGAATTGGCTTTGAAAGGCGCACACAGCAGAACAAAACGATTGTCACTTTTTGTCCCTCTTTTTGACACAAACTTTTTTCCTCTGCCATGAATGCAAAGTGCATTTGCAAATTTCTTTGATAAAAAAAGTCACTGTGAAAGCATTTCGGACACTACAAAAAGTTAGTTTTTGTCGGGATTTCTACCATTTTTCCCTCCGTGGGCCTGTCTTGATTTACGCAGGAATTTCCAGCGATGCGGAAAATAACGCCATGCACTCTTATTTTGCGGGAGCTATACCCTTAACCATTCCTCGTCGGTGTACCCCAACTATCATGCGTTTCTGTAGAGAAAGAATACCTTCATCTATCCTCCTAGAAAATCTTGGGACGAAAGTTATTTGCAACTTTTTTACCTGAGTGTCCACCAGAACGGAGAGAGATCTACACCGCTATCTTTTCCCTAACTTGCGCGTGTGTACTATGCAAAACCTCAAGGCCATAGGGCTCCAAGCTTAACCTTTCACTCGTGCATAAAATGCCCCAGGGAAATGGAGTTTTGTTGCAGCCTAAAAATAGCTGCGAAATGTTTAATAAAGAAACTTTTTCCAAGTGGTCCTCTCCACTAGTTGAAAATGGTACAAATTCGTTGGTCTACTTTGCGAGAAAAGTATTAAACGTCTTGTACTCTGGAATGAAACAAATACTCGTAAATCTCATTTGCACTCGCGAAAAATTGAGGATATACTCTGAAGTCGACACTCGTAGAGATGAACGCGGCAATAAAAACTTAACTACAAGCTAGATAAAAACACTGAACTACAACAAGACAAAAACGGACCAAAAAAGTTCTTTAGCGCGGGATGGAAAAAAAACTTTTGCCGCTCGTTTGATATGCAAATTCTTGCCCACATTTTGCACTACATAGATAGTTATTAGTAAGTTTTTGTAACCCTTTGGACGCTTCTGTAAGTATTTTTAAGTATTTTAATGTTAAGCGCCCTTTTATGTGGCATATTTTCCCTTTTACAACAACAAAAAAAGGAAGATAAAGTAATTTATTTTGCAATGAAAACAAAATCGTATTTTGTCAAAAAATTACGGGAATCATCCATTGGAATGTTTAAAAATGTTTTGTTAACAATCTGTAGCAACTTTTCAGCCGTGTAGATAGAACAGAAGCAAAGCAAGTCTCAGCTTATTAACTTTTGTCATCAGCTTTACGGCTAAACTTTGGTAATTTCATTTTGCGCGTCCGGGCCAAGTTGGGCAACCAATTGTTAAAGTATACACAGACTTTCTAAACTTTGCAGATTTTCGACAACAGCCTACAAAGAGGATTCGCTGAGGTCATGTAAGGTGCCAATTACAAAGCGATCCTCAAACAAAATCAGTTCGTTTAATGTAAAGAGCAAGGATTTCATTTGACCGCGTGAGAAAGCTGTATAATTAAACAAAGAAATCATTTTCCCAAAAGCCATTTTAACGATATATCGATTTATTCTCCCTCGGCCTCAATGCCCGGAGTTATGCAAAATTAATGCCGTACAAGTTCAGATATCTGTGTTTAACAATATAAGGCCCACATATTTTTGCCAAACGTCGTGACTCCCTTGGGACTTGTAAGTAACGGCTTTCTCTATTTCTAGCATGCCATTGAAGAGATCTTTGACCCAAATATGATTGCTGATTGCCTGAAAATAGCGGCCTTGCTAGCCACTTTGTATCACTAATTTTCTGCAAGATCGGCAACTTTGTTGATTTGATCTAGATAGATGGATCTACTTCTAGGGTACAACACGATCGTATGCTTTCTCTTTCATTTGAGCCACATTCCCTCACTCGCTCGCGATCACTCCTCACTCCTTGTCAAGGTTTTCCAATTTCCGGTTCTGGCTCACCAATGTCACTCTCTTCTATGGCTGTTTTAATTGCCGGAAATTCTCAGGAGGGGATCGGGATTTACGGAGAAACTGCTGATTGTAAGAAGCCCTAGGATTGTTTTGCATGGTTCGTCAACGACAACAAGCAAGCCGTTGCCCTCGAGCTAATTTATGTTTCAAAAAAAATCTGTTGTACTCTTTTCATTTGCATTGTTTGAACTGCTGGCTGCTTGCGGTGATTAAAAATGGATATTTAGAAGCCTCACAAAGGCCTAACAGTGCTACAAATATTCAGAACATAGAAAGTCCAATAGCCCCGATCAAAATTAGTAGGATCACAATTGTGTCATGATTTTTTCATGCCTTATCGCGGTGGCCAACGATATATTTCCGATTTACTGCGACCGAAAAGAACTTCTTTATTAACACCGCATTTACGACAATCGACACTGTCATAATAATTCCTATTGGCCATGTAGTGATCATTAGCTTTCATCGAAAAAAAGGACTTACTTATCTAGTTACTTGTCTTTTTTTCTGATCCAATTGTTATTGATCAGCATTTCCTATGTGGTCTAAATCGCTCAGCATTTTTTTCGGGTGAGAGGCCTGGCAGCCAGAATATAAATCTTGCTGGGCTGCTAGCTCCCATTTAAAAAACTTTGAAAGCTGGCAAAAAATAGTGGGAGGATGGAGGAGGAGAAAGGCCGCCGCCCTCGAAGCATAATTGGAGGTCATAAATTTCCCCGGGTTTACATACTTTTGCGGTGGTATTATAAGTTTTTTAAAGTGCTTTCACCAGTGCTTTCCTAAAAATCACCACACTCTGCAGGTCTCCTCTCTAAATAATCTGCATAACAGAACCCGTGCTTTAAAATCTGCATTAACCTGACTCATCGCATCAATTTTGAACCCATTCATTTTTTCTGTTGGAAAAGAGAAAAAAACGGTAACAAAAACAACCTTGAAAAGAATTGGGTGAACCTTTTCCTTCTCTCTATAGATAGATATACTGCAGCAAAACTGAGCTTGAGCCCGCACCCGATACTCTGGAGAGTGCATTTAAAGATATGGCGGTAGTGCACCAACGCCAATGTACTTCCGGTTTTTCTGAACCTCCAACGGCAATGTGGGAGAAGAGTCACACTTCTCAGTTTGACTTTGTTTACATGGGCCGCAGACAACTCTGACTGCGGGTATAAAACACAGGACACACAAGGTTCAGTAGTGCAAGAGAATCTGAGAGCTGGGGCCCAGTTGATGCAAATGCGCTGCGTTCATATACATCTATGGTTGTTTCCTGAGCAAATATTTGCTTTATCATCGACCATTTTTCCAGTGTCTTGTTGTCTATCACAGCTTCCTAGATATGTGTAGAATAACACCAGCCACTGACTGACTATTGGTAGAGTGGCTGGCCTTATCTTTAAGGCACCACCAGGCTCCAGATTAAGAAATAAATAGCCACACTGTGATGTGACTGTATATGAAAGCCAGAAGCTGTAGCTTTCTTGCTTGCTACTAGAGTATTCATAGCTTTTCTGGACACCTTCTTATCGCGAACGTCATTTTCCATACTGGATGTGTGCGTTTGTAAGAAGAGAGAGAGAGGTCTGTTTTGTTTCTGATTCTGGCAGCTCCTACAGCAGTCAAATATTCATGTGGTGTATAGTATGCGGATGGTCTTCATTTTCTCAGCTGAATTACTGCTTACCACTTACTTACCTAAAAAAGAAATGCAAAAGTAAGCATCGAAATATTTAGTTACTCAAGAGTTGACCGCAATTGTCATAACATTGTCAGAAACCGGAAGTTGACATTGAAAGAGGAAGCAGAAATGTAACACCTCACGGCCACTCAAGAATGGTCGTTGTCAATTCAAACCTGAGGTCTTCCCACTTGCCCTTAATTTGGCCATAGCAAAAATAACATGTAGTCTCATACCAGGAAATGTGCCAGAGTCAGATTTCTTTATATTTTTAGCTTTTCACACCCAAAAAAGAGCACAAAAATCTCTCCTCCCATTTTGAAAAAAAGTTTTGATGCTGTTTTTCCAGAGTACGACGCAGCTAGTGGCAAAGTTGTTTTCGCTTCCAAAACCAAAAGCCACTTGTTTGCTCAAAAAGTTAGCGCGATTTTTTCAGCAAAATTTGCTTTGTTCTTCCTTTCTCCACAAGCAAGTTTAATTCAATTTGCTTCAAAACAGATAAGCAGATAAACGTCAGACTTGAAAACAACATGCAGCAACCATGGCCGAAGGTCAGGCCCCCCCAGGTTTCAGGCCCGGATTTGACGGGATGTAAATAAATAATTCCCGAAAAATCCGTGGATAAAATCCCCTGATAGGATTTTGGATTATGCTTTCCTTTGCTTTACTAGCTAGTGCGTAAAAACAACAAGAACAAATGCAATAAAAAACCGACGCTCAGAATAACAAAGTAGCTCGTAGACACTCTCGAGCCCATAGGCCTTGAAACTCGGCAAGCAAATCCCTGCTGAAGGATACTTTTTTGCGGAGGATGCCCTGCATATCTCTATGTTAAAACGGACTTGTTCCTCATATTTTGCTTTGAAAATAAAGAGTTAAGAGTGTTTGGAACGTAACAAAAAGTTTTGACAGTAAATAATCTAACCACCAGCCATGCCTATGTGTTGCATAAAATATTCGAAAAAGCATTTTGATAATCACAAAAGTCAGAAGGATCTAAAAGTGTTGTGAAACTCTGTATGAAATCAAGATGTTTTGGGAGGATTTTTTTTGGGTTTTCTTATGCTTGACGAAAGATGCTTCAATGCCCTCAAGTGGCCTTTGCTGCGGCCTTTCGCCCTGGCCTTCATTTATCATAAAGGCCATTTGGCTCCTCTTCTTCTCCGGCCTTTTTCCCCTTGGGAGAATTTCCCCTGATTTCTGATTTTTCTAGTGATCGAAAACCCAAAGCGGTTATTCGATTGATTTCGCAACCCACTCCCAATCCCAAATGCACTCTTACGTACTGTAAATAGAGGGGAGAAGGTTCCTTCATACTGAATGAGGCTCTAATTTCTATAGGCTCTTTGTTAGCAGACGAATATATTTGGCTTGCATAAGCAATGGCCTGCCCATTCCAGAAGTACAAACTGCTTAGCAGTATCGTATTTACGTAAAAATACGAGTATTTTGGTTACAGAAATAGTCAGCATTCATACCCCGGGAAGAAAAAAGGTCACCAGCCTATTTAAGATGAAAATTACCTGCCAATATTTCTTGCTTTGTTTACCTCATCAGCAGCTAGTTTCTCGTACTTTCGTTCGTGTATTTTCTAACCGCAGACTGGTTGGTACTTTTTCATTTAACCATTTGCGGTTGAGGATCTGTTTTACCACATTTTTCTGGCCTTTTCTTAACCAGTCGGAAATTGACCAATAAAGGTCAGAGGTTTTGCGGCCTTTGTGTATGCCTTCTCGGCAGGAATACGATGACATGCATTTATGGTAATCCCAAATCCCCGTCTCCAATGATCCTTCAGCATGGACATCTTACCTTCTGAGCAGCTTAGGCCCGATTTGTACTGAAAAATCATTTTGAAAGCTGGAGCCTACAGCTAAGTATAATGCTAGCTATACGTGTACATATTTTCCTTACTTATTTTGATTTCTAAGGATATTTGACTAATCTGGTTGTTGCATGCATGGACTGGGCTCGTGTGAAAATGCTTTTTGTCGTGTTTTGTTTTGATGCTCTTGCTGTTGGAACAGGCGAGAAGGGTCGCCGAAAATTCCCCTTGGGACGTGAAAGCAGCACTTTTTATATCGTAAAATGAAGGCAAAAAGCATCAATCAAAACGCGTTCCGCCCGGCACCTGGAAGTTAAATGTGCATACCTGAGCTTTTGCCCTTATCGTGTGCATAATTCAAGCGGTGCGTTCTTTTCCCTAGAAATCATTCTACACTTGTAGATGACCAGTACCTTCATTTTTCCATGAAAAACCTGGGCCTATATTTGGATTTGCTTGGCTAGACGCTAAAGCGACACGCCACGTGAAATACATGCTTACGTAATCAATGGCACGTGCGCATGTTAAATGGAAAGACCACTAATAACGGAATATCGAGAGCCTTAAGTTGAAAGGTCAGTAGGTATCCCGTAAAAGTTGTCGTCGTCACAGGAAGATGTCCAATGTTCATTAAGAGGGGAAGATCTCAGCCCTGCTTGCTGCTTCTCTGCGTGACGTAATCTCCAACCGGAAACGAGGCCTAGGGGCGCATCTAACAAGACCGGAAGTGCCATACACCCGCGAGCAAGCTATTTACTTAGCTAGCCAGGACAAGTTGCTGGGGGACTTCTTTTTCTCCTAAAAGGTCCCAGGAGCCCCAGACATTCTGCCTGGCCTTGTGATGCTAATGCCTGCTAATGTATCTAACTATGCCTAGCTTAGGAAACCTGACGTACACGTGGAGTCTGATTTGTTTGAATTTAAAATGTCCTGGAGGCATTTTTCAGATAAAGAGGTATGTCTGGTCTTTGATGGCAGGCAGGCCAAGATGCCACACTTGTATAAAGTTGCTCTCAGTTCTCCTCTCTCTCTCTCCTGCTTGGTGTAGTCCAAGTCATAAATCATGCATGTTGGATTTCTTCCCCTCTAAGGAAAGATTCAGGCCCTTTTCGTGTATTGAGCTTTTGTGAAAAGTGAACAGTGCATGGTTGTTTTCATTTCAGTTTCTAAAAGAAGGCCAAACTTTCCAATCACCAAAGTAGGTCAGCGTGTTCTGCTATGTACTTTTTTGTTTGGTCTCTGTCCAATCCTAGGTCCCAGATTGTGCTGACACCCTTCTGAAAATAATGTAAACAAAACACGTCCTGGATCAGCTGATCCGGTTTAACCAGATGATGAGAGCTGAGCTGAGATGATGCCTTCCTTGCCTACTGCCTACTGAGAGTCTGGGTCGTTGAGCAAACTTCACGCTGAGAAACTTCCTTCTTAAGAATGTTGGTCGGTTCCTGATGCTAGCAGCTGATATTTCTTATAGCTCAGCTATGCTACCTTTGCTTTGCTTTGGCAGGAAACTGCGTTACATGCACAAAGCATCTGGCTCACTTCCGCCCATTTTTCAGCCATGCAAAATGCCAAAAAACGCCTGGTGCTGCTCTAGAAAAAGTGTCCTTCAGTAATGATTTCCATGTGAAATAAAATATACCTGCCACCCTCTGACTCTGGAACAATCGAAATGCTGACGCAGGCCTACTCAATTTGGTATGGATATATACCTACTGAATGGGGGGAAAACACAGGGGGAATTTTGGCTGAATCGGCAAACTTGACGGCGGTTTTTTAAGGCCACATCTGGAGGCTCGGCTGCTCTTTGGAGTTCTGGAAGATGAAGAAGCTCAGCGACACCTTGTTTTGACAGGGTCAGTCGTCGTCCATTCTTAGAATGAACTGAAGAGAGTCCCTTAAAGTTGGAGTTGTTTCAACCGAATGTTGTCCAAGGACATTTCTAGCATACTGGTTCCTCCTTCGTGTAGGACACTCCAGAATGATGTTATGAAAGAAAGAGAGGAGGCCTTGCTAGAAGCTTTTACTAACAACTTTCCCCCGCGCGCCCAAGTCAAAAATATTTTCACACTTTTCTCTCAGATTCAAAAGAAAAGATTTGTGTACTTTTAAAAGTGAGGAAAAGAGAGTATGTCTGTTTATGACGCTACAGTTTTTTGGTACTGGACGAAACTTGAGCGGTCTCCCAATAAGTTTTTGCCTTCTCCAATGTCGGGATGTGTTTGGCAATCTTGCTTTGGCAAATTGAGCAAAAAGTGTAGGTAGCTAGCATTGCTTCAAAACTTATTTTATCATCTATATTGGCCATGGGTTTTCACTAAATAAGCCTACGTAGACTTCCACGCCATAAAATATTTAGTAGGAGACCATTGCAACCTGCTGACCTGTCAGGATCTATCTTGTTAGTAGCCCGATTTTTTGCCCAATAATGAAAGCAAAATAGCGCACAACTCCACTCTTTTTCTCTTGTCAACAGAATTATCCTTCCACTTCTACACTAGCAAACAATGTAAAATTGCTTGTGAAAGTGCACTTCACCACTTGGTTGATGTTGTTTTTGAAGTTAATTAGACAGAACATACTCAATTAACAAAGATAAAAGATACATTAGTCTCATCTCCATTTTTGTGACATTTATCTGCACTAGCTCTGGAATTAATTGCAATTTCAACAGCCCTTTTTGTTTGAGGAACGAATAAATGCACAATGAGATTGCATGAAAAATACGTAAGTAGCTAATACACTAACTTGCAACAGGAGACGAGGTTATGCAGGGCTTCAAGACCAGACCAGATTTTGCAATTATAAAGGGCATAGCAACGTAATATCCAGGATTCATTTGATCAAATAAAGGCTTTCTTTTATTTTACACGCACGTTTTCTCATTAGCTGATGGGATGGAAAAGTAAACCAACTAAAAGGCCACAAAGGCCAAAAGGCTGACTAGAGGTGGCTAAGTGTGTACACAAACTGGACAGCCTTTTTTCAGCGCTTTCAGTTTTTCGCGTCTGAAACCTGTCTGATGTGTTGCGCAATTTGTTTAATCCTGCACCGCCCCCTTTGGCGCTCCTTGACTCGCAATATGTAAGTTTAGCAAAAACAATATGGTTAAGTGCTGAGATGTGGCTATCATTAGCTGTTACGCTAACTGAGTATGGAGTCCAAGGTTATGCAAAACAGAACATTACAGCCAAGCCTCCTCCTCCTCCACTCTTAAGAAAATGACCATAAAACAATAACAAGCGTAACAAATTGTTTTGTACATGAGTGCCATAATCATCTGTAGTTCTAAAGAATAAGTCCGCCCAGATGACCTGGGTCCAAACAAACAAAGAGTAAACAAATTAACCGGTTCATTTTTCAGATTTTGGACACACCATTCATCCTTTCTAGGGTAAATTGGGTTTAGAAAATCTCTCCTCTGAAAGTTCTGAAAGCATGGGAAATCATTCATGAAACTGATACATCTACTTTGCAAAAATACTTTAGTTTACACATAAAAGAGCCTTCTTAGATGTGTGTAACGTGCAGCACTCAACTCATTCTCGACAACAAAAAAACTGGAGGGAAAAGTAGTTTAGTAGCGTTAATACATTAAGTTACCAGCAGCTCTACCTCTCCTCCTCCTTCGACTCTACTCTAGCTAACTTCGTAATGTGAGTTTGCGCGCGAGATTTTAGTTGAAATGCTGCATCTCTCTTTGGATTCCTTTACATGACAAAAGAATGGACACACAGCATTCGAATTTGTAAGCAGTTTAGATGGACAAAAACAATCCTATGGAAGTTGCAAATTGCCAGCCTTGCTAGAGCTTCATTGCCTCGTCATCTGTGGAGTGTTATTGAGTATGTAGGCGATGTTTTTGGAGTATTTGCTTCAAAATACTCGAAATGCAAGGCAACGATGCAAAAACGTGAGGAACATGTAAGCAAAACAACAGAACAGAGTATAAAGACTGAATAGAAGATTCGCTATTGAGTCATTGCATTAAGAAATGCCCATGGTACCTCCTAATTCTTAAATGTGTCAAACACAGAATTCCTGCTACAAGAAGGCACCATGCACTTTATGTTATCATAAACACTCTGTCGCTTTTAACATCTCCTTAAGAGAGTCTCAGCGGGTTTCCCAAAACAGAGTTAAGTTCCCCAGGATGCTGGAAACTGAAAGCAGCATTTTGCCCAACAATGTCGGCTCCTTGTTATCCTGGATCAAACGTGCACGTCTTGATTTGTATCATCTGCGCTATGCCTTGAATATGGGATGTGACAACAATAACAAAGCAGTTGATTAACTCTGACGGCACTGGGACACCTTTTACCCAGAATAAATAAAAGTTGCAAGGATTTTTGACACACTTTCACATCCAGGTCTTACCTGAAATCTGAAAAAAATAAAGAATTCTTTTAAGATACTCTACTGCAATTGCGGATGGTATTGGATTGCACAACTTTTCCGAAAAACTCTTATTTTTTTGTCTGCACCAGTGCTCAAAACAGACTTGAGACAGACTGAAAGTGTTGGAAAGTGGCTAGGAACTATCCTCTGCAGACTATAACTTTCACGATTTTTTTTTTTGGTCAGTCACTTTCATATCTCTATAGAGCACTGCACTGTTGAACTTCTTGAATTACTTTTGGACTTCTGCTCCAATGCGTTCACACACACACACACACACCAATCTCTCTCTCAAAGAGTATATTTTACTAGTGACTTTATTTATTGACGCAGCCTTGCTCCAAGGTCGGACATATCGGGACTCTGGAACCAATCTAAAATGGTGTGTTTAATAAAGAGAGATCGGAGTACTCGCAAAAGTAAGTAAAAGTCTGGATGTAACTTTTTTGACAGCGACCAGAAGCCCAGCAACCCTTATTCGAGTATGTGAAGCAAAAATAACCACATTTATTGGGCGAGGAGAGCATTAAACGTCACATGAAAATACATCGTGTAGGAGTCAGCAATATGTTTATGTTTACATTTACC
>JAAUYL010037405.1_pt1 | contig 15697 bp, 15 predicted proteins | sample 7278011 | NCBI WGS metagenome assembly JAAUYL01 (sample SAMN14350225, study PRJNA611818) | marine sediment metagenome | isolation source: surface marine sediment (1.8m) | place: French Polynesia: Moorea | collected 2018-08
AAAAGTCTGTCATCTTCAGAGCGTTCGCAAAGTTACATTCTGCATCCGATTTTATTACGAAACTTGACCCTTCTGCTTAAAGTAATTTATGGCTTTTCAATTAAAGATTTTTTCCGTAGAGAAAAGTGTACCAAATTATAAAATCTAAACAATTTTGCAGAAACAAAGGTGTGCTCATACGGGAGCATTTTTTTCCTCTAAACTTTAACTCGAATTTAAAGACCTGCTCTTGGGACAAAAAAAGGATATTTTTTTTAATGCAACCACCACACCACTCCTTAATTGAAAACAACTTTATTACATCAATGTATAGAATTTTAGAAGTTTTTTTAACGTGGGGATATAGACCGTACCGTATGAGTCTTTAATATTAGGAAATTAATTAAGCCAGAGGTTAGACAATATATGAATGAAACGGAACGAGAACTTGGCATGTGGAAATCTAGACTGCATCCCTTTTAAGATAACGTCCAAAGCATAGTATACAGTACATACGCGCGCTCAGCTGATGCGCTTGCGCTCGCGCGCCATTGTAAAAGATTTGGTACCATATAGCGTCCATATCTTTAGACTATATATGTAGATACCTACATATGTATAGCCAGCGTAAAGGTTAATCAAGCATATAGTAGAGGTGGTATCTTAGTGGTCGAGTGCACCGCAAAGTTTTGCTACAAAACTCAGTCTTTTAGCAAAACCTGTATCTCGCACAATTGATCTGTGATAAAATCTCCACACTTTATGCGGCACATCAAACCGGTAAGATCATCTTCTAATCCCGGTACGAAGGGGCATCATTCTTGAGCATATCGCCGGGACAAGGAAACTGACTCGCGTGAACTTGAACATTGGGAGTGTCCGGAGTCGCTACGACCCCCAAAATTTGTGAAAGTGTAGTTACATGTTTTATGGTATAACAACCAGGGTGGCTCATATAGCGTCAGCTGATTCGACGATATACCGAGTTCTGTTCGAATAGAGTGGTAGGTAGCCTATGTCCTTGTGTGAACTTTGTGGAGCAATATTAGAAGGGGCCTGAGAAAAAATCTAGGCTACGAATTGAATTCGTAAACAATCGTTGCAACGTTTTAAAAATCGTTTACGGTAAGAAACGTGAAACAATCATTCGATCATTCTTAAAATGTAATTGAACATTCCGTACCGCAAAGGGAAAAGTTTTTTGTTAGCCAAACATCAATAGGTAAAAACAAAGTTATGAATTTTGGTGAAGTCAGATTCATGTATTTCAAAGTAAAAGTTTTGTTGTGTGACTTTTTGTCAACAGAGTTGACTGATTTGCAGAGGTGACAGAGCACTTTTTGAGGTGGATTTCTTAGAAAAAGATCTAAACTGAGAAAAAAAACACAATGACGTCTGGTCTTTGAATCTTAACTTAACCTATAATACTTACAAGGACCGGTTAATTTTTCATTGTATAAGACACAATCAGCTTGTATCACTGGTTTGAAAAATATTTATGATGGCTGTCAATGTATTTTTTTTAAAAATGTAAATCTAGTTTTCCCCTGGTAACTTATGGAGACATTCTTAAAAATCATCTAAAGAGTAATCTTTCATGTATTTTTTTTAAAAACATCTTATTGTTTGGAACAGGTTAGGTCAGTTTTGCAAAGCATTTACTTGGGATGTTCTTAAAAATAATTATAACTTAGGTGATATTAAAATTCTTAAAAGTGTTTCTCTGTTCAGAAAATTAGTGAACACTAAAATAACAAAATTGGCCATATTTTGTCGCACGATCTCCGAGTAGAGTTAAAAAATGAGAAATAAATATATTTTTCGACGAATTCGTCAAATTGGATGCCATAATATTTTTTCAGATTTGAGTCATAAATACATATTTTCGGGACTGTTGAACGGAACAGTAAAAAATAGAAACACATAGCAAATCGCCAGGATTTTGTTAACCTAATCCTATATAAGAATATTTTCTTTGAGCATTAAAACATCTGGAGACCCTGCGTGTTGTTAAAAATCCCAACAACACCCTTTTTATCTTAAGCATCTTTGGTAGGGAATATGTAAATAGATTTAGCTCAAAGTTGAAAAGCAAGAAAGAAAAGGTTACAACGTTACGTAACCCAAAAGCAAGTGCTTTCAAAGACCGGACCAAACTCGAACTACCACTTTTCGGACCTGGGGGCATGTTTTAACAACTTGCGTAGACCTGCGATAAGATGAGTACTATACATAGTATTTATAAGGCTTAGTTTGGTTGCAATAAATAGTTAATGAGAAAAAAGTGGAACTATAAAAGTTGAGGCGGGTTTTCGGGTTTGACCACCCCGTCCGCACCTAAAACAGATACAAGATAGATTGCTTTGGTGCCAAGAAGAAAAATAATCAGTGGGTGATAACCAGTTAAGTTACCAGATTTTGAAAGAAGAAGTCGTTCTGGTTTTCGAAAATTTTCATTGTTAGTTACATTTAATTTTTTGGACTGACTCATAGTCAAGGTTAAGGCTTAGATATTTTTGATATTGTCACACCACGTTAGATCACCGTAAACAAATAGAAATATATCTACTGCAAAGCTTATAGACGTCAAATCAAACATAAGGACATAAAATCTAGATAGTATGGAGATAAGTAGGAAGGTAGTTTCTTTTGTAATATAGAACATACCTGCAAATATCTTACAAAATTCCAGCTAACCTCATATTATACTTTTTATACTTGAGGGGATGTTTGGACTTTTTGTTTGTTTTTATCAACATTAATTACAGCAATCACTTATCGAGAAATTATCTCATCTTTTCAGCAGCCATGACCCATCGGCGGTGATCTGATTCATTCAGAGAAAAATCAATTATTTTTTCCTAGAGAAAAAGTTGGGAAAATGGCCAACAAAAGCGCGAGGCCGTTTCAAAATGGCGTTAAGCCAGGACATGCCATAATTTTGCTAGTTTTCCTACTCATCCGATACTGCTACGGAGGACCGAGTTCAGGTAACATTATCTACTTGTTTAAAAAATGGTTTGTCCAACTTCACGTGTTTTTTTAAGATGGTCACGATACCCACGGGGGAAACGGGAGTCACGATGGTCCCGAACTTCATGCTGAAGCTGAAGAGGGTGAAGGTGGACACAGCGACCATGGATATCAGGTTTTCCATATGGAGTTCGATCGAGTCGAATTGCCATTCATTATCGCCCTGTGGATCTTCGTCTCCTCCCTGGCCAAGATCGGTTCGTTCCGGATTATTTCTGTCATAAACATGTTCGAACAAGTTCACCCCTGTTTTTCATAGGTTTTCACATGACACCCAAAGTGAGCCACATTTTCCCGGAATCTTGCCTGCTCATCGTGGTTGGTATCATCATTGGATTTCTACTGTTTTGGACCTCCGAGCACGAGCCTCCCTCCACCTTGACCCCGGACGTGTTCTTCCTGTTCATGTTGCCGCCCATCATCCTGGATGCCGGGTACTTCATGCCCAACAGGTACGTCACCTTCATCAAGATGTTCACGGCCGGGTTTAAGTACAACGTGACCTTGTTTTTGCAGGTTATTCTTTGACCACTTGGGGACGATCTTACTCATGGCCGTTGTGGGTACCATTTTCAACGCTATGACTATTGGCGCCGCTCTGTATTCTTGTGGATTAACCGGAATTTTCGGCGAAGACCCGCCAGGAATTCTGGAAACGTTTTTATTTTCGTCCCTGATTTCCGCTGTCGACCCCGTCGCCGTCTTGGCTGTTTTCGAAGAGATTCATGTGGACGAAATTCTGTACATTGTTGTCTTTGGAGAATCCCTGCTCAACGATGCTGTGACAGTGGTAAGTTTTCTTGGGAAAAAATGAATGATTCCTGTCATTGGCAGCTACTCTTTTTCCTACCTTACAAAAGCAAGTGTAGCCACTGAGGCCTCTAATTCATTATGTTGCTCTTTGAGCCAAAACATTATTAAGACTGGCAGCATCCTTTCAGAAAAGGAGTGTAGAAAGGGCTAAGTAGGTCTTACCTACAAGTACTCGTAAAATATTTTGCCCGCGGCAACTGAGACGCCAGCGGAGTAAAAAGGAGCACTCGTTTTCCCCCTAAACAACAAAGCAAAAACTTTTTTGAAAAGCAGGCAAAATTAAGTCAGGTTCTAATTTGTTTGCATGACATTTTAAAGTAGCATTTTGCCGAAAAACTTTTTTAGTTTTACAAAACAACAAAAGTTTCAATATTCTTTACTTTCGCTTTAGGTGTTGTACCACATGTTTGAGGCCTACGTCGACATTGGTGTAGATAACATACAGGTCAACGATGTTTTGAAAGGCTTTGCAAGCTTTTTGGTCGTCGCTCTCGGTGGAACCGTAGTCGGTATCATCTGGGGTTTCGTCACCGGATTTGTCACAAGGTAAAAATAAGATTCAGCCGAAAGCCTTGCCGCGGTAACCTGTCTTGCAAAATACCAACACGTCTATTTCAAGTTAAATTTTCTTATGATTTAGAACCGGACGTGACAGTCGTGACCTTGTTTACTTTTCAGGTTCACCAACCACGCCAGAATTTTGGAGCCGCTGTTCGTTTTCACAATGGCCTATCTGTCTTACCTCACCGCCGAGATCTTCCATCTATCAGGAATCATGGCGTAAGTAGAAGAATTTCTTTCATTCAGCCGAACTTTTACTGCAAATGGATGATGCTTTGCTTTCTCTTTCTACAAAGTTCTTTTGCTTTCCCGGAGCAAAATTCATATTACAGTCGCGTCCCCCCTTTTACTCTCAAAAATGTCTTTGGAAAGTCACAGCCAACAAAATTGAGGGTTGCATTTCCACATTTATTTTCCCCGTTGAAAAAAACCAGGAATTTTTGCTTTTGGATTTTTGCCTTACATAACCGCTTTTTGGGGTCTATGTCATGTGGCATTCTTGAAAAAAAACCACCGCTGGTATTTAATAAACCTCAATGTAATTTTCTGCATCGAGAAAAAAAAATGTTTTGATGACATTTTTTTCGCAAACGACATTTATCGATTTTCGATGGTCTTGAGGAAGTTGACAAGATAAGACTGAGGGGGTCTACTATATTTTTAAGGCCGAAAAAACCTCGATTTTTCGCAACAAAATTTAAAGGTGCGAGTGCTGGGGCCCCCGGAGGCGGCCGGGCCGGAAAGGGTTTTGAGTAATTGAATAAGAAAAGATAAACTTTTGTGTAAGTTGGGCAAGACCATTGCATTTTTGATGCATGCATTCAAAAGGCTACAGCAGCTGTGCAGGTCATCTGACTGCATGAATGAATCAGCTGACGTTGACACTCAACTTCAGCCGTTGACCTTCATGAATGTCCTTTCCGTAAAATTGCAGATAAAAGCGCCATTTTGTGTGCGATTTCCCTTTAATAGGCCGGTGCATTTTCTGGGAAAAATGATCTCAAAAGGCAGGAAATTGCACGACGGGGAGCACTTGAATCCTCAAGGGACCTAGTGATGGTTTTCGGACTTGTTTTTCTTTCTATTCCTTTATTGTGGGCGTTATGTCTCAAAAAGGGCTGATTGTAAGCCACGTCCTCTTTTCGATAACGGATCTTGAAATAGAATGAAAGTCTGCCTGCAGGCAAATATTTCTGTCTAGATGGAGCCACTTGTCATATGAAAAAAAAATTCTGATTGGCTTTCACTTTTGTTTTTGGTTGAAATTACTTTTAGCTTGATTAAAGATAAACATCTAGTCAGCTGTTTGTTATTTGCTTATACTCCATGACACCAGCCATGAATATGTCATTCATTTTTTTAGGATTACTTTTTGTGGCATAACAATGAAAAACTATGTGGAGCGTAACATCTCTTCCAAGTCTCAGACTACGCTCAAATACGCAATGAAAATGTTGAGCGGTTCGAGCGAAACCATCATTTTCATGTTCTTGGGCGTAGCTACGATTCACGACTCGCACGATTGGAACTGGGCCTTTGTTACGCTCACCATTCTTTTCTGCACAGTCTTCAGGATCATCGGTAAGAGAATGTCAATGGGCCAGTCCATTCCATCAATGTTGAGGTTGTTTTTGTGTTTTTCCAGGCGTCATTGTTCTTACTGCATTGGCCAACAACTACCGGTTGCACAAACTCAAAACGGTCGACCAGTTTGTGATGATGTACGGCGGCCTTCGTGGAGCCGTGGCCTTCGCTCTGGTCTTGCTCGTGGACAAAAAGGTAAGAGTAAATTCTATTTTCCGCTAACCGCAATTGCCATGTCAAGGGAAAAGCTTTAAAGACGTTTGTGAAACTGAAAACGATACAAATTCTTGACGACGAAAGGTTTTTAAAACGATACAATTTTTTTCTGAACTTGAAAGGGTTGAATGTTTAAGGCTGACATGAAAAGCGGATATCATATTTTGTCGTATAGAACAAAACTGGATTTTCAAGTTGAAAAGAATCGGGGGTGCAGCACATGTTCTTGAAGGGAGTTTGTTTTTCTGCCTGAAAAATGGAAGAAACAACAAGCAAATGTCGTTTCATTGAAGAAGAGGTCCGGGGAATAGTGTACCGGCTTGCATCGGCCTCGGATTTCGAAGCCGTCATTCGAATGTATTTTGATTTCTACTTGGAAGGTAAATATTTTCTTAAGCCGACATTATATCTACCCAACTTCTATTTATGAGAAGCTCTTTTTTCTGTGAAAAGACGAGCCGGGAACTCAATCGAAAGGTGGCTACAAGCCTCACAAACCAGCAAAATTGGTGGAGGCTAAACGAAAGCAACTGCAAGATGGCGCTAGCATCGTTGCCGTAGACCCTAAAATCGGTCAGATTTGCGGGATTTGCTTGCCGATAGTTTACGCACGGTAACTTCTATAATTCGGCACAACATTTCTTTGTCTGATTCTTGAATACTTTTATTAAGGGATCAAGCTTTAAAGATGTCAAAAAATAAGCCGACGTTTGAATCGAACCGGAAGTTCTTACCGGAACTTCATGCAATGATGGAAGTGATTTGCGTGGATCATTTTTATCCGCCGGATTTTTTCGCGGATTTTCCGCAATCCCGGAAGGTGATCGAGTTGGACTCGGTAGCCGTTCACGCAAATTACCGGAAACGTGGTATTGCAACCGAACTTATGAAGCAGGGAATCAAGGTACAGACGGTAGAGACAATATTTCGAAACTGACCCTGTGATTTTACATGACGACGATTTTCAGCTGGGAAAATCTTTAGACTGCGACCATGTGGCTGTGGTGTGCACGAGCGAAGCAACGCGTTTTATATGCGAACGAAAATTGGGCATGGATTTAATGAAAACTACAAATTGGTCCAATTACAAAGATCACGACGGGAACGACTATTTTCCCAAGGATGTCAAGTCAACAAAAATCACCTCTTATGCACTCAGGCTATAAATAAAATATGAGGTCATTCTGGAAATATCCACCTACACAAATCAAAATATTACATAGAAAGAAGATTATTTGTCAATTGCGTCGGAAATTGTTATCGTTTTCACGTACTTTCACAAAAGCTAAAAATATGCAATGAATAGAAAAAAATGCTTACCGCGTTCTTTAGAGCCTCTCCCTTTCTCAAAGAGGAAAAAAGGTCAAATTCCAACCTTTGAAAGAAGGATCGCGACCTTTATTGGCCTTTGTTTGTTTGCTTTACAGAAAGTCCCCCACGCTGATATGTTTATCACAACAACGATTGCCATGGTCTACTGGACTGTCTTCGTGCAAGGCATCACTATAAAACCACTCGTGAAATTCCTCAACGTCAAGGTTTCCTCGGAAAAGGATCCCACGATGAATGAGCGAATCGCCGGAAGATTTATGGACCACGTGGTCGCCGGCATGGAGGGCATCCTGGGAGAACTGGGTAACCTGAGGTAAGCTGATGAGCAGCTGTTTGTTTACATTTCTACGAGTTTGTTTACATATTTGCTTTTAGGATTCGAGACATGTACAAGCGCCTGGATGACAAGTACATCAAGCCATGCCTGCTGAGGGACAACCACTATAAAGATCCCAAGATCATCGAGACCTACGAGAATCTCGCGGAGAGGGAGGCCCTCGAGTTTATGAGGAAGAACCCGACGCAGTTCGCAGAGCTCGCGGGCTCGAAGACCATGGCCGAGTTGAACGCGATGGCGGGACCGGGCTCCAACGGCGATTTGCTTCGCGGCGCCCCGTCCGATGCTGCAATGGACCCAGGGTACCTTTGTCGCCCCCGGGAAATACTACTTTATGTCCCAGAAATGCATTTATCTTTAGGCCATTTTTTATTTGGTCGGCCCAAGGGTTTTTGACGCTCCCTAGGGATCACCTCTTTTTGCTTTTTTGCCAAGCGTACGGCAATCGACATTTGAAAGTCAAGTGCATTCGATATTGGGTGGGGGGTTATTAGGTGGGGTCTAGAAATGACTTTTTCTCCACGAAAACTTTTTTCTGTCTTTTGAAAACAAGCCGAAAGTTGCTTCAATCTTGTCGGAACTTCAGGATATTCGGGGAAAAGTTTTATTTTTCTCGGGGAAGAAACGGCCTCCTTACCAATAAAAGAAAAAAAACTTTTTCCATGAAAGTGGTCGCTTTTTGGTACTATACATTCAGGCCTTAGCCATCTGTGATCAAATGTCGAAAATATAAAAATAAATAACGGCAACTGACACAAGTCTTTTTCTGCAAAATTCTTGAGCTTGCTTCAGAGAAAAGGCACTTGAAATTTCAAATTTCGCACACTTTCTTACCCAAGGGCAAAAAATGAATTGAAAATTCCGTTTTTATTCAGGCTTCAAAAGAATAATTTTCCCTGAAAAAAAAAACTCATTACGCAATAAACGGAGGAAAAAATGTGAGAAATCATTTTATTTTTAAACTTTGCAGGAATGCCATGGATAATCGAGATTTGAAGGAGCGACATTATACTCAATCACAGAAAGATTTGACAGAAACCAGGATCCATCACATGCTCTCCGAAAATTTGTTTATGCCTAGAAATCGGGTAAGATTGGAAAATTATCTAAATACCTAGGTACATAACTTTGTAAGCTAAAAGCTGCATTTAAAAAAGATTTCCCCAAAGGGTTTTCTTAACAGTAAGTGTTTGGGGATTTTCTGAGAAAACTTACTGAATTCCAGGAGGATAAACGGAAAAGAAATTAAGCAAAGTGGTTGGAGTTATTTTGCATTCATGAGGCAAATGTACTTTACTTACTTTACTTACTTTTATGCTTGAAAGAGAAGCCAAAAGTATATCTTTATTTTTGCAATGTTTAAAAAAACTCCAACTTTCGCAACAAATTTGGAGTTGAAATAAGACTAAGAAGCCTATTCTTGCAATTTTGTACCACCATAGGAAAATAGGCGGGAGGGAGCTCCTGCACTGGAGGAAACGCAGGCAATGGGAGGGGTTTCTTAAGTCACATTGCAAATCCAATTTTGAAATGTAAACTAAAACCATGCATTCATACACAATGCACTTTGAAATATGGCTTGAAATTGTTGCCTAAAAGAAGGTCACTATTTTGCCTCATGAAGTAAGTACAGGCATACAAAATATAAATGGCATGACAGTACAACTTAACGGCATAATCCAATGCTAGATATCATTCCTAAATCATATTGCCAACAATGTTTCCTGTCCAGCCATAATCATATTTTAAGCTGATTTACTGCAAAGAGGATTCTGATCCAAACTGTCGATGTCGTCACATTATCGTTTCCTTTTGAATGTACGAGCTTGATCAAAGCCGATCCGTTTCGCAACTCAGTAATTTGCCACAAACCGGAAATAAATAGATTGAGTTTGATGATAGATGTACTAACCCCCATTGACCATTGAAGTTGCGTTGGGTAATGGATTTAACCCAAGATAAAAAGCAAAGAAAGCAGCGCCTTTCATCTCAGAGATTTGAAAGCCGGCTTTGCTCGAGGCATTTTGTGCAAAAGTTTATCAATGTCAAAATACAATAGTTCTCTTCTAACCTGGCCATGTGATGTCAGAAAATAGCCAGGCCTTACAGATTTTTTTGCCAAATACTTAGTTGCCATTATGCATTAGCTATGCAGATAGATAATCCATGATTTGGTAGGTTAAAAGTACAGGCCCACATGAGCACAAATTTTTGCTCGATGTAAAATTCTATTTGTAAACAAATCCTCACTTCACTATACCCTCATATCATTTTATCATTTTTTGCAGCCTCGCAAATTGAGTTACAGCCGCCATGCCGTCACCGAGGATCAGGTGTCACAAGGACACGACATCAACTACAAGATGCACATGCAGGTAATTAAAAACATTGTGCTATTAATGTTTTTGTTTGTCTTTCCCCCTTCTCCCCCATCTGTAATTAAAAATGTTTTCTGGTTTGATAGGTGAGACGTATGCTCTCGGACAACCGAAATTTGCGCAGGAGAAAGCACCATCGAGGCCACGCCAGAGACCACGAGCAGGTAAATATTTGCACGTCCCTTGGGAGGTCTTTAGTTTACACAATTCAAATTCAAGCCTGGTACTCGTCAATTGCGTATTGCATAATGTTTACAAAAGCTTAGGCAACTGTTTGTTCAAGAAGGAGCTGTCTAAATGCTTTCATGTAAAGTAACCAGAGCAAAAACCTGTAAAAAATGCGAAAAACTCGCACTGAATGTAATTTGATATGTCTTGTGCAAACAGCTTGAGCCACATGGTTCTAGGGTTGGATACAAGCTGGCTCTTTCAGCCACAAAAAATGAAAGCAGCAATTGCCAACCTTGAAGAGGATGCTTCAGCTTAAAACCGTTTTTGTTTGCTTCTGAGCTTGATTTATGTTGTGAAGGAGGAGGCCCTCAAGAGTTGGCATTGCGAAATGCTGGCAAGGAGTGGGGATAAAAAACTCCGCACTCATCGTCAAGTCAACAACAACGAAGTATTTTTTAATGTACACAAACACAAGCAACTCTTTGCTGCATCATCATTTCTAGAGGTTTTTGCCACCATTGGTAATAACCTATCCATCAAAGCATGAATTTAGTCCAGTTGTATTACATAAGTCATTACATTGCCTACAGAAAAAAGCAGTGGCCAATCCGGGCTAGCAGTGGTAATTGAAGGGACTGCATCATTTTTTGACGTTTAATATATCATCTAAGATCACGTTCTAAGGCCTTCCTACTAGGGATGATCCCTTCGTGTACACAACATGCGTTCGTGATAAATCTGAGTCTGCAATGGAAAAAAATGAAAAGCACCAATCGGATTCCTCCAGCCTTTGATGGAGTTTCCTGATATATTTTGACTTTTTTGGAGTACAAGAAAAACAAGTCAATTAAGGACAAGTCCTGTTTTCTCATGCTGAATAAACGATCTGTAATTCAAAGGTCCATGGAGTCCCTGGGGCAGAAAAGAAGCTAAAGGATGACATCGTTATGAGGGAAATCGAAAAAACCGACCGGTCTGTTCGATACACCATTGATGAGGAAAACTCTACGGACGAGGACGATTTCATCACCATCAAGGAGCACAAGCCCCCCAAAAAGAAGGGTAAGAAGTTACTTTATTGCCCTGGGAACCGTACTTTATAGAGCCCTCTAATCTTTAGGCAACGGTGTGAGGATGCCACCTGTCGATGACGGAGATAACAGCCCCGTTCCCTGGCTTATGTCCAAGGGTAATAAAGTATTTCCTTATTTGCCCGTGGGCAATAAAGCACCTGATAGACAATTGTGTGTTGCAGGTCAAGACAACAGGGCCTATGTGGTTGACAGTGACGACAACGATGTGGTTGACGGACGCAAGATTCGCAAGGCTTCCAGGGAGCCCATTCAGGTACAGGCTACTTTACTTTCTCCGGGCTGGAAAAGTACTTTATCTCCCTTCTTTTCTTAGGCTGCCCAGCTTCCCTGGCGCAGGGATGCGTCGAACGATTGTTTTGTGGACGATAGTAGGGAGGAGTGCGGAGAAGCGGCCAAGCCCCAGGGCGAGTTCCCCGGTTGGATCAAGAACAAGGAATACACACGCTTTGAGAGCCCGAGGGCTTCCATTGTGGGTAAGAAAAGCACTAAATATTGTCTATCAAAAATGCCTTACAAAAGAGATGATCAATGCTGGTCTCCCAGGGGAAAGGGAAAGGTAATATCTGGGAAAACAATTACAGAAAAGCCAATTTTCGCTCCTCTCATGTTTACCTTCACGAGGATTGCAACGCGAAAGAGAGAATGAATTGCCCTGGGGATCTAGTTGCTGCTTTGTTGTTGTTTTCAAGACAAAAAGTACGTGAGACCAACATGAATTATTCTTCTCTTGTCTCTGCTGTTGTAAAATGTTTACACCTGAGTACGATTTCTGAGGAAGTGTTGACTTGAGGTAAATAACTAAGCAAGTTCAACTGTGATACCTACGTCTTTGGGGATCTTTTAACCAAATTAAAGCAGCAAAAGTACAGACTTCTTATTCCAAATATTCATGATAGTTGCCTACATACAGATTTTGGGTTGCATTTTAAAACTAGGAAATTATTCTCTAATCAATTCATGGAAATTCAAAAAAACACTTTCAGTTGATGGAATCTTTTGAGAAAAGACCAAGATCGAATATGTGTAGAGACGCTCTCTGAGCTCAATATCACGATAAGAAATCCAATTTTGAAAATCGAATCATTGCAGCACTTTTTTTGCAAAATTGTGATTCAAGTATTTTCTATTTTAGCCAAAAATCTCTTATACTTTGTTCAGACGTCATTCAATTAGAAATAATATCTTGTTAAGCTACTTAATTCATAACAGAAATAGAGCAAAGAAAGAAAAGACAATTGTTTTCAAAAATCCTTTGAGAGAGATTAAAGAAAGTAGACTTTTATTTACATACACAGCCATGCTAGACTAGAGTCCTCTTGTTTGTTTAGCCCACTTTGATCTTGTTTCAACACGATTGAGTGGCCTTTTTATCCTATTCCCAATTGGTTCTCACGGTCTAGAAGCCACAATGTTACTCATCACTCGAGTCATTGTTTTTCTATTGCTGAGTGGGTAATGACAAAACTCTTTGGACGTTATCTCAGGAGAATTGGTACTACTCTGCATTTTTTAAGGGCAAAAAACCTTCTTTTTCGTTGCATCCTTTTACAGAAAATATACGAACGTTTGCGGTTTTCTTCTGGCTGTTTTAATATCGTATCTCATCTCGAGAACGTAATATTTTTCATAAGATTTGCGGGGGGAGCCGCAGTAACCACAACCAACAAGTCTAGTTTATGATGTAGCTACTCTACTAAATAGCTCTTTTCTAAACCAAACAAGACTGAACCTTGATGAAAACAACCACAAGACGAAGCCTTTAATATCACTTCCGGTTTCTTTTCTTTGCAGGCGGAACGATCGATTTGCCTCCTTCGATAAGCGCTCTCCGGCGGGGCTCTTCGGGCAGCATTGGGCTGCCCATGTCCGGCTCTGACGTGGGCGCGGGCGGAAGCACTTCCGGTGGTTCGCGCAAAAACTCCGAGCTGGAGATGGAGCACTCGGCCAATTTCAACGAGGCCGAGTTCGAGGCCAGACGACAGAGGATGTCGATCGCGAGGCTGAATCAGAGAAGGAACACTTCCACTAGCATTACGATTCCTGAGGCCGCCGAGGCCGAAGATTCGGAGGACAACAACACGAAGCTCTAGCGACCTCGCAGCCTCCGTTTTTACTAAACATAACCTACATACTTACTTGCTAAACACATAGAGACATATTTTAGATGCTACATAACTTCTATGAATACGTACGACTGTGCCAAGTTGTGGATGTGATTTTACCTACTATTCGATCAAACGCTTGCTCACAAAAAGTTATCAAAAAAAGGAATAAATGAAACAAAAATAAATTCATATAGAAATGAGATTATTTTCCTGACGTAGTAGAAAATACGTGTGAATTGCAAGGATGATAAGCAGCTGTTCCGTGTCTGTAAAGTGCTGGCATTTATAGAAAAAAGGCAATAATTATATTTCCAGAAAGCCCTAGGTAACCAAATTACTTTGTAAAAGAATGACATGAATTTTGGGTGGTGCTGTGAGCGGTCTATTAGAAGCCCACAAACTGAAAATTGCACACCATTTGAGGAAGTAAAAGAGCCACTCAGGAACTTTTTGAAAGCAGCAATTTAAAGTTAAAAACCTCCTCATTCCGTCAGACACAACAAAAGGCAGTGCATTTGTTTACATAGCCTTTGTCACATATAAAATATAACATACACACATCCTGATGAGAGCCTCATCTCCTCCACGAGCTAGACAATAAAAACTTGTTTTTGCAAGATAAACAAAGTCGATATAAAGCCTTCGAAAACATTGCAAGGCCCGGTGCATTTTAGCGAGCGGGTTTATGACAACTATACGAGTGTGTCTACAGTTTTTAACGGCAAACTGCGAGGCTAAAGACGGATTAATAAAAATAAGCGCCGCGCTACGGCCTCGCGGCCTCGCAGCCTCGTATTCGAGGTCGCTTTGCTTGCTTTTCAGAGGCTGACGCTGCGTCCGCGAGAAAAGAGTGGGGGAACCAGATAGTTTCGCAACAACAAAAAATAATATCATCAAAGGTGTAGCTAAATATTTTGTATAGTGACACATTTTAGAAGACCATCCGAATAGTAATATCGGTAAGTTTTCTCATTATTGCTAACCGTCAAGGGAGAGAAGAGGTGACATTTTTGCGGACGAGAAGGATATGATGGAACGGAAACAAGTCTTGTACTGCAACAATAATCTTATGCTCTTAATTGGTTTTGGTTCTTATAAAATGATTCATTCATTATGGCTTCTCGCTGCTCCTTTGGACTGACTTCAGAGAAACCTTTTGGGAAATTGGTGCCTCACTAATTATTGAATTATGCCAGTTTTGAAGACTGAAAGTGTTCATAAGCCCGCATGCCTTTTTTGTCCCGCATTTTAATGTGTACTTGTACTGAAAGTGCCATTAAAAGTCAGATTTGTGTGACTCCACAAATGTTTGAGAAAGACAGAGAAGTTTCGACTTTTGTGCAAAGCGCGTCCACATTATCGACTAACTTTGTCTTCAAAAGTAAATCAATTGATTTCAACTCACGCAATGTTGCTTTTTTTCTCCGCTTTGTATTCTATCAAAGTACGGAAATCTAAATCCTTTTACTTACCTCCTTCACAAATCCGACTCTTTTATTCAAACAAATGGCATTGACGGATTGAAATAGCTGGCGGATGTTATAATTTAACAGTTAAATTTTTTTGGTGTAATTGCATTTTTTTGTACCTAAACAGAAACAAGCAAGGTAAGTCATTATTTGACTTTGCTAGGAATTTTCAAGGGCCAGAAATCGAGTGGGCTTATGACTGAACATACTTTCCTTTGCTTGTTATAAAATTACTTCGACTTTTTAGGCCTTTGTTACGTAACAGAAAAAACAGAGGGAGGAGTCGAAAAATCTAGTCGATTAAAGGAACGTCTATTTTTGCAAGGCCTCTCGGTTATCAATTATGGAACAGATAATTACACCGAAAAAATACCTTTGAAGCTCGAAAAAAGATAGCAAATTAGAAAGGACAAAGGCACCAAATTAATTGGGATTTGTATGGTTTTTGCTTGTAATACGAGACAAACGATATTGGCAGGGCTCGCATTCAGGAAATATCTGGGAATTTTGGCAAACATATTTAAAACTGCAAGGCACACTAACATAAAAAGTAATGGAGACTATTTTTTCCCAATCCACGGTGAGTGGATATACCGGAAGTTAGCTTTCCTTGGGACCCACGTGT
>JAAUYL010050388.1_pt1 | contig 15694 bp, 15 predicted proteins | sample 7278011 | NCBI WGS metagenome assembly JAAUYL01 (sample SAMN14350225, study PRJNA611818) | marine sediment metagenome | isolation source: surface marine sediment (1.8m) | place: French Polynesia: Moorea | collected 2018-08
ATAATTAAATAATTCGCGCCTTGAAGCCTCCCCTTGGATAGGGGAAAACAAAGACAATATTCCTTATATTCAATCCTCTCGGTTTTAACCTTCTTGTAATTATCAATTATCAATTATCCATTATCCATTAATGAAAATGCAGGACTACCGATAAAATATTACAACATAAGCACGTATTGCTATAGTATAGTTTGTGTAAAGTCAAGGGTAAATATCTGGAAGAAATTTATGTAACTGTCTTAATAGTAATATTTTTGGAATTACCTGGTTACTATAGAAAAATTAATAGATGAAATTGAAAAATTGCCAATTTCTCTGCCTGTGAAAATACAGCTAAAATGGTCAATTATCCATCGTCCTATTCACAAAGGAATTAATTTTAGAAAAATCATGCGCCCTGTTTTTATCCTCATCACAATTTTCACTGCTATATTTTCCCTAGTAAGTTATCTAGGACAATTTCACCAAATATTTGAAATAACTTCTCATTTCAAATTGCAATATTTGATAATTGCTTGCTGCACCTTATTTTTCTGGATAATAACTCGCAAAAAATTCTGGATTTTAGTGAGTTTAGGCTGCATTTTGCTAAACTTATTGGTGATAGTTCCTTGGTATTTACCATCATCACAAATAATTGTTGGAGACGAGGTAAATAAAATTAGAATTTTACAGTTAAATGTGTTTATTAATAATCAGCAATATAATCGAGCGATAGCTTTAGTTAAAAAAGAAAATCCCGATGTGGCAGTTTTCCTGGAAGTTGGTGAAAAATGGGCAGAAGAATTAAAGGTTTTACGCCAGAGTTATCCTTATGTTTTTCATAACCAAGATAACCGCATATTTGGCAAACGCAAATTTGGCAAATCAATTTACAGTAAAATTCCCCTAGAAAACCAAAATATAAAAATTATATCTAAGTCTTATAAAAGAACAGCTCTAGTTACTCAGTTAAAAGTTCCTGGAAAAGCTATTTCGTTAATCGTAACTCATCTGGCAATTCCTATTACAAAAGTTAGTTTTCAGGAGCGAAATCAAGAATTTGCATTCTTAGCAGATTATATCTCAAAACTTCAATCTCCGGTAATAGTAGTTGGGGATTTTAATACCAGTTTATGGTCGCCTTATTATCAACAGTTTGTTGAGAAAACAGGATTAAGAAATGGGCGACATGGGTTTGGTATTCAACCGTCTTGGCCAACATTTTTGCCACTATTTTATATGCCTATTGACCATTGTTTACTAAGTTCTGAATTTCAAGTTTTAAATAGTCGTATTGGTAAAAATGTAGGTTCCGATCATTTACCAGTAATTACAGATGTGGCTATTTCTCAAAAAGCTGAATCTAGTTAAATATTTATAGGTAAGTTTATGCTCATAAATTACCGAAAAATGTCATTCCTGTTATCAGTTAACAGCAGTTAAAATTTGAAACAAGATTAAAATTCATGCATGAAGTAATCAAGAAAATTATTACTTTAGCAATACCAGGGTCATATCTCTGGATGATTAAAAATGCTACAGGGAAAGCAGGAGAAAGTGGTATTTAGACGGCTTTTATCAAGCTAAATTTATTTTTTGGCAACTATGTAACTGTCTGAATAGTAATATTTTTGGGATTAGCTGCTTACTATTTTAGTGAAGTATTTATTGATGGTTTACTTCTACAATATTATCAAAAACGACTCCAGTTAGACTCAGCAGAAAAGTTAATAGATGAAATTGATAAATTGCCAATTTCTCTACCTTTAAAAATACAGCTAAAATGGTCAATTATCCATAATCCTATTCACAAGGGAATTAAAGCGAATTAATTTTAGAAAAATCATGCGTCTTGTTTTTATTCTCATCACAATTTTCACGGCTCTATTTTCCTTCATAAGTTATCTAGGACAATTTCACCAAATATTTGAACTAACTTCTCATTTCAAATTGCAATATTTGATAATTGCTTGCTGCACCTTATTTTTCTGGATAATAACTCGCAAAAAACTCTGGGCTTTGCTGAGTTTAGGCTGCATTTTGCTGAATTTATTGGTGATAGTTCCTTGGTATTTACCATCATCACAAATAATTGCTGGAGACGAGGTAAATAAAATTAGAATTTTACAGTTAAATGTGTTTACCAATAATCAGCAATATAGTCGAGCGATCGCTTTGGTTAAAAAAGAAAATCCTGATATTGCAGTTTTCCAAGAAGTTAGTGAAAAATGGGCAGAAGAATTAAAGGTTTTACGTCAGAATTATCCCTATGTTTTCCACTTTCAAGATAACCGCATATTTGGCAAATCAATTTACAGTAAAATTCCCCTAGAAAACCAAAATATAAAAATTATATCCAAGCGTTATAAAAGAACATCTTTAGTTACCGAATTAAAAGTTTCTGAAAAACCTATTTCCTTAATCGTAACTCATCTAGCAGTTCCTATTACAAGAATCAGTTTTCAAGTAAGAAATCAAGAATTCGCAGTCTTAGCAAATTATGTCTCAAAACTTGAATCTCCAGTAATAGTAGTTGGGGATTTTAACACCAGTTTATGGTCGCCTTATTATCAACAGTTTGTGCAGAAAACACGATTAAAAAATGGGCGACGTGGGTTTGGTATTCAACCGTCTTGGCCAACAGTTTTGCCACTATTTTATATTCCTATTGACCATTGTTTAGTAAGTTCTGAATTTCAAGTTTTAAATAGTCGTATTGGTGAAAATGTAGGTTCCGATCATTTACCAGTAATTACAGATTTGGTTATTCCTCAAAAATCTGAATCTAGTTAAATATTTATAGGTAAATTTATGCTCATAAATTACGGATTTCGCTTGATATAGCGCTACTCATTAAGGTTAGGACATTTCTAAATCCGGAAACCCTTTGACAGTTTACTATTCCCTATTCCCTATTCCCTATTCCCTAGCGCGTAGCGCTATATTATTTTCAGTAAGAGAAAAATAGAAAAGCTAATAGCTAACTGCTAATTTTTAGCATATATTTTTTCTGAAATTAAACAGTCAGTATGATTAGCTAGAATCATAGTTTAACTTTTGAATGATTCAATTTTCTAGCGATCGTGAACTAGCAGGAATCACTAAAACTGGGCAAAGAGAATCTTTTAAAATACCCTCACTGACACTACCCATAAACAACTTCTCAATACCACTGCGCCCATGAGACCCCACTATAATTAAATCAGCAGCTAATTTTTTTGCCTCTGCTAATATGGTCTCTACTGTCGAACCCTGAGTTAACAGAGCAACTGTATCAAGACCTTTTTGGCGTAATTTCTCTGCTAAATCTTGAATTTGCTTATGTTCTTTACGAAACTCTTCTGCCCAATGATCTCGCTTAGGCTGAGGTCCAGTTTTAAAGCCAACAAAATCTGGTTCAGGTTCGGCAATATGGATTAACCATAGTTTGCTTTGAAAAGCCTGAGCTAAGGTTTCAGCTTGAGTCATAATTTCAGGAGTTATTTGAGAAAAGTCAATCGCAACAACTATATTTTTCATTAGTAATTAAGGTTGATAATTAGAAATAGTTTGAGATTTGACACTCCGTGGGATAAATCCACACGGATTCTTAAGGGTCATAAATTTAACGGACTAAAGTCGCGTCCAATTTAAGCCTTAATGGCATAACCAAAGATGCCTAACTAAGCGTCTGTCCGGGGTAAACCCCCATAAGATTGCTTTTTGATCCAATATTTGCAGCACCGTTACAGTCAGCACTTATCAATTTTCCTTCCGCGCGTTTTGTACAAACCACGCTGTCTTGATGCAGTCGCTCATGGGGGAAACCCCCTTTGGCGGTGCTGCATCGCAAAATTGTTTACCACTAAAACTATATTCAGTTGGGTTATCAGCATTGTAAATAGGTATTTTATCCCCGTCTAAAAAACTAGCTTTAGACGTATAATACCATTTCTCCTATACATAAGTTAAACCATATCTAATACACATAGCTTTTAGTTTTAACCCAAAAATATTGTGTGGTATTTGCACAAACTTTTGGTTAGTTTTTGTACCTAAATTGATATTTTTTTTCATCCCTGGATTAACACCGACGACAATAGTATATATTTGATTTTCTCTACACCAGTTGATTAAATATCTAGCTGCTAAATTTCAAGTAATCTCTCACTTTATTGTTCCGATTTACCATAATGCGCGTCTTGTTTTTTGGTTAAACCTTTGATGCCTTGTCTATCCTTTAATAACTGCAATAAGCGAATTTTCCCGTGTTATACCACTGGTTGATTGATTTCAGCTTTCTACCTTCTAAAATAAATGATGACCCAGTATTTGATACACAAGTTGAACTTATTGTCTAACCCCTGGTCTATTCCTAGTGCATTATCAGTTTTTACTGCTGCTTCAGGAATTTCTTCTGCAATAAATTCAGCTTCAAAAAACCTCGCGTCATATCTAGGAATTATCCTTTTCATGTCGGCTCTTAGCCGAAACTTCCTGAATAATTTTACCTATCAATATTTCGGTAAATGGGATTTTTACTGCACCATATTCCGCCTTAAATTTTCTAGACATGGGGATATTAAAATACCCATTTTTTTAAGGTATTATTAAAGGAAAATATCCTTCTTTATTGAGGTATCTAGGCAATCGTATTTGTTCAAAACGGTATAGACCTTCTTTTGCCTTCTGAATTAAGCCGAAAAACGACTTAAAAGACCTATCTACAACTTTTAAAGTTTGCTGTGCAATATCAGTGTTTATGAACAAAAATGCGCAATATCAAGGATTGAATTATGGTCATAAACCCGGTGTTAGGGCTGCTACGACCCAGGAGGCAAGGAGCAGGCGCGGATATTCCTACTTAGCATGAGCTGCTTGGGGAGAACAGTCCCCCCTCTCCTTGTAGGAGAGGAGTTGGGGGAGAGGTCTTCGGTGGTTGCTCAAACTTACCCACACTTAGGAAGCTAGACATGCTACTACCTTGATAGAACTGCTATATTAGTAATTTTAGTTCATTTCATATTAGTCATACATATTAGATATTAATCCCAAAATTATAACTTTTATGCAAATCAATCAACATTTCAGTAAATTTATAATATGTGCCTTTGCCCCATTTTTATTATTAATTTCTTCCCTCAATATTTTAGCCTCTATTACTCCTGGAGCAACAGATAATAATTCTATATTATTAGCAGAATTAGGGCGAGCTGATTGGCGGATATGTTCACAACAAAATCCCTCTTTAGTTGAATCTTTTTATATAGAAACAGCTAATTTTTTTTGCCAATATTTGCCAACAACCGAATGGTAAATTAACTTATATTGGTGGTCATAAAGCTAATCATAAAAATATTATTAAGATAACTGCAATGGGGGAAGAAGGAACCGGATATGTTGCCGAAGATGGAGATATTACATATATTGTAACAGGTGCTACTTTTAGTATTGTAAAAAATGCTAAGACTATCAGTGAAGAACAAGTGATATATGTATGTAGTCAATTTTCTGAAAAAATATGTCAACAGAGGTAGTAGAACGATTAATTTTTCTTTAAATAAAGTTTAAAAAAACAGATACTTTTTAGGTATATTCTACTATGAGTACAACCATAAGATAAATTAATCTGTCATCAGACTGATTTTGGCAGACATTAGTATCAAGCCTTTGCCAGATAAGCCTTTTATCCAATTATATAGATTTAATAAAATATTTATTTTTTGGCTCCTATCGTGTATCATGGAACGAACTAATTTATTCATTTACCAGAGGACTAAACTGTGAATTTTGTCAAGACTAATCAACACTTCTTAAAATTAGGACTATTTGCGATGATGGCATTTCTTTTATCTACATTTTCATCTAAAGTTCTAGCATCTAGTAACAATCTAGAGGCAAAGCAAAACACAATATTATTAGCTGAATCGCCCCGCAATAATCAGCGTATTTGTTCCCAACGTGGAGCCAATTGGTCTGAGGTAAATTATTTTGAATCAAAGAACTATTTTGCAAATATTTGTCGTCAACCAAACGGAAAATTAATGTTAATTGCTGGCAGAAAATCTAATCCGAATCAAGTTTTAAAGTTACCTGTAGAATTTAACCAAGGATATTTGGCAACTCATGGTAATAAAACTTTTATGGTGAGTGATAATTCTTTTAGTATGGCAATAAATGGTCTAGTTATTCAGGAAGAACAAATTATCTATCAGGGAAAATAAAATTAGGCAGTATTGATTGACAATTTTAGGGAAAATAAAAAAAATTAGAGAGTTTTCGAGTATTTATCTCCTTTAATTTTGTGTATCACAATTCAATTTAATTAAAGTTTTTGAGTAGAAAAATATTGAAAGTACAGGTATTTTCCCAGCCTCATATTTGAGATAATTTAAGTTGTGTGGCTGGAGAATTTTGTTGAGCAGATTAACTAAGTTAGAAGTCAGAAGTCAGAAGTCAGAAGTTATTTTTGTAACGAGGATTTTGAGTAACCCTTCAAAAACATTTCCCCTTAAAAGGCGGGATTTTAGACCCAATTATTTTAATAATTTCATCAGAAAAAACTCTAATTCTACAGTAGTAGCGTGTCTAGTTTTAAAATGTGGGTAAGTTTCAGCCTAATCAAGACCTCGCCCCCCCCCCCTCTCCTACAAGGAGAGGGGAGAAATTCTCCTAACTCTAGCAGGGAAGGGGGTCGGGGGGTTAGGTTTTACCCACAATTTTAGCCTGGGCACGCTAGTAGTGCCGTGTCAAGACTAAAATTGTGGGTGTTTGAGCGAGCAACCTTGGAGACCTCTCCCCCCTGCCCCTCCCCCTCTCCTGCAAGGAGAGGGGAGAGTTCCTCCCCAACGCTAGCAGGGAAGGGGGTTGGGGGGTTAGGTTTTTTTAACCCACATTTTCAAGCTTGACACGACAGTAGGGTGGGTTAGGCGGCAATACTTATGAATCGTGAACCAAACCCTTAACTGTCTGCCGTAACCCACTAAAAATACTGAATATTAAGCACTCTAGCGACCTTGGAATGAGAATTAAATAAAGTCCAGAATTTTGTTGAACTCATATAAAATTCGGTTGAACAGTCGTCCGCAACGACGATAGGAAGCAATCTCCGCACACCCCTCAGATTGCTTCCTTCCACAAGTTCCAGTCCCAATGACTTGGGTATAGTAATTATCCGGATTTGATATCAGATGATATGGAGTTGAGGCAATTTAACTTGTGTAGATAATAAAATCCTCATTCCTAAATACCATTAATGGCATTTATAACTCATTCTTTGGTTGAGATAATTTCATCAGAAAAAATTTTAATTCTACAGTTATTTGTCAAAAAAATGCGAGCTAAAATACGAGATACAGAAATCTATTTTGATATTGAAGGTGCTGCCCTAATTCCAGATGGCGATGGGATGCGAGAAAAACCAATTGCTTTTGTAATTCATGGCGGTCCGGGTGCAGACCATACTTCTTATAAACCAACTTTTTCTCGTCTCAGTGAAAAATTACAATTAGTTTATTTTGACCACCGGGGACAAGGGCGATCGGCAAGGGGGGCAAAAGAAAGTTATACCCTAGATAATAATGTGGAAGATATGGAGGCATTACGCCAATATTTAGGGTTAGAAAAAATAGTAATTATTGGTACTTCTTATGGTGGAATGGTTGCCCTTAGTTATGCAGTGCGTTATCCACAAAATGTTCAATCTTTAATTGTCATTGCTACTGCTGGAAGTTATCGTTTTTTGGAATTGGCAAAAGTTAATCTAGCTGAAAAAGGAACAAAAGAACAACAAGCGATCGCTCAAATTTTATGGGATGGTAAATTTGAGAATGAGGCGCAACTAAAAGAATATTTTCAGGTGATGATGTCTATGTATTCAATTACCTATAAACCAGAAACACCAGGAAAAAGTTGGAACCGAACTATTTTATCTCCTGATGCGATTAATGTTGCCTTCGGTGGCTTTTTACGTTGTTATAATGTGTTAGACCAACTACATAAAATTACCGCTCCTACTTTAGTAATAGCAGGAAAACATGATTGGATTTGTCCCCCAGAATTATCATCAGAAATTGCTTCAGCTATTCCCAATGCAGACTTAAGAATCTTTGAAAATAGCGCTCATTTAATTCGGGTTGATGAACCAGAAGCGCTTCTGGATGTGATTATTGGATTTTTGGTTTACAAAGGATAAAAAAAAAGGTTGGAAGTCGAGTAGTTTTTTAGGTGAGAATGAAACTTAAACTACAAGAGTAGCGATCGGAATATATTGCTCGGAATGCCTAATTACAGAATTCGTAGGGCCAACTATATAAGTTAAATAATTGGACAAATATTATAAAAGAAAGGCCACCGCTTTTTTAATGGCTTCTTCTCCTCATTGAGCGATCGCTAGATCAATAAACACACAGAAAACGCTACAAGTTTGGTTGCAAAAAAGTTTTGAGTTTTTTAGTTAGGTTAATCGGGTGAGTCGAGAGAAAAAAAATTGGTGCTAACTCGAAAAATTCCAAAATTGGTTTTTCGGATCGTCTTAAAGGTGTAGAGACGGAGGACAGACAATAAAATTTTTCATTGTTTTCCAAAGTCAAGTTTATTAATTTACCAAAAGGACTACATTATGAGTACTCTGTACACAATCAATGTGACAAATAACAGCCCCAGCGAGCAGGATTTCTTTTTCTTTCAAAAACCTGCGCAGTATACAGGAGGTTCACAAGTTTATTCCAACAGTATATATCATCAAGTATTGCAGCCTTACAAAATTTCTGGTGCAACTTTGACATTTCAATTTCTTCAGCAGTACTATGCTGGTGTTCAGACCCAGCGACACAATCTAGTAGTAGGGCAGGCTTCTGGAAGCATAACTGCGAGTCAACCAATAGACTTAACTACTGAAGGAGAAGAGACAAACAATACTACTGAAATGTCCGTAGACCCGTCATTGGGATTGAAGCCACCGACTCATACCGATGATGTACAACCGGGCGCTTATCGGATTATAACTCCTACATTTAACGCTAATCTCAAGAAATATAATGCAGGATTAGCAATTAAAAACAACGCTACTGGCACGATAGTTCTTTCTAATTTCATTAATGCCGAACCAAATAAAAATCTTGATTGTCAGCCTCAACTCATATTTTATGTACAAACTGGAAGTTACCAAGCTGGTGATGTAATTCACTTCACGACTTCTTCAAAAGGTGCTGCCAATTGCGACACGACTGCAGGATTCACAACATTTAATGTTGATTACAATCCAGATGGTTCTTGGAGTGTAACACCAGTACTTCCCCCTACCGCCCTATATTTTGCTGGTGTAACACAGTTGATAGGTAATCCAGATGAGAATCAGGTAAATAATATAAACATTAAAAATGAAGCGGGAACAGCAATTATATCCACAGGTTATGCTGGTGAATTGACTAACCCTTTGGTAGTTAAGAATTTAAGCAGTCCCAATCTAATTTCCGTCAAGTCTGAGTATCAGATTTCTATATCTGGTGGTGATTATAAGGGATATATATGCACAGCCAAAGATAACGATAGTGCTACCTTCAGCAAGTAGTGCGATCGCTAGATATTGTAGGTTGGGTTGAGGGAACGAAACCCAACACTATCTCTTCCCATTTCTTAGCTTGATTACTTGGGTTTCACAAAGTTCAACCTAACCTACGGTTACTGCTATCAAGTACGATCACCTGCTCTCTTAAGGTGCGTTAATGTTAATGTAACGCACCTTTTTAACTATCAGTAATAAGAGCCATTATCTATAGGTTATCAATTCATTCCCATAATCTCTGAATTGGATCAGCATCAAATTTAGTATCCCGACTAATCAAAACAAGGGTTCTATTCATTGCTTGAGCGATCGCCATATCAATAAAGGCACTAAAACGGGCAAAAAATATGGTGCAAAAGGGTTTTTGGCTTTGAAGTGGGTTGAATAGGGTGAGTCAAGAGAAAAAAATTGGTGCTAACTCGAAAAATTCAGAAATTAGGTTTTGAGATCGTCTTAAGGGTGTAGAGACTGAAGAGAGAAAATAAAATTTTGTCTAAAGTATAATTATATTAGGAGACGCCATGTCAAAGGCAATTGAAAAAATCCACAATGAACTTCAACAGCTTTTTGGAAGTAATACAGAAGAACGCTTTTGTATGATGATACCAGGGATGAATCTCGATCCAACACAATTTACCTGGAATACTGAAGGAGTAAAACCAGCGTCCGTAAAAGCTGCAGAATCACAACTTGCAAATTTAATGTTTCATCCTGTTGATATTGCAAATAGCCCAAACGGACAACATTTAGCTACACAATACCTAATGGCACTGAGCTTTCTTGTTCCACGCTTTAACGAAGAATTAATGAAAACCAAAGCTGAACTCAGAGATTTTCTTAATTCAATACCTAATTATCGTCTCAAAGGTCATCAATACAGTGGCAGTACTATAGAGTTATATGCAGAGCTATTTGGAAGATGGGTAGAAAAGAAACAGGAATGGTCGGAGATTCAACAGGACAAGAAAGATAAGCTGAGAGAAAAGTATACAGATGCGTCAACAGGAAAAGTCAATGAAAAGGCAGTCAATGAGGAGTTTCTGGAATGGTATGAAACAAATGCGGAAGGACAGACAGCAAAGCTCAACGCAGAGATGGGTAATCTTCTCGGATTTTTCAGTCCGACAGATATGAATGCTATTCTTGGAGTACTTGAAGCTGGACCTGGGGGTGCAATTCAAGAAGCTCGTCAGAATGTTCTGAATATTAGAAAAGCATTGCCAGATGGTGGGTATTCATACCCGGTTCAATTTACCCCTCGGGACTGGTTTATTGACCTCACAAGCGATATCAATCCTGTAGATTTGTTACAGGATAGAGAAACAATTAAAACTCAACTAGATAACCGAAGAAATGCTCTTAACGCATCACTCACACAGCTAAATTCCCTGCTCAAACGCAAAGCAACTGACCAGGAACTCCATGATGCTGCCGATCAAATGGCTGATGCCGAACGTGCTTACAGCAAGGCACAGTTAGAGCTTGTAAATACTTATACTGAGAATTCGGTTTTGGCTTTTCAGATTTATATGAAGAACTCTGGAGGAGGTAATCCTGAACTTGCTGAAGTTAATAAAGTAAAAAAAGGATTGGACGGTGATCAGTCACCAATTTCGGATGAGGATCTCAAAAAGATTGAAGCAGGACAGAAGGATGTACTGAAAAAACAGCAAGAACTTACTAATTCTGCTGAATATCTTGCAACTACAGGAATAAAACTACTAAACCTAGAAGGTGGAGATTTCGGCGATATTACACCATTAATCTATCGCGTAAAAGCAATGATTGATGATGTAAATACAATAGAAAAAAATCTTGTGTTAGCCGCAGCAAAAGAAACAGAAAAAGATGCAACAGCAGAAGAGTCAAAATTACCTGGTAAAAAAGATGGTAAGTTTGATGAAAATGAAATGCAAACAAAATCACAAAGTTCTGACGGTTCAGATCGATTTGTAGATCTGACAATGTACTTCACGTCGGATGTTATGTCTCAGGAGAGTAAACTCAAAACAAGTTTTGAACAAACAAGCTGGCATGTAAGCTTATTTTTCGGAAGTGCAAGCGGGCATAAAGAAAAATCTTCACTATATAGTGAGGAAACTGCAATCGACCAAGAAACTGCAATTGAAATCGGAATGAAAGTCGCAAAAGTTAATATTGAACGTAACTGGTTTGAGCCAGGTATTTTCAATTTGACTTCAACAATGAATCGACTTTCAGATTTGCAGGTTACTTTAGGACTTAACCAGTTAGGTCAGGATAATGAACGTGCAATTGCAGACAACTCTCTAATATCTTGCTATCCCACTTCATTTCTTGTTGCTAAAGATATTACAATTCGATTCAAAGCTTCAGAGGCATCACTAAATGCAATACATACTTTGCTTGATACAAAATCATCTATAGGAGGAGGTTTGTTTTGTTTTAGTGCTTCACATTCAGAAGCATCACATGATGATAAGAAAAGTGTAACACACACGACGACTGGTAATGTCATAACAATCAGAATTCAAGTTCCACAAATGATTGGTTGGTTTCTGCAATTTGCTCCGGAGGATAAAAGTATCCCTATCTCACAACAAAAAGAAGATTCACAAACTATTTCCTCAAACTCAGTGTCAATCCTTGAGTATGTTCAGGCTCTTCGTGTAAATACTGTTCATACTTCTGAGCCAACTTTGACAGTACATCCCGGTGCTTCTCAGATATTACTCCAGACAAGTGATCCAAATTATGATTCAGATGAGGAGGCGGAAATAAACCGCAAAAAAGCAATAGAAAAGGAAATTCCAAAAGCTCGTGCAAAGGGTGCATTTATCGGAACTGACAATCCAATGAAAGATCTCGAACAATGGTTAGGAAATGAAAATAACTTCAACAAAGATCACTTTAAACAACTAAAAGGTAACCTTCTGATATTTATGTGGAAGGATGCTTATTATGATCCTATATATGGCACATATCATAACATAGGAGCGAATTTACATGTTCAATCCATTAAATCAAACTCAGTTCCAGGATCTGCGTGGATAGAAGGATATCCAGGCGTACAAACAAACTCAGGAAGCTTGCTAGGTAACTTTATGATCAATAACCAGTAAGCATAAAAAAGTAGAAGTCATTCTTCTTGAGTTTCATTTATGAATCAGTAAAAGAGCTTTTAACCCCCTATGGTGCGTTACATTTCATTAACGCACCCTACACCTCAAGTAAAGGTGTAGGGTGCGTATTTACTGCTCAAATCACTCTGTAATAAAAAATATTTCCCGAATCTCGTAGGGACGTTGCATGCAACGTCCCTACATTGCGGTTAATTAATACTTGATATTACATTTCATTAACTACAACAGCGGAGATCGCACTGATAATAATTGATACATAGACGATCGCCTATCTGAATAGCTTAAGCAACTGCCTGATTTTTACCTATGTCGGACAAACACCGAGTATAATAACACCACCCATTAGGATTATTTGGGTACTCCTCAGTAAACTGCTTCAATATAGCCACACTTTTTGCCGACTCTCCTCGCAACCGATAATACTCAGCCTGTAACTGGTGAGCATCAGCGGAGTGGGGAGCCAGTTTCAATACAGCATTAACCATCTTTTTAGTCTGCTTCCCCTCCTCACCCAATACCAATTTCATCCGGCAACGATACGCCAAACGTCGTTTTAAAACTGAGTAATCATCAGGAACTAACTCTTCTGCTCGAGTTAACCTCAACTCCGCCTCCTGAAAATCACCCACTGCTAGGAGTGCATCATAACTGTGAATCAAGGCAACAAGATCATCTGGCTGAAGTAACAATATTTGCTCAAAAGCTCTCAATGCAGCGTGAGCATTATCAAGTTTCATCTGAACTCGCCCCAACGCCAACCAGTGAGACGGATTTTCTGGCTCAGAAGATGCAGCTTTCTCAAACATTTTTACTGCTTTGTCAGGGTGACTGCGACAGACTTCTATCAAACCCTGGATATGATGACCAGTAGCAACATTACTGGATAATGGCAAGGCTTTGTCATAAATCTTAATTGCCTCAGTCACCCTTCCCATCAACTGTAAAAGCTTGCCCAGTTTCAACCCCACTTGAATTAATTGAGGTTGTCGCTCAATAACTTGGTGATATTCCTCAACAGCTAACTCCCAATTTCCACTTTCATAGAGCAGATCGGCTAATTCCAACCGTTTCTTCCATCCAGAGGGATACTGCTGCACATATTTAGTTAGGGTTTTCAACTTTTGCTGTTGTCGGGTGGGTTTTTTCTCTAATACCAGTTGTACATTTAACTCGACTTTTGAAGATTGGGATAATTTTACTAAACAGGGGGTAAAAACAGAAGCTGAAATCTTAGCTAAAGATACTCTTTCCTTACTTTTTTTCATTTTCAAATTTTTTAGTGGTAAATGGCAAAGGTTATGTTATACTTAAATGATTAGGTAAACTTCCCGCCGATTTTAAGCCTGTGGAGAAGATAGGTTACAGCCCATGGGGCAGTGGTATATGCGTGAAGCAGGAAGCTTGTCTCCAGAGCTGCTAACCTCGGTTTAGGTAAGTTTGGGTAAGTTCAGCAGAACGGCTAGTGTTTCTAGACATATTGCTGTTACCTGATAATTGATTTGCTCAAAATTGCACTCTGTTGTCATCGAAAGAGGGGATGGAATTACTGATTTTTCGGATTGAAATTCATCCAAAATCTCATCCTCTCCAACCTCTTTTAACAAGAGAGGAGAATCATCTATTCCTGATAGATATTGCTTCAATTGCTTTTGCAGAATTTCTCGCCCCTGTTGGATGCGTTTGTAAACGTTATCCATAGAAATATCAAGTTTTTTGGCAATGTCTGGGTAAGACATATCTTGGTAAAAATGCAGAATAAAAGGCTCTCGGAGTCGGGGTGACAGAGCCTCTATTTGACGGCGGATATACATTCGTAACTCGCCACGGAGAATAGCTGACTCAGGAGAATTCTCACTAGAAGCTAATGTCTGGTCTTCTCCTACTGCCATTTCTTCAATACTTTCAACACCCATTGCACCTCTGTGGCGTTTTCGATGCAGATCCACACAGAGGTTATGAGTCATTCGAGTTAACCACGCTTTGGGATTAGTAATTTTTTCGGCGTAGTGTGGTAGTTTTTCCCACGCCTTCATTCTGGCAAGACTTAATGCTTCTTCAGCATTCGTTCGATCGCCTCCCATCCAAGTTATGCAGCGACCGTAAAGATAGTCTTGATACAATAACCATAACTGCCAAAAAGCGGTGTGTTCGCCAAGAGATATACTTTTCAACAAATTATTCTTGTCTAATTCTGTTTTGGTTTTAAGTTTTTTTAAAGGAATGGAGCGAACTATATCGGGAATTTTCTGACCTGGAAAAATACTTAGGGTCATTTATTTTAATCCTTGGTGTAAGTATTAATTCGGATGTAAATATTGTTCAATAATTAATTATTAATTGTTAATTGTTAATTATTAATTATTACCTCTTCTTAAAAGAAGAGGATTGAGCAAAATGATTTTTTTTTCTTCTCTTGGTCGATTGGATATGGCGAGGAGACCTCGCCATCCCTCGACCGCTTTTTTCTCCTTAAAAGGAGAGGCTTTATACCTTAATTATTCGGTAATGCAGAGCGCAAAGCCTGGGATAAGTAATACCGTTTCACGGAAGTCAAAAGTCGTAGGGGTGATTTCCTACGGAATGCTCCTAATTACGCGAATCACCCGTACAAAAGTTAAAAGTAAGATTTTATCAGCTCAAAACTTTTACGCGCTCAGTAGATAAATTTCAGGAAATTATTTCACATTTAAAGTTTGAAACTATTTGTGACACCTTTAAAGTGAACTGGTATGAGCAAGTCGTTCCAACTTTAAGGAGCGATATAGCTACGCGCTTGCTGCACATTTCATCTTGGCAATAGCCAAAACCCTAACTCTGACCTTTCTGCTTCTGTATTGCCTTTGCGACTATGAAGTCAAATCTAATTGAAATAAGGGCGTTGCTGAAGCACGGGTATGATTTTGAAACTAGGGAGTAGGAAGTAGTTCTAATAAATAGTTAGGGAACAATTAGTCTTTGAGATAAATATTTATAATTCATACCTAGGTTATGCAACGCCGAAATAGGTGACCACCAAAACTTACTATTACCTCAGTCTGTTCCTAGA
>JAAUYL010014468.1_pt1 | contig 15674 bp, 1 predicted proteins | sample 7278011 | NCBI WGS metagenome assembly JAAUYL01 (sample SAMN14350225, study PRJNA611818) | marine sediment metagenome | isolation source: surface marine sediment (1.8m) | place: French Polynesia: Moorea | collected 2018-08
CTACATCATCGAGGACGAGGAGGCCGAGAACGATCTACCGAAACAGGAGGGCTGCATTGTGGACACGGCCAAGACCGAGGCCAATAATTCCGAGGTCGGCTATCCTCAGATCGCCAATGCTTTTGTTGTGTCAAGAAGCACAGCCTACTACAACTCCCTCTACGGTCAAGCGTTCGTCAAGATGTTGCAGGAGAAGAACGTCCCAGAAACACCTGTCGTTCACAGCTACAGGGTCTATTCTGCCAGAAGCAGAGAGGCCGGAGCCATGACCTCATCGAACAATAAGGAGCCCGCGGAGAAGCCATCCCTACCAAGCGTGGTGCCTGTCAAACCCATCCTAATGTGCTTCATCTGCAAGCTGAGTTTTGGCTGTGCTAAAACCTTCGCCGGCCATTGCGGAGACCAGCACAGCCTCAGCCTCACGGAGGAGGAGCAGAGTATCCTTGACGTCAAAAACAGCTCAGCCATCCTCCAGAACGTGGGCAAGGATCCCCAAGAGGTGTCAGTGTCCTTCTTGGAACCGGAAGTGAGTCCCAGTCAATCAGGCAACGCGGCCACTTCCGGTCTAGCGGCCCTGGCACAGAAAATCCAGGCTGCCAACCAGCAGCAGGGTGATAGCAACGCCAACGCCCAGCCGATGTCCCCAGGTGCCATAGCCAACTTGTTGTCAGTTGCAGCGGCTGTCCAGAAGGCAAAGTCCGGCCATTTGGGAGCACCCTCGTCTGAGGAGGAATCTGCACCTGCAGGTGGCCTCATGAGGCCACCAAGTGGATCGTCTGCCAGGGATGAACCAGAGATCATCTCGGAGTCACCATTGCGAAGAAGCCCCACAAACCTCACACGATACAGCTCACCGTCACCCTCGTCATCCAGCTCATTCCCAGCCACAAGTTTGCCATTGCCACTCCCACCTGGATTGCCAGGTGGCCCACCCGCAACCAATGCCAACATGCTCCAGGGTACCACCATTGGAGCATGTCCTGATCATGTCAATGGTCGTCCAACTGGTGTAGAGTGCGCCAAGTGCGACCTCATCCTCCGTTCCACCCAACTTGCAGGTGGCTCTGGATGGAATGTGTCAAGGAACTCCTGCAAAACCCTCAAGTGTCCCAAGTGCAACTGGCACTACAAGTACCAGGAGACACTGGAGATCCACATGAAAGAGAAGCATCCAGAGAGCGAGACCACCTGCATTTATTGTATCACGGGGCAACAACATCCCCGCCTGGCCAGGGGAGAGACCTACACTTGTGGCTACAAACCATACAGATGTGAGGTCTGCAACTACTCGACAACTACCAAGGGCAACTTGTCCATTCACATGCAGTCAGACAAGCACCTGAACAACATGCAAGAGCTCCAGAATGGAGGTGGCCCGAGCAGTGGAGGTGTGGATCCCACCAAGGGTCAGATGATCCCCAGCTCCAATTCTGGTCCAAGGAGTATGGCACTTCCTCCCACCATGAGCCCGTCAAAGGCATTACCGTTACCTCCCATCAACCCACCTGCTCAGCCTCCCAAGCCCAACTGGAGATGTGATGTCTGCAACTATGAGACCAACGTTGCCCGCAACCTCAGGATCCATATGACCAGTGAGAAGCACACCCACAACGTCATGGCCTTGTCACAGCAGCACAATGCCAAGAACTTGCCTCCCCTACCAGGACTTGGTGGACTTCCTGGCCTCCCTGGCCTGGATCCCAAGCAACTGCTCCAGATCCAACAAGGACTTGGTCTCTTGGGTGGCCCGCCTCCCACTTCCTCATCTGCTCCGTCCACTTCTGAGGCTGCCCTGGCAGACCTTGCCTTTAACCAGGCTGTGCTTGCACAAATGTTGTCAGGTGGTGGACCGCCAGGTGGGCTCCCTCCTGGCCTGGGTGGTCCTGATCTCAACATCGCGGCCATGGCTGCCGCCATGGCAGGTGGAGCAGGTGGCAACAATTCCAACAACGATGATATTGCCGAGGTCGGTCCACCCGACGCACCAAACAGTGAGGACCAGAACGCAAAGTCCATGTTCAGCTGCTGTGTCTGCAGGGAGTTTGGATGCGATAATCTGGATGACCTCTCCAACCACTTGTCCACTGACCGTAGTAGAACTAGGGAAAACGAGGTCTCCATTGTTGTTGGAGGCAACTACTTCTGTCAGCTCTGCACTTACAAGACCAACTTGAAGGCCAACTTTCAATTGCATTGCAAAACCGACAAACACTTGCAACGTCTCAGCCATGTCAACCACATCAAGGAGGGAGGTCCTGCCAATGAGTGGAAACTACGCTTCTTGACCAGCATTAACCCCGTCGAGCTGAGGTGCAATGCTTGTGACTTTTACACCAATAGTCCGCACAAACTGCAAGTTCATGTGGCGAACCAGCAGCATCAAGCGGCTGCTGTTCTCTTCACCCACTTGCAAAAGATGGAGGCCACCATCGACGAGGACAGGAGGTCATACGAATGCATCCTCTGCAAGTTTTCATCCCGTGGCAAGCCTGGACTCATGGGACATGTTCGCACCATGAAACATCTTCAAATGGAACAGATCCATCAGCTCCAGAAGCGAGCCGAGGGCAACATGGCTCAAACTGAGATTGGGGACATTTTCCAAGTCACGGAATCTTCGTCTGGCCTGACGAATAATGACGACGAAAACAAGTCAGCCAGAGGTAAATATTAAATCCTCCTTTTATTCTTGAAAATTTCAAGATTTTTAGAAAAATATCCAAGCAAAAACGTGTTGAATATTAAGCGTTATTAATGCTCTGCTCTGCTTTACAGGTGACGAGGAGATAGATTCTACGCAGTCCGCCCCTGCCGACGGCGAGTCGAGCTTCACATGCCCTTTGTGCAGTGAGAAGTTCGGCAGCTCAGATTCCATGGAGGAGCACGCCATGTCCGTTCACTCCGTCAATTCTGAAGGGCTCCAACGGCTCCAGTCCCTGATCAATGGATCCCACTGGCTAAATAACAAAAAAGACCAGGGTAAGTGGTTTAAAAAAGTACTTTACAATTTGGCCATTTATCCAAAAGTTTGTTTCATTTACGTAGATAAAACTTTTGAATAGGGTGATTTTTTAATCAAACTTGAATTAATCCCACTAACATGCGCTTGCGTCATTGCTTCATGAAATGCTTAAAATAAAACTGACCGTACAGGTTGACCGAGCTTATAATTACCAGTTGTTGTTTACCTTTTTTGCAGGATCGAATGATCAAGACAAAGAGGAGTCGGGAGAGACTTCCGGCAGCAAGGGCTCGCCATCAGCTGCGACCTCGTCTGGAAAGGAATCGTTCAGCTACAGCATGGAGAAATATCTGGATCCCAATCGGCCTTTCAAATGCGACGCTTGCAAAGAGTCCTTCACGCAGAAGAGTATCCTACTGGTCCATTACAACAGCGTGATCCATCTGAACAGGCTCAGGAAAAACATGCTGGAGCAGCAAAAGGAGCAGGGCGGATCTGGTGGTGTCGATCCAACAACCTCAACTTCTGGCTCCACTGGAACTTCTTCAGCGACTCCAGAAAAGAGCTCCAAAGGCTCTTCCCTGGAAGCCCTCCTGGGAAACATCAGGGGTGACAAGCAAAAAGGATCCACCGAGGACGAGGAGGCCAAGCCATTCAAGTGCAACATCTGCAAGGTGGCTTACAGCCAGGGCTCCACCTTGGACATTCACATTCGAAGCGTTCTCCACCAAACCAAGGCGTCCAAGCTCCAGGAGATGATTCTCCAAGGACAATTGGATCTCAGCAAGCCCCTGATTGAGCAGCCAGATCCGCAGACTCTCCAGGAGCAGCACAAAAAGATGATTGCCGATATGCTGCTTAGCCCAAAGAGCCTCAACTCAACTGGCAGCTCCAACCCTCAGACTTCGCCACTCGGAGGCCAAGGTAGGTCCTCGTCTCCAATGGGTGCGCAGTCCAGCTCCAGTCCTCAAAGCAGTCCATTGGCCAACATCCACGCTCTTATGGGTGGATCCAACAAGGATGGATCCCCAACTGGTGGCGACAATGAAGAGATGGTAAAAAAGATGCTGGCCAATCTGACCTCCACTCCCACTTCAGGAGACGATAAGAAACAGCCTCCTGTAGGTCTGAAAAACATTCTCCAGAACTTGGGTCTGTTGAACAATGACAACAAAAGGCAGCGAGAAGTCAGTGACGACAAAGATGATGTCGAAGCAAAGAGGGTCAAGTCTGAAGATGGCTCCAAAGTCAATGGAGACGATTCACCGCCCAAGGATCGTTCTGGAACACCAGCCTCCACCAAGGACGAGGTCAAACCTCCTGGCAGTCTCCAGGAAATGCAGGAAGCTCTCCAGAAGGCGATGATGCTCCAGCAAATGTCCAACCCAATGATGATGCAGATGGCTCAGCTTCAAGGCCTGAATCCTCTGGTGGCAATGAACCTCTATCCACCATTGATTCCTCCCAACCTTCTCAAACAGCAGCAACAGGGTGGTAGCAGCTCTCCCAACCCAACCGACATCTTGTCCCAACTAACCAACAATCCCCTTCTCCAGGGTGCTGGAGCTGCAGGTGGAGCTCCACCTGGCTTGGATCCCAAGCTTCTGGCCTTGATGTCCGGGGGCAAGCAGCCTCCACTGGATCCCCCAAAGAATCTCGCGCAAATGATGAGCCTTCTTGGACAAGGACCACCAGGATCTATGCCACCATTGCCTGGTTTGTCGCCAGGAGGCGATGGCAAGTTGCCTCTGCTTCCACCACCACCACCAACCTCTGTGCCAGGGCCAACTTCGCCATTTCCGAGACCAGAAGCGCCTGGCGGTATCATGCTTCCGCAGCAACCTTTGTCGCAAGGTGGAATGCAGGAAGGCAAACGTGCAAGAACTCGTATTTCTGACGACCAACTGAAAATTCTTAGAGGTCACTTTGACATCAACAACTCGCCAACGGAAGACACACTGAACAAGCTTTCAGCTCAGACCGGCTTGCCCCTGAAAGTGATCAAGCACTGGTTCAGGAACACCCTGTTCAAGGAGCGACAGAAGAACAAGGATTCGCCCTACAACTTCAACAACGCCCCGACGACCAAGTTAAACCTGGAGGAGTACGAGAAGACTGGCGAGCCGAAGGTGACACCTCTGAACCCAAACGATCAAGCTGAATACATCAAGCAGGAGGCGTTGAAGAAAGAGGCTGAGGCCAAGTCCGAATTGTTGGGAAGTCCTTCAAAAAAGGACGATGACAGGGGCACCCCTGAATCTTTGTCGCACAGAAATGCAACCACGCCGACAAAAGCTCCCACGCCGTCTCTGCCAGAATCTCCATCTCCGTTGCCTTTGCCAGATCCAGCAATGACTTTGCAAAGGCTCTTGGGAGGTCACCTGACGCCAGGAGCATTGGGACCACAGCCGAACCCGCCTATGCTGCCCAATTTTCCTGCCTTTCCCCTGACAACATCGAGTGGAGGCGTGTCAACGACACCACCAATGCCGGAATACCTGACAACCTTGGCCAGGCAAAATCCCAGACCGCAAAGCCCCCAGTCGGTTGGCTCCCAAGGAAAGAGAGCCAACAGGACCAGATTCACCGATTACCAGATCAAAGTTCTCCAAGAGTTCTTTGAGAACAACGCCTATCCAAAAGATGATGACCTGGAATACTTGTCAAAGCTTCTTGGTCTCAGTCCCAGGGTGATTGTCGTCTGGTTCCAGAATGCCAGGCAAAAGGCCAGAAAGATCTACGAGAACCAGCCAGCTGAGAACGAGGGAGGCGGGGGCAGTCCTGGTGACGAGAATTCGGGACGGTTCACTCGCACTTCCGGTTGCAACTACCAGTGCAAAAAGTGCCTGCTTGTGTTCCAACGCTATTATGAGCTTATCAGGCACCAGAAACAGCATTGCTACAAGGAGGAGGATGCCAAGAGGTCAGCTCAGGCCCAGAAGGCCGCAGCCCAAGCGGCAGCTCAGTTTGTGGGACCACCACCTCCATTAATCCCGCATTCGGAGGAGAGCCGGTCCAGTGCTGGAGAGGACAATCGCAGCATCACTTCCCCAGCCATGGTTGACAGGGATGACGGCAGGCCAGAGCTGGCAGATCTTCCCAGGAACCCCTTGCTAAACTTTCCGCCCAACACCCCCTTTGGAATGCTCCAACAGCAGGCATTGGCCGCCCAGAGACAACTTCAGGTTGGTGGTGGAGCAGGTGGCAACCAGGGAGGAGATGCCATGAGTGGCGATGAGTTTGATGACAATGACAGTCTTGCCAGCAATCCCTCGTCAAAGCGAAAACTCTCCGACGACGGAGACATGGACGAGGAGACCCTGCAAACCAGGGAGAAGAGGCTGAGGACGACGATTTTACCCGAACAGCTGGATTTTTTATACCAAAAGTACCAGGTGGAGAGCAACCCGAGTCGCAAGATGCTTGAGCAGATCGCCGCCGAGGTCGGTCTTCGCAAGCGGGTTGTTCAAGTGTGGTTCCAGAACACCAGGGCCCGAGAGCGCAAGGGCCAGCTGAGAGTGTCTGGACAGGCCATTCACAAGAAGTGTCCGTTTTGCCCCGCAGTTTTCAAGGTGCGAACTGCTCTGGAGGCCCACCTGGTAAGCAAACATCCCGAGACACCTGCCGGCAGCGTTGACATTGACGCCCTGCCAACCATCGAGTCGTCCAGCGAAGATGGGGACTCCAATCCCAACAACCACCTGGGAAACGGATTGCTAGGTGGACTGCCAGGCGGACTACCTCCTCTGCCACCCCTTCCCCCACTTGGCGGCAAGCTGGGGGACTCTCCCTTCAACGTTTCCGAACATCTGGCCTCGCTGTTGCCAAACACCACCTCGGCTTCAGCCATGGACTTGCAGAGCTCAATGAGGAAGTACTACGAGGACACCATGAAGAGGTTCATGAACGATCTGGCTGACCAAAAGCAAACCCATCCCGAGGGTAGTGTTCCCCAGGCTTCTCTGCCCGAGGGCGCACTCGACCTCACTTCCTCCTTCAACACTGACGATGGAATGAGTGACCACGGCGATTCTGATCCTAACAACAAATCGGGAGATCTTGGTGGAGCCAACAACAACGGGGGCAACAAGCGGTTTCGAACCCAGATGTCTGGAGTCCAAGTGAAAATGATGAAGGCCGTCTTTGAGGCTTACAAGACTCCCACGATGACGGAGTGTTCGAACCTTGGGCGAGAAATCGGTCTGCAAAAGCGAGTGGTCCAGGTGTGGTTCCAGAATGCCAGGGCCAAAGAGAAGAGGGCCAGGTTGCAATTGCAGCAAGCCACTGGGAGGGAGCCCGAGCCTCCCCTTCCTCCCGAGGGTTGCCCAGTCTGTCCCGGGTTTACTTTCGGGCACAAGTTCGCCATCCAGGACCACCTGTTCACCAAACCCCACCTGGAAAACCTGAAGCTGGCACTGGAAGCGGGACGCTATGATCCTGAGAGCCCTGGGGCTGCCATGGCCGCGGCCGCAGCCGCTCTGCAATCTTCGGGCAATGCTCCCTCGGGTACAAATGGTGCCCAATCCCCTCCCGGGTCTGCAGGAGAGAACCTCTCGATGCTTGTGAACAACAGCTCTGGTCCAGGGCCAGAATTGCTCGACATCAATGGCCGCGCCAACCCGAGGATGCTAATGCAAGTCTGAACAAGTTTCGACAAGTTGTGACAGGAAAAAAAAGAAATCGAAAACTACATCTACCCTAGTGAATTTTACTTTTAACCTAAGCAAAAAGTGCAGCTACAATAATTGCCCTGTGTATTTACAGAGACCAATATTAATTGATTGGTTCAATTCAAACGAAGAAAATATGCATCACCTTGAAACGAATGATTCCTTGCCCTTGCCATAATAATTAAAAGAAAATCCGAATCTTTATTTAATCAACTTTTTACCCAACCCTAAAATAAAATTTTATAAGAAAATTGACGAAATTAATTTGAAATTTTCTTTTAAATTAATTGATTAGATGTGATCATAAGTAAAACACCACCACACCACCTCTCCTAAAACGAAACACTGTAAAGTTCCTGCTACTACAGCGTAATTATAAAGCTGGCATTACTTGATCAGAAAATGAATTAAGATTTTTCACGAAAAAAATGATTTTTTGCCAGTATAATTGCTGTGTGATATGTAAAAATTAGCTAAACAATTTCAAAAGAACCTAAATGTTTCTTACAACATAATAATAACATTAATCATTATCGTTTTCACATAACCTAACAATGCCGATTAAAAGAAATGCATTGAAAAACGACTAGACGAATTTTTCATGAAAACTAAATATGAATGTAAAAATCAAACACCACTTTCTCACATCTGACAAACAAATAATAAAACGATTGTAGTAATCAAAATTGAATCTTTAAATATGCTGTGATTTGTTATTCTAAGCTATTACACTTCGTAACAATAACTACAATAAAGAAAATGCTGTAAAATAAACGGAAAATCGAGAAACTCAGAAAAAGAAATCATGCCTCGTTTTTTGACAGGTTTTTCATTGGAAAAACAATTAATTTTCCTTGGAGGAAGACGAATATTTTTAATTTCATGCAGAATGGAAACTTTCTCATCTAGGTTTTTTTAGTGGACACAATTGCCTATTGCCGTATTCAAATAACTTTGTCCACTGGTTCGTCCATTGCTTGAATTGCTTGCCGAAGCTGGCAGATTCCTGAGCCATTCTTATGCTTAACTTACAATAGCAGGGCTGAGATTTTGGTATGGAAATCTAAGCTAGATGAGGTCAAAGGTTATGAATGTGAAGCAGGACTTAAAAGGCCTCTTATTGTCCAATAAATTAAATATCTAATAAGTTGTCGACAGATACAAAATATCTACCAAAATACACTGGTTGCTTTGAAAACTTTCACTGCAAATTAATTTAATTTAATTTATATGAATTTTACAATAAATTCATTAAAGGTGGAGCAGCTTTATTTGAGTCGTGTGCGATGATTCTGATGAGAGCGCGACAACGAGCCTTTTATGCAAGCGGGAGGCTTTTTTATTCCCGGATTTTAAAGGTTGCTGTGATCCCGGGTATCTGCTGTTTATCCGGATACAAATCCGGAATTTACTGGAAGGAATATAGGCTGAGCAAAACGTCAGCCCTAACAATTACATTAAGCATACAGAGCCTGAAAGAAGAATAAGAATGTAAAAAGTGCCCTCTTGGGCGCGTTAACTGTCTGTTTTCCAAAGCAAGTATCTAACTAAAGACTCTACCTATGGACCATTCCAGTTTGATCAAGAAGAGCCAATGTCTTATGTAACCTGCTTGGAAATAGCAAGTTAAAGAATAACATATAAGGCAATGCTTCGTTGTGCACTCTCGTGAAGATGAATTAGGGAGGCTCGAGCAAAAGACATGAAGATTTGAATTAGTCCATACCATACTCCAAAGCAGCTAGCATATGTAGATATAATTCTAAATAGAAAACCTCCTCCTCCCCCTATTATGTTGCTCATCAAAAATCAAATAGGAAAATTACTGAGAAATCAGGGCTTGAATAGAGCATCGTCTAGACCAAAACACGACTTTTTGAACGGTTTGTCATATTTTCTACAGGGTACAGAATACCATTGTGGCTAAGGGTGCCTCATTATGCTTTGCCCTATCCCCTACCCTATTGGTCTATTGGTTTTGATAAAAACTCTCTGCTGTTGCTGCTGTTGCTGCTGCCTCTAATCTGTGTATGAAGTGAACAGAAACTGGCGCACAATGAGAGCGGAGATACCATCTAGAAAACTTCTTCTATCTATTCTAACAACAGACCTGCACTAAATAGTAGATTGGCTCTTATTTAGTGCCCTCTTTCAGAAAATGGGGAAGTTCAGTGCATTCATGCTTTGATTTTGATTAAATACGTAAATAGTTATTTTAAGATATTCGGAAATATCCTTAACGTTGATCCAAATGTTAACCTTATTTTTGTAAGAATAGAGAATTTCTCAAAGCACTTGGTCCCCCTGAAATATTGGTAGATAAATATTTAAAATCCAAGCACATAGGAGAGCTCTAGTACGCCCTTAATCATGATGAATAGTTTGATCTGGTTCTGATGAAATGGCCTCGCGCATATCTACAGGGTCTTACAGAAGTCTTGCATTTGGTAATACTTAGCGTATCTTTTGAAACACTCTGTATGATAAGCCATTGCTTGCTGAGCTTAAATGAGAGAATCTTGATTTTATTTTGGTTGCGCAGTGAACAAGCCTATCAAGCCATTTGAATATATGGATTCAAAAATGGCGAGAAGGAGGGAGGGAGGGAGGGAGGGAGGGTACAATGTTCTACTTATAGTTATCTATGGGAGTAGAGAAAGTTTTCATAGTACATTAATCAATTAAGAAATGGTCCCATTCTTCCTTAGCTCAGCTCGGTGTTATTAACGAAGATCAAACAGAGGAGGAGGCGGCTTAACTATGCCCGCATTGTATTGTATGTAATATTCAGTATTGGTTCTTAATTGGATAAAACATAATTCTTGCTCCTGGGGGCCAAAAATATGATGATTATACGGATGTGACACAGCGTCTCCTGTTTCATTCTGTAAGCGCGATTCGACCTGGCCATCTCAGAAACTCTATCCTCAGCATTAAAGCAAATTTGGAGCCAAACCTTTACAAAAGGGGAAAGTAAAATCACCAACAATTTCAGTGGTAGGCTGATGGTTTCGAATGTGAAAGAGTATGCTTGTGTCTAGACTGTGCAGGGAGTATTAAGAAAAAATGGTAATATGCATTCGTCTACACTGTGTAAGTAAGTACGTCGAAGATATCCCTTGGGCAGCAGCTGCATAAATTAATAACGGCATCGCTGTAATACCGCATACGTAATTAACATTTTATCCGGTCTTGGCCGGAATTTCCGGACAATTATCCGGATTCCGAAGATGTAGCACACTTTCTGGCGATCGGAGGATGATCGGAGGATCCCGGGAAAGTCGCACGCCCTTAAGAGAAAAAGGAACCCAATACCCTAGCAGCAGTAATGCTCAACACTGCTGCAGCAGCCTCTGCCTTATTTCGTCTCATTATTAGATCTCTTGGCTAGATCCTGCATAAAGGCCAGCCTTAATACCCCCTGTTCTAATGGAAAAGACGAAGAACTGAGAGAGAAAAGGAAGGCAAGGCATTATTAAGCATGTGCAGTAAAATAGATAGGTATTTATCAGGCAATACAGTGGCTGAATATTATCCAGATTCCGCTCATTTACCTCGACGATTAGGAATCGAATCCCTTTGTCTAACGTTGCTCTGACAAGAAAAGGACTCAGCTTCCTTTAATACCAGTGTAGATTGAAACATAGAAACTGTGTGGGACAATCACATTCCCTTTAGAAATGACACTCTGTCTGGCCAAAAGAGCTAGTTTGCAACCCAGCCTGCTTAACACCTGCATGTGAGCGACGCTACCATCGATGTTGGAAGGTTGGGTTAGCTGTACCCTTCCCATGACGCAGGAATTAGAGTATTATACTTTCTGGAAAATACTCTTCTTCAGATCATAGACAGACTAATTATAAAGAATGCTTGACAGTTAGAGAAGACTTTAAACTTATAGTTGACCAGGTTTTTGCATTTTAAACCTTTAAAAACAAAACATTTTTAACCTTACATTTTTTATTAAGTTTGCAAGATACAAAACATTTATAGCAGCTTGAAATCTGAACGTTGAAAAACTTTTGCTCTTGGTTTTATAACACATTAGCGTTAGCGCCATCTCTTGAGCAAAAGCTGAAACTCAACAAAACAAATGCATGCAGACGAGCGCAAACATAATCAGACTACTCTCTCCTCTTTGCTCCGGTCTGTTGAGATAATAATTCAGATATTGGGATTAATAGATGTGATTTACTTGTCACTAGCCTTCTGTTTGATTGACACAAAATTGCTCAGAACAGAACGCGTACAAGTGTATATTGCTTTGCCACAGAGTTTTCATTATTCCTATTAAACAATGACTAAAAGCTGTTTACAATCATATTATCAGAACAATTGTGTTACAGCTTAATTCAACTCCCATTAAGGCTTAATGTCCTTGTGGTAAGTAGTAAAGGTAAATTAGTCAATATTTTCCCGGAATTTCACAGAAAATAAACACTAATTCCATGAGGCTACAACTGTTTCATAATTATTTAGACTTTTTGCAGAGTTTCTAAAGTCCTGACTTTGCAAGTAAACAAAGTTTTTGCGACCTTTGTCATGTATTAAACTTAGTGATTAATTACAGTTGAGCAGGGCCAGCCTAAATACCTTTTTGTAACAAAAGGTAGAGAATGTTTCAAGTGTTATTTTATGTCACATTTTTTTAATAATCTCTCTTTTCTTTTCATCACACCAAAGAAAGGTTTTTACACAAAACGCTAATAGCACTTTTTAGCAAAACTCACCACAAAGCACTTACGCGGAATTCTGTGACAAGAAAAAAATGATAATGAAAAAATTGATTAGAGAAAAATCGGGTAAACAAGCGCTTAGTCATCGCCAAAGTTTGATTTTGTGTATTTTCATGGATTTTTCATCAATCAGAAATTTTTGAGCTTCTCACTCTCACAAACCTCCCCCGCTTTTTGAAAATGATTCACAGAATAGGAAAATCGGAGTTCCATCCCGAATGTATAGAGGCTTTGCTTAATGTAACCACTTTGTATATTCTTTGCTGTTGCCCGACTGTGAAAATCTGAATTTTTCTCTCAGCAAAGCAGCTTTCGGACCATTAGCGCGGATCGAATGGATTCTCTTTTGCCTAAATTGCGTGTTTGTCACCAAAGCTCAAAAATGGTTAGATACCATCACAAATTATAATTCATTTAATATTTTATCGAAGAGGATCTGGAGTCATAAAGCTATAGGAATCAGCGAGAAAATCTTCTCATCTTGCCTGAATTTCATTTATTCATTAATGAAATATAGATAGTTAATTTTTGAGAAATGAGGATTTTTCAAAGCCTGGTGAAAAATAAAATACCTGAGGGTATTTCGAAAATCTTAATGCTGTTTTTCACTGATGAATTCAACTTTTTTAATAGGATTATCCGCGGTCATTTATGCAGAAGCAAAATAATAAGCGATTTTCGGTGGCCACCCTATTTGGCACTGGGTTTCATTAAATACTTACTTAATACCGTCATCATTTCATGAATTCAATTGTGTACTCGTATAAGTTATTCTCTGAAGCATTTGCATGTCTGTCTGAAAAAAATATTATATTTTAAATGGAATTTTGACCATTTTATTGAGTACTGGATTTTGGAAACTTTGCAGTCGGTGGATATTTTGGAGGGAATTTTATATTTTGGAAGTGAAGCTCTGCAGTGTCACCTCGCTGTTAAATGAATGTGACAATGGGTGCGACCAGTACTGTTGATTCTAGAGTTGTCGAAAATTCCGTGTTTTGAAACTATGGCCATGATTGCCGGATTTTCCGGTTATTTTAATCCAGTGAGCAAACCTGAATTTTCAGGTAGCTCAGTGATATTTTGTTGTGTTGTTCCAGCTCAGAGTTTCCGTTCGTTTTTCATTATGAATTTACAGAAATTCGGCAGGTCGTTTTTGAAAATAAAATATGACGATTATTTGGGTCCGGCTGAGCTTTTTTCGGATGCTGAATGGAATTGTTGATTAGAAATGGCCTGCTAAAAATATCTCGTCTCTCTTCAAAACTTGGTTTTGTTTAATTTTTCAAAATGCCACCAACAATGACAGAAGTTTGGATGAAATTTCTCACGGTTCTGGTCAAAGCGAATGTTTTTTTTAAAAAAAGTGCAATAATGTGTTTATCAAATTAAGAATATTTTTGATACTTTAGAATTGCAACAAAATTTATTGATTTCTGAATTCTCCTCGCCCCATAAAACATGCGAATGACTTGTTATTTTGGATCTACCTTGGTAAATACGACTTTTATGCGGAAAATAACCAGCAAATTATAATGGTAATTGCAAGGTACACTGTGGAAACTTGAAGGGAAATAAAGAAGAAAGAAATAAGAAATAATGCTTTTGTTATTGTGAATTTTCCGTAGCCGATTTTTAGCTTGGTTTTTGAAGAGTCCCAAATTACTACATTTGATATGACAGCGCATTATTGTGCATGTCAAAACCGGCTTGGTAAACTGTAAACACGAAGCTGGTTGAAACAAAATTCTACATGATTTCAGTAATTTATTGGTGGAGTTTAGAATTTTTTAAAGTATTGTCTCACAGATGTATCCTTTATAGCATTTTAACGAATTTTCAAATTAACCAAATAACATTTTCCCTTTGCAAAGCGCAGAAAAAAATAGCACTGAACTCATTTCCGTTCTTGCAAAATATTAGGCAAATAGGGGAATAATTTGCTATTCTGTATTACCTCTTATTACACAAAATTTGCTTTTTATGAAACACCAAGAAAACCATGAAGTTTATATTTTGCTTTTTGGAAGCACCTATTTTAATAACAATGAATATAATAAATCGGGTGTATCTCCGATAATTACTTAATTGGGGTATCAAAACAATAATTATATGCATTAATGTTGACAGTTCATTATTAAACAACGGCGGGCCTTTTTTGCACTTATTTATTTTGATTCTAACTACGAGCTAATAACTATTTCTCAATACAAAAATAATTCGGAAAAGTCGCAGCTTTTTTGACATCGAATTTTGTTACAAATCAAATAGCTCTTCTGTAGGTTTTTGCTTCACCATTCTGATTTTTGTAAATTACCTGAGACTGAGCTCTTTTTAGCAAAAAACTGGTAGGTGTTCAAAGTCATAGAAATACATCAGATTCAACAGAAGAACGTATTTTTCGCTCCGCTCGACGCTTGTAAAATCATGTGAAAAGAAAGAAGGTGAAGTCGCCGCAAAATATACTTAAGAAAAGTGGCTTTTTTGCACACCGAAATTGGTCTAGCTAGTTAGCGAAAATGCCAGCAACCGCTTTATTTTGGCGCCTCAACATGTCTCGTCTGGTAGCACATTTAATACGAAGAAATTAAAATTCTTTTATAAATATGAAATTTTTTTTTCTGGAAATTATCAGATTTTGATAATCGAAGACAGCGAGCGCAACAATTAGATTTTCGAATATTACGCTCAGTCAGCCATCAAGAATTTTTTTGTTAGAGCTTCTGCTTTTCCGGAACAATTTTTTGGCAAAATTATCTTTGCAAGGGCCAGAAATCCGGAAATGTTTGGTCAAAATAAGCCCTAGATCAAGTGGCATTCTCACTATTGACGTGAGGAAAATGAATAGAAACACGCCAATCTCGCAATCTATGGCTACATTTATTTCATTTCTTTATACCATGTCATTTGGGACTGGAAGTAACCAATTCATGCCTCTATCAGAAGATTTGTGCCTTATCTTATGGCAGACAATGCAGTCCACGAGTCGGTTCGACTCAAACCAAAATCGCATTGAGATTGTTATTAACAGAAAAATCATCATCTTGATATAATTGCCATCCAAGTCATTCACTGGAAATGGAAACTGTAGATCAATCGCAGACTTGTGTACTAATTCTTTATACTGCCTTATTGCGATTAAGACGCTAAGCCAGTTGGAACAGAGAGAGGCTAGTGACGTTTCACATTAAATTCCCCGTTCTATCTTTAATATTGAAAAAGCAATAGCGACTGCAGCAACTCGACTCATGATTTGTATCATGGAATTCGTTATCGAATGAAACCAGCCAGCGTTTTACTGGTAGA
>JAAUYL010085761.1_pt1 | contig 15650 bp, 11 predicted proteins | sample 7278011 | NCBI WGS metagenome assembly JAAUYL01 (sample SAMN14350225, study PRJNA611818) | marine sediment metagenome | isolation source: surface marine sediment (1.8m) | place: French Polynesia: Moorea | collected 2018-08
AACAGGGTATATATTTTCACGAAAAAGATACGAAAAATGATTTCGGATAGTGAATTTGACAACTCTAGCTTGTCTTAAATAAAGAGCAAGTTTATTTTCTGGAGAGGTCTATTAAAAAAGCAGGACTACCATCATTATTCGTAAGAATTATTAGCTTTTGTTAAGCTTACATATAGCAATTTTAGGATGGCTATATAGCTGATTTTAAAGAATAGCAAATGCCTTGGCAATTACTAAACATAATCAAGAAAAAATTAATGTTTCAATAATATTTCAATTAGAAAATGTCTCAGCGGACATGATATAAGACTTAGGACTTACGCATGAGGTATGAAAAACTAGGATTTGAGATTGCTTAAGAGTCGGTCGCTTCGGACGAAAATACGTTGTATTGCGTAAGTCCTAAGACTGTTAAATTCTGACAATTAACAGCGATCGCTGCTACTTGCTCTTGAAAGTAGGCAACATATTCCATAAACGACCCCAGATATGAGAAGTGCTAAAAATTATCCAAAAACTAGCAAATATAATTAAGGAAGCAGGACTACCATCATTGATATTAGGTACTGAACTAGAAACCAAGAATACATTATCAGAAATCTTTTCAATTTCAGTGTTTAACTTGATAATATCCGACAACTGAAAATTATCTAACCATTCTGAAACAGACTGCTCCCCTAACTGCCAATTATCAAGGTCAGTATCATTTTCATACCATAAGCGATCGCCATCCCGCAACCGGGTAAACTGGTCTGCTAAAATCGCCTCATTCAACTCCCCAAGACTAGCATTTGGTAAATTATCCTCTGACAACATCCCCACCCACAGGTCAATATCATCAACACTATCATAAACTGACTCCAGTGCTGCCACTACTTCCTGGTCAGATGAAATGTCACTAAAATTATCTTTCCTAGTCAACCCCAGTGCTTCTCTTACATCATTATAACTGCCCAAACCATGATCGCGACCGCGCTGAATATTCAGAGATGCCAAATCTGAACCATTTGCTACTGGTCCACCACTCGGAGGACCAAACAATAGATTCCGTAAACCATCAACTATTTTTGCATCTGTTTCCTGCTGCACTTGGGAAGCTAAACCCCGCAATAAAGGTTCTATTCCCCCTTCTTCAGTTATACGATCTGGTCGGAAGAATGCCTCAGCTAAACTTAGTTCCCCATCCTCAGTAGGGGTGCCATCTTCATTTAAACGTTGTAGACTAGGACTAATTAGAGTGTGTCCTATACGAAAACCAGCAGTAGAAAATTCTGTACTGATATTAGGATTAACAGTGGAGTCATATCCAGCATAAGGGTCGAGAGTTACTCCCAAAGCAGGTAAGAACTCATCATAAGTAATTTTCTGAATTTCTGCACCTACTATTTTACGCGCTCGTTGATAAATTGCCTCATCGCGAGCAATTGGATCTAAAGGTAAGTCTGTATGAGTAGCTGCAATAATTTCAGCAATACGGTTATGTTCCCGTACCCATAGAGTGTGCATTGATGCTAAAGCTGCATTTTCGTTTGCTCGGACATCTCCAGCAACAAAAGTATTTGCACCAAGGACTCCTTCCATTGCCATGTGAGGTGCATTTGGATCGCCTCCCGCGGTTGGCAGTAAATCCCCTGTAGAATGCTCAGTAACTTTCAATTTTCCATCATCAAAACTGCGTAACCAGTCAGCGCGTTGTTGATTGCTACCGTAAACATTACTACCATCTACCCAAGCTGTAATTTCATTGAATTGTTCGCGGGGGTTATCAGTGCTAGTACCAGTATTTTCATCAAATAGTGACCTGGTTACAGGAATAAATGAATCTGTTGTAAAAGTTGCATCCCCTTCAGGAATGAAGATGTTAATAGTTTCTGCTGTCGGACCTGACTGTAACTCGCTCAAAGTAACATCATGGTCAAGAAATTGTCCCCATAACCATGTATAATCGCTTAAATTACGGTTGTTGAGGATAGATTCTGATTGGTTGAATACAGTATTACTAATAACTCTTGGATTTGGGCCATTAGCTAATTGTTGTATTCCATCTGCATACTCCGCTGGTGTTAAACGAAGTAAATTTTCACCAGTTTGACCATATTCAATATTATCTAGGTTATTGTTACTACCATCAATTGTGCGAAAATTCATGTTTCTACTTGTTTTTTTCTCAGCTGAATTATTATAGTTCTTAGCTTTACTAAGCTTATGCAGTTTTTCAGAGTATTTGAATCAATATATGATAAATAACCGCATAATTACTGATTACAACTTCTGCAAGTAACTTTCCACAAAGTTTTACAAATGTTTATAATTTGCTTTGATCTCCCATTACCTTAGTAGACGACAGTAGGGAGTTTCTCTGGGAACTTCCTAAAAAAATCTTTGATTTATAATATTATTTCCCCTTAATTACTGATCGGAAACTTTCTTCTACCTCTTTCTCCTTAATAGATTCTTTTTTCTCCTCCTGACTCCTGAGTTATCCCTGATTATTGATCGATGTTTAACCGGATATTATATTAGTTTTTGCAAGTTATATAGAATCCGGTTATATGATATATGTTTATAATTCTATCCAAACTCCCCACACTCCCCACTCCCCACACTCCCCACACTCCCCACCCCCAACTATATAATAAGTATTCAACCGGATTTCATATTATGGTTCAGTATGAATTAAATTACAGAAAGCTAAAATAAACAACAGTATCAGCTAAGTTTAGGAATCAACTCTTAGACTATTATAAAATTCTGTTATGACTATTTTTATTATTCTGCTTTAATGTCTCAATTCGACGCTTATTCTTACTTGTTTCCAAAGGCAAAACATCATGAAAATGTGAGTAATCAAAATAGCGTTTACCATCAGTTCCTATAGACATCAAATCCACAAAACGTTTATCCCAGATAATCTTATCTAATGTATAAACATGGCGAGCATGAATAGTTTGAGAAACAGTTTCATCTAACCCTGTAAGGGTGACAAAAAATCGAATGTCCTGATTATTTAAGTCCCTAAAGTCATTTTCAGACCAACCATGTAGAGGACTATTTTTATCAATGTGGTGCATTACTGACCAGGTAAGAGCAAGCATTGGTGTTTCAGAACGAACCAATTCTAAATCGCAGAGTCGTTGCAAAGAATGTCCTTCTGGAGTCACTTCTTGATTCAGTAATATAGTTACTCTGACTTGAGCTTCCACTATCCAGTTTTGGCGTTGGTTAGCAATGCGAAATATGAGGGTAGGTACTCCATTGTAAGGAGAAATAACTGCTACTCTACTGAAAAGAACTCGCGCTGTTGGTAATGAGAAGCGAGCAAACATTAACCCTGTAATCATTGCCATCCCAATTAAACCAATAAAAACTTCTATAGCTACTAAGATATGAGTATAAAGATTTGTGGGGTACATTGCACCATAACCAATCGTAGCCATTGTTTGTATACTAAAAGAAAAAGCATCAATAAAAGAACCAGGTTTAGCATTAGCAATTCCTCCATTACTTCCTAAATATAAAAATGCAAAGAGAGTATTAATTACAAAATAACAACTGATGATTATTACCCATAGCTGTTGCCAAGAAATTGTCATTAACCAATGGTAAAAATCACTCCAGTAAAAGTGAGTAACCCCTAAGATCCTAAAGTTCACAGAACCAATTTTTCTGACAACAGTTTTTTGTCTGTTTTTTTTCATTATAAAAATGCTAAAAATGATAAATTGTGCCGATAGGCATTGCCAAAGCTGGAAAAATGAGTCAAACTAAAGTTATTTGAAAAAAAATATCGGCTATAAATAAGCCTAGAAATTTAACCTAAGCAAGCTTAAAAAATTATAAGTAGTTGATTTATACTAATTATGGCAAATAGTGACAACAAAAACCCTAATTATAATCCTAATATATATTATAATGACCCAGATTTAGAAAATTTCGCAAATCGTCTGGCTGATAATGTGGAACGGAACACCTTGATCCAAGAAACTATTGATAATATTAGACACTATCTTCAAGTAGACAGAGTGGTATTATACTACTTTTATCGTGAGTGGAAAGGACAGGTAACATTTGAGTCTTTGAGCTATAGGGGGCTATCAATTTACGGTTCAACAGGAGCTGATGAATGTTTTAATGATGAATATGCTGTTATGTATAAAGATGGAAGAGTACGAGCAATAGAAAATATTGACTTAGAACCAATACATCCTTGTCATCGAGATTTTCTTCATAGCATACAGGTTAAGGCTAATTTAGTAGTACCTATTCTCAATTCTAGGAGGTTATGGGGACTATTAATTGCTCATCAATGTCAAGATGTACGTTCTTGGTCAAAGTCCGATATAGAAGTTATGCAAAAAGCAGCTATAACTCTAGCAACTGCACCAATTATTAGAGATAGCTAATCTATAGCGCTACGCGCAAGTCAGAAATCAGAAGTAATTACCAATTCTTGAAAGTAGCTAGAGGGATAATGCCTCTAAACATATATTACCGAAAAATTAAGGTTTGAAGCCTCTCCTTTCAAGGATAAAAAAACAAAAAAATTCCTTTTAACCAATCCTCAATGTTTGAATAAGAGGTAATTAATAATAATTAATAATTAATAATTAATTATTGAACAACCTGTCAATGAAACTATCTTCCAATTCATAAATTCATAAATTTAGATTTTTCCTACTCCTGAGATTGACTTTTTTTATGATTATACAACTACACTAAGTCTCCAGTCAGTTTTGAGAAACGCTATATAATTTTTGTACTTCATATATCTGCAATTTTCTGTATATAGCATCGTACTAATCTAAATTTAGTTAAAAACTATTCCTATTCTCGATAAATTCATCTAAATCTGGCACATTTACCCAAGTACCAGTTAAATTAGATTCATGGGTTAAATCCATTAATAACTCAGAATAAACACCCTCTCTTAGAGATGGAACTAAAGATTTTCCTGTTTCTATTGCTTGTACCCAATTATCAACTACTCGAATAAAAGGTGCAATTCTCCCATCAGAATAAACTTTCGGAAAATCTAACCTTTCAGGAATATTTATTTCTACTAAATTATCCCCATTTTGAGAACCCCAAACTTTAAACCCATGCACATAATCTTTTTGATTATTACTACCAACAATTAAAGTACCTTTACTACCATAAACTTCTACCCAATGACCGCGACCTTGATAGGTAACAGAACTAATACAAATTTGACAAGGTGTACCGTCTGCCAACTCTAACATAATATTACAAGTATCATCTGCATCAACTGGTTTTAATTCATCTCCTTTAACAGGGTCAGGGCGAGTTTTAATTGATGTATTAAGTTGCCCCCAAAGTTTTTTAGCAGGACCAAATAACCAATTAACATAATCAAAAGTATGGGAAGCGATCGCCCCTAATGCACCGCCACCTTTATCTTTTTGAGAATACCAATTCCAAGGACGACTTGGGTTAGCACGACTTGATGCCAACCAATCAATTTTAATTAGGCGTTTATCCCCCACATATCCATCTGCTAAAATTTCTGCAAATAGTTGCCAAGCAGGAATATAACGAAATTCAAAATCCATAGTTGCTACACATTTATTAGTAGCAGCAAGATGATATAATTCTTGAGCTTCTTCTGCTTTTAAAGTTGTGGGTTTTTCTAACAATAAATGTTTGCCTGCTCCTAATACTTTCTTTGCCATTTCATAGTGTAGAAATGGAGGAGTAGAAATCGTTACGGCAGTAACTTCAGGTAGGGAAATAATTTCCTCTATAGTATTACAAGCATGAGGAATATTATGGCTTGATGCAATTGATTTAGCTTTTTCTAAATCAGGGTTATAGACAGCTAATACTTGAGTTTTGTGATGTGCTTGTAAACCTGGTATATGTACTTTTTGACCAAATCCTGTACCGATAACTGCTACGCCAATAGTTTGATTTTTCATTGTTTATAAGAAGGCTTTATTAATGGATAATGGATAATTGATAATTGATAATGAATAATTACAGCGAATTTCAGGTTGATGAAGTACAGTGGCACTAAATTTTTAAATAGTTTTTGAAGTCTGGAATTAAGTTTTTACTTAAAATTAGCAAATCTACTAGAATCATGGATAATTGATAATGAATAATTACAGGGAATTTCAGGTTGATGAAGTACAGTCGCACTAAATTTTTAAATAGTTTTTGAAGTCTGGAATTAAGTTTTTACTTAAAATTAGCAAATCTACTAGAATCATGGATAATTGATAATGAATAATTACAGCGGATTCCTGGTTGATGAGGTACGGTGGTACTAAATTTTTAAATAGTTTTTGAAGTCTGGAATTAAGTTTTCACTCAAAATTAGCAAATCTACTAGAATCAATGTACCTCATAACAGTGGAAAGCGCTGTATTAATGGATAATGAATTAATCATCCATTATTAATAATTAATTATTAATTATTAATTATTAATTACCCATTCTATTACTTGTTTACCGATCTTAACATTATTAAGCAAATCAATTTCTCTAATTCCCGTTGGACTGGTAACATTAACCTCTGTAAGATAACCACCAATCACATCTATACCAACAAAATATAAACCATCCGCTATTAATTTAGGTGCTAAATACTCACAAATTTCATATTCCCTTTCTGTAATTTCTGTCTGAGCAACCCTACCTCCTACTGCCATATTTCCTCGAAATTCTTTACCAGTAGGAATCCGATTTACCGCTCCAATAGGTTTACCATTCAACATAATAATTCGCTTATCTCCTTCTTTTGCTGCTGGTAAATAACTCTGAACCATCACAGGTTCTTGACCTTGTTTTGTACTAATTTCTATCAGAGAATTAAAATTTTTATCCGTAGGTTCTAAAAATAAAATTCCCTCCCCAGCTTTTCCTCCCAAAGGTTTCAAAACTGCTGATCCTTGTGACTCTAAAAACTCTCTAATTACCTGTTGATCTTGACTAACAATTGTCTGCGGAATTACCTTTGTAAATTGTAAAGCATACATTTTTTCATTAGCAGCGCGTAACCCTTGAGGAGAATTTATTACTAAAGTTTTTTCTGAATTAATATAGTCTAGAAGATAAGTAGCATAGAGATAAGGAACCGTTACTGGTGGGTCTTGCCGCATAAATACAGCATCCATAGAATCTAATGGTTCCAGCATACTTTTTCCTAGATTATACCAAGGGTTACTTGCCACCCAATGATTTTCTATCCTTTCAATTGGAATCAAATGTACCTGCTTAAGTGTTGCCCAGGTTTTACTGTCGATAATAGTTAACTGCTTAACTTCCGTTATCCAAACTTCGTGACCAAATTCTTGAGCAGCTTCCATTAGTGCGACGCTACTATCGTGAACTGGGTTAAGTTTATCTATGGGATCTATGATGAATAGAAATTTCATCTTTTTTTTTGTTAATTAGTTCAAAATATTTTTAGTCGTCAAATAGGGGACAATAATCATCTTCAAAAAATATGTACCCTAGGACTTACGCAGAGACCATCTATATAGCGTTCAAAACTATAACGTTATAGTTTTTATACTCTATATATAGTACCTTTGCGTAAGTTCTCTACCCCTCTAAAAGCATAAATTCTAGTAAAGTTTTTTTGTTACCAGATTTGATACTAAACTGCTAGAAGTTGGTCTAGTTTCCCTTGAGCTTCTAATCCATGTAGCTCATCACAGCCGCCGATATGTTGGTCATTGATAAAGATTTGGGGCAAAGAACGACGGCCATTTGCTCTCACGGCCATCTTTTCCCGTTCTACGTCATCGCCATCTATAGCGTATTCCTGATAGTTTACTTGTTTTTTTTCTAAAAGGGCTTTAGCACGAATGCAAAATGGACAACTTGACCAGGTGTAAATTTCTACGTTAGCAGACATAATCGATTACCAATAAGCAATATTTCTTAACTCATTGTAATATTAATTGGCTCTTTAGAGAATAATTTTAGATTTTATATACTAAATTAGGAAGTAGAGGGAAATAATTGATAATTTCTATACCAGAATTGATTTTATTTTTTATTATCGGAAATGTCTACTAATATCAAGTCTTATATCAAATCCGGTTGAATAATTATTATATAGTTTGGCAGCAGGGGAGTAGGGGAGATTGAATATGAATATGCTATAAATGAACATGTATTATATAACCAAATTCAAAATCATCCAAAAATTTCAATAACTATAATGTTGCAGTTCAGGGTAAGATCCCTCATTTTGTCTCCAAACCCTCATATAAAATCAGATTGAAAACTTAAATTATATATTTGGGGGAGATTGTTGATAGGATTTTGGGGGAGATTGAATATTGAAATCTAGCGCGAGAATTATGAACATATATTATATAACCGGATTCTATATTATTGATTAGCCATAATCAATCAGCTACCTTTAGTCATCTAAAGATGACTTTTGCTATTAGCTAAGAAATTTATTTCTTGGCGGATGGTGGCTAGGGGTGATATTTTTAACTTTTGTAGTTAGTTTTCATCATTAGTCAACAGAGATACGGCGATAAATGCCACCAAACCTACTAAAGGAGAGATTAAGGTAGGAAAACCGTCAAAATCAGCCGTAAAAATTGAGTTTTTGATATATAATAAAGTGTTATCGCTACCAAACATCTTTGGCATTAAAACGAACAATATTAGTCGAGTTCCTGTACCGGCAATAACACAAGCTAGAGCGCCGTATTTTGTTGCTTTAGGCCAATACAAACCGCCTGCTAGGGGGACTAATAATCCCGCAAACCCTAAATCAAAAGCCAACAACAACAAAATTCCAGTCTGGGGAACCAAGATAGCAAACAAAACCCCCAAAGATGTAATCCCAAAAGCCATAAACCGAGTCAACTTCAATAAGCGATCGCCACCAGTATCGCGACCACCTTGGGGAATACCAATTACATTATGAGCGATGACTGAAGAGGTACCAAGAATTGCTCCATCAGCGGTTGAAAGGGAAGCAGCAAGAATAGCAGCGATGACCAGCAAGCCTAAAACTGGTGGAATCACTCCTTTGATTAAAGCCAAAAGTAAGGGTCCTTCAGCAGTAATACCTGCCTGGGTTAATATTTGGGGAGCAGATAAAGCCATTATCGAAAATGGTACGCCGATAATTACCGTCCCCGCTGAAGCAATTAAACAAGCACGTTGGGCAGTTTCTGGGCTATCGGCAGCAAATATTCGCGCCATAAAATCGATCGCTACAATATCTCCCAAACCAAGAGCTAACAAAGTTGCCCAGTTGATGGCAGCTCCAGCAGCAGGGTCTGCTAATTGCTCTAAGGCAAATGGACCCATGCCGTCTGGTATATCAAAGCCAAAGTTGACTCCCATAAAACCAAACAGTAGCATAGTGCCAATAAAAGCGATCGCCACCTGAATAGCATCGGTATAGACTATAGCAAACATTCCCCCACAAGCAGTGTAAATAAATACGATAGTTGCAATTAGTATGACCCCAAGAGTATAGCTAGTTCCTAAAAAGCTCTCAAAAACGTAGCCCCCTGCCACCAAATTTCCCGCCAGCAAAAAGGCAAAACTCAAAACCATGATAATAGAGACCACAACTTCCGTTAAGCGACCGTACTTGACTCGATAAAAGTCTGGGAGAGTAATTAATCCCATGCGGTTCATTGGTTTGGCAAAAAATAGACCGCTCAAAAGTAAACAGAGGGCTAATCCCAAGGGCAGAGATGCTCCTGCCCAAAAGCCAAACTCTCCAGCTAGGTCAGTATTGCCCAAGGTGGCATTAGAATCGACGGACTGGGCCATTAAAGTGGCAGCGGCCAGGGGCAAGATGAGGCGGCGTCCTGCTACAAGAAAGTTGATGCTATCTCCTTTAATTTGTCTAGCAGTCCAGATACCAATGCCCAAGGTGGCAAATAAAAAGAGGATGATTCCCCAAAAAAATATTCCATTTGTCATAATCTTATTCCTGGTCGGTTATACTGTTTAAAGTCCCATTGTTTTTGGTCAGGGTCATGATCGCCAAAACAAAAAACCTTGCCCTGTCTTGGTTTCGGCGACAAAATTCCTCTTTTTCAAAAGCTCAATTGATTACCAAACCCAAGTATAACTTGACTTTTAACCACTAAATCAGGAAGATCATAACATGGCATGGATTTATTTAATGATAGCGGTAGGCTGTGAAATTGTCTGGGCTCTTAGCTTAAAAGCAACTGATGGATATTCACAACTTTGGCCATCTATTTTCAATGCAAGTGTCTTAACTATTAATATTTATTTTCTCTCTTGTGCTGTCAAAACTTTGCCTGTTGCTATAGCCTACCCAATTTGGACTGGTTTAGGTGGTGCGGGAGTGGCGATCGTGGCAATTATGTTTTTCCACGAAAGTCTGGGAGTATGGCAAATAATTTGCATCCTAGCAATAATTTTAGGAGTCATTGGTTTAGAAATTGGCAAGCCCAAAGATAGTGTGGGAAGTCTGGAAAGTCTGGAGAGTGTGGAAAGTGTGGAGAGTGTGGAAAGTTGGGAAAGTTTGGGATGAAAAAATATTCGCCATACATACAGCAGATTCCATTTTGGTGAGGTACACCCGCGCGAGCAAGATGCTCGTACTGATAGGATTTAATTATTAAATTTGTACTTCATATACCTGGAATCTCCTGTATTTGAAATCTCTAGCTTCAGCCATAGGAACTGATAACTGATAACTGATAACTGATAACTGAAATGAGTTGGGAATGGATTTACTTAATACTCGCGATAATTTTTGAAATTATCTGGGGTTTTACTTTAAAAAGTACAGAGGGATTTACTAAGTTTATTCCTTCTGTTGTAACTATAACAGCGTGTGGAGTTCAATTATATTTTGTTTCTCTCTGTGTTAAGCTTTTGCCAATAGCAATAGTTTATCCTATCTTCACTGGATTAGGAGGTGTGGGAGTTGCTGTCTTTAGTTTTGTGTTTTACAAAGAAAAATTGAGCTTGATACAAATCTTGTGTATTTTGATCGTTTTGGTAGGATCTGTGGGATTAAAGCTAACTGAGGTTCAGTAGGTTAATTTGTTTTGCCTCTTACTACATAAAGTAATTTTGCGTAAGTTTTGCTACTATCCGTAAGAATTGCTATCATATATTCATATAGTCGTTTTTAACTGAAAATAGCTCAAATATGCTATCTAATCATTTAACTCGCTTACAAACAGATATAAATTTAACTATGGAAGAAGCGCTGTCAAATTTTAGTCTGAATAAACAATCAGAAATTCCCTGGTTGGTCAGACTTTTAGAGAATCCTAAAAGTCCCCTAGCTCTGCCGGGAAACATCAATTTGTTCGGACATGATTGCTTACACTTACTACTAGCGCGAGGCATATCTGGAGCCGACGAAGCCTTTGTTATTGGCTTCACGATGGGAAATGATATAAAAACCAATGGGCTACATATTTTGATTTTTAAAGTTTTTGCACGATTTTTCTACCCGGTAAAGTACCGTTTCACTTCTTGGCAACTGCAAATTTTTGATCTGGGTTTGATTTGGGGTCGGCATTTGAAAAGCAGAAATATACATCAATTTGACTTTAACTTGGTTTTGGAAAAAACTATTGCCGAAATGCGATCGCATTTCGGCATCAACCTTCAACAAATGGAAGAATTTATTATGAATTACGCAAATTCTTAGGCAACACGCTATCCCCAGAGGGCGAATGCCATTCGCTTCTACTAGATATGGTGGTTATGCGTAAGTCCTGAGAATATGAAAATATAGACCAATTGTAGGGGCGATTACAGCGGTTTTCATATGAATAAACCACAATAATACTAACTCCTAACTCCTAACTCCTAACTCCTAACTCCTAACTCCTAACTCCTAACTCCTAACTCCTGACTCCTAACAATGAGTTTAGTGGTCTACTCAACTGAAAAGCGCTGTAACTGCTGTTCACCTCTACTAGATCAAGTGTATCTGCGTAAATCAAGATTTAATCTTGATTTACGCAGATGTGTAATAGAATCTCCAAAAATCAAAAATAAAATCAACAGGACTTACACAAATCAACCAATAAACCTGGTTTATTACCGTGATATTGTTGTTCAAACCAGGAAATTTAGTTGATAAACCCGGTTTCTCTGTAAATCCTGATAAATTATTTTTTTCTATTCCCTGTTCCCTCTTTTCTAGAGATGTCTAATCGTCTTTTATTCATCTAGATGACGAGCAACAATTCCAGAAATCGTTCCCAAGTAAGGTCTTTGCCACCAATTCGCTTTTGCAAAAAGGTAACTTCTTCAGAGGAAAAGGGAGGTTCATTCACACTGGCCAAAACTACATTCATTTCCTCTACTTCCAACACTCCATTCCCATCCTGATCGATGGGAATAAAGTAGGTAGCGAACTCATCAAGTCTTGACATTAGACGACGGTGGCGCAGCAGTAATTCCCCAAATTCGGAGAAGTCAATTTCACCACTGTTATCCGCATCCATACTGGAAAAGAGAAAAGTAAGTTCCTCCTCACTCATGGGATTTCCCGCTTGCTGCAAGTGATGGCTGAGTTCTGACAAAGATAAACTGCCACTCCGATCCCGGTCAATAGCATCAAAGATATAACGCAGGTCATTTTTGAGTTCTAGGGGCGCTTGCTCGAAAAAAACTTTGTGATGCTCCCCTTCCATGGCAGAGTGTAATTGACTGCGGAATGCAGAAATTGCTTCCCTGGCTGTGAGGTAGCGAAACCGATGTTCTTCTGGACAAGCTATGGCAAAGGGGGCAACCGGTACCAACGAAGAAATAGATCGCCGTAAAATAAGGAAGCAAGCATAAGTACCTAAGTGAAATGAAACGGCTAAAATAGGGAGTCCCAAGGGAGCGAGGGCTACATTTAGCAGCCATTCAACTACTGCTGCTCCAAAAGCTCCACCGCAGGCAAACAGAATACTTTGTCGATTAGGCGCGTAGAAAATCCCCCCAATAGAAATTGCCGTTAAAGCTGAGTTATATCCTAATAAACCGGCATACACCACATCCCGATCTACCCCCACTAAAATTGCCACAAGCAAACCAATAGCAGACCCCAGAGACCCTACCAAGGCTCCCATAGGACTACACAAGGCTAAAGCAATAATAATTAACACAGCAGAAACTAAGTTGTCTGAAAAAAAGATTTGACCGATACCAGTAATGAGGGCGGATAAAATGCTCATCCCATCTAAAGACTCAGCCGGAGGAAATGGGGGCGGTGCGCCAAATTCAAAAAAAGGTTGCGGAATGTAGATGGCAATTGCTAGAAAACTGTAGGTGACAATTTGAAATGGGACTGCCATAGAGGGTAGTCCTAGCTTTGCTGCCATCCAGTTTCCCAAATACTCCATTAATACTGTGCTGAGGGCAGCACAAACGATTACTACCAGTACCCAAAGCCAGTTTCCCGTACCGTTGCCCCAAGGGCTAAAAGTTCCTAAAGCTAGTCCGACTAAGGCTCCATTTAAGCCAAAAACACCATTACGAACACTGGGGCGATCTAGATTCATCAAAAAGCCCGTCCAGGTAGCTGCAACAACTCCAACAACTAGCATAAAGGCTGTCCAGGGAGATTGAATACAAATTGCCAGAGTGATGAGTAGTCCAGAAATTGGATTATTAGCAAATCCTACCTGACCAATGCCACGGAAACTGGCATTGATAAAATCAAGAAGGGGACGTTGTTCTAAGGTGTCATTGAGGTCTTGCATGGTTCCCATGATAGGTAAGGGATGTCGATGAGAAGTTTTTTCTGACTTCAAGAGACGAGAAAGCAACTCATGGAGAGGCAGGGGTTCAGAATTGTTTTGATAAATTTCAGAGGTATTTGACATGGTAGATTTATTTTTTTTATTATCCGAGATAGACTTTGCTTCTGCGATTATAGTATTGAATAGGCTTTGAAGCTTATAGTTGAGAAATAATTTCTGTTTATTGATTCTAAAAATATAGAGATATTTGAGATATAGCGCTACGCATTAAGGTTAGGACATTTCTAAATCCTGTTAGCGGAGCTTGGACGCACCGAAAACCCTTTATTAGTCTACTATTCCCTATTCCCTATTCCCTATTCCCTATTCCCTAGCGCTATAGGTACAAATAACTGAACTGTGCGTTACGGCGCAACCTAATATTTGACAGTTCAGTAGATAGGGTGAGATAGCTACAAATAACTGAACGGTGGGTTAGCGGTAGCGTTACGCACCCTACTGGACTGTTTCATCTTAAATGTTGCAATAGAAAACTTTCTAGAGATTGCTTCACTGTCGTTTGCTATCGCAAAGCTGCGCTAACGCAATGACAATTATAACACACTATTTTAGCTGAAACGGTCCACTACAAATAGCATGAACGCTATCTCCTGTCTCCTGTCTCCTGTCTCCTGTCTCCTGCCTCCTAACTCCTGACTCCTCCTTCAAGAAGCAATAACGTAATCAATAAGTTGCGCCAGTCGTTGACGCAAAGTTTCTAAACCAAGTCCCTGAGCAGCAGAAATAAATACCGCCATCGGATATTCTTCGTGAGCAAATCTTAAAGTATCTCCATCTACTTCATCAATTTTATTAAAAGCAACTAAAGCAGGTCCTGGAGTTTCTGGCATTTCTGCCAAAATAGTCATCACAGAACGTATTTGACTTTGCCAAGCAGGATGAGACAGATCGACAACATGAAGCAAAGCATCTGCATCTGTCACCTCTTCCAAAGTTGCCCGAAAAGCATCCATCAGAGTAGGAGGGAGTTCGTGAATAAATCCCACCGTGTCAGTAATCACAATTGTAGTTGGTTTTCCACTAACAGTATCAGGAACAGTCAGACGACGAGTAATAGGATCTAGAGTCGCAAACAATTTGTCTGCTGCATAAACTTCTGAATTAGTAAGTGTATTTAATAATGTAGATTTACCAGCATTCGTATATCCAACTATTGCCACTGTTGGTACTTCTTGACGTTGACGATGTTGGCGAAGACGGGAACGATGTGCTTGTAACTGATTCACCTCTTTCTGCAACCGAGATATGCGTGCATTAATTGCCCGACGTTCTGTTTCTAATTTAGTTTCACCAGGTCCTCTTGTACCAATACCACCACCAAGACGAGACATTGCTTCACCTCGACCTGTCAAACGGGGAATCGTATATTCCAGTTGAGCAAGTTCGACCTGTAATTTTCCGGCACGAGATTGAGCGCGTTGGGCAAAAATATCCAGAATAACTTCAGTGCGGTCTACAACTCTAAGACCAATTTTTGTTTCTAGGTTGCGTACTTGAGCAGGGGAAAGGTCGCGGTCAAATACAACGAGGTTAGCTCCCACAGTTTGAACGCTCAGAGCAATTTCTTGGACTTTACCCTCTCCTACAACAGTTTGGGGATGAGGATGCGATCGCTTCTGATGTACCGTCTTTAATACTTGACCTCCAGCAGTATCAACAAGTCGAGCTAGTTCTGCCAATCCATCTTCAAATTGCTGATTAGTCATTTTATCTATTTTTAGCCCCACCAACAGCACTAAATCTTGCTCAGAATCAACTTCTTGAGCAATAAATTCTCGCTCAAATTCTCCTTCTAATCCATCAACTAAGTCAATAAAGTCTTGCTTGGCAAGCATATCCAGACTTAGGGGAGGCGATACGCTCCAAAACTTTAGCTCTTGAAGATCG
>JAAUYL010018311.1_pt1 | contig 15636 bp, 3 predicted proteins | sample 7278011 | NCBI WGS metagenome assembly JAAUYL01 (sample SAMN14350225, study PRJNA611818) | marine sediment metagenome | isolation source: surface marine sediment (1.8m) | place: French Polynesia: Moorea | collected 2018-08
AGTGGCAGGCAGCAAATCGACTCTTAGATGCTCTGCAGGAGCTGGAAAATGTTGATTGAGTACATGTGGGTATTTTATTTCTACTCAAAGAAACGAATAATAGAAAATTCATATTGTAACATGAACAGTTTAACATTTTACATAGACAGATCTGTAGTCAGGCTAGTTAGTATATCACATTATTAAAATACATTTTCGGGGAGAAAAATGCAACCAAATACTACATTTACGTATTTAGATCATTGATCATGTGCGTCGATTTCGAATGCAATTTCGTTTTCAAACATTTTCTCCAAGAGTCCCATGACTGTTCGCGTGCGAGACGTCAGATGGAACCTTAAGGAAGTGACCTTGGCCATGTTCTTCACCTTGGGGACTGTGGGCGACGTCGGGTCCGATCCGGCCTCGCCAGCTGTCCCCTCCTTCATCGGCAGCTCCATCTTGCCATGATCGGCGTCCATGAAGTCGTCGTCATCGTCGTCAAAGTCGACTAGTCTTTCGTGATCGGTTGTGCGTCGCTCTTGTTCTCCTTGCTCCTGATCTTGTTTCTGTGCGGAGCTTTCGCTAGTTCTGCTCCCATACCCAAGCCCCATCGCGTTCATCCGATGCGTCAGCGGACTCTGAGGGCGACGACCGGCCGAGGTCAAGGCAAACTCCAGGATGAAGGCCTCAATGACGAACGCCGAGAAGATGTTCAGGATCACCGTCACGCAGACAAAGTGGAAGATGAAAAAGTAGAGGCGGGCCAAGCTCGAGGTCACCAGCACGTGGCCCTCCGTGATGACATGCCACTGATTGACCACCATGAGCCAGAATAGCGTGACCAAGGAGGAGAACAGGTCGTTGAAGTTGTTCTTGCAGTAGTGGTTCTTGTAAAACTCAGACTCCTGAAGGCGAGAGTTGCCGCAGTACTGTTGACCTGGCAGGAGCGTGTCAGAGTAGCCGTAATACTTGATCTTGTTCGCGAACAGCTCCATGCCGATGATGGCGAAGAAGTAGTAGAACACGAGGAGGACCCCGCCATAGGTGGCCATGCTCGGCAGGATGTGGAGGATGGTGTTGATGACAATCCTGAATCGGGTCACGGTATGGAAGATCTTGAAAATACGGATGACTCGGAGTACCATGAGAAAGTCGAGGGCGACCTCGCTCGTGTGATGAGTCTGGTCGAGGGCTGCCAACACAATCGTGATTATCAAGGCCGATCCGACGACGACCACGTCAAACACGTTCCACATCTTGCGCACGAACGCCTGGAACCCGAAGGCGTACAACTTGAGCACGATCTCCAGGGTGAAGAGAGTGAGGAAGAAGGGCTCGCCGCCGTCGAGGTCAAACGCAATGAAGATCGCGTTCAAGAAGATGATGAAATCGAACAGGTATCGGAAGTAGATGTGTCGCACGCATCGGATCAGCCACCGCGAGGCTGCAGAGTTGTAAGCCTCGGGGAACCAGCGCTCTACCATCGTTCTCTTGTCCTTCACGTTCACCACCCTCATATGCATGAGGTCCAAGACGTTGGCGAACTGGGCCGCCGTCAGGCGACCCGCCTCGTCCTCGTCGAGGATGGTCCAGGCGACATCCCAAAAGTGGTGCTTCTTCTCGGGTCGCGTCAAGTGCATCAGCTGAAAGAAGGAGCTCTTGGTGATGCCACCGGCCTCGGGGTCTCGCAGGAGCTCGAACGACTTGGAGAGCAGGCGGCGTTTCTGCTCGACGGCCTCGCGCACCTCCGACTTGAGGCTGTTCTTGTAGCTGTTGTAGACGACGGCCAAGAAGACCCTCATGAACAGGTAGAGGTTCACGATCAGGAAGGCGAGAAAGAAGAACACGTACGCGCTGTTCGAGTCGTACGAGGGCATGATGATGTCAGGGCTGTTTGCAGTAGTCACGAGCACGAAGAGGTCCCAGTAGGAGTCGAAAAAGTTCTTGAAATAGCCAGTCTTCTCCGCGTTATGGACCTTCTGAAAGTCTCGCTTCTGGAACAGCTTGACGGCCATGAGCGAGAACAGTGCCACGCTGGCCAAAAACAGGACGAGCACATTGGCCAGATCGGGAATCGTCCGACGGATGTTGCGAAAAGCTCTACGAATTTGCCTGGCCTCGGGAAAATTGACTACCAGGAACGGCCTCAACGGTCTCGACCACCGCACGGCCGAGCTTTCTTCTGACGATTGGCTAGTCTCTCGCATGGCGAAGTAAATCACGATGTCCACGAGGCTGAGAGCGATAATGATGGCGCTCGTGATGTGCTTGGTGTCCTTCCAAAAGGTTCTGGCACTCTCGCTGATCAGCAGTTCGTGGAACATTCTGCCCACGAAGTAGGCGATGCAACACAGCTCCAGGATCATGGACGCCCAGTAGGGCAGCAACCACCCGTCTCGCGCAGGCTCTTCGAAAAAGGCCAGGCCGACGTCAACCAGGAAGAAGGTGAACAGCAAGTACTGGAACACGGGTTTCTTGTAGAGGCCGTACATCCTCACGCCGTCTCTCGTCGGCGCGAACGGCATGTTTCTGTGCGTGAGGGCATCGTCCAGGTAGACGGCCGAGAGCTGGAGCTCAAAACTCACCGTCGACTCGATCGTTACCTCTTCCAGACTCTTTATTTGATCTTGCTCACTTTCTTGCTCCGACACTCGAGCTGGTCCGTTGGCCTCGGCTTTAGCTTGTTCTGTGGTCTCACTCATCACCGTCACTTGGTCAAGATCTTCCATGGCTGGTAACATTTTAATTTTATCAAATCGATCCAGTTTTACTTTTACTTTCAGTTCTGACTTCACGTCATGTATCGGAGGAGCTCGATCAGTAGTTACTTTTTCGCATCATGCCAACCGGTTTCAATCGTGGAGAAAACTATTTGAAGGAATCAGTCTTGTTTGAATTTTAGTGGTAGGAGTTTTTTCGCGGATTTTGTTTTGATTTCGTTTTTCGGCTCTCAGCTCAGCCGTTTTCAGGTGGGCTGCAACAGGCGTGCGCATGACGTTTCTCATCTGCGCACGTGCGCGCGCGCGCTAGAAAGAAGTGAGAGTGAAACGCCTCCGACTGTCAGCTACAATGACTTTCATAGCATAATTATTTTCTGTGAAATTGCACAATATTCGTCGTGGTTCAGTTTGGTACGAACCGGTGCCATTTTTCAAGTATTCATTCACAGATTCATTTAAAATCTGGACATTATCTGAAAAAGACATTTCAGTGGAGTATAAATGTAAATATTTAGGCCATCATGCCCCACGATTTTTTGTCCGGAAAGGTGAAATTGAGACTTTTCATGCTGGCTTGAAGTCAATCTATGCATTGAATAGTGGTGTCACTAAATGTCGATTTAGGATTTTGCTTTCTACAAAAAAATCAAGTGTTTTACTAAAACAGTCACGCATGGTTAATGGGGCGTAGTCTAGTTTTATCGTGTTCCTAATTTATACTATAGATATCGGATCGACTAAAAAAACTTTCTGAGCTTTTCTTTTGTGACCTCCTGGAAAGCAGTAGAGGCGGCCACCTGTGCCGTCTCGTACGTGTACGTGTAAATAGTTTATTACTGTGTAACGCTCTTGAGACTCAATAGCATGTGAAGCACTTACTAGGTTCATACCTACACACTGACATCGACATGTATGGATCTATAGAATGTGCAGCTTCAAGGAAATGTTTCGTTCGTTTGCCCGAATGCGTGACAATGACGAGGCGGAGAGAAAGGTGTAATAAGAAGGGATTTTTAAAAAAAATCATACCCTCGATCTTAAAACCCGAACTTAGAATATCAGTACAAGTATATACTTGTGATAATGCTAGATCAAGATTCTCATAGGTAGGTAGCTCATGAACGAAAGAGACAATCGGTCGGGTCGGGTCAATACTTAAAAATAAGGACTGCTTTTCTGCTGCTCGCTTGTATGAGCATGAGCACTTGTGTCAGTCTTTCCTGCCTGACACTATACGAGTATATTTGGGTAGTGCTCGTACTTGTACATGGATGCAATAGTAAGTAACTGACTCAAATAGAAAAAGCTTCAACGTGGTGCGAGTGTCTTGTCTCCTTGGGCATAGCCTTGCAGTTTCAAACTCCTCTCTTGGCAAACAACACCTCTATACACCTAGGTAAGTTAAGTTCAAGTGAGTGAGTCAAGCTGAGTGATATCTATAAATTGCTCATTCAGTCACGGATACAAGTACTACCCAACCTAGACACCTAAGTGACGATTTTTTATAGGCTGCCAGATTGGTTGGAGAGTGAATCGAGAGCGGCGGCCCCTCGATCACCGGCTTTTACTTTGATTCCAACACCACCACCACATCCCCCAACAAAACAAAATGGCAAAGAAGAAGGGTTTTATGACCCCGGAGAGGAAGAAGAAGCTCCGTACTTTGTTGCGTAAAAAGGCCGCCGAGGAGCTCAAGAAGGAGCAGGAGAGGAAGGCCGCCGAGCGCCTGAGGGTGATCTCCGAGAGGTGCGGCGAGAAGAAGGACTGGGAGAACGCCTCCGACGACGAGCTCAAGAAGATCGTCAAGGAGTACTTTGACAAGTGGTTCAACCTCGAGGGAGACATGTTCTTCCTCCAGCGCGAGGTCATCCTCCGTGACCTCCAGATCAATGAGCTCAACATGTCCGTCAGCGACATGAAGGGCAAGTTCATCAAGCCCACGCTCAAGAAGGTCTCCAAGTACGAGAACAAATTCGCCAAGCTCCAGGAGAAGGCGGCCAAATTTGCGTTTGCCAACCAGCTCAAGGCGAAAGACAAGTAGTCACCGTCCTCCGTCAAGTCGCGGCGTCGGTCGTGAGCATGAACTGCATCGTCCTCATCGTTCGCCTCCGCCACCACGACCACCCAAACCATATCCTACTTATTTCTCCAATCACCATTCCTTCATAAGACAAACTAACTGCTATCTACGACATAGAGTTCATTCTATCGACTATGGTCTATATTCTTGTTCACCTTGCACATCAGACCTGCCGTGAATACAATCCAAGAATCTGGGGAGCATGCTGATTGAAGAGTTCGCCCGCATCCAGATCGACGAGAAGCACAATTATGATGTCCACCATCGCGAAAAACGGGAATGAAAATGGCTTGCAGACATCACTTCCAAAAAATCATCGACCATCTTCACTTCGTAAACAATGTATCCAATACCATCCTGCAAAGAGAAGTGGTTTAGCCTCACACGACTACAAAAAAACCATTAGCAATAGTGAATGGTGATCCTAACATCAGACAATCGCCATAGGTTTCTATAGAAAGGAAGATATCATAGCAAACTTTACATATTCTGACTGCAAACCAAATTTTTCAAGGGCCTGTGAGCCAAATTCATTCTGAAAAATATCCATCCATATTAATTGCGATCCCTGAACAACCTTTGGGCATTTTATTGAGCTCTTGTCGAGCTTTTACGTGCACACTTTTCAATATTTTTGCCTCGCAAAAAAAACTCCCCAGATTTTTAAACTCTGCCAACGTCTGGAACTCACGGTAGCCTCGATGATAATGATGATATGAAAAGTATTCTTCTCCCTCCCCATTTTTTTGTAATCCCACACAAACAAAGACTCCTTTGATACTACGAACAAACTGCTCAAAATACAACCCACAATATCTTTGGTTAAACGAAACTTTAATTTTGTATTGAATTCCTCTTGCTGTTAACATTGCTGCTAGCTACTTATATAATGATAAAAACGATAATAATTTATTCCGCTGCTGCATCATCAGATCTAAGTATACCATCTCAAAAATTAATCTGTCAACCAAGAGACTAAAATGAGAAAGAACATCATCGACAGTATATAGTGGCAGGCAATTTTAACAACACCGCCAATTATTGTAACTCGTACTGCTCCACCTTTTTCAAGTTGATTAATACATATTCCTTTATGTGTGACACATCAAAATCAATCGTTACGTATTTATTTATAAGAATCGAGCTAGGGTTGTTATTGGCACATGTTCGCAGATCCGTGATTGGTCACGCTCATATGGAGTCATAGGTGACATCTGGATCATCTCTGAAAGAGTTGCTGACTGGAGTAGGAAAAATGCATTGATAGTCGGCATGCAAAAAAAAACTTGAAATGGAGGTCTCAAATGTTCACGATGTCTGCCTTCAAACAGGCAGTCACACTCACATCATGCTTATCTTGTCGAAGAGAAAAAGAAAAGTGCTTGCTTTCTTTTAAGATTGCATGTTCAGGTCGCGCGGCGGTCGGGTCGATCTTACTCCACTTGCCCAAGTTGCCAACATTTTTTGGCAGCCGATTCTAGTGCGAGTGACAACACTAACTACACTCACACACAGAGAGAATTGTAGGTGATTACGAGTGCTCAACCTTCCCGGCCAGACAATTCTAAATCGAGGATTTTTTTTGGCTTTTTACTTCAAGTGAAACTCTCATTCGAGAGACTTGAAAAAAAGTACAGACTTCATGTAATGCGAGTATTCTTTCGTGCTCGAAATATGTGTAGTATACTTTATACTAGAGACAGCTCTCGTCTTTAAGGTAGAGAGAACAATTGTTGTTCCTAAATAGCATTCGAGGTCATCCGTTGAAAACTTGCATTTCGGGATTTTTTAAAGGAAACACCTATATCGACATAGGTGCTCACCGCGCTAGCCTTATTTTCCTATCGAGGGAGAGGTTGCGAGAGTAACTTCAAATAATGTTGCGATTAAAATCTCCATGAAAATGTCCGCTCTTCCATATATTAGCCATATCTTCTGTTTTGTGTGCTTAGAATTTTTGTCCGTTCTGACTTTGTGTAGATATTGAAAATAAGAAAATCAGGGCCTTTGGCCTTATTCACTTGTACGTAGAAAAAAATTGTGAGGTAATTTATGCATTAAATTAGTCTTGATTGAAGGGAAGTGTCGACACATCACATTGCATGTTGACATGCAAAGCAGACGTAACAAACAACTCATGAGGGGCAGAAGAAACGAACTTCTTTTTTTCACGAAAGTAAGAGCAATTTGATCTTCCACGAATTGATTAGCAATCTTCTTTTTTCTTCTGCGCTCAATTTAATATGGAAATTGCGACCTTACATCCGACATGCTATATAGGAGCACATATAATTTCCAGAAGGACGCGATTTTGTCAAGAAGAAAGTAAGTTTTGAAATAACCCAGAACAGTTCTGGCTAAAATTGCAAGCTCTCATGAATGGAGTCGAGACCGAACGTGGATATGTTACAGCCATATCCTGTGCCTAAATGCTCGCGAGAAGAAAAAGAAGAAGAAAACCATAAACTATCTAATAAGATTGAGGGCGCATTTCCTGTAAAATCGACCCTTTCTTTTAGCGCCGACAATCGGCGAAACAGAATGCCGCTTTTAAAAATGAGCTGAAGAAGCCTCTCCTCTTCAATGGCGCGCATAAACCAAAGTTCGCGACCTCGGAAATAGCTAATTGCATCAAACGTGGGAACGGATAAATGAAATCGTTAGTTTAGTATCTAAGCTGCACAGAATACCCATAATATCTGCTGTCTGTACAATATATTTAGGAGGGGGGACGAATACCCGATGAACCCTAATGGGCGTCTGTTGACCCCGGCGGCCTCTCCGCGGTCGCTTCAAAGTAGGTAAATATTTAGTTGCTCAGCTACGTTACCTACTGCAAATGCACATAAACAGGGGAAGCGAGAATTTTATAGGGCTCCTAGCACTCTATTCATAGTCTATCAATCAAGCTCAAGAATCGAAATCCAATCAGAAAGTGCTTCTTTTTTTTAGGCGTGTAAAAGTAGTGAAATTACATTTCGCGAGCAAGATCTTTGAGAAGGGGGATCTGTTTTGCTTTTACTTAAATGAAAACTTGGGATCTGGTATTAAGTGAATTCTTAAGGTGTGGGAACTCGCAGGCCCTAATTGCCACAAAAACCTGATCTCTTGGCAATGCACTCACTTTAAGGGGGGATATTTTCAACCAAAGATGTCATGAATCCACTGACACTTACTTACGTACACATGTTTACTCTTATTGCATGGTCAATTTGCGCGCCTTTTCCCTGCCCAATTGCTATCTCAATTTGTCTGGAGTGAAGTGTGGTAATTAGTGCCTTGGCAGCCATCAAGGAGGAACGGAAGCTCTTATCGAGATTGGGCCATGAATGAATGTGAAAACCTGCTCTTGGACAGGTCAAAGCTCAAAACTCCAAACCCTGAGAATCTTGGGGGGAGAAAGGTCTTGGTTGAATGGTGATGTTTTTCGTCCGTTCGTTCGTGAATCAGCATGGGAGCCGCTCCCGCTCTCACACTGATAACGTAGTCGTCCATTTGGTCTTTGCTACTTAAGTATCTAAGTAATTGGAAATGGGGGGAAAATAAGGCAGGTCGAGTCTTGATGAAGCTACTAGAAAGACATGTAAAATGCATAATGGGAAACGAGCTCACGGAGGCCTCGTGCTAATGGTCTTTAAATGGCCAATGACGGCTTCCTTTCCCGCAGACTGCTATTAGCGAGCCATTTATTTACTACTAGTCTCTTGAGCTAGGTCGCAATGCTTAGAAATTGTACGTGCACTTTGCCATGAAATAATAGGGTGTAAACAGTTGGATTATACTGTCATATATTCACATGCACAGAGTCTTGATGGACTCAGCTAGCAAGATACTTAGCCAAGTTTTCACAAGTTATTTAGGAAGGTCTAAAGTGGCATTAAGCCGAAAATGAGGTTAGAGCAGCGAGCCATAGTCAGCTGACTGAAATGAAACATACATGTCTCTCAATAACGTTTTGCCATGGTGTTTAAGTGACCAATTCATAAATGCAGGTTTAAGTTCATAGCTTAGGTAGGTAGTAACTGACTAATTGGAAGATTTGGGCTGGCAGAGTTGGATCTGGCCCAAAAATTCGACTCGAATTCCACTTAATTTTCGGGCAATTGTTTCAAACACGCCATCGAAATCGCCTTGCCCTTGTCCACCATGGTCAGCGCTAATGCCGCATTTTAGGTTCTTGAAAATAAATAAATTAGGAATTTCCACCAAAATATGCATAGATTTCTCAAGACAAGTTGGACGGAAAGGAGCCATTTTTCAGCCAGTTTCAAAAGATAAAAGCAAAATGCGCGATAAGACGGAAGTCATTTTTTCATTCTTTAATTCCAAGCACTTTTGTCAAAATTAAAATTCCTTGGCGCCTAAAGTGCACATGTTTAGTGTAGACAAATGGCAGAAACGAAGAAAAAATGATTATCCTAATGGTTTGATAATGCACGTATTAAAAGTGGCGCTAGTGTTCTCCTCTATTCTATTTTTTAAACGACACAGACATGCCTTTTGCCCACAGAGTTGACTTGGCGTCGTCCAATTATATCGTTCATTAATCAACGAAAATGCCATTATCATTTCGTGCGTGGTCGGCTTCATTTCTAGTATATTCAACGTTGCGGTGCCAGACAATTCTCCGATTTCGAATTGGAACGTTTATATTTATTGCTAATATCTGTGTTCTGGAGGGGGACGACTTTAAGTTCGAGTAGATTATTTAAAAGACTACCGTAGAGGCATGCATGATGCGGGCATTTTCCAGCTTGTTCGGTCTTGTTAACGGACCCATTGAAGCTTGTCACCCCTTAACAAAAGCAGCCGGCCGAGATTCCGTCAAGCAAGTGGAAAAAAGTCTCGCTACCGTAGAAGACTTCTAATAGTTCCATAATATTTACGTGTGCACTTGCTTGCTCTGATTGTCAATGCCCCGACAAAATCCTCCCAATCGGGTCATGTTGACTGGGTGGGTTTTGACGAAGCACCGATGTCTCCCAAGAAAAAATAGCATTTTGATACGGTTGACGACGGTCGATGATGGTAATTCAGCGGTTACTCATGTATGGAAATGCCATAATCGAGCCGTTCTGAATCTGTTCTGTGCCCTTTAATGCTCACCAAAGTGTGCAGAGATTCTCTAACTGCCGGTTACAAAATCGTCGACAATTTCGACTTTTTACCGGTGGTGAAGCCATGGAGAACTCCGGACAGTATATCATTTCTTTCCACGTGCTGGTGGTGCGGATTTGGATACACTTACACATTTATGTAGTTTATGTGCTCGACCTGCCTGGCCTGTCCTCCTTTTTTTTTAGCGAAAATCCAGTTATTGCCTTGTCATTACGGCGACTTTTTTCAGAAATAAGTTCGTGGTGGATGTGATTTCACTATCTAAAGCTTCTGATCTTAATGGCCCGTCGTCGTCGTCCTCTCGTAACATGTAGATTTTTATTTTACAATTAGCGAAATCTAACCAACTATTTTTGCCACTTTGCTGCAAAAAATCTAGGATGGCCTGGCTTGCAATTTCTGGACCTGAAAAAGCCAAATAAATAAAGTGTTGCACTGGTCTCGCTGTCTCGTGGTCGTGGCAATAATTAAAATGACGCTATAAAACTAGTAAGTAGTGCCAGTTTCCATACATGCATCGCTCCGTTCCTTGTACTATATTGAACATTAATGTCTTCTCTTTTCGTAGATATTTTCTTGGTTGCTTTTACTGTTCATAGGGGAAACAACGACACAAAGAAAGGATCTTAAGTTACTCGGTCGGTCAACCAACCGCGACGCGTTTTCTAGCTAAACTACGGGCCACACATTACCATTTGCCAACAAACATATTAGATGCAAAGGTGATCGTTTATAACAGTTTTTCAACTTCCCTTTTTCGCCTCGACAATGTTTGCTTTTAATATGGTTTATGGCTCTTTTCCCGCTCTTAAAGACGATTATCTTTCTCATAAACGCACCAACGCAACGCTGCCGCTCCGCGTCGCCAAGATCTTCTTTGTTGATGCATCTAAATGAACTAATGAGTAAGCCACTAAAGCAATTAAATGAAGGTATATAATGCCGTTTTAATTGGCCGTTAAAAATCTCGGTGTCTCCAGACACTTCCATAGGAAAATGTCTCTGACAATGCTGGCATTCCTCACCTCCTCCCATCCATTCATTGAACAGGCTCCCTTGTTGAGACAATCGATCGGCGGTTGAATCTGGAGCCACCTTCATCAGTCAGAAGCTCAGAGAGTTCCTTTTGAATGGCATAGCATGAATGCTCTTGTCTTGTCTCAGTGATGACTCCATAGGGTTTGTCTCAAGTCGCGACTCTTGATTGCCATTGTAAAGGTGTACATAATGTTGTGGGTGGAATTACATATTATGCTGTGTTTATTGCCATCTTTTCGCCACGGGAGGCCAACTATTCTATCTACCTTGGCTACCGCCCTCCTTCTCGATCCTCCCCGAGGGTGACAGCTCCATTATCAAGTGTTCCCATTCGCACCCAAAAGCTAGTCTCCTCTTGTTTTCTCGTTTTCTCTCGAAATAAATAAATACGTGAGGATTGCCAATATCTAGATGCACATACCATGCAGGAGGGCTTGGCACCTTTAAAAGAAAAGATACGGACTCCCAGTCCCATCCTCTCTCCGCCCAAAATGTCAGCATGATATCTACTAGTCCATAATGCTCTCCTCAGTTCTTGTGCTACCACCATCTCGGAAATGTAATAACAATCGTAATGTTTTCTTTATTACCTAGTGGTAAGAACCAGATACAACACAGAATGCTCAAAGTCGAGCATTAATGCTTGCTCACATGCCACAGTTCATAGTAGTCGAGTCTTGCGCTCATCGCGTGAAAACATCATCATTTTCATCACTTTCGTCACGGAGCACCAGCCACCAGAGGATTATCAATTCTGTTCAGTTCATTTAGTATCCTCAGCTCGGCTCAGCAGCTTCTTGCTACTTACTGGCTTAGTGCTAGCAAGTTATCCATGATTCATGGGCGAACTGAGTCGTGAATGGTTAGCGCCGGACGACCGCCGCCCCTTGCCGAGATTTTATAATGGCGCGACATTATTTGAGCTCAAAATAATGCCCGTGTGTGGGCTCCTTCGTTTTGTTTCACGGCGATGATGGCCTCTTACCGTGATATTTCTTCCACGGTGGCATGGCAAAGATTTTAAGGCTAATATTACTTAATACCGAGTCCATTCCCCAATGAGAAAACTATCGAAAATATGGCAAACAAAGACGTACGGAGGCGCTTTTGGCCACACGCATTTCTCCTGTGCCGAGTCAAAGCACTCTTGAAATATTGTCAAAAGCTTAACCGGTAATTATCGTCGCCTAAAATGCAGGAATTTCCAGAGTGTCAACAAATATTTCTTTTGCTTAAAGACTCTTCTTCAAACTATCAAAATTGCTAAACATTCTTAAAAAGTGTTCACTGAAGAAACATTTATACAATTGCGGTTATTCTTGTTCGATTTACCCTTTAATTTCGTCGACCAGGAATAGACAGAAAAGGAGGAGGTCAAATATTTTAGGACCATGCTCAGACAGTCAGTAGGACCTGATTTGTTCTGTGGACTGCTCGTGTGACTCTGTTATTTTGGCTAAGTAGCAGCATGAGATAATTCAGAGTTTGAATTGAACGATGGCAAAAACATCCCTTCGGTGGCGGACAGATTACAGGGAACGGGTGCTGTTTCACTAATAAGAGTGTAAAGGGTTAACAGCCAAAGGATATAATGCCCAAGTTGCGTCAGGTATTATTTGTTCTTGTGAGACCCCGGCCAACCATTTTGGATATTTATCCGTTAAATAAAAATGAGTGGTTTCTTTGAATGGACGGACCAACGAAACAACAGTAAATCCTCGATCCAAATTATACTGCATTGGCCGCGGTTCCCCCTGTATCCTTAAAAGCATCGCTTACCAAATGAGTGAGATGGATGGTACAATCCTTTCTCGAACGGAATTCACTTACTTTTCGTTCCAGACGGCAGATCACAAGACTTGGGAAATTGCTGGTTTGAGAAGTAACAGAGACCAAAATAATGTGAGTGTCCTCCAAAGATTTCTATTCCTTGTCATGTGGGGACATGCTCACAATAGAACAGTGGGCTTCTTTTCATCACTCACTACCTGAAAATAGGCATGCAAAGCAAAGCAATGTAAATGTGTGTAGGTAGATTTTCTGCCTAATATGCATCGTGATGTGACGAGTGTACAGAAAAAAGATTTCACTCTGCTTTGAGATAGATCATCATACGCTATTCATCTCGCACAATGGCAAGAGGAGGGCTTAGAGGTATACAAGTATGGCACCCCTTCAAAGGAAGGTAAGCACTGAGAGCAGTAGCTCTTGACTTTTCTTTTGTATTGTGCTTGCTTCTGTATTCGTATGTTATGATTTTAATAGAATCTGCCTGCCTACTTAACTTATGCAATGGGATAATCCCCACTTAATGTCAGTGACGTGGCGCATTACAGGGTTTTTATTCAGCGTTCAACAACAAATACAGACGAAAAAGAAATCCCAGCTTCTCACAATGGACCCTAAAATACAATCACATTTGGATTTCGTCACATCATATCAAAGCTCTCTGACTCAAGGAAGAGGACGACCAGAATCATCTGCGATCGGTTTTGACGCAAATCTCCTCAAATATGCGCGACAATTGAAAGGTATTAATCGACTCGATGGGACGCCATAACAAAATGTTAAATGCCATTTGGAATTGGTGTCAACACCTGGGGACGATGTCAACATTTTTTGTACATAGGTTGAGATGGTCCCTCTTGATTAAGTCTCGTCCCAGTAGGTGAGAAAGTAACACGGGGTTACCTGCTGCTTTTCTATGTACCATCCATGCCATCCAAAAAGCTCGCCGCTTTTACATAGAAGCTATGGGATCGAGTCATTGCGCCGTTTTTCAAATTACAATGAATCGAGGTCCCGCTGGTTACCAAATCTACTAGATACATGGGGATAACACCTGCGCACTCATGCGATCGCAGCTCCAAAACAGTCAATTACAATTACCCTCAGGACTTTTAACCCGTCCGGGTGTCCCCTCTTTTTTCGATCAAAACGCTCAGAAAACCAGGTAAAACTGCTTCAAAGCAGCTCTGACAATTAAGACGTAAGTGACTCTGGTAGAAGAAGGCTTGACACAAAAGAGTTTGTGAAACTTGTGAAAAAACAACTCGTTGACTTAACTTGCCTCCATTACGTTCTCTTTCTCTTTGTGACAAATGGAAAAATAGATCAAAGGACTTCAAATTATTCCGTGTCTTTTTTCACCTTCCATCTTCTGCTCTCTCAAAAGCGCCATGCATAATTCCATAAAATAATGGAATAAGGCGCCGAGGAGAAGTTCTAGAATCTAGAATAAAACAGCAGCAAACTCCAAAGCAAAGCAGAAGCAGAATGGGAGCGAGTGGGGAGAGCTGTGAAAAAGTTTGCTTGGTGTTGTAGATTATTCCACCACTGTCCTTTGAGATCTTTGCCACCATCTCGGTATAATGCATATCTGTGACGAAAAGTATGCGTCTTCATCAAGAAAGCCCTAGCCAAAAACATGTACGACAACAACAACAAATAACAGGGGAGATGGCCGAGTAACTCGATTCGAGCCATAGCATATTATATTTACTAGTGGTGGTCTAGATAAACATATACATATACCATGTGTGCCAACACAACTCTATATGACTCTCTATCCTCCCCAAAAAGAAAAGTTAGACACGAGTGCTGATTGCATAATGAGATTTCATTCCCCTCTACTCTCTTTCTCTTGGTATTTTATTGACTACCAACATCGTTCCCTCTTTACGCAGTCCCTTTTACACCAAGTTCTTCTTGCTCAGATCCCATCTCCTCCCCTCAGCTTAACTTAATATTTCGGTTGCATCTTTCATGACAGTGCTCCCCTCCCGAAATCGAAATAATAAAAATCCAGATTTCTCTCTCTCTCCTCCTCCTCAATTTTCAAAAGCTGGAATTTCATTGAGAAATAAACTAATTTAGGCTAAGCCGATTGCCATGTACATAGGCCTAAGGCGGGATTAAATATGTAGATATATCCATAGGTTCCATGGAAATTAGGTGAAATTGAAGGCATTGAAGGCATTGTTACAATTTGAGTAAGATGGGGCGGGACCACTGCCATCCATCACGTGGGTTCCGTATTATTGCCTTGATGGCTGGCGTTTTTAAAGAGCTTCTGGCGGTCTTTTCGAATTCTGAATTCAACCTCCTCCTCCTCCTTGGAAAAATGAAAATTGGATCAGAACGGGACGATCCATCACAATGCATTTTACTTTTATTGCCCCTAATGACGTATTCGCTTCCTCGCATGATTTGTGTCACTTTGCCAAAAGTTTACGAAGACTATAAATAATTGTATCCAGTCTAAAAACAACATATACGTCCATATGTGGTTGGGTCCTTTTCGATAATAATAATATTGTGCCTGATAGTTTCCTTCCCCTAAAAACAGATAGGCGTCCAAAACCAGTCGTAAAGTATATGAAGTTCGCGCCACCACCTCTCCGCTCCGCTCGAGATAATGGCGAACGAACCACCTCTGAAAGTGCACGCGGGTTTTTTCACATGACAAAATAAACGATCTCTAATGGGTAGAGCGAAGCCCTAATGAGGTTTGACATACGACTGCCACTTCATTTCATTCAAGTTGGTTTCTTGGTCGGGAACCTGTAACTACCAATCTATATTTATTAGGGGTTCTTTGATTAATCAGTTTTCGGGAATTGTGATTATTGATTAATTAATCAGGAAAATGAAGTGATTAATCGATTAAGAAATGATTAATTTTATTAAGTAAAACTC
>JAAUYL010002024.1_pt1 | contig 15634 bp, 14 predicted proteins | sample 7278011 | NCBI WGS metagenome assembly JAAUYL01 (sample SAMN14350225, study PRJNA611818) | marine sediment metagenome | isolation source: surface marine sediment (1.8m) | place: French Polynesia: Moorea | collected 2018-08
CAAAAGGACAGTACAGACCCCGCCCAAGTTCATTGAAAAACTGAGCTCGAGCAAAATCGAGCTCGGCGAGAATGTGAACTTGTCCGTTCGAGCCGACGGCAATCCCATGCCGACGCTGACATGGCTCAAGGTAAGAAAGTGTGATTTTTTTAATTGTTCACAAAACATCCTTGCATCCATATGTTCTAACAGGACGGAACAGCTTTAAACTCGATACACAACGTAAACATCCAGTACGATAATTTCGGCGGCTCCAGAGTGCACATTGCCGAAGCTCAACTCAAAGACGACGGCTGGTATCAGTGCACCGCCTACAATGAGGCGGGGAGCACCGCGACGAGAGGGCGTGTCCAAGTCGAGGTCCCGCCCTCTCTTCCCCCACCAATGCCACGCCCATATGTCAATTACAATATACAGCATACAGGACGAATCATAGACTTGCCGTAAGACACATCTAGACGAGCGTTAAGCGTTTCACTCTTTTTTTGGTTGGACTTAATTTTGTCTTACCAATTTCCTTGCCGAGCAACTGCCCAGCGACGCGGCAAAATATCCTCGTTAATTTAGCTTGGCTTTCTTCCTTTCTTTCCGTCTCCTCATCTTACAAAATCTCTCCCTACTATAGTTAGACAGCTTCTCGAAAAGTTCTCTATGTATAGCTGTCTTAGCGAGTTAATATAGGATTTTCTCCTCGTACTGACCTTTCCTCAAGTTAACGAATCTTGAAATAAGAGGCCGCTCGAGGTCACGAGGCTGCCGCTGTATTGGGTAAAGATACCCAAGTCCTAATTGGCGCAACGGACAAATGACGAGCGAAAAGCCGATACGATTTTTCAGGACTTTTTAAATTTTTCAGACGCGAACAAGATCCCGAGGTGATCTACTTGAAGCACGTGGAGAGGTCTGCAGCCTCGCAATCCAAGAGGGAGGAGGAGGCATCGCGCTATGGAGCTCCCAGTTTCATGACCCCGCTGAACGATCTGGTCATCATGGAGGTTAGAATATAAATGGTTCCTAATCAATGCTGGAACGAAAAAAGTTTCTAACCGACTATTTTCAGGGTGAAAAAGCCCACCTGGATGCCAAGATTGCTCCCGCGGGAGACCCTTCGATTCAGGTTGACTGGTTCTGCAACGGCCAGCCCATCACTGCAAGTAAGTCCCCCTGGTTTGGTTTCTTGTCAAAATCCCGCTCGATCCTCGCGGCAAAACCGAACACATTTCCATCTTTTTCAGTAGGCACTTACAGAAGGTCAAAACTGGACATTAAAGGTTAAGGCGCGGTGGTATTGGCTGCTCAATTATTCAGGAACCCCGAGTTGTTAACGTTATTTAGTGGCAAAGGGGGACCACCAGAAATAACTTGGACCAAAGTCTTAAAAAAGACGAGCCAAACTTATCTCTTATTCATTCGCACGAAAAAGTTTCTACATGCTTCTCTGTAGACCTAAATATCTATGTACATAAAGAGACATACATTTGTAAGCTCTGGTGAAATGCATAGATAGCACGAGATCCTTATTCAGATGATATAGCGATAGATCAGTGATCAAGATTTATTTAGATATAGGCTATCTAAATACTTTCAATAATTCATACGAAAGTAGGGTCAATAATTCATACGAAAGTAGGGAGTAGCAGATTAAAGCATTTCCATTCCAATATTTATCCATGCTTGGTTACGTTCGACATCGTCGAAAAGATGATTGTATAAAGGTACGATTTCTACTACTGATGACGAATTATTTATTACCGGTAATTAAATCGGTCTAGCCGGAAGCGTGTTTCGTTATTAGGTTACTTCGTACAAAGTACTTTCAAGTCTCGAGGAAATCATGAGGGTAACAGTTGTATATAACAACGACGATTATCTATTTGTATTTTCCCTTTAGGCTCTAGGGTCAACACGGCTTGCCAATTTGGATTCGTCAGCCTCGACATGTTGAACACGACTACCTCGGACAGTGGCGAGTACATCTGCGTCGTCCGCAACGAGGCCGGCACCGTGCAGTCCTCGTGCAAGGTCATGGTCCAGCCTCGCAAGGACCTCGAGACCCAGTTCAACACGCAGAGCATCCAGAAGCTGGAGATGGCGCAAGAATCGAGGACGGTCGTCGACGCCGTCGAGGCCAAACCCGCCGCTCCCGAGTTCGTGAGGCCGTTGAACGACCTCGGCGAGATGTCCGAGGGCAGCAACGTCCACTTTGAGGCCCAGGTCAACCCCGTGTCCGACCACACCATGACCATCGACTGGTACAAGGACGGCAAGGCGATCACGGCCTCGTCGAGGATCGGCACCCTCTTCTCCTTCGGCTACGTCAGCCTCAACATCACCGGCGTGCGCGCCGAGGACACCGGCGAATACACGTGCGTCGCGCGTAACGCGTCCGGCGAGGCCGCGACCTCTGCGCGCATCCAGGTCATCGCGGACGCGCAGTTGACCAGCGCAACCGGGATTGCTGAGCAGCAGCAGTACATCGAAAAGGTTGCTCAGCTAGAGCAATTCCAAGCCTCTAAGCAGATGATGACTCGCATGGAATCTATGGTCGAGCCTAACTCCCCGCCCCAGTTCATTTCCCCCATCCAGGATCAGGTCGGTGTTAGGGAGGGCGGGTTCGCCCATTTTGAGGCCCGCCTCGAGCCCATGGGCGATCACACAATGCAAGTCGATTGGTACAAGGACGGCCGTCCCGTGGATGCCTCTTCGCGAATCACTTCCTTTTTCAACTTTGGCTACGTCGCCCTTACCATCAAACAAGTGGCAATGCACGACGCGGGAGTCTACACCTGCGTGGCTAAGAATGCCAAGGGCTCGGCTCAAACCGAGGCCAAGCTGACCACTGTGTCGAAGGCCGAGGGCGATATGCAGAGCAAGGCCTGGTCCTCCATTCAGCAGATGGAGATGAGCAAGACCTCGATGACCTCGACAACTATCGAGGCCACCGCCACGAGCACTGTCGCTCCAAGATTCGTCTCCCAATTGAAGGGAACCAATGTCATCCTTGAAGGACAGCACGCCCACTTCGAGTGCCGCCTTGAGCCGCAAAACGATCCATCCCTCAAGGTCAACTGGCTCCACAACGGCCACGCCCTCTCGGCCTCCAGTCGTATCCAGACGCACCATGACTTTGGCTACGTCGCCCTAGACATCATGGATGTCAAAAAGGAGGACGCTGGCACATACACTTTGACGGCCTCGAACGCTCTTGGCAAACAAGAGGTCACCGTCGACCTCAGGGTGGAGGGCCACGCCCAGACTGTGGACACAACGACAATGCACGCTAAGACACTTGAGGAGACGGCCAGGTTCGAGCAGAAGTCTGTCCAATCCACTGTTGTGGAGACTGTTCAAACATCAGTTTCCCCTCCAATTTTCCGCGTTCCTCTCATGGATGCCCCGCCCACGAACGAGGGTCAAAACATCCATCTTGAAGCCCGACTTGAGCCGGTCAACGACCCATCGATGAAAGTCGAATGGCTCTGCAACGGCAAGCCGCTGACAATTGGATCACGTTTCAGAACGTACAACGACTTTGGCTTCATTGCCCTTGACATTGTTGGCGTCACAGCCAGGGATGCCGGTCAATACACGTGCCGTGCTACGAACCAGCTCGGCACAGCTGACACTTCCGCCGGGGTGCAGGTCATTGCCAAGTCGGATGTGGTCACGGAAACTGAGCATGAGGCTGCAATGCAACAGATCTCCCACTTGGAATCACACTACGAGCAGAAAACCCAGATATCGACCTCGGCGGTGGCGATGACCTCCACTGTCCAGGGGCCGACGCAGCCTCCGAAGTTCACCAAGACTTTGAAAGACACCCAGGGAATGGAGGGCCAGACTATTCATTTGGAAGCGAGGCTGTCTCCCACTGGTGATTCAACGATGAAGGTCGAGTGGACCGTCAATGGCAAACCGTTGAAGACAGGTACGTTAATCCATAGACTGACTTCGCATAGCCTCGATACTTATTCTGATCTTTAATAAATATGTAGGTCACAAGATCAAGCCCCAGTATGATTTCGACTATGTCGCCTTGGACTTGCTCTCTGTGTATCCCGAGGACAGCGGCACCTACACGTGTACTGCCCGCAACGCCCTCGGAGAGGCCTCGACTTCCGCTCAAGTCAAGATTTCCGGTGAGTCCAACAGAACATAAACCTTAATCTGCATTTTCTTCTGTCGTGGGTGGAATTACTTACGTCAGAAAGGAAAGAAACATGACCTCACTTCTGAAGACAAATTGGTTGACGACTTGCCATCTGTTTTTGAAATTCGCTCAATCTGTTTCGTTTTCGATACAAATGACACTGACCTTCCCATTTTTTCCAACACAATGCTTTTGAATGCCAAATATTTTACGAGACGAAAGAAGAACTCATCATAGCTTTATATCCTTTTTGACTTTTTGTGCTTGAGACTGTCCCCATTTTTATACCTATTTACCTACCAACATTATATTTGATTTTTATTTGTAACCCCTATCATCAACGAAAAAAATAGCTACCAGCAGCGTGATAGCCTCGTCGCAAGTGTCGGCCAACATGGCTCAACTTGCAGCGCTGGAGGAGCGCTCTGCCACCAAAACTGGCCTCAGATCAGCTGACGACGACCTCGGCGAGGCCGCGGAAATGGCACCCGTCTTCCTCACGCAACCTCGCAACGTCGAAGGTTTGCGTGAGGGAGCGCGCGCCCATTTCGAGGCCAAGCTCGAGCCGGTCACCGATCCAAATCTGAGCGTCGAGTGGTTCAAGGACGGCGCGCCGGTCATTGTAGGCCACCGTTTCCGACCTCTCCATGACTTTGGATACGTTGCCCTCGACATTGTTGACACGATTAGTGAGGACAGCGGCGTGTACACGTGCCGAGCCACAAATCTGACCGGCACGGCCGAAGCGCACGCTAGGTTAACCTGTTTCAGTAAGTCTTTGCCGGAACAAAAGACTGCTGCTTTCGCAAATAAAACTGCTGCTTTCTGCATTCTAACCTTGTGCATAAAGTTTGGCAATGAATGCTTCTAAAATTGTTCATATGCTAATTTTGGCAGTGATTTGATGAAACAGAAATAGAATGATTCAATTAGAAAATGGCTTATAAAACAGAGTTGTTGGTCTATTTTAAGCTTTCGACACTTAATGCGCATTAATATAAGTATCTGCTTAAAGGCTATTTTGTACTTTGCGTTCTGAATGGCTTAGGTAATGAGGTTTTAAATTAATACTAATTACCTCCCACAAAAGGACATTTTGTTTAGTTTGAGGGCAATTGTATTACCCTACATTATATTTTGTGTTTTTCTAAGCTTGCAAGAGCTAATCTAACCTTTCTATTGTTATTTTTTTCATTGCTGCTAAGTAAGTATAACACCCACTTCAATTACTGCATTTCATGGTAAATTCAAACAATGTACAAATATGCATTTAAATGTTTTAAATTTGCCGTTACATAATTACGAGCTTTTCTAACTGGTAATACGGTAATTTCTCTTGTCCAGGTGGAGCACAGGTGGTCACTGAATCCAGCCAGCAATTGAGCATGCAATTCCAGCATCTGGAGCAGAAGCAAACTGTGAAACAAGAGGTTGTCGAAGAGCAAACCACTCAGGCTCCAGTCTTCACCTCTTCCATGAAGAGCATCCAGGTGTGTAATAAATTACTGTAATGACAGAAGCCTCAATGGTTACAACGTGTAATTGTAATTGATGTAATAATTCCAGGTCAAGGAAGGTCAGAGGGCTCACTTTGAGTGCAGGATCATACCCGTTTCCGATCCCACTCTGAAGGTGGAGTGGCTGCTCAATGGCAAGCCGTTGAAGCAAGGTAAGCATGGCTTTCTATTTTACTCTCCCAAAGGACTTGGTTTAAAGCTCTAATAGTCTTGCCTCTTTGAAGTATCTATGATGATTAGCGTTTAGCTTGGATATTAAATACACGAGTACCTAAGCATCTGATGTGGCCTTGAATGAATGAGATCACCAGCCGAAACAGCAGCTTTCGCTTTGTTTCAGTGATATGAAAAAGCCTTTGACAGCAGCCTAACTTTCCACTCTACTCAGTCACGACGGTTCTCTGTAACTTTGAAAGATACTTTCCGAAAAACCTGTTGGATGCGATGCGCGTGAAAACAGTAGATAGATACACCTAAATAGTACTCGTATATACTCTCTATATTGAGTGAGTGCAACAGTGTTTAGAAAGCAAGCCAACCAAACTGCTTTTAACGCAGAGCTGCCTTGCCGGCAAGCCTCGAAGTCGAAGCGACATTATGCATAATAAATCTCGACCTCTGTTTCTAAACCTCTCTTGACTTTTTCGGGAGACGTATTCTATTTTGTCATTTGGCCCTGCTTATAGATTTTCACATTCTGCTCATTGGAGTTTAGAAAACTTCTACTTTAAACACTGCCATGAAGCTCTTAAAAAAGGCAAATTGAAAGCCCTGGTTGGAAGGAAATAGCTTTTTGCAATAGTTTTAGTAAAGTTGAATAGAGCTTGAACTCAATTCGTGGCTGCATATTTTATTTTGGGTACAAACCTTATTTTCCAAGAATTGTAGATATCTACATAGCTATGTAACCTAAGTCTCGCACCATAGTTTGATACTACAGTCCATTATGTAAATGGGGAATCCCATTAGATCCTTACGTGAATTCCCCACCTGGGGGAAAAGGAGATGCATTGGCCTTAAAAGCGACGTAACTTAATATGCTACGCTTTCTCTCTACCACCACCAATCACTCTCAGGGTCCAGATTCCGGGAGGGCCTCGATTTCGGGTACGTCTACTTGGACATCATGCACACTTATCCCGAGGACGCGGGCACCTACACTTGTAAGGCCGTGAACGTCCTCGGCGAGGCCGTCAATTCTGCCGACCTCAACGTCAGGTCGAAGGAAACCATAATCAAGGAGACCATGCATTCAGCGGCCGTCGAGCAGATCGCCCATCTGGAATCGCACCATCAAATCGGCAGCGTCGGCGGCGACGAGGGCTTCACTTCGCAGCCTCCGCAATTCACGACCTCGATGAGGGACATGCAAATTGTCGAGGGCAGTCCCGCACACTTCGAGGCCAAACTTGTCCCCATTGGCGATCCTCGTTTGAGGGTTGATTGGCTGAGAAACGGCAAACCGATCCAGGCATCGAATCGCATGTCCACCCTCCACGACTTTGGCTTCGTCGCTCTGGACCTCAAGTACAGCCGGAAGGACGACGAGGGCACCTACACATGCAGGGCTATCAACGACCTCGGCGAGGCCAACATCACTGCTAACCTCAAAGTGGTTCCGTCCAAGGAAGGAGTTTACGGCGAGACGATGCACGGTGAGGCCTTGACCAAGATCGCCCATTTGGAGTCCAAGGGTGTGAGCGGACTTGTTGGGCCGGAGGAAGAGGGCGTAGTCTCAGCTCCGCAATTCATCGTGGCTCTTCAGGGCAAGACCAACCTCATGGAAGGCCAAAACCTCCATCTCGAATGTCGCATTGAACCGTATCCGGACCCGACGCTCAAGGTCGAGTGGTACCTCAATGACAAGCCCCTGCCGTTTGGAAACCGTTGGCGGACTTCGTATGACTTTGGCTTTGCTGCTCTTGACATCCTCGGAGCATATGCCGAAGACTCTGGTCGGTACACTCTGAAGGCTACCAATGTCCTTGGCCAAGCTGAGTCTCATCTGGACGTCAAGATTGCTCGTAAGTCCCTTGACATTGTCGGGTGTTTGATTATTTGATCAAGAATACGATCTGATTCCTTTTGTTTCAGCTCGCGGAGGACTTCTGCTTGACAGTGATCACACGGACGCCTTGCAAAAGATAAAGTATTTGGAATCCAAGCACCAGAGGACGGCCGAGGAAGAACTCGCTGTCGTCGAGGCTCCTCAGTTCGGACACAATCTCAAAGATATTAACCTCGAGGAAGGTGCTCCGGCTCACTTTGAAACCACGCTCACGCCGGTCAACGACTCGACCATGCGCGTCGAATGGATGTACAACGGCCAGCCGATTCCTCAGGGTCATCGGTTCAGGACCACCTATGACTTCGGCTTCGTCGCCCTCGACATTTTGTACGCTTATCCGGAGGACTCCGGAACCTACTCCTGCCATGCCGTCAATCAAGTCGGCCAGACTTCAACGACGTGCACGCTTCGAGTTGGAGCAAAGGCCGGGCTCTTGTTGGACACATTCGACAGAGAGCGGTTGACCCACTTGAAGAACTTGGAGGCCAGGGACAGGGCCGGTCAGAGGATGGAGGAGGACGCGCCCATCACAAAGCCCGTTTTCACGACGCCCCTCAACAATGCAGAAAATGTATCTGACGGCTCGAACGTCCACCTCGAGTGCCGACTGGAACCACTCAACGACCCCAATCTCAGGGTTGAGTGGTACGTCAACGGTAAGGCTGTCAAGATTGGCCATCGATTCAGAACAACTCACGACTTTGGCTATGTTGCACTCGATGTCCTCGGGGCCTCGCCAGAGGACAGCGGCGACTACATGTGTCGAGCCGTCAACCAGCTCGGCGAGGCCGTTAACACTTGCAACGTGTCCGTCCTCGGCTCCAAGTCGTTGATTCTCGATTCACAACATCCTGAAGGCTGGGAAAAGCTCAAGTCTTTAGAGGCTAGAGGTGGCGCCCACGCTAGACTCCAGGTCGAAGACATGCCCGTTGGACCTCCCCAATTTGTCACGGAACTGATGGGCAATGGCACTATGGGCGAGGGACAAATCGCTCACTTTGAGGCTCAGATCGAGCCCATCCATGATCCCGAGCTTCGGGTTGAGTTCCTGCACAATGGTCAGCCTCTAAAGCAGGCCTCTCGCATTCACACTCTTTGCGACTTTGGTTATGTCGCTCTGGACATTGGCCAGCTGGTGACCTCTGACGCCGGAACCTACACTTGCAAGGTCAAGAACAGGTTTGGCGAGGCCACGTCCTCGATCAGCTTGGACGTCTCGGGAGCCGGCAGCCTCGACACGTCCTCCGTGAGGCCGGAGGGGTTGGAGAAGATCAAGGCACTGGAGGCCAAGCAATCTCAGGCTCGTCTTGAAGAGATGCACACCTTCCAGAAGCCGGTGTTCACGCAGCCACTAAAAAATCTCATCAAGGAGGAGAACACTCACGCCCACTTCAACTGCACCCTGATCCCAGTCGGCGACCCCACCCTTAAAGTGGAGTGGTTCAAGGACGGTCAGAAGATCTCCACTGGAACCAGGATCAACACCATGCACGACTTTGGACTGGTCAATCTTGACATTGACGGCCTCCGAGCTTCGGACGAGGGCAACTACGAAGTCAGAGCCGCGAACAGCCTCGGCGAGGCCACGACGACGGCCTCGCTGAAGGTCATGTCCAAGGGCAGCCTGATTTTGGACTCGCACCACCCTGAAGGCATGAGGAAGATTACCGCCTTGGAGTCATCAAAGTCCGCCAAAGGAGCGGCCTCCGAGGCTGATGCCCAGTTTGAGAAGCCCGCATTCGTCGAGACGCTGAGCGGAACCGAGGTGGTCGCCGAGGGCCAGATGGCTCACATGGAATGCAGGGTGGTACCTGTGGGCGACCCGAGTCTGAAGTTCACCTGGCTCAAGAACGGCGAGCCACTGAAGATGGGCTCTCGCGTTCACGTGACACAAGACTTTGGCTACGTCACTCTGGACATTTCCTCCTGCGTCTCCGAGGACTCTGGCATGTACACCGTCAGGGCCAGCAATGTCATGGGAGAGGCTAGCTCTTCACTGGCACTCCATGTCGGCGGGAAGTCGGGTGTCCAGGGCGAGGCTCTGCATCCCGACTCCTACAAGAAGATCCAGGCGATGGAGGCCTCGAAGGCCACCGCGAAGAGGATGGACTCTGTTGAGGACGTCAAGCAGCCTCCAGTCTTCATGGAGCCGCTTCGGGACGTGGGCAACGTGGCGGAGGGAGCCAATGTTCGAGTGGAGGCCAGGATCGAGCCCAAGAACGACCCTGACTTGAGGGTCGACTGGGAACTCAACGGCCAACCTGTCACTTCCGGCTCGAGGCTGAAGACCTCGCTAGACTTTGGCCACGTGATCCTGAACATTAACGGCGCGAGGTCGTCGGATTCCGGCCTCTACACTTGCAAAGCCGTCAACAAGCTTGGCGAGGCTGTATCTACAACTAGCATCAAGGTGGAAGGTAAGCGAATGAATGAAATGTTTTCAAAGTTCATGATTTTTCAACAAAAACTGGCTTTTTGGACGCCATGATTCTGCACCAGAATGTTCACCCTTTTGTTGTGTGTTACCATCATCTTACCGCTCCTTTAGACATCCCCAACATATCAGCCAGTTCACAGAACCCAACAGCCCTACAGAGAATTCAGGAATTGGAAGCGGAGAAGTTGAATGCCAACTTGCCCGAAATGATGGACACAGATGAGCAGGGCACGAAATTCGAGGCACCCAAATTCACTGCTCATCTCAATGACGTCGATTGCGAGGAGGAGGGGACAGCAAGATTTGAATGTCATCTTGAGCCTAACAATGATCCATCAATGAAAATAGGTAGAGCTTCTAGGTTCTTTTGTCAGAGAAATGTCTGCAGTCCTACCTCCTTAACTTGCTTAGAATGGAAATTGAACGACAAGCCTCTCTCGAGCGGGAGTAGAATTGTACCATCCTCCGACTTTGGATTTGTTAACCTCGAGATCCAGAATGTCAAGCCCTCCGACGCGGGAGTAATCAAATGCGTGGCCTCCAATTTGACCGGAAGTGCAACGACCTCGGGAGCGCTGAAGGTCAACCCAGCTTCCGGCATTGTCTCTGCCACTCAGCATCCAAAAGGCCAGAGTGGACTCGAAAGCATCAACAAAATGGAGGCCGGCGGAGTCTCGATTTCGTTGCATCTACAGGATGCCGCCTTGCCCGCCGCCGGCCTCGAGAAACCCGTTTTCACAACTGGCCTTCCAACTGAGGTTTGCGCCGCAGATGGCCGTTTGCATCTTGAGTGCAACGTCGAGCCGAAGAGCGACCCCGACCTCAAGGTCAACTGGTACCACAACGGCCTCCCTTTGGCCTCAGGCTCGAGGATCAAACCTGCCATCGACTTTGGCCTCGTCACTCTCGATATAGCGGACGTCTCGGCGGAAAGGGATGCGGGGGTGTACACCTGCAAGGCCATAAACAAGGCCGGCGAGGCCGTCGTTTTCACAACGGTGACTTGCGAGTCGACTTCCGGTTTGGACCTTGACACCAAACACCCCAAGGGAGAGGAGGGCCTTGACGCCATAAATAAATTCGAGGCCAAAGGACAGCTCCCCGAGGACGACGCTCACGAGCCAGAGAAAGGAGAAGCACCCAAATTCGTTACACCCTTTAAAGATGTCGAGACCACCGAGGGCGACAAGGCATATTTCGAGGCCAAGCTTGAACCCAAAAATGACAGCAAACTCAAGCTCGAGTGGCAGCTCAATGGCAAGCCACTGATGGAGAGCTCCCGCTACAAAATGGTCCACAGCTTCGGCATGGTCATCTTTGAGATTGGCAACGTGGGGAACACCGACGCCGGGGAGTACACCTGCATTGCGACGAATGCCTTCGGCACCGCCTCCTCGGCCGCCGAGCTGAAGTTCGTGGAGGAGAAGTCAGCGCAATGCCCGAAGTTCACCGACAAACTGGAGGACATGTTCGACTTGAAAGATGGCGCTAGTGTCCACTTGCAAGCGGGATTGACGCCAGTCAATGATCCCGACCTCAAGGTGGAATGGACGCTCAATGGGAGGCCACTTCCGGTTTCGTCAAGATTGAAGACTGTCGCGGATTTCGGCTACGTTATGCTTGATATTTCAAGCATGGATTCGAGGGATTCTGGCGTCTATGCTTGCAGAGCTTGGAATAAGTAATTTCAGTCTTAACGTTTGGATAATTAAGTATAAAAGGTTTAATTGAAATTTATTTACACCCTTTAGATATGGTGAAGATATGACGCAATGCACATTGAAATGTGAGGGTAAAGGAGGAGTCCAATGGGATACTTTGAATCCAGACTCTCTTGGCTACATTAAGAATCTTGAAACTATTGGTAATTATGACGATAATCATTCAATTTAAACATGGAAAGTCATCATATGCCGCTTTCATTTTCAGTATTCAAAACGTACATTTTACCTCCCCCTTCCCCATTTGAAACTTCAAACAAGACAAAAATGACACATTATTTTCCAAGCTTCTACTTTTGACAAGAATAGCTTGGATTTTTGACTGCACTCCTATATTTTTACGGTTTTCCCCCAAAAAATGCATCCAATTTTTTTCCAACTTCCGCCATCTCTGTTTAACAAGTTATTTGAACTTTTCAGAGAGTGCAGATTCCGCTCCAACGGCAGCCAAGGACGCCGGACCTCCGAAATTCGTCAGTCAGTTCAACCAGAACAACAGCTTCCTGGAGGGTCAATCTTGCCATCTGGAGGCCAGGCTCACCCCCGTCGAGGACGCCAACCTCAAGGTCGAATGGCTGAAGGACGGTAAACCGATCCCCACCGGCCATCGATTCAGGACGTTCCATGATTTCGGCATCGTCATCCTCGACATTCTCTACTGCTACGCCGAAGACTCCGGAGTCTACGAGTGCCGCGCCACCAACAAGTTGGGCACGGACTCGATCAGTTGCAATGTGTCTTGCGACTCTCAGTCCGGACTCATCCTAACCCCTCAGGTAATTCAGAAGAAAATGACAAATGACAGCCATTAACCTTTAACCTCTAGGTGCCTGGAGAAATGAAACAGCACACCATGGAGCGCATTCAGCACCTCGAGTCCATGAAGCTGAGGTCGACGGCCGAGTCCTCTGTGACTTCGGGAGTTGCACCCCGTTTCACCGTGCCCATCGCCAACATGAGCGACCTCAAGGAGGGCGAGAACGCACATTTCGAGGCCAGGCTCATCCCGACCGACGACCCCACCCTGAACATCGAGTGGTACTGGAACGGCAAAGCCTTGAAAGCTGGATCTCGCATACGGACCTTTTGCGACTTCGGCTTCGTCATCCTCGAGATCAGCCCCGTCTACCCCGAGGACAGCGGCGAGTACACATGCAAGGCCAGGAACGGCCTCGGCGAAGCTGTCACGACGGCCACCCTCAAGTGTTCCGGCAGGCGCAACATCATCATGGACTCCCAGTTGCCAAAGGGAATGGAGGGAGCGATGGACAAGATCGCCGACCTCGAAGGTCTCGGCCGCAGGCGCATCATGGAACAGCCCTCCGAGGACGCCGATGCTCCGCCAGAATTCCTGAGCCCCTTGGAAGACCTGATGCTGGCCGAAAATTCGCTGGCCCATTTCGAAACCAGGCTGACCCCGATCAACGATCCCTCTATGAGGGTGGAGTGGTTCCACAATGGCAAGCAGTTGAGCGCCGGCTCCAGGATCAAGACCATCAATGACTTTGGCTTCGTCATTCTCGAGGTTGCCAACGTCTTGACCAGGGACTCCGGCAACTACACCTGCAAGGCCATTAACAAGCATGGTAAGTATAGATGGCTAGGAAGAATGAAGGACAAGTTCAACATTGACTCTCTTTCATAAAAGGCGAAGCCACAGTGGCATGCAACGTGCAGGTCAAAACTAAGCAGAGCATTGTCACGGATCCCCAGCTGCCGAGGAGCTTCATGACCGGCACGGACTCGATCATGAAGTTGGAGGAGGCCAGGTGGAGGAGAGCCGAAGCTGACATGGGAGCGGATGATGTGGCCGTTGGACCTCCGGCCTTCATAACTCAAATCAAGGTAAGATTGAAATTGTTGAAAAATGGGAAAAATGTATCATTTCACGACTTTTTTTGCAGGACGTCACAGTGTCCGAGGGTCAGCCGGCCCACTTCGACTGCCGCGTAGAACCAATCGGCGATGGATCCATGAACATCCAATGGTTCCACAATGATCAGGAACTCTGCATTGGCAGCAGAATCCACACCATCTCCGACTTTGGTTTCGTCGTCCTTGACATTGATTGGACCTTCAAGAGAGACTCTGGCATCTATACTTGCCGTGCCACAAACAGGTAATTGATATTTGGTTAAGGTGGCGAACACGGGTAAACATCGGTTTTTTTCTAATTATTTAGATACGGCACTGCCGAAACCAGGGCCAACCTGAAGTGCGTCAGCAAGAAGGACATAAACTTGGATTCCCAACTTCCTCATGGAATGAGCCTCGACAGGCTCAAGGAGCTCGAGAAGGGCAAGGCCGAGTTGAGAGGCATCGAGGACGAGGCTGAGATCACCGCGCCCAAGTTCATCACGCAGATCCAATCGCGAGCTGTTGGCGAGGGCGAGCCCGTCCACTTTAACTGCCGGGTCGAGCCCAAGCACGATCCCAAGCTGAATGTCACCTGGTATCACAACGGCAAGGAGCTGGCATCCGGCCACAGGTTCAGGATCACCCATGAGTTTGGCTACGTCGCGCTCGACATCCTCTACACTTATCCCGAGGACGAGGGCGAGTACGTGTGCAAGGCCAAGAATGACCTCGGCGAGGACGTCACGACGTGCAAGCTCGTCTGCAAAGAATTGCCCGCGATCCAATTGGAGAACCAGGTTCCCAAGGGCATGAAGAAGTCCGAGTATCTCATGCAAATGGAGGCCTCGATGAAGAAATATGCTCAGGTATGTCAATGTCAATGTCCTTGATAGAGTCCATCCATGTGATTGGTGGTTCCTTTCCAGGATATCATGCTCACCGAGGATGACGTCTATGATGTGGAAAAGAGGCAGCCTCCGAGGTTCGTAACCCAGATCCAGAGCGTCACCGACTTGGTGGAAATGCAAGCCACCAAGTTTGAGTGCCAACTGGCTCCTGTGGGCGATCCCAACATGAAGGTCGAGTGGTTCTTCAACGGAAAGGCCCTGCCCTACAGTAAGTTATGAGTTATGACCATTGAAAGACGATTGGATCTGACCCCTACTGATGCAACGTCAATGTCATTTGCAGAGAACAGGTTCACGCCGATCTACGACTTTGGCTACGTGGCCATGAACTTTGGCTGGGTCTATCCAGAAGATTCAGGGGAATACGTCTGCCGAGCGACTAACTTGTACGGAACTGACGAAACCCGTGGAGTGATCAGGACCTCTGGCAAGCCTGGAATCATCTATGAGTCCCAACTGCCCAAGGGAATGGCCAGCATTGAGAGGATCAGGCAAATGGAGTCTGGTTGGCAACGTGCACCGGAAATGGTCGAAACTGAGACCGAGCGATTCAAGCCCTGCTTTGTCACGAAACCGGAGCCCCAGGAAGTCTTTGAAGGAGACTGGGCCAGGTTCTGTTGCAGAGTCACTGGCTACCCCAAACCAAGGGTCATGTGGCTCCTCAATGGACACACTGTCATTAATGTAAGATATTTCAACCGAAAGTCAGTGTCCGAGCAATGTCACTTATGGATTGCAATTAATCTTCAGGGAAGCAAGCACAAGCTAGTCTACGATGGAATGTGGCACTTTGACATCCCCAAGACTAGAGATTTGGATGCTGGAAAGGTTGAGGTGATCGCCAGGAACTCGTGTGGAGAAGCGTATGCAACCACAACATTGACCATTAATCCAAGGCAGGACGACTACCGTGCAGTCCTGAAGCACAACGTCAAACGTAAGTAATCAAATCCATTATACAAGTCAATAAGCCAAA
>JAAUYL010048861.1_pt1 | contig 15617 bp, 11 predicted proteins | sample 7278011 | NCBI WGS metagenome assembly JAAUYL01 (sample SAMN14350225, study PRJNA611818) | marine sediment metagenome | isolation source: surface marine sediment (1.8m) | place: French Polynesia: Moorea | collected 2018-08
CAAATAAAATTTTGCCAATTTCATCTACGTCTTTATAAATACTTTCAAAGGCTTTTTATTCAATCTAGTCAGTATCTTTTAACAGAGATAACCAATACTTTGTTTCTCAGGATTCTTTTATCAGTTATCAGTTATCAGTTATCAGTTATCAGTTTTTTTCAGTCTTTTTTACTATAGCAAATAAAATTTTGCCAATTTTATCTACGTCTTTATAAATACTTTCAAAGGCTTTTTATTCAATATAGTCAGTATCTTTTAACAGAGATAACCAATACTTTGTTTCTCAGGCTTCTTTATAAGCTATTGACATTTTTGCCCTAAAGTCAGCTTGAGATATACCTCCATTTGCTTCTGCTATGTTTGCTCCAATAGATGTTCCACTTCTCAAAAGCTGTTTAGATAATACATATTCTTTTTTTTCCTCGGTTAAATATTTATAAGCATTGACAATTCTAATAGCAAATTGGTAAGGTTTCTGATCAACAAGACTATTATTTATATCCATAAGCTTTTAAGTTCTAAGTTTTTTCACAGCAGTAAATTCTCACCCCCCTACTAATAACTGAAAAAGCTAATAACTGAAAAAGCTAATAACTGAAAAAGCTGATAACTGAAAAAGCTGATAACTGAAAAAGCTGATAACTGAAATCACCAAGGTAATACTTCACCCTTGGCGTGCCAAAAAGTTCCTGTATTTTCTAGGTTTAATTCATCAATTCTTGCCAATAAATTTTTGGCAGATTCTTCGGGAGAAATTCCTGTAAAATTTGTCATCCTCGTGCTAACTAAACCAGGATGTAAAATTGCCACAGAAATCCCTTGTGGTTTTAAATCGACAGATAAAGATTTCCCAGCCATACTAACAGCAACCTTTGACATTCGATAACCGTAGGAACCGCCGGAAGTATTATCATCAATGGAACCCATTCTACTCGTAATAATTGCAATTTTTCCACCAGATTCCATTAAGGGTAATAAAGCATGAGTTAGACGTAAAGTTCCCATAGCATTCACTTCAAATTGTTTGCGAATACTATCAAAATCTAAATCATCTAGATAGTTGCTTTCTCTTTCGACTATTCCGGCGTTATTAATTAGTACGTCTAACTTGACTCCTTGGAGACGATTAACCAAACTATTTATATCTTGTTCCGAAGTAATATCTACTCCTGTTTCTACAGAAATTCCCAAACTTTCTAATTCCCCATCTGACTCGCGACAAACAGCAATTACTTTATTACCTTTGCTATGAACTTGTTTACATAATTCTTTGCCAATACCACGATTAGTTCCTGTGATTAAATAAGTTGCCATAATTGATTTTTTTTCTTTAATTGCTGATAATTTTTCTGGTTGATTATAACATAAAAGCAACAGAATTTCAGTTATCAGTTATCAGTTAAATTGTAGGTTGGGTTGAGGTATCGAAACCCAACATCTTCATTCATCAGAAAGAGGAGGCAATAAAACCTCTAACTGCTCTAATAAAAGGGGAATATCTGAGATAATAACTCCCCACAAAATTTCTGGTCTCACCTCGTCATAGCGATGAGCAATAATATTTCTTAAACCAATAAGACTGCGCTAATTTATCTGAGGGTGTGACTGTTGAAACTCTAAAGATATTCGATGTGCAGCTTCACCCAAAATTTCAAATTGACGCTCTACTGCACTTTGTATCAAAATGCTCTCTAAATACTCACTGTAATTTACATCAGTAGTAAACTGTTGAATTCGACGAATTGCCTCTACCATATCCCAAATTGAAGCAAGATTTCTATCATTGTTTTGCATAAATTACTTGATAAGTCTTTAAAATATTAGCTAAACGATAGGGATTTTTAATCATAGCCTTTTCCACTAAATCAACTGCACGTCCAAACTTTACTTCTAATTCCTCTTGCATATCTAATAATTTTGACAATGTTAACTGGCAAGAAGAATTATAAACTACTAAAATATCAATATCACTATCAGGGTGAAAGTCTTCTCGCAATACTGAGCCAAATAAAGCTAATTCAGTAATATTCCAGCGTTGACAAAACTCAGCAATTTCCGAGTAGGAAATTTTCAGACGTTCTGTGAGAATAACTTTCAAATCAACTTTTTGTTTTTCTCTAAGTATCATAATTATAATTCCTTAATTATTGACTTTTAAAATTATGCCAGAATCTACAGAAAATTCAAAGCAAAGTATTACGTTGGGCGACCAACCTACGACAAAAGATGAACTTGGTTTTACTCCTTATGTTATAGCAATGGCTGAGTTTTTGACTCATCAAGAGACTAAACCGCCACTGACTATTTCTATTGAAGGTGAATGGGGTAGCGGTAAGTCTTCTTTTATGAGACAACTTGAAACTGAGGTTAAAAGGAAGTCTAAAGAATTAGATAAGGAAGATTTAAAGAAAGTTTGGCAGAAAATTAAAGATGACCGGATTATTTTCAGCGATCTATCAGACATCTATGAACTTTTGAGATTAAAATTTAAACAAGAAACTCAAACTGTTTGGTTTAATGCTTGGCGACATGAAAAATCTGAATCACTTTGGGCAACTTTTGCTCTATCTTTTTTAGAACAATTGTCTAATAATCGCAATTTATCCGATCTTTTATATAATTTCTGGAGTGACTTAATACTAATCCGCAATCGTCTTGATTGGAAAGAAAAACCAGTGAAATTTCTCCAGACTTTGGTGATAATATGGTTGATGGTAACTATTATTAGTTCTGTTCCAATTTTAATTTTTTTTAAAGATGAAGTCGCGGGAATTTTTCTGTGGTATGAAAAACTAGCAGATATTGTTAAAGAGGAAGATAAAAAAGACCAGCAAAAAATCGATAATGAAGAAGATGAAAATAATCAACTTTTAAGCCTCTGGTTACAATTGGGAGGTTATGGTGCTGGGTTTGCTGGAGTAGGAAAACTTATGGCAATATTAAAGGATTTAATTGGCGACCCGAAAATGGATTTGACTCAATATCTTGAGTCTCCTGATTATGATAAACAAGTTGCTTTTGTTGAAAAGTTTCACGATGATTTTTCTAAAATTGTCAATGCTTATGTAGGTGAAAATGAGAAGATTTATGTTTTTATTGATGACCTTGACCGTTGTGAGTTGGGTAAATCTGCTGATTTATTGCAAGCTCTAAATATGATGATTTCTAATAACCCAAATATAATTTTTATTTTGGGTATGGATAGAGAAAAGGTAGCAGCAGCAATAAGTTTTAAACAAAGAGATGTTATTCCTTTTCTAGCTTCAGCGATCGCCGAAAATCAAGCAGAAGAAAATGAAATTCAGAAGTTGAGAAAAAAAGTTGATTATGGTTTTAGTTTTCTGGAAAAGTTTGTGCAATTATCATTCTATGTTCCTGCACCTTCTCAAAAGACGTTAGATAATTTTGTTGAAAAAATCTCAGAAATGCAAGCAGAAACAAAAGCTTCTCCAGAAAAACAAGAAAAATACTTTTTTTGGATTCCTCATAGTTTAATTGCTCAAGTATTTGATGTTCCGGCAATATTTAATGAGACAAAAGAATGGATAGAAAAATTTAAAGACAAAATATTTTCAGCCAAAGAAAAAGAAGTAGAAAAAACAGACGCAGAAAAATATTCTGTTTCAGAACAAAACTCAGAATCTCAAGAGGCTGAGACTTCATCTCCAAATTTACCTATTTTCCCAATTTTTGAAAAAGATTTAGACCAAGAAAGCCTTGCTCAAGTTATAGAGATGGTTGCTCCTTTTTTTGATTATAACCCCCGTCGTTTAAAACAATATATTAATGTACTGAGACTAAAAACTTATATTGCTTATTATTCTATAGGAGTTAATTTTGCTGAAAGAGAAACAATAACCACAGAACAAATAGGTAAGTTTACTGCTATTACTCTCAGATATCCCCGTCTTCTTTTGGAACTAAAAAATAATAATCAACTACTTGCTGATTTAGAAAAAGATGCCGTTGATAAATCTCTTCCATCAAATAATTCCATCATACTTACTCCTGAATCTACACCCAACGATCAGGAAACAGAAAATGCAAATTATTGGCTTAAAAATTATCCAAAAATTAAACAATTACTTTGCTTTGAAATGACATTAAAGAACGAGCAAAAATCTGGCAAAAAGTATATTTTTGAAAATGCTTTGATTAAAAAACTACTGGAAGTTTCACCACAAGGAATACCTCCTAAATGTTTCAAACTCCGTGAATTCCTAGCTGCTAAAAAGTGGAAAGAGGCGGATATAGAAACTTATCGTGTTATGTTGCAAGTTGCAGGGCGAGAGGAAGAAGGTTGGCTAAGGATGAAAGATATAGAGAAATTTCCTTGCGAAGACTTCCGCACGATAGACCAACTTTGGGTAAAATATAGTGATGGTAAGTTTGGCTTTTCTGTGCAAAAAAAAATTTATGAAAGTTTGGGTGGTACAAGGAAGTATAATAAGGAAATATACGAACAGTTCGGTAAAAAAGTCGGATGGCGCGATGAAAAAGGATGGTTATCATATCCAGACCTAGTATCCAGCCTAAAGATGGATTACAGAGGACTCTTCCCCGCGCGTCCATTTGCGTTGCGTTTGGGGCCGTTTTTTTTGCTTGCCGTACCGTTTTTCGTAGCGTTTGTTGGTGGGCGTGTGTTTGGTTTCTTCTGTCGCGCAGAGACTTGTAGACTTTAACATATAAGCGTTTCAGTCGCATCATCAGTTATCAGTGATCAGTATTGTGTAGGTTTGGTTGACGTAAGGAAACCCAACAAAAATCAACGGTGATGATACAAACTTAATGGTATAGGAATTTCGAGAAGTTTTCTCTTAGGTTGCACTGTCGCTTAACCCAACCTACGATTTTATAAAGACTCATCTTAAATTGATGATTTTTCTAGACAAATAGCCCCCGTTATGTTATCATTAGCATAGTCTAAATGTAACCATAGTTTTCTCAAAAATCTAGGGAAAAACTGCAACTTGAATTGTCAAAATTTTCTCATTAGTGTATAGACAAGATACATACAATAAAGAGACACAATGTAAAAATTAGCAATGAATATTACTTTAAATTCAGAACAAATTGAGTTCATCCAACAAAAACTAAAAACTGGCAGATATCAAAATGCCAATGAAGTCATTGTCGAAGCTTTTAGATTATTAGAAGAACAGGAAAAAACTTATCAAACATGGATAGAAGAAACTCAAGAAAAAGTAGATATAGCTATTGAAGAAATCAGACGAGGTGAAGGAATAGACGGAGAAATTGTTGTTAATCAGTTGAAAGAGAAGTTACATCAATCTCGTCAAAAATAAGTATGAATCGTTATATTATTGCTCCTTCTGCTAGTAAAGATTTAAACGAAATTATAGATTATTTTGCTGATTTCAATATTACCAGAGGGGAAAGTTTCATAGCAGCCTTTCAAAAAAAATGTCAAAATTTAATCAATTTTCCCATGATGGGGCGCAGTTACGAAGAAATTAGACCAGGGTTGCGAGGCGTACCTTTAGATAAATATATTATTTTATATCAAGTTACTGATAATACTTTAGAAATTCTCAGAGTTGTACATGGTTCTCGTTATCTGAAAAACTTGTTTCAGTCAGATGAAAATTAAGCGTATGATTAAATTGATAGATACTATATATAATGTCTTTGGGTAATTCCTGATTAAGATAAAATTTTTAGTATTGTGTAGGTTGGGTTGAGGTAAGGAAACCCAACAAAAATTAACTGTGCTGGTACAGCCGTAATAGTATAGGAAGTCGAGCACTCTTCTGTTGGGTTGCGCTGTCGCTTTTCATGTTGCGGAGCAAAACCCAACCTACGGTTTATAGTATTGTGTAGGTTGGGTTGACGTTCGCGTAAGCGTTGCGAAGCAAAGGAAACCCAACAAAAATTAACTGTGCTGGTACAACCATAATGGTACAGGAAGTTGGTAAGTTTTCTGTTGGGTTGCGCTGTCGCTTAACCCAACCTACGATCTACTACAAAATGATGCAGAAAATTCTCAAGTCAATTCTACTCCCAATATTCGCCGTATTCGCCGCCTTATTAACAGGAGCAGGTTTAATGATCCTAGCAAAAACCAATCCTGTAACTGCCTATACCGCCCTATTTCAAGAATCTCTAACTACCTACTTTGGTTTCAGCGACACCCTCAGCAAAACCACCCCACTATTACTAGCAAGTTTAGGAATATTAATAGCATTACGAGCAGGTTTATTTAATCTCGGTGGGGAAGGGCAAATTTATATGGGAGCTTTAGGTAGTGTTGTCGTCGGACTATATTTGCCTAACTTCCCAATATGGATAAATTTACCCCTAGCATTGACAGGAGGTTTTCTTCTCGGAGCAATTTGGGGAGCGATCGCTGGTTATCTGAAAGTCGCCCGTGGTTTAAATGAAGTGCTGACTACTCTACTACTAAATTACATCGCTCAAAATTTTGTCAATTACATGGTAAACGAACCTCTTATCGCCCCGGACGCTCCCAGTCCGTACACTCCTCTCATTGCCGAGTCAGCACGTTTACCAATAATTTTGCCCAAAACTCAAGCTCACGCCGGAATTTTATTGGGGTTAGCTATTGCAATAATTTTAGCTGTGGTGTTGTCGTTGACTGCCTTCGGTTATCAAGTGGATGCCGTCGGGCAAAACCCTACCGCAGCTCGTTACGCCGGAATTTCTGTTAACCAGACTATTCTGGCAGTCATGGGTTTATCCGGTGGTTTAGCAGGTTTAGCAGGAAGCACAGAAGTATTAGGAGCAAAATATCGGTTGTTTGAAAACTTTTCTCCTGGTTATGGTTTTGACGCGATCGCTATTGCATTATTAAGTCGAGGCAACCCACTAGCAGTAATTTTAACATCCCTATTTTTTGGCGTTCTCAGGAGTGGAGCGAACGTGATGCAGCGTAGTGCGGGAGTTTCCATAACTATTGTTTATGCTATTCAAGGTTTGACAATGTTATTTTTAGCAATAAGTTTGGCGTTTGAAGAGCATTCAGCACTCAGCACTCAGAAGTAGGTAAATTTCATCAATTAAGACCTCTCCCCCAACCCCTCTCCTGCTTTTGAGAGGGGGGAAACACCTCCTTCCCTGGTAGGGAAGGGGGTTGGGGGGTTAGGTTGGCGCGGATTCATCACTCAAAACAGGAATATGAACTTATCCAAATTGTTTTTAGCAATAAGTCTAGCGTTTGAAGAGCAAAGAAAAAGATTTAATTTTCAAATTAAAAGTAGTTCAGTTAAATAGTTTTACACTTATTAAACTTTCCTCTTAGAAACTTTTTTTAAACTTAGAAAAACCTCTCTCCAAACCTCTCTCCTACAAGGAGAGAGGCTTTTAAACCCCCCTTCCCTTGTAGGGAAGGGGGGCAGGGGGGTTAGGTTGGCGCAGATTCATCGGTTCCATGCAGTAGGTTGGGTTGACAAAGAAAACCCAACAAAAACTTATAATTGTTGGGTTATATTTTAGTAGACCGACACAACTAAAATAGTCCGTTACGACAGATTCTTAAATGTCTTTCATATAGAATCCGGTTAAACAGTTGTCATTGCGACGACAGGAAGCAATCTCGCCTCACCCCTGAGATTGCTTCCTTCCACTCTGTTCCAGTCGCAATGACTACAATAACTAATTATCCGAATTTGATATCACAGTCTAAATTTTAACTATCTAACGCACCCTAAAATAATAAATTTCCGAAACTAATGCTATACTTTTTCAAGACTTCAGTTGTTAAGAAATAAATAAGCAAGAATAATGTTTTTAACGATTATAGACCAAGCACAAAGATATATTATACCTAATTTCCCTGTTCACTACTCCCTACTCCCTACTCCCTACTCCCTATTATCTGATTATTTATCTGCCACAATCAGACTTTCTGTTCCTCTAGCTTTTGCCGCTTTAGGTGGAATATTTTCCGAACGTTCCGGCGTTCTAAATATTGCTTTAGAAGGAATGTTATTAACAGGAGCTTTTGTTAGTGCCGCTGTTTCTATTACCACTGAAAATGTCTACTTCGGAACTTTAATAGCAATTTTAGCTGGAGGAATTTTAGGCTTAATTCATGCCTATATTTGTGTCAGTTTAAAAGTCAATCAAATAGTCTCAAGTCTGGCAATAAATTTAGCAGCTTCAGGATTAACTGCTTATGGATCTAGACTATTATTTGACAGTGGCACAATTGCTTTACCAGGAATTGAAAATATCAATATTTTCGGATTAAAAGACGTACCAATTTTAGGGATATTATTCAATCAAGACCTATTATTTTATTTACTTTTACTATTCATTCCTGTTTCTACTTATATCATATTTAATACCAGTTGGGGTTTAGCCTTAAGAGCAGTTGGCGAATATCCTCAAGCAGCAGCAACAGCCGGAATATCTGTTAGTTTGGTGCGTTATTTGAGTGTAGGTTTTAGTGGTTGTTTGGCAAGTTTAGGTGGAGTTTATTTAGCATTAGTTCATGTGAAATTTTTCACCGAAGGCATGAGTAGTGGAAAAGGTTTTATTGCCTTAGCAGCCATAATCTTTGGTAGATGGCATCCAGTTAATACCGTTTTAGCTTGTTTATTATTTGGCGCAACAGAAGCTTTGCAATTGAGAGTTCAAGCTTTTAATCTCAATATTCCCTATCAATTTTTAGTGATGTTACCTTATGTTATTGCTCTATTTGCTTTAATTGGTTTAGCAGGTAAATCTACCCCTCCTGCTGCTTTAGGAAAAGTGTATTTTAAAGATAGTAGATAATATCAAATCCGGTAGCATTGGTGTTATATAGAATCCAGATAATTACTATACCCAAGTCATTGCGACGGTCACTCCGTGGAAGGAAGCAATCTCCGCGCACTTCTGCGATTGCTTCCTATCGTCGCAATGACAATTTTGCAACCGGATTCTATATTATTCAGCATTAAAGGTAAGAGTCTATATTGTAGGGGCGAATGGCCATTCGCCCCTACTCATTCTACCTGACTCCTAACCCTACGAGTCTAACAAATGCACATTCTTTTAGAGTGGTTGCCATTTGCACTGTAGGGACGTTCTATGGAACGCCCCTACAGGGTTTTTTAAGTTATAAAGCAACAGGTCTATGAAACTTCTGTTTTAACAACCATTCGCATATTTCCTGGTGGTGCCATAGTTAACCCCCTCCGAACAGGTTTTATTGCTTGATTAGAAACTAACTTCAGTTCGCACTGTGATAAAATAGTCGCCAGTACCAATTTCATTTCAAATAAAGCAAAAGCTGAACCTATACAACGACGACTCCCTCCTCCAAATGGTAAATATTCATAAGGTGAAAATTGTCTTTCGAGAAAACGTTCTGGTTTAAATTGTTTAGGTTCTGGATAAATATCTTCCCGGTGATGAGTCAGATAAATAGACACCATTGCCACCGTTCCCGGTTCCAATTGATAACCCATAATTTCTATAGGTTTCTTAACAATTCTAGGAACAGCACCGAGCGCAATGGGATAAATGCGTAGAGTTTCTTGGCAAACAGCACTGAGATAAGGAAGTTTAGTAATGGCAACTTTGTCTGAGTTATCCGGAAGAGTTGCTAATTCTGCCCTTATTTTTTCCCGCACTGATGGGATTTTGTCAATCCAATATAACGCCCATGCTAAAGCTGACGCCGTAGTTTCGTGACCGGCAAAAAGCATTGTCAGCAGTTCATCCTTAATTTCTTCATCACTCATGGGATGACCTGCTTCATCACGCGCTTCTAGTAATAAACTAAGAATATCATCAGTATGATTTCCCTCTTTCTTTGCAGTTTCAATTTCTGCCAATATTAGTTCGTGGAGTTCTTGCCTTTTCCGCAAAAATCTCCCCCAAGGACTCCAAGGTCCCCAGTCTTTGCGGAAGACATTAAAAAACAGAAAAATAGAACTAATGGGAGAACTCATAGAGTCGAGAACATCAGACATCAGAAGTCTAAGTTTTTCATAACGTTGTCCTTGATTTAAACCAAATACAGCACCCAGAATTACTTTGAGAGATATTTCTTGGGTTGACCTGCGGATCGGAAAAGGTTTATCTATTTGCCACTGACTAATGACATCAGAACTAATGTTATAGATTAAGTTTCCATAGTTACGCATCCGATCGCCATGAAAAGGTGGCATTAATAGTTTTCTTTGCCTTTGGTGGCGATCGCCATCTTGGAAGAGTAGAGAGTTTTTGCCCACAAAATATTGCAAAATACTACTACGACCTCCTAAACCAAAAGTATCAGGGTGAGCAGTAAAAATTTGTTGAATGGCTTTAGGGTTACAGAAGTAGATGAAAGGGAACAAAGAATTCGTATTTGTTCTAAAAACATCTCCATATTTAGAGTATCCCTCTTCTATGGTAGATAAGGGACTAAAAATAAATTTCCAAGTCCGGAGTCTTCTTTGTAAAGGTGACAGGGCTGGGCCATTAGGTAATGTCATTTCAGTTATCAGTTATCAGTTATCAATTATCAGTTCCTCCAGTTTAATTAGGAGGCAAGAAAATCCATTTTATTTTTTATCCCCTTAAAAGGGCAGACTATTGACCTTATTTTTTGGTCATATTATAGTTTTTGTGATCTATCTCAGACTATATTTTATCTATAATATTTTCTCTATTCGATGGCCAAAAAATACCCAAATTCTACCATCAATTCTGTAAAAATGATTAAAATTAAATATTTATATTCTCGAAAACCTTTGATAGTTATATACTTTAATTCTGCCTAGATTAGTAAACGGATATAATTCAATTGGCTAGTCTCACTTCATTCCAAAGTTTCCTATAAAATAACTCCTGTGTGGCAAAGCTAATCAGTCTAACCACCTTTCTACTGAAATAAAATTGATGACAGTAAAATTTAAGGAGCGCTAATGAATCAACCCATCAACCCCACTGCTGAAAATCAAATTCGGGTAGAAGACGATCGCACAGGTATGAGTGTTACTACTCTAAGACGTGCACTAGCGGATAACCTGTTTTATTTGCAAGGGACTTATGAGTCAATGGCAAAACAGGATGATTTCTACCGAGCTCTGGCTTATACTATACGGGATCGCCTACTCCAACGCTTTCTTTCTACAATTCGTACCTACAATGAGAAAGATGTTAAAGTAGTATATTACTTATCGGCCGAATTTCTCATGGGTCGTCACCTAGGTAATAGTTTGATTAATCTAGGCATATATGAAGAAATTCGTCAAGCAGTTAGCCAATCTGGACTTAACTTGGATGAACTACTAGAACAAGAAGATGATCCAGGTTTAGGAAATGGGGGTTTGGGTAGGTTAGCAGCTTGTTTCTTGGACTCTCTAGCTACCCTAGAAATTCCTGCGATGGGTCACGGTATTCGCTATGAGTTTGGCATTTTCACCCAAACTGTACAAGATGGTTGGCAAGCAGAAATTCCAGATAAGTGGCTGCGCTTTGGTAACCCCTGGGAAATAGCTCGTCCAGCAGAACAGGTAGAAGTCAAGTTTGGTGGTATCACAGAAGGATACCATGATGACAAAGGTCATTATCGGGTAACATGGGTTCCAGGCGAAACTGTCATTGGTATCCCTTATGATACTCCTGTTCCTGGCTATAAAGTGAATACAGTTAATCCGCTACGTCTGTGGCGTGCAGAAGCTAGTGTAGATTTTAAGTTTGAAGAGTTCAATTCTGGAAACTACGATGGTGCAGTAGCAGAAAAAATGAGTTCGGAGACTATATCAAAAGTTCTCTATCCTAATGACAACACTCCCCAAGGTAAGGAACTCAGACTCAAGCAGCAATATTTCTTTGTTTCCTGTGCTTTGCAAGACATCATCCGCAGGCATTTATTGCAGAACCAAAACTTAGATAATTTAAGCGATAAAACAGCAATTCAGTTAAATGATACTCACCCTGCTGTTGCTATTGCGGAAATGATGCGGTTGTTAATTGATGAATATGATGTTGACTGGGATCGTGCGTGGCATATTACTCAAAATACTTTTGCCTATACTAACCATACCTTGTTACCAGAAGCGTTAGAACGTTGGGTAATTAGTTTGTTTGGTAGTTTGCTACCTCGCCACTTAGAGATTATCTATGAAATTAATCACCGCTTTATAGAGCAAGTAAAAACTTGGTATCCCAAAGATAAGGAATTAATCTCTCGTGTATCTATAATTGAGGAAACCCCAGAAAAATCGGTTCGGATGGCTAATTTAGCGACTGTGGGTAGTCATGCGGTGAATGGGGTAGCAGCTCTACACACAGAATTGCTGAAAAAAGGTGTACTCAAAGATTTCTACAAACTTTTCCCAGAAAAGTTCCTCAATAAAACTAATGGGGTGACTCCCCGTCGTTGGATTTTATTGAGTAATCCTAAACTTTCTGCCTTATTTTCTGAGAAATTAGGAGATAGTTGGTTGCGAGATTTAGATAAACTAAGGCAACTAGAAAAATATGTTGATGATGTAGAATTTTGTAAGCGTTGGCAACAAATTAAGCAGGAGAATAAAGCTAACCTGGCAGAGCACATTTTAAAGCATAATCGGATTGAAGTGGATACTAATTCTCTGTTTGATATTCAAGTCAAACGTATCCATGAGTATAAACGTCAACATTTGGATTTATTCCACATCATTACTCTTTACAACCGCATTAAGCAAAATCCTAATATTGATATTCAACCTCGGACATTCATTTTTGGTGGCAAGGCAGCTCCTGGTTACTACATGGCTAAGTTAATTATTAAATTGACGAATGCTGTTGCTGATGTAGTTAACGATGACCCTGATGTGCGTGGTCGTCTGAAAGTAGTTTTCTTGGCTAACTTTAATGCTTCATTAGGTCAGTTAATTTATCCTGCTGCTGATTTATCAGAGCAAATTTCTACTGCTGGCAAAGAAGCATCAGGAACTGGTAATATGAAGTTTGCCATGAATGGAGCGATGACTATTGGTACTCTTGACGGAGCTAATATTGAGATTCGTGAAGAGGTGGGAGCAGAAAATTTCTTCCTCTTTGGTCTGACTGCTGAAGAAGTTTTCGATTTGAAGGCTAAGGGTTATAAACCTTTGGATTACTATAATACAAATCCAGAGTTAAAGGCTGTAATCGATCGGATTGCTAGTGGTCGGTTTAGCAAAGGCAATCCTAATCTATTTAAGCCTCTGATTGATTCTCTACTGTACAATGACCAATATATGCTATTAGCTGACTATCAGGATTATATTGAATGTCAGAAGCGGGTTAGTCAAGCTTTCCAAGACAAAGAAAAATGGACTAAAATGTCTATTTATAATTCTGTTCGCATGGGTAAATTCTCATCTGACCGGACAATTATGGAATATGCGAAAGAGATTTGGGGAGCAACACCTGTGAAGATTAATCAAGAAACGTATACTCAAGATAATGCTGGTTTGAAGGTAGATAATTAATTGCTCTAATTTTTAATCTTGAGGCATCAAGTATCAAAAATTATGTGATTTGAGTTAATGTGATGAAGAGACGTTCCTGGTAACGTCTCTTTATTTATACCAATATAGCAGTCCTATTTTATTTGTGTATAAAAACCTTACCGCTTTTAGGGAACAGGGAACAGGGAACACTTAACAGGCGGGACTTTCAGTTTTTTTATCTACTTTTTGATTTGTCATATCAAATCCGCTCGGGTTCGGTATAAAAAAATGTTCCATCTTCAGTTATTGCTAAATCTTTCTATATCTCCCCATCTCCCCATTCCCCTCCTGGGAGGGGTTAGGGGTGGGTCCCCATCTCCCCATCTCCCCAGCATCTTTATCTAATTACACCAATGCTACCGGATTTGATATCACAACCTATGCGCGGATTGCTATACTACCGGATTTGATATTATCCAGCAAGTGGAAAGTTCTGGTGTAGGGTCTCTGTCGGTAGAGTCAGAGGGAATAGGTTTTTCAACCCTACTACCTACTCCCTATTCTCTGATTAGATCATTAAGGAATCACTCAGAGTAGTTAACCGAGCTGCTATTTGCTCTGAGGTTGCAGATAAATTTTCTAAAGTGACTAAAAGTTGATCGTTTAAGAAAATTGAAATGTTACTATCAACAGTCTCAACAGTGAAACTTTGTTCATCGATATTTAATCCATTACCTAATACAAGGAAGTCTTGATTAATATCGAAGTCAGTAATAACATCTAGTCCTTGGTCAAAGTTGAGCAGGAAGCGATCGCTACCACTACCTCCAGATAAAGTATTATCACCTTCCCCTCCATACAATAAATCGTCACCTGCTTCTCCTAAAAGAGAGTCGTTTCCTGACGATCCAAACAAGGTATCATTATCGGCACCACCTAACAAAGTATCATTACCTTCCTCTCCATACAATGTATCCTGACCTTGATTACCAAACATTAAGTCGTTTCCTATACCACCAAATAACTGGTCTTGCTGACCTTCCGTCCCCAATGGCGCTACAAGTTCGGGGTTGTCACCATACATGGTATCATCGCCTTCACAACCACATAGGGTATCATTGCCTTGATCCCCAAACATCAAGTCGTCCCCTAACTGACCATACATCAAGTCATCATCTTTACCACCTCGTGCAGTATCATCACCTTCACCACTAATGATAGTGTCATTAGCATAGTTACCACTGAGGAAATCATTTCCGGCACCACCATCAATGAAGTCTTCTCCTGATACATCACCATCAACAACACTATTGTTGCCTCCAAAAATACTGTCATCTCCTTCTTCACCTAAAAGAGTATCGTCTCCTTCGTCGCCAAACATTAAATCATTATCTTTACCACCATAAATGAAATCGTTTTCTTTACCTCCGTGCATTAAATCATCTCCACGACTGCCTTGCATGACATCGTTACCGCGACCGCCATAAACAGAATCTTGTCCTATTTCCTCTTCTGATGAACTTGAACTAGGATCGGCGACAATTTGGTCATCCCCATCTTCACCCAGAAGTAGGTCGTTACCTTCCTGTCCGAACATAGTGTCATTACCTTTACCACCATGGATACTATCATCACCCTTACCACCCATAAGGATATCATTATAGCGGTTACCATTGAGGTAATCATTCCCCCTACCACCGTTCATAAAATCGCTACCTGTGGACTCTTTGTCGTTGCCACCAGGAGTACCACCCCATAAGATATCGTTACCTTTATCACCTAATAGGGTATCGCTGCCGATATCACCATATATCTGATCATCATCCTTACCTCCACGACCTGTATCGTCACCTTTTCCAGCGTAGATATCATCATTTTGTTCTTTACCATTAATAAAGTCAGATTCACGCTTAGCAAAAATTGAGTCATTTCCCAGACCACCAAACATGGTGTCACTATCTTCAGAACCTTCCATAAGATCGTCGCCTTCCAAACCATCAATAGCAATACCAGTTCGATTTAGGTTACTACTTTGAATAACTTCCCCGTCTTCTGTACCGAAGAAAAACTCTTCAAATTGATTGGAATTAAGAACTAGAGAAGGTACAACAGGTAAATCTACAAGTTCTATAGTTGGAGGTGGAGGACAAGAATGGTCATCATCTATTGGCTCTGGAGTAGGTTCTGGAGTAGGTTCTGGAGTAGGTTCTGGAGTAGGTTCTGGAGTAGGTTCTGGAG
>JAAUYL010050730.1_pt1 | contig 15577 bp, 15 predicted proteins | sample 7278011 | NCBI WGS metagenome assembly JAAUYL01 (sample SAMN14350225, study PRJNA611818) | marine sediment metagenome | isolation source: surface marine sediment (1.8m) | place: French Polynesia: Moorea | collected 2018-08
AGCCCGAAAAAGCCCGAAAAAAATATCCAAAAGCCCGAAGCTCAAAAAGCCCGAAGGGTCAAAGCCCGAAGCCCGAAAAGCCCGAAAAAATCCGGCCCGACCCAGCACTACAAGTGTCTCTTCTCTATCGTCCTCGTCTTCGTGTCAGTTACGAAATCGAGCGAATGATTTCAAATGAGCAAAGGGTGACGAGGTCGGGACCGGTCGATTCGGGAAAGTGGAGTTTGAACTCTTCCATGCAATCTCCCCTCCTTATTGAGAAACACTGTCCCTTTTTGACGTTGAATCACACCTTGCGAAAAGAAGAGGCAATTTTTTCGTTTTCGTTTTTTAGTTTCGTCGTCGTGGAGAGGCTGTCAGTCAAGAAAACGGCATTTAACTAGACACTTTCCAGCTAATGCAATCAAAAAATTACGGAAAACGCCAGAAACAACGAGTTTAGAAAAAGAAAAATGTACAATTTTATCACGCTTTTCGGTCTCAGGCATCGCCCATAACGACAAGTGCACTTCAAGCAGCGCGGTAGCACAAAAAGGAAAGCCAAGCATGGCATCGGGTTCAGTTTAGCTACCGTTCCCCCGCCGCATACGTCATGCTCAAGCCGGCGAATAATGGACATTCATTGGCTGCAGCACAATTGGTCGACCAATTACAAGGCTGAGCGTCGCCACCTGCCACGTCCGCGAAAATATCCAAAAACATTCCGGAGTTTCTCCATTCAAATGATGGCGGGAATCAAATAGTACTTTAGTTGTACCTAAAAATTCAAATTTCATTTTTTGGCCTGTCGCATTTTCCATTTGATTTTTGAAAAATTCTTGAAAATACACCGAGACACATTTAGTCAAATTTTTGGCTTTTCCAATGTCCAATATTTATATTTTTTGAGAATCTCGAAAAAAACCGTGAAAACACTTAGAGTAAGGAGAATTTTAAGTGCCATTTATTAGATTTATTTTAATTTAGAGAACTAAAAAATCGTGAAAATATACCGAGCAAAAATAAATTAAGACCTTTGCTATCTAGTATTTCTGCACTTCCCAATTTCACAGATTTTTCGCTCGGAAGAATAAATTCGTCTGTAGTAAATTAACCGCAAAAAATATCGAAATTGGTAAATACTAAATACTAAGGTAAAGTCGATAAAATGATTTAGATTTCATCTTGAGTTGAAGGAATGTAATCCGAGAGTTGCAATGCAACTTGCGCTTGAAAATGCCGCCTGATTTCTTCACGTGTTTGGATTGCTTCCTTGTGCGCGACATACTTGATCCACTGATGCAAGAAGCGCTTCAGCAAGGTTCTGAAACATACCGAAGAAAGATTTTTTTACTGTTTAGTGGCATGAGAAATGGAAAGCAAATCGGCGAAATTCAAATTGATTTCCCTCTGTACCTTTTGTAAAATCGGAGAGCTTCAAGATCCAGTTTGAATTGCCTCTTTGTCTCGTTCGCAGTGATCGACCGCCAATTTTTGAAAAAGGATCCCACCAATCGCATTTCGTTGAAGTCGAATGCTGCCTGCGCTTTCTTCATTCTGATCTTTCTCTCCTACAAAATGACTTGTAAAAGTGGCTTGGCTAGATAAACATTTTGTTTCATTTACTTCAGACCAAATCCGGAACGTATTTATCAGAATCGTTTTGTTGTAGTGCTCTTCCGCCAAAACGCGAAGTTTGATAATCGACGATCTCGTTATATGGCGCCAGTCTGCGAAGAATCGCTTTGCCAAGGACATTTCATAGTGTTTCTCGGCCAGAAAATGATTCATTCTCGACTCGATCAGCAAGTGCTTCCAAGGAACGAGTCCGAAGTTCCGGATTAACCTGTAAAAAAGGCAAAACAAAAATCTAGGTCTCGACGACTACAGCATAGCTGCACTATTTCACCGGGAAATTTCAAATATTGAATTGCAAAGCTGACTTGCAATTTCAGTTCTGTCATAGTAGTAGTACCAGTTTCCTCATGCCTTTATATTTTTTTATAGTGAGTGGACTACGTGAACTATACCTCTTAGTGTTGAATTCCCTCGCGATCGCGTTCAAGTTTTTCAATCTCTGGACTTCCTCTTCGTGTTTCTTTTGCTGAATTTTCTCCTGTTTTCGCAGCTCCATTTTCTCCATTCTTTTCTTGACCTGTTTATGTTGAAAAATTTGAAATAATTTTTTGGCAGCATTTTTTTATTTTTTTTTTTTACCTTTTCCTCTTCCTCCTTTTGAATCTGATCTGCGCGCGTTTGATACTCCTTTCTCAATTTGTCCTCCGCCTTTTGCTGGTGGAATTTTCGAATCTCTTCCCTTCGGATGGCGCGCTTCTCTTGCCTCTTTTTCATCTGACGTAAGAATGGCGGTGTCGGCGGATTTTTCTTCTCTTTGCCAATTATAGACCTACAACATAGGAAATTACAAAACATAATAATTTCTTTCAACAAGAAGCAATGTTACTCGTCCAAATCTTCTCCGTTCATAAGCTTTTGCAGTTCCGGCTCGGAATAGTTTTCGTCATCCAGATTGTAACGAGACGTCGCTGTCATGTCGCTGGTGTCGTTGACGTTGAATATGTTCCTTGCTGTTAACCTCATCGTTTCCATGTAAGATTCAGGGGTGTCCGGCTTCTCCGGAAAGCCCATCTCAGGCTGATCTTCTTGCTCTTGCTCTCCGAGAAATTCTCTAAAAAATGTGATTTCGTTTTTGTAACCGATTTGTAAGAATAATTGCTCAACCTGTTAACGCGACGGACTTCCTCCTGAGACACGATGATATTTCGTATTGGTTTCTTTCTTTGCACCACAGGAGCTTGTCCTCGTAGATTGGAAATATCAGTTTTCATCTCGTCACTGCCTGAAGAGTTCTTTCCGTCTCGTGCTCTCCTCGCACTTCTTGATTTCTGCCGTTTCTGAAAGCTTCCTCCTGGTTTAGATGACTTTGGCAGTTCAGCTGGCTTGGTTCCGGTCACATGTCTTTTCTTGAAGATGAGGGAGCGATATAGGTCCTAAAATATTTTAGGCAATGGGGAGCTAAAACAAAACAATTTATTATGTTACATTACCACATTTGTGATGGCTCTTCCGGTCAACAGCTGCATATGCATTTCCTCCATTGCTTTTAGCTCTCTTTCCTGCTGCAGCAATCGTTGGCTTTGTTCTCGGATCATAGCCCGCTGGACGGTTGTCTGATCGAGCAAACTTCGCATGTGAATCACCTGAAATGGCGCAAATGGTAACCAAAATAGTAATTTGCAATAAAATTCGTATCTACGTGGCTTACCTTGTTTGCTGCTTCGTTAATGGAAACCAATGGAAAGCCAGCTTCGTCCACCTGAGACTCGTCTCCGGCTCCGAATTTCCCCTGATCGAATTTTGCTGGAGACAATCTATGTAGTCTATAATTATTAGAGTGGTCCCAACAGATCATTTTATCTGGAGCTTTAACCTGTCCACAGAAGAGGGAGGCGTAACCAGTTCGGGGGCGGCCAGGTCTGTGTTGAGGGCGGGCTTGCGCCACGCCTCCGAGACCGGTTTTGGTTTGGAGTGGGTGTGGCCGTCCAACTCTACATGCAGCTGACGTTTTAGCGTCTTCAAGTTCATGAGGAATTGTCCAACCTTGGCGGCCGAACGCTCTTTTTGCAATTCGAGGCTTCTCAGCTGCTTTTTGCTCGACATCAGTCTCGTGTAGCCTCTCCAGGTGAAAAGAGCCTCCCTAGAAATTAATTACATTGGTGACATTCCAAGTTGTTAGATCCGGATTTGGTCCACCTAAGAATTCGTCTTTCACTAAATGCCAACGCCTTGGCCCAGTTATCCTGTTCACGTTTGTACATTTCCCGCCGGCAAACGGTTTTCCACGCCAAAAATGCCTTTTCCAGGGTGTTGAAGCGGTGGTAGAATCGCGCCTTCCTCTTTTTGGACGCCTCTTCTGAGGTAAGGTCCCGCCATAGGTCGAAATGCGACTTGAGCGCCATCTGTCGCTCGAGCTCAAGAAACTTGTCATTTCCTCCGATCTATGTAATGCCACAAGAGTCTTTAATAAAATAGAAATACAATATGACCTCAAAAATTACCTGCTCCCCTTCGTCCTCAATGCTCGTGACTTCCAAGAATTCGTGGTGGGTCAGGAGGTCGTCGTTTCGCTCATCTCGGTTCGGATCCTGGAGAGAGAGGCTCTCCAGTGTCCTTTGGAATTGGCGGTACAGTTTCCAATTTTGAAAGGCATTGTCGCTTTCTATTCCAAACTCCATTTTGAACCATGAAACCCTTCCTCCTTTGGCTGGTATTATTTCACTAAATGAACTGAACTTCAGGTACAACTTGAGGACTGATGTGGGGTCACTCGTGTCGGAGTGCTTTCCAATAAATATCTGCCTATAGATGATGCTGCTTAAGAAATCCGTGTAAAATGCAAATGTTAAAAATCCTACAGCGTCATCTTGATTGAGGATTTGTACGTTATGCCATCAAAGGTAAAAACTAAAAATTGTCACGATAATTCAGGATTAATGACCACAACTTTAGAAAGACAAACATGTCGCACACATAAAAACATGGAAACGAAACCTATGCCGCTTCTTTTGAAAGTATTGACCAAACATTCCTTTTTCTACAAAAGGTTTCTAGTGAGGAAAAGATTGTTTGATAATTATTGATTATTCTGCGTAGTTCCACGATGCCAAATGTATTTTTTTCGTTTTTTTCTGACTTGTTTTCAACAATGTTTGATTTTAACTGTAATCCAGTAAATCCAAGGTTTTAAACGGAATTTTTTGCTTTAACAGGAACGAAACCTTTACAGTTTTTATGTCATCTCAAAAGTGGCAATTGGTAAATCATTGTGTTGATTTTATTTTCAACCTAGCTTTTTACAGAATAATTGTGACGTGACAACTGATAACAATAATTCAAAGCTCTACTTTACAAAAAGTTGAGTGATTTTTCAATGTCCCATGGGGGATTTTCGGCACAATTTCTTAAGATTGATTATGTTCTGCTTCTTATCGACACTACTTCAAAGCAACAAAAATTAAGAAAGAAGTGACTGAGTACCCAAAACCATATACAAAAAATTACTCAATAATCATATAATTTGCTAGACATGTCACCCCTATATTAAGCGACGTGCATAATCAAAACTCGCGTATCCATGGCATAACCAGCACCTGACAAAAATGCGCCAGACATTTGGACAATTACTTATAAGAGCTTCCCCTGTCACAAAATAGAAATTAGGTGGCTCTCCTCCATCCATCTACTTTTCGAGGTTGCTGCCGAGGCCGAAGCTCCGAGGCTGCGAGGCCGCGCGAAAATGACCGCGCCGAGGAAAACCAACACAACGGCTTTTTGACGCGTGAAGCGCCGTCGGTTGAGAAATAAAGAAGAGCTCCTCTTGTTGTGTTATTAAAGTGGGAAGTGCGTGCTAGTCTGAATGATCACCGAGTGCAGTAATGTTCCATAAGTGACTTTATTAACCGACGAGAACACAATTCTCTTTTGAAGCAAGAGAGTTTTTTTGCTTCAATTCTGGAGCTCAAAAGCTTTCATCACCTGTGGCAAACAGTGTAAGTAGGTGAGACACTTTTTGTTTTGACCCTTAAAATTTGGGGAAAAGGTCACTCTCGACTGCAATTGATGGCCAAACCGTAAAATCAAATCAGTAGCAATTTGAACCCTTCCAAACTCGAGAGCTCAAACTTGTAGGGAACTAAGTATTTGGCCTTTGAAGTTTTTTACGCTTCACTATCAAATGACATTAATTAATGGAACGTGCGGGTCAGACAAGGATAAAATGGACAAAACCTATTTGGTCATCATCGTGTGGGCATATTTCATTTGGAAATGAAAACAGCTTACATGTTGCTGCTCATTAGCCCACCAACTAACCAACATAAGCCAGATATGTAGCTTAATTAACACCATTCAATGAAACATTATTGATTTGTGAGTTGGGGGCATCAAACACAAAGTATATGTAGTATCTGTATAGCATTTTACGAGATATTCATCATTTACACATACTTATCTAGGTATAAACTACATGGCTTCAATTTTCCTCCTATTTGACCATGGGATTCGGTCTACAATTGACGCATTATACCCTGAATAACTCCTTAACAAACAAAATGTCATGCTATTGTAGGCTGTGAAAGCTTCCTCAGTCTAAAAAAACATTGATTTAATGGAGTCAAGACATTTTTGATGAGCTGCTATACGTACAGCACTGATTTTTGCTTTGCTTTCAAAGGTGTGTTTGTATACCCCCTCTAAAAGTACGTGCCTTTCTGACGGGAAGATTAGAGTCAAGGAGCTCCTCAAAATTAACAGAGTGTCTGCCGGAAAATTAGATTTTAAAGCCTGTGCCATCTCAAAATGGACCTGAAAGCTCAACTCATTTGTATTTTAGGCCTGATTTTGTGAAACAACTTCATCGTGACATTTATACCAGAGGTAGGATTCAATTACAGCCTCCTTTTAGGCCACCAAGCATAGTAAAAGCTTTTGAGCGACGTTTTTTTAATCAAAACTCAATCTAAAATTTTCTGCCTACGCCGTGAACGGCTTCTTTATGAAACCTAATCCAAAACGTTGTGTCTTACATAAGTGCATAACCAGACTGCCGGAAGGCAAAAAGAGCATTTATTTTTTTCTTGTTCACAAAAAAAGTCTGTTTACTTTCAAAATGACTTTTGTTCTATTAAAATTTCAGTTCCAGATGGACCCAACTTTAACACAGCAGATAACTTTTGCCATTTTTGTTTGTGGTGCTTTTGTTGGGTTTAGTTGTAATTGTAACTCTGTGTATTTAACACACAATTTCGAGAGCAGAACGCGTAATACAGTTCCAATAATCGAATTAACTTCCTGTTATTATACTGCTGGTTTTTCATTGCTGCCTTCTAGGCACGAAACCCGGCCTTTAAAGAGAAAGAAAAAAAACCAGGGAGAATATAGCCTGATTATTTTTACGAATGGAAATATGAATTTGTCATTTCATAATTGCAGGCAAACATTTTGACTGGGAGCACACACCTTTGATGGCCCCTGGTGGCCTCGATCCAGCACCACGGACGACGAGATAATATGGCAGCAGCATATTTTTGGACCTGGCCTCGCCAAGCGTCGAGGTCGTCGCGAACGACGAGGCTGCAGGTCGGATGTCTCTTAGCTGCCATTTTCGTGTCAACAAACCTACTTGATTACTCTTTCGCAGCAAGCACAAGGCAAGTATATTTATTTGCATAGCGCGCCACCCACTTGTCGTGAGAGAGGACAGCTATCTACCTACTGTAAAGGGGAAAATGTGCCACTGAAATATTTGGAGTCGGGCATATGAATTTATCCATCTGGTCGGTAGATAATATTCCTTTCTTAATAGCTGGTCTTTTTGTCAATAAACATTAAGTTGAGGTCCATGCAGCCTTCAGTATATAGGAATGAGTGTACTCTTACTAAATCGTACCCGAACACGTAAACCAGAACAACAACACGAAAGAAAACACTGAGAAATTGCACAAAGTACGCCACGACCGAAAGTAAGTGGACACCATCCTAGACCGATTACCTACTGGAGTTTTCTTTCTTGAAAACAAGTAAGTAGTACGTACTTAGGTACGAGTCAAGAATTCTCCAAGGGATGTTTCGTCATTTTATGTAATCTTGAATCTTTGAAAAACTGAGATACTGCATAACCTCCTCGTCCTGTCCCAACTTCAGTAACTGACGAGTATTTATTCCAGACGAAAGAGTATAAGTGAGACTCATGTCGTTACATAAAGCCCAATAGTTTTTATAAGGTCAACAATGCTACACTATACTAAACACGTAGGATGTAGCGCGTTTAATAAAACATTTGGATAGGTCAATCCTTTACATCTCATGTCGTGATCCAGGGTATATGGGGACACACATCAAAAATTCAAGACAGAAGAAGCTCCATAGAAAGAAAGCCCAAGTACGTCAAGCCGAAAAGCCAACTAGATTTTGTATATAAACGGTGTCAAATCCAAGGGCCTCTTTTAGAGGCTCAGTTTGGCAATATTTTTCAGGCGGCTTTAATATGTCAATAGACGTACGGCCATGGGGAAGATGAATAAAATCTTTATTACGTAACGTTGGATTATTAAAAAACCGAAATTCTTGCTATGTTTGGAAACTGTCTTCACACATTTGTCGTTCAATGCCAAGAACCAATCATTTATTTAATGACGTGACAAAGTTTGCTTTCTTTTTGTGCACAGAAATAAATCGTCCAAATCCCATTACATTCACAATTGTATCACATCATCTGTTGGTGATACGTTATTTTTTTACTTGACTGGATACAATGCAATGGTTTTCCGTATTGTTTGGGGAGTGTACTTTGATGCAGAGAGCAGCAGCATCATGCAGTGTTTGATGTTTTTAAAAAATCTATTTAATCTTTCTTGTAGCAATGCACAATCACTGAGACTCCTCGATTCATTACTACGAAAATACGACCGACGATCGACACCAACAAATCACAAAGGTAAGTCCAGAGGTATATTTCTCTCAACAAATAGCTTGCTTTATTCTCCCAAAGTGTATAGATGAATAAATGACTTTAGTCTAGAATGGATCGGAGAAAATAGAACTTTAATGGGAGATTTATTCAAATGGCTTTCTTTTCGGTGGGGATTTCGACTAATACTTAATGCGGCGAAGGTGTTTTAATCAGATAATTGCAATCTAAGGACGCCAGCTTGTGATAACAAGTGGTAGGCCTAAATTTTTTTGGTTGTTTTTTGGGATTTTTTATCTGGATTCCTTATGACAGCACCATTGTCTCAGTTGATGACCGGGACCGGGGTCCTTCGACAAGACATTTTGGCTTTGCTGACGCATAATGATGGAAGCAGACAATAAGGAGTCAAGAGAGACCCTTGTCATGTATTTCCAAATATAGCTGCCTAGTGATTACTCTTTTAAAAAAATGACACCCGTTTTGCTGCAACAATTTGGCTGTGCCTTTGAGCTGATCTACATTTTGGGCTTCTTCTTAGAACTGCAATAAGAATAAGGTGATATGTAGTGAGTCATTTATCAAATGGATGCAGGTTGTTTTGATTAGTTTGCGCATCAATAAGCATTATAGACCATTATCTGACTGCGCTGAATTTGGTACTTTGCCTGCCTACTGTTTTAGGCATAATGTAGACGAGCAATGCCGGTCTCCGCAGCCTCTTCAGTTTGGCAATAACAAACAATTTTACTCAGATTGGAAATCTTTGGAATATTTGGTTGAAAGGGGGATCGCTTTGGATGTGGATTTATGGTCTCATGGGAGGCAGCACGATTCGATATTCCTATGTGTCTGGACAGGAAAAAAAATTATTCCAATTCTCGACAAAAATCTGGAAAAGAACTTTTTGAAGCAACCCTCAAGACAAATAATTTGTGAAATTATGCCGAAAATTTCCATGCATCTCTTGCACTTTTAGCAGTTTAAAATTCTTTTTGCATTGTTAAGTCAATTTTCAGGGCCTATTTTTGACAACCTACACATTTTTGATAAGCTTCTCTATTGTAAAAGCTTGTAAACTGTCGGTCTTTACTTCTTTTTGAATGGCAGGAAAAACATCTCCAAAATTGACCACCAGCAGCTTTACAAAATACTACCATGACAAAATAACAGTCCTGCCACAATCCACGTCTACTTTGCATGTGCATGTACTGCATGGTAGGTTAGTCACATAAAGACCTAGCTATGTCTAGTCTCGGCATTTCATAAATATGGTCTTTAAAGGAAGAAACAAGTTGACTAAAGCAGTTAGTTCCTGATTCAATTTGTCCCTTATCTTTGAAAAAGTGCAGCATCTGGGGGCGAGACGATAAATTCATGCTCTTAACCGCGCGAAATTATGGTTCTTATCTTGACGGAAAGCTAAAATATAGTGACACGAAATAACAACGTTCCTGCTTTTTTGCTTGCCCCGCGCGCCTCGACTCGGTGCCCCTGTTTCTAACCAGAATCTTCTTGTTTATTGCATTTTTCAGGCGTCGCAACAAACGTTTCGGTACAGCTCTTGGTGGCCAGCATGGGTTCGATTAACACTGAGAACATGGTAAGAAAGTCTCTCTACACTTCATGATGTCATGAAGTAGTGCCATCTGACGCTATTTTGGTATCGGTCCAGGAAATGAATGCGACACGAAACGGCGAAAACATTATTAAATTTCTCACGTTTCCTATCAGGAAATCGGGATGGAACAGGGTTGATTTTTGTGCTGTTCAAGGAACCAAACAGTTTTTCCAGCCGGGTCCCAAATCAAGAATCTAAGTATTTGCGTCATTTCATTTGATAAAATGTCCATCAGAAGATGACGCTGTTTGATCCACTGTAGCAAAAGCTGAGAATTCTTCTCATTCACGCATTAATTTAACCAAAACAAACCAATCTGACAGGAAGCAAGGCTGCCAAATTGGCTTGTTCGGATCAAGATGTACTAAACGAATGGCATTTTATGAAAAGATTTGGTGCAATTTTTTAGAATTAAAAAAAATCCATTTGATAACTATTTTCAAATTCGTCCCTCGCTAAGAAAGCTGCGTCCAAACTTGAGATCCTTTGGAACTGAGTCGATCTGAAAACACCCAACTTATTTCTACACACCTTGAGTTTTTCAACCTTTTTTGAGAGAAATGAATGGGATCTGGACATTATTTGTCTAAATAAACAAACAGCAACGCGCAATTGCGAATTGTTCCTGCTGTTCACGTGACTGCTCACAGAGCAATTTTTATTGGTCACAAAGTCTCGTAAGAACTCGTTTTGGTATTGTCTAAGGGCCTAAACATTTAATTTTTCTTGTTCTTGTTTATTTTATAAGCTTTGTTTTTACAAAACTGACGCAAACACAATTCCCAAATTCACTGGCTTTTTGTGTTGAATCTTAACACCGCTGCAAAATCTTTACGTGATACGTGATACCAAAACAAGGTCAGGCTATAAAGAGAATTCATAGACTGACTCTCGCTATACTACAGAAAAAAACAGTAGCACTCACTTACCCTGCACATCTCGCAAAATCCTTTGAAACCACCTTCCGCTCCTACGAGGCCAAGTTAGATAAATTGTAGCACTGACAGTCGTAAAAATATACAAGACCTAGGCTTGACGCCAATTATTTGCAACTGCTTACACTCCTCAAGTCGGCAAATCTGTCCAACCTTGCGAGACATTGAAAAACTCGAGACAGTAGCTGGATATGTGAAGCCCAAAGTCGTCGCCTGGTGCATTTTTCTCATTTTCTGGGGCTAAAATAAAAAAGCGGAAAATTACGTAGACCCTATTAAAGCTGCTAGTTTTGACACTGTAATGCAGTTTTTCTGATGATAACGCATTTTTTGTTGAGAGGATATGTTGACGCAAGAAAAGAAAAAAGATAACTTACAAAATGAGGATTGAACAAAAATGAGACTGGAGCCAATTTCCTATCAAAGAAATCTGGGGAAATCTTGCCCTCCTAGTGGTCTTGCAAGATGGACGGGAAGAGCAATGCAATGCAGCAATTTTTACGGCCTTTTTATGATCCAAAGTGGGCAAATTGACCAAATCCAATCGACTATCGGTCGAAATCGATCGGGCTAGAGCAACCCCAGCCCCACCATCCGTCGTCGCTGCTGCAGGCAATTACCAAGATGGAAAGCCACCATGCGCACTTTTTGGCAGAGTCACATTCCATCTCACAAAAGCATTTTTCTCAATAACGGATTCACATGAAAAAGGTCGAGGTGAGAAAACTTGCAAAAATGGCCCAAAGTGAAAATGAGGGTTTTCGTACTTGGTTTTTACGGTCATTTCGTTTTACTGCAACGGTTATGACGGAACTTGAACGGTATTGGGAAAAGGCCCTGTTCATCTATATGATGTTTTCAGGAATTAGATTTGCAAGGACCATGCTCACTGAGAATTGCAAAGTAAACACGCTATTGAATAGCAAACCCATTATGCACATATTTGACCCTCTTAAAACACGACGACTTACATGTACTTCAAAGTACTTTTAGCTAACAATTTTCGGGAGCCCTTCACGGCAATATTTTTCGGTGCAAAATTCACTTCGTTTTATGTGCTTTCTTATTGGCAGCAGACGCAGCCCAGAAATTGATTCTGTTTCTTATGCAAATTGTTTATTGGATTTTCTCTCATCCAAGGCATGCTTCGGGGTTCTGCCACATATAAAGAGTTGCCTTTGTCACCTACATTTCTTGAAAAAAATCTATTTTCGACCACATGTGTGACAAGAATCAAACCTGCTCTCAATAAAATTTGATCTAAAAATATTTTAAAAAGTTCCTCACCAACGACCATACCCACCTTAAAGTAATCGAGGGCGAGAATTCCCAGTCTTGGGAAACTTTTTCCGAGCCATTTTTTCCAAGTGAACAGAGGGCCTTTTTGCACCAGGTCAAATTGCTTTCTTTGCTAGCAGACTAATGGTATGATAATGGAATTTCACAAAAACGCAAGCACGAGACTCGAGTCATGTGAAATATGTCGACGTTTGTCCTAGCCACTTCTTTATGTCATTGTTGTCCTTGATAAAAACGCCGCCAGATACACAAGAAAAGATAACTGGTTTTACGCCAGTAGATAGATCACAAAGTAGCCAAGAACAACAAGAAACTCATCCCATTATCTAATGCAAAGTGTCATTTCATTTCTCTATCCAAAAAATAACACACCACACTCCAGTTCCAACCCTTGACCTTTCAAGTGGTGCTGTACACTAATTGAAATTCATCTGATTAAAGAAAAAGACCCAGAAAACTTTCACATCAAAAGTCAAGACGACAAAGTTTCCAGAGCCGGACTGCTACATTTGAATAGAGGCGAGTTCAACTTTATCAGACCACAAACTGGTTGCAAAAGTTTAGATATTTTATTCAGAGTTAATTTATATAAAAAAAACCTGAAAGCTGACAGGGTTTTTAAGCTCAAACACGTTTCTTTACTACCTCATGTTTTTTTAACAAAAGTCACCGGCTGTAATGCGTCTGTCTTTCAAACAAGTGCCAAATCCCAAATGTAATAATATCTACATATGAGATCCAGGACAGTTGTTTTATCCGTTTCCAATGCAAGTGTAAGGGACATTCTCCTTTTTTCACCGTTGCCTTTGAGCAGGTTTGCGACCTTTTTGGAACGCCAAACTTAAAAACAGAAGCAGCCAGGATTATATTCGATGATGATGATCAGGCGATACCTTGGAAGAAACTTAAGGTAGCTCAAGATTGCCTCCGTGGCATGGAAGTTGAGACGACAGCAAGTTTGCGAATTGAATTTAATAGAACTTATCTGGTAGGGAGGGCAAGCGAGGGGGATATGATATATTGATAGTTTTGCCTTGTCAAAATTGTCATTGACATACCTACGTTAACCGTGGAAACTATGGAAGCTGTACTTCGATTCCATTGCAGGACTACGTGACAGACGTATACTTGCGGCAAAGGTGGTACGACCCGAGGCTGTCGCACGAGAACATGACGGAGGCGCTCGACCTCGCGGATCCCAACCTCGTGAAGGCCATATGGAAACCGGAAGTGTTTTTTCCCAACGCAAAGGAGGCCAATTTTCAGTTCGTCACCGTGCCCAACGTACTTATACGCATCCATCCAGATGGCGAGATTCTCTACATTCTCAGGTTCGCCATTTGATATTTTGAGGGTAACATGTCCTCAATGCCATTGCCATCCATAAGAGTAGGGATCTTTAGCAAAGAAAATCATCAAAGAAAAAAGCCCCTCGTCGCCGCCGTAGAGTGCATTCTTGTGACGAGTGAAGACACTTTTAAAATGCTTTGATCATTTTTGCGCTTGCTCAAAAGAAAAGTAACTGTTTCTTCTCGTTTTTTAGGTTACGGCTCAAATTCTCGTGCATGATGGAGCTATCTAAATACCCTCTCGACTGGCAAATTTGCGACATGCAAATCGCCTCATGTGAGTCCCAAAATAAAGTCGAAACGAGAAACCGGATATGATTTTCTCTATTTTTTGTCTCAGTTTCCAAGACGACTCGTGAGCTGCTCCTTCATTGGGACTCTTCTGATTTGCCTTCAGTTTCGGTGGCGGCCGACCTCAAGATGCCACAATTTACCATTGAGGAGGTCTATCCAACGTTGTGCTACGAACGATTTCATTTGGGTGAGAAACTTTTTCGCTGCAACTGATACATCAAGTAGTCTGCAAAAATGCTAGTGTCGTTTCCAAGCCAAGTAACAAAAACAGGATATACCTAAGTGTCTATCCATCTATCCACCTGAAAAGAAGGTCTCTTCTTTTTTGCCCTTGGGAAAAGAAATTGTCGTCCACGAGGAACGGCGGCATAACAAACGTTAGACTTTTTCTCCCTCTCAGTAGACAGGCTCACCAACAAAACATTCTTTTTCCCCCGAAGTCGTTTTGGTATTTCCCACATTTGTATCTATGTCCTACACACACAAGACGTCCGTCCTCCAGGCACTGACGGCGAAATTCTCACCTCGTGCTAAAAAGAGTTTAGGTAAGGAAGGATGTGACCGATATCAACTGTGTCAACAAGGCCCCTCTTCCTTTCATCGTACCGTCGTCATAACTTTCCAAATGCGAATGGAATTTCATGTAAGGTCATGTGTGCATATGATAAGGGCCATTGTAAAAACAATAAGTACGCTTGTACTTTGCGCAACATTCCCAGAATTTCCTTGGCTAGATGATTATTCAGGTGCTACTTATCCTTACCTATACCTATATAAAATACACTTCAAAGACCAAGTAAAAGATGGGACGGCATCACCGTTGGGTCTTGTTTATTTAGCCTTTTTCCTGAAGCGAAAACGCAAAAGACGTACCGTAGGTATTTATTTATTAGGAAACCAAATAAAACTCCACTTGTTTGTAGGCATAATCTGCTTTGCTATCAAGAAATGTGTACTTCGAAAAAGGCTTAAGGCGGCGGCATCAGCTACTAACTTTCTTGAAAACAGTGTTATTTAGTTTTCAGAGACTGAACTATATAAAGTCCGACCAGGATATTTAGTAGTCTTCTCAGATGCCCTACTAGCTTGCATGCGAGCTTTTCTGGCGCCATCCTCCTTCTAAAATATACATCAGGCGCAGTTCATTTCGGAAGTAAGAGTAAGATCAGATTCGATGCTGTAACACTTGGTAATCACGGGAATAAATATTTATCAGACGAGATCGTCTCTATCTGTTATTTTTACATAATCCATTTTCGTAGAGTACATGCTCAGTTTTTAGGGTGTGTTAATGGGCCAGGTGGTTTTGTACTGAAAAACACATAACAACACTCAACAAGACTGAAAATACTTTCAGTCAAAACACGCGAGCCTATAAGGTTGCTTGTTAATAATTCTAGAACTGAAGACAATTTTCCAAGTCTACTTACAATGAAATACTCCGTTTGCTACTTATATTTTTACAGATTTTAGCTCTCCTTAACTCGCTGATCAATTTGACATACCATACATGGCTATAAATACAACTTTGAGGAAGTTTCATTCCAACAACAACAACAACAACAAAGTAACATTAAGACCCTGCGAGCTCTACGAGCTCGCGGGTAAAAAA
>JAAUYL010014492.1_pt1 | contig 15557 bp, 11 predicted proteins | sample 7278011 | NCBI WGS metagenome assembly JAAUYL01 (sample SAMN14350225, study PRJNA611818) | marine sediment metagenome | isolation source: surface marine sediment (1.8m) | place: French Polynesia: Moorea | collected 2018-08
AAAATTGGGACTTTTTCTTGGTATTTTTCAAATCTCAGATTTCGGGCTTTTTCGGGTTTTTCGGGCTTTTTTCGGGCTTTGGCAAATTTTCGGGCTTTTCGGGTTTCGGGCTCAAAGCCTTATTCTATTCGGGTCGGGCTTTTCGGGCTTCGGGCTAAAGCCCGACCCAGCACTACTCTCAGCGAAAATAAACTTTTCCTTTCTACTTCAGCTTCATTCAAACGCAAAAGAAAATAAACGTCAAAAATGAAAATCACAAAATGACTGGAAACTGCTGGAAACGACCAATTTTCTATTAAGAATTCGTAAAGCATAGCGTTATGGTGCATATACGCGAGATTCCCGAGGGAACAATCTGATCTTTACACCAGCCATCAAAACCGTCGACTGACTCATCGCTGAACTGAACAGAGAGGAGGCGTTTTCAAAATGTCGGAGGCCCATCTTGAGGCCGGGTCCGCTTCTCAAAGTGCGACACCGAATCAAGACAGAGGTGAGTTGCGCTTGTTCTTATCACCATGATCGTGTAATTGCAATGTTAGCTAGCTAGCTAGCAACTATGTCAACAACTAGCTCGTCGTAATCTCGTCGCCGAACTTGCGTTGGACATCCTGGCTTATCTTCGATTGTCAACGCGTTCGCTCCCGTCAATTGTCTTTGCTTTTGCGACTTGTTGCCTGATAAAGCAAACATATGTCACTGGGCAAACACAACGGATAGATTTTATGAAATCGAGCTCCTTGCGATGATGACGGCGCGGTGGGCTCGGCATTGGCAGCAGAGCAGACGCTATAAAAAGAAATCCAGTTTTGTTCTTCAGCCTATCCTATCTGTTCTTGAATGCGGAAGAAGTTCCTTGAAGACTGCTACGTTTTAAATTTTCCTCTGCCGTGATCTGCGTTCGCGGAACGGCCTGCTGATCTTCTCTAAACTTTGCCCCAATTTCCTTGAAAACCTGAAAAGCTTTATTGCCGCCGACTCGACGTCAACGACGTACAAGTAATAATATGACGATAAAACGTAGATAGGCTATATATAATGTGCAGTTGCTTTTGTTTCGGGCAAGCTATTAGTAATGTGTGGGAGACCGCAAATGATAACAAAACGTCAGTGACTAGAGGCTGTTGTCGTGAAGTCCAAAGCAAGAAAGATAATCATGCCTTAGTTACAAATCAATTCTACTTAGTTATTGAACATACCAACATACTTTAACGTTTAGTGATAATTGCAAAATGTTCCAACCGGTCTCAAAGCTAGTTTCGTCTTTCAAAACCAAGCGCTCCGAGTCGCCTCAGTCGCCGAGAACAATAAGCTTTTCGTGCAGCGGTAAAAAACCTCATAGCTTCAGCCATATCATCATTATACAAGCAATGTTCACATTTCAGATTTCGAAGATCCAGACTCTGGATTGGTCAGCTTGTCGGGCTTCCCGCCGTTCCAGGAGCGATCCGTGCCTGACGGAGCCGAGGAGGATGCGCCAGACACGAACCGCAACTCGGGCAACGACGGCGATGACGAGGACGACGACTTGGAAAACGAGGAAGAGTATGACTCGGTCCCGCCGATCGATCGCCTCACCTCCTCGCAGGTCCTACCCTGGGGCGCGCCGAAAGAGCGGGCCAGGTTCCCCTCCAACGTCAACATCGAGACCGACATCAAGCCGGGCGAGTTCGTCATGCGAACCCTCTTCGCGGAATTCACAATTCAAGTATGGATGATCTAAAATTCATATTGTAAACATAGAAATCATTTCAGATTTTTATTTAGGCTGAAAAGAAAATATCGGCCGTCATGGTGGAGCCTCTGGACAAACCACTATCCAAGTCACTCCAGAGGGGAGAGGACCCGCAATTTGATCAGCTCTTGTCATCATTTGGTTCTGTGGCGGAACACTGTCTTCCATCCATCCTCAGAATTTTATTCAACTGGTACGAGAGACAAGGTGTCGAGTGGGTGATCACAGACTACAAGATCGACAAGGGCGGCTCCAAGGGCAAGAGCGAGCTCAGCCTCGCGAGGTCAGAGCTTGAGTTCATCTCGGAGAAGCGCGACCTTGCCGTCGAGTTCATCTTTTGCCTGGTCCTCGTCGAGGTCCTGAAGCAGCTCTCGGTCCATCCTGGCCATGAAGATCTGGTGCAGAAAATCGAGAACCTTTGCTTTAAGCATTTCCGCTATCGGGACACGTAAGCAATATATTATTGTGATTTTAATTTTTCTGTGGTTACATAAATGTTTTAACAGGCCCACACTCGGTCCTAATGCCGCCAACATCCACATGATTGCCGACTTGTACGCAGAGGTCTTGGGCGTCCTGGCACAGTCACGATTCTTGTCGACCAAGAAGAAATTCTTTGCCGAGCTGAGAGAGCTGCGAAGCAGAGAGCCCAACACGCACACCACGCAGTCCATCATCTCGCTGTTGATGGGCCTGAAGTTCTTCAGGGTGAAGATGGTGCCGTTCGAGGACTTTGAGCACTCGTTCCAGTTCATGCACGAGTGCGCCCAGTACTTCCTCGAGGTCAAGGACAAGGACATCAAGCATGCCGTAGCCGGTCTCTTCGTCGAGATCCTGGTCCCCGTTGCAGCCGTAAGTCTTAACAAGGTTTCATTAAAACCAGTTATTACTATGCAAGTTTTTTCCCCTATAGGCTGTGAAAAATGAAGTCAACGTGCCTTGCTTGAAGAACTTTGTCGAGAAGTTGTACAGTACGACGTTGGACATGTGTACGCGGTCAAAGCATCGGCTGGCGATTTTCCCCCTGGTGACCTGTTTGCTGTGCGTCTCGCAGAAAGCATTCTTTCTCCACAACTGGCACTACTTCCTCACCATGTGCCTGCAACACTTGAAGAACAGGGACACGAAGATGGCCAGGGTGGCATTGGAGTCCTTGTACAGGCTGCTGTGGGTCTACATGATCCGCATCAAGTGTGAAAGCAACAACGTGACGCAGTCGAGGCTGCAGAGCATCGTCAACTCCCTCTTCCCTAAGGGCTCCAAGGCTGTCGTGCCCCGTGACACGCCCCTGAACATCTTCGTCAAGATCATCCAGTTCATCGCGCAGGAGAAGGTCGAGTTCGCCATGAGGGAGATCGTCTTTGACCTCTTATCCGTGGGCCGTCCGATCAAAGTCATCAACGCGCCCGAGAGAATGTCCATCGGCCTGAGAGCGTTCCTGGTCGTCGCCGACTCCCTGGAGCAAAAGGAGGGCGAGCCGCCCATGCCGAGAACGGTGGGCGTAATGCCATCGGGGTCTACCCTGAGGGTGAAGAAGACCTTCCTGAACAAGATGCTGACGGAGGACACGGCAAAGAGCATTGGCCTCAGCTCCTACTATCCGTATGTGCGCAAAGTGTTTGACGACATCCTGCGGGCTCTCGACTCGCAGTTCGGTCGACCGTTTCTAATGACCAATGCTCAGAGTGCCGCCAAAGAGGCTGATGATGCCAAGCCAAAGCTCGACCTGTTCAGGACCGTGATCGCAGCCATCCCGAGGCTGATCCCCGACGGCATGAGCAGGGGCGAGCTGGTCGACACCCTGTCGAGGCTGACCGTGCACAACGACGAAGAGCTGCGAGGTCTCGCCTGTCAAGGTCTCCAGAACTTGGTCATCGACTTTCCCGATTGGCGCGAGGACGTCCTCTATGGGTTTATGCAATTCGTCGTGAAAGATATCTCCGATCAGCAGACGACACTGTTGGACAACGCGTTGAGGATGCTCCTGCAGCTATTGACGGCGTGGAAGAACACGGCCGACCGCATTGTGGCCAAGTCCTTGGACCCGACGAGGCAGGAGCCCAACAGGCCCGACATGGCGACCACCCTGCACATGGCGGAGGGCTTCGCGCTCGTCATGTTTTGCCACATCCGCACGGCCCCGAGGAGGCTGGCCTTCCACATTCTCAAGGAGGTCATTACGTTGTTCAAGACCCTCTGTGCAACACGGGACAGCAGCACCGTTCTCGATGCTCTGGACAAGTGCACGAGCGATGTCGTGAGAGAGTGCGCCCACATCATGCCCCTGCCCGACAAGACGGCCGCCCTGGCCGCCTCCAGCCTCGACTTCCAGTGGCTGATCGACCGCACGTCCTCGCAGTGGACGGCCGGCTTCAACGACGATGGCGTCGCCAAAACCGGCTCCTCTCAGCACTTGTTCAACTCCGATCCCTGGTCGGCATGCCTGATTGAAATGTTGCATCCAGACAGGTTGCCCACAATGTGCCCCTCGGCCATCCTCCATTCCTGGCCGACTGTGCACACGAGGCTGACCCAACTCTTCAGTGTTGTCGACCCCGCGCCAGTCACGGACAACAGAGCCTCCCTCCTGAGGCCGGGCACCGCGCCCAAAAAGATCCTCAACGAGAAGGACATCAGCATGCACTTGTGGAAGAACTACGTCATTTTTGCCTGCCGCGTTGTCCCGCCCATTCCTAGCCCGGTGATGAGGTGCGTCTCGCCAGACTTAATGCTCAGCTCGAGTCCCGAGAGCCTGAGCATGATCACGGACAGGTCGGCGGACAACAAGAGTCCATCGCCCATGGTCTCGCCGACCGTCATGTACAAGCTCCTGGTGCCGTTGTTGAGGTGCGAGGTGCCCGACATGCGCGACTCCATTGTGCACGCCTTCGGTAAGATCAACCACACGGCCATGATGGACCTGATGTCGGAGCTGGTCTTCTTGATCAAGGAGGCCATTGACCGCAAACAGGAGAATATGCGACGTCGACGAAGGAGAGACACGTTGAGGCTCCAGCTGGTCCGCGTCCTCGAGTTGATGGCCGAGGAGAAGACTTTTTCCCGAGCAACTCTCGTGATTGAGAATGACTCTGGCTTCTTGGAGAAGACCTTCACCGACTACATCGACGGGGCGAGGTTGTACTTAGAGTCCGAGGACAACCTGAAAGAGAGCGTGCCGAGCATTCGCGAGATCAAGATCCACTTCGCCTCCTTCATCCGTCAACTCATTGGCAGCTTCAACCTCGAGCGCAGGCGCAATCTTTTGCGCAAGGACCTCCGACGGAACTTGTTCTACCTGTTCGCATCTTGGTCGGGCAAGTTCGGCCTGCCCTTCGATCAGGTCAAGTCAAGCGTCAGCCTCGTGACCTCCACCACGGAGACAGACTCGACAGCCATCACTGAATTTGAGTTTTCCTCGTTGCGCGCTATGATAACCGTGTTGTGTTGCGGTCCATGCTTTGACGAAAAAGCACTCATGGAAGGTATGCACAAAAAAGAATAACGTTTTTTTTCTGTTGCAGAAAAATAATTATTGTTCATTTTTCAGAGGGAACTCTCTATACCTTTCTGGACCTCCTTCTGACCTCAGACGATCCCAAAGTCTATGACCTCGCACAAGAGACGATTGTGCTCATCTTGGAGTTCAACCCCGACAACTCGGGCCTTCTGGATTGGGTCGTGGACCGATGCTTCACCGGTAAAAGCAAGGTGGCCGATGGTTGCTTCCTGTCCTTGGCGACGATCTTCTCGGCTCGCGAGTACCCGTGCGACCACTACACGGCCATCATAAACGTGACCCTGATGAACACCGGCTGCCCGAGGACCAAAATTCACGAGACGGCCCTGCAGTTGCTACAGATCCTGGATCACCGATTTTTCGGGTCTGTGTCGCCCCTGGGTTCGGAGGAAGGCAACCAAGAGGAGTCCAAGGCCGAGCGGAGCACCCTCGACGTCCTCTTGTCAACCACCTATTCGAGGTCCCAGCTCTACCTCTCGAGGCAGCTAGCTCAACTCCACCCCGAGCTGACGATGCCCATGTTCTCCGAGATTTGCCACAGGCTACAGACGGCTCGCCATTCCAACATCAAGTGCATGCTCTACTACTTGCTCCCGTGGTTGTACAACATTGAGCTGGTGGATCCCAATATTGTCTCTGAGTACTCAGATGGGGCTAGCGGCGATAAGTCTCATCATCATCACCACCCCCAAACGTCTGGACCCCGCGGGGGCTGGGGTACCGCAGAGGCCACAGAGATGGTGACCAACAACTTGTTCTACATCACGGTCAAGTACGGCGACGAGCACCCCAAGGAGGTCGAGGAGTTGTGGGCTGCAATTTGCGCTTGCTGGCCAAAGAATCTTAGGATCATCATCCGTTACTTGTTCATCATTTCCGGTCTGGCGCCCAACGAGCTGATCGATTTCACCAAACGCGTCCTGCTCTACCTGGGGCGCTCGCAGCCCGTCAAAACCCTGGAGGAGATGATGTTCGAGTTGCAGTGCGTCGAGACGTTGAACTGCAGCATCGAGAGGACGGAGACACCGCCTTTTTACCGGCTGACCTCGCTTCGGAAAGCCTCGAGCAACTCCGAGTCCAATGTGCACCTGACAAGCTCCCGCCAGGATCTGGTCAACACCGGGACGGAGAAGGGCACCATACACACCAAGAGGCACTCGCAGGAGGACCCCACCAAGGACAAGGACAACAAGGCCGACCACCACATGATCACGAGCTCGTTGAAGAGCGCCGGCAGCATGGCCAGCTCCGCGGGCTCGGCCATGGTCGGAGCAATCAGAGGAGTAGGCGAGAAGGTCAGGGCTTTGTCAGGATCTACGAGTCTGACGAAACAGGAAGTCCACAACATCCTGGCCGTTCCCACGACAGACGATCAGATTGTCAACCAAAAGTCCAGTGATCATCATGGAGGAGCTGCCGCTACACACTCAGCCGTCGTTAGTACAAGCCGTGATGTCCATGGTGGAGGAGGAGCTGGTGGTAGTGGAACCGTGGAAACCAACAAGGTGTCGTTTCACAACCAGGTCGGACAACAGCAGGGACAACAGCAACCGCATCCTCTGCCCATGCCTGAATATGGAGGCTGGTTTGCCCCCTTGACCGAGTTCTTGCCTGACGCTTCGCAGCCGATCGTGACCTTTCACAGGTGCAACTTGGCGGCCATCCTTATCACTGACCTCGTCGTTGACGGCCTCGATTTGGACTGTCACAGTGTCGACTGGAGCGTCCACATCCCTCTGCTCCTCCACATTGTGTTTCTCGGACTGGACAATTCAAGAGAGATGGTGTATCGACATTGTCAGCAATTACTGCTCAACCTTCTCATTGTCCTTGGCCAACACAATGACCATCTCGGTATCTCGCAAATACTGATCAACAGCAGGACGGATACCAAGGGCTTCGGGCTAGCGTTGCCGTTGCTGCCTGTGCTAAAACACAACTTCACGGAAAAGACCCCAGAGAGCGTGCACGATGACAGTGAGAGCGAGTTGCAGAATTGCGCGAGGGAGTCGACAAGTAGCGGAGCGGTTTCTGAGGACGACGACGGCGGTGTGCAGATGAAGGCTCCGCCGGTTGTGGTTTCAGACAGTGACGCCGAGCACGAGCATGCGGGCAACGACGACATCTCCAAGGCCACCATTGGCGACTTGACGAAGGCCTTGATCCAGTTCATCTCATCGCAGAACTCGCAGCCTTTCTGGCAGTACGAGTGCATAACGAGGACGGTTTGGTCCATCAGGAGCGCAGAGCAGATCGACGTCTTTCTCGGCCATGTCCTCCAAGTCTTCGAACAGTCCTTGCCACACGCACATCTGTCCGAGAGATGGTCACAGTTGGCCTTGCAGCTGGCCTTGTCGTGCTCATCGAGGCACTACGCCGGTCGCTCGTTGCAAATCTTCAGAGCCCTTCGTGTTCCCATCAACACGCGAATGCTGTCCGACATCCTGTCGAGGCTGGTCGAGACGATTGCCGAGCAGGGAGAGGACATGCAAGGCTACGTCACGGAGCTCTTCCTCACGCTCGAGGCCGTCGTCGACTCATTGGACTCGGACTTCAAACCGATGATGCGAGACATCTATCAGTCGACACCGAACCTGAAAGACATGGCGCCCAATTCGGGAGTGGGCTCGGTGACAGGGGCAGGTGGAGGCGGAAGTGCGGCCTCGCAAGTGTCAGGAGGGCCGGTGCGAAAATTTAGCCCGAGAAGTGGAGGTCAGGCGGTTGCTTCAGCAGCCGGTCACCATCCTGGAGGCGTCGTGGAGCGCAGGGCGCCGAGCCCGAGAACGCTAGAAAAAGTGGCCTCGCCTGGAGGAGGCCACTCGCATCACGTGTCCGCCCCGCCGATGAACCCGTTGTCTAAGAACGAGCGGTCGTACCATCACCCGAAGGCGGCCTCGCCGATCCCCGTCGTGGAGGACGCGATCAGAGAGCGAAGTTCGACGGAGAGCGAAAAGGCGCTGGCCTCGGCAGTAACCACTCTTTCGAGGTCAAGATCGGCCCAGTCACTCAAGATCCAGGATCAGGTCGTCCAGGACGACAAGATGAACATCCTTGTGCAACTGTTCTGGATCTGTCTGGCCGTCCTAGAGTCGGATTTCGAGCACGAGTTCCTCCTGGGTCTGAGGCTGCTGGAAAAGATCCTCGACAAGTTGCCGCTAGACCGGCCCGACGTCCGCGAGAAGCTGGTAAAGTTGCAGGTCCAGCTCAAGTGGCCGAGCTTCCCCGGGGTCCACTCCCTGCTGTTGAAAGGGTGCACCAACCCCAACACCTACGAGGCCACGATGCAGGCGCTGTCAAGGTTCACCACCCTGTTGGACTTCGCCGTAGTCGACCCTTCGCAGAGCCTGGCTTTCCCGATGAACGTGATGGCGCTGTTGCCTTACATGGTGCAGCACTACGAGGACGCCAACGAGCTCTGCATTAGAAGCGCTGAAAACATCGCCCTCGTCAGCTCTGAGAAGAACAAGAAGCTGGAGAACCTGGCCACCGTGATGACCCTCTACAGTCGTAGGACTTTTAGCAAGGAGTCTTTCCAATGGACAAAGTAAGTTTTCTCTCAAATATTACCAAAAGTTAATCAGCTTGAGAAATATAATTAATTTTTTTTGCAGGTGCGTTGTCAAATACTTGTACGACTTGTACTCGCAATTCTCCTTCAACATGCTTGGTTTTCTCGTGGAAGTTCTAGAGAAAGGCCCGTCGAGCACCCAGGCCCCGATTCTGACCATCATCCATTGCCTGTTGCACTACGTCGACATGGCCAGCTCGACTCAGACCATCAACGGCGACCTCCTGAGAACGGTGGCCAAGTTTGTCGAGTCGCAGCATTGGAAGGAATCTCTCAAGATCCTCAAGCTGGCCGTGAACAGGAGCTCTAACCTGGTGGCGCCCCCGACGACGGGCGCTATGAGCTACAACTGGGAGACAACTTCGGGCTCGAACTTCGCGGAGGCCGATTTCTACTTCAAGAAGGAGCTGCCCGGGCGGACGATGGAGTTCACGTTCGACTTGTCGCAGACACCCGTGATCGCGAGGAAGCAGAAGCCGTCCTCGTCATCGGGATTCAATTACGCCAACACCGCGACGAGCAGCAGCTATGCCCCGTCCTCGGCCGCCTCCTCCATGTACGGGTCCTACTCGTTGGCCTCGACGGCGACGCTGACCTCGGCGATGGCCGCGGCCGCCGACATGTCGGACAAGGAGTCCATCGGGCGAGGGACGATCACGGGTTCGACAGTCAGGGATGGGGATTCGGTGATAGCAGCACAGGTGACGGCCACCATGTCTCCCAGGAGATCACTCTCCTTGGCCATCGCGGACTCGGCAGCCTTTTCTGGTTGGAAACGACCTTGGATGTGTCAGGTACTTTAGATTTAATTCCTGACTTGTGGCATGTGCACATATAAATTCCTGCTGATTTTTTCAGTCCTCGGTTCGAGAGAGATTGGTAACTTTGTTGAACACGTGCGGCCAAAGAGTTGGATTACCAAAGAGTCCTTCGGTAAGTTGTTCCATTTCAATTAACACAGAAATCCTTGATTGATGGTTCAATAACTTTTCCCAGATTTTTAAAATCGTTTTCGTTTGCATGAGAAAATCCCCATTCTAAATATTTCCTTACCTACCTAGTAGTTAGATATTCCTTTAGAACCTTTCAATTTAGTGATGGATATTTTTTGAATAATTTTGGAAAGGTTTCTCTTTCACAATTAAGTGCACAATGAAAATCATAAACCTATATATATTTACATTTCATTAATTTTTAACGTTTCCTCTCTCTCTTTTTCTAATTTCAATTTGTCTTCCCTTGTGTGTCCTCCTCGACTTGCTCATGGATCATGATTTGATTGACAATGACAAAACAAAACAATGTTGCAAAACACACTTGCAGGGGGATGATTTGAACGGAAAGGTATTTTTCATTGATACATTGAAGATTGGACTTGTCTGCATACAGTACCGACATTAATACACAGAAACTTATTTTCGTACATCACACTGTGAAAACTGTCGTCTTCCACTCTACTTTAATGTGGACACAATGGTATCTATTCTGTTGGGACACACACATGCACACATGTATTTGTCATCTATTTAACATTGCCATTTATGGTTGGAGCGATTGTTCTAACGCAAGATCCGTTTTTTTTATGATTTTAGGTCATATTCAGTCAGACGTCAGAGCTGTTGGAGAGGCAATCGTCGATGGCCTCGTCGACAGAGGAGGTATCGGGCACCAACGATGTTTCGACGGACAGCAAGCAGCACGACACGACGGACACAGAGCAGAAGTTCGGCATGTACATGCGGGAGTTTGACTTCCTTGAGTACGAGCTCGAGAGCCTGGAGGTATTTGATTCAGTTGTTGTGACGACGTGATTTTACGAATGGTATCGTTCTGTTTCCAGGGTGAAAGTGTGGACAACTTCAATTGGGGAGTGCGGAGGCCGAGCCTGTCGCATCTTGAAGGAGCCGTCGGAGGTCACCACGGCCATCACACTCGCGACAACAGCGAGACCGGCGGCGAGTCGTCCTCGGCTCGCGAGAGCTTGAGCCTGACTGACGCCACTCCTGTCTTGACAAAACGCGAGGCCAATGCTGGTGTCGGCGCTGAAGAATCGTCAGATGACGAGATGGGATCGGTAAGAGGGATTTGAACATTAACAATAGCTAGATCATAAGTGGCAATTTGGTTTTTTCAGCAAATTTCTGGCCGAAGTCACGAAGAGAACAGTGGAGCCTCGTCCTCGATTTCGACGACCTCGTCGGGCATCTTTCCGCCAAACTCTTTGCCACTGGACTCGCTCGGAAAGCATCGAGCTTCCACTCCCCAATCAGACACTGATTCGTAAGAGCAAAAAAATTATTTTAGCGGTACTCTTTTTAATCAAGTGTTTCCCCCATTTTTAGGAGCGATGACGAAGAGGACGACGATGTTTCAGATCACGACTTGACTCCTTGCAATCCGTCGCCCAACATGTCTCAACTCATGGGCTGGAGCGAAGGCCGGATCGCCGACAAAAACGAGATCGAGGAGGGCTGGCGCAACCACGTCCAGAAAGTCATCGAGGAGGCCAACAACGAGACCATCCTGGTCACGTTCGTGGCATTCGGCAAGCTCTTTGACGTAAGTTATTTTTGTTAATTGATTTCTACGAAATTGAGGTCCCATCTTTTTCCTTGTCTCCAGGATCTGAAGGCCAAGACCAGTGTCATAACGCAAGACTCCGCCGTGGAGTTGAGCAAGGAGAAGATCGCTTTCAGCCCTGACCTGGTCAAGACGACCACGGAGCAACTTCAGAATTTGACTGACATCTTGTCTGAAGACATCCCCTACCCCCACGTGTGGTACGACTTCGAGAACTCACACCAGAGCGTCCGCTTGATCGAGCGAATCAAGTTCACCATCCTGGAAATCCAGGAGAACCTGGACAACTTTGTTGACAAGAAGGACTTTGCTCTAGAGGTAAAGCACGAAATTGACAACAATTTTATGTTTGAAAGGTTTTTGATGTCGAAATTGTTTTGCAACTTTTCAGTGCTTGGATGCGATGAAAGCTCACCAAAAGTTGGTCTCCCTTGGAGAACACATGGCCGACTACAACATGGAGAGCGAGCCGATGGATCTATGCCGGTGTCTGTACAAGCTGCACTTTCAGCTTCTGTTGCTTCTTGAAAGTTTCGGCAAACTGTTGAGGCTGATTTCTCAAAGCCACCAGGACTTGACCACCGACAAGTCTCGTGAACTGGCACTCATCCAGGATGAGCTGAGGAAGGCATTTAGAATTCCCGTGGAGATCCAAGAGGTCGCTAAAGAATTGAAGGAGCTGAAAGCACGCGCGGAGGCCGAGGAAACGAGCGAGCAACAGGGAGAGGAGGGCCAAGAACAAGAAACCAGCGGGGGCGAGTCCAGGAGGTCCCCTTCCCCTGGAGACTGCTTTGACCAGACAGTGGAGTCGGGCGTCGAGGACTTGCAGCGGATCAGGATCGACGATGACGAATTTGCTCCCAGCGACGAGAATCCGGCGGACAAGTCGAGCTCCGACGAGTCCTCCTCCACCGCGAATAAGAGCAACGAGAGCGACAACACTCTCTCGGCCGACTCGACCCTGAGTGCCGGCGACCCTTCTGACATGTTGGCCGCGTTGTCCGACGTCAAGGGAACCTCGGAGACTGTCGCGGTGGTGGCCGAAAAAGTTGCCGTCCCTGTTCAGGAAGCCGACGAGCTGAAGCCGGCCGAGAGTGAGCAGAAGATCGTCGACCTCCTGACCGAGTCGCGATGGCCCGAGGCGGTGACGGCTTACAAGCTCCACAAGGTTCGATGGCCAGGCACGCTTCCTCTTGCCGGAAATCCTGGCATCGTCGGCAGCTCCAGCCAAGAGGATGACGTGAGCGCCATGCTCAATCTGTTTTGCGCCAGCCTCGCCGAGAAGTCCAACATCTTTGTCATGACGTTGAGTGACGGGGACATCGCCGAGAGCTGCTCGAGGTTGATGGACGCCATCCAGCAATTGTCGCAGACGATCAAACAGCTCGAGGCTTACCATGCCAAGCACAGGAGGCCGTCACCGATCATGGCACAGCATGGAGCTACGGGCACACTCTTGCCGCCTTCCAAACAGCAAAATAGAGCCTCCAGTCGAGGCCACAATGTTGTTGCGGCAGCAGCACCTCCTCCTCCTCCTCCTGCTCCGCCCGTGACTTCTTCTAGTGTGGCATTAACTTTGCTGCAGCCACAAACGCAATTGCAACCACGTCCAGAATCCTCGACTCAAGAGCAACAACAGGAACAAGTCCAGGTCCAGGTACCAGAACCGGAACCGGAACCTCCCACAGCAGCACCCCAGGGCACGTCGTCGACGACAGATACTTCAATACTTTAACAGTAAAAAAGAAACTCGATCTGGTAGAAATATCTAGAAGATTCAAACCCCTAAATTAACAAATACGATATAATTTAAGTTACGCCTATTTTCCTATGAGAAACACAATAAAAAGAGTTGAACATTAACAGAAGTTTGAGTATTTAAGTAGTTTATGTCGTGCAAATTATCAAATAGAGAAAACCAGATCAATATATCTAGGTAAATACAGAGTAGTTATGCATAATTTCACAGTGCTGAGTTGGTTGATGAATGTCATTGGTGGTCAAAAATTTGCGTTGGCAACCTTTTGTTCACAGGCATGATGCTCCAGTTTGGGGACGGCTTGTCGGTGGCCAGCCAGTTGAAGTCGTCTAGGTTGTCCCAATTGTTAATCTTTGTGTTGAGGCCGAGCTTTACAAACTGTTTCGACAAATCTGAATACTCGAGGTTGTATGGTGCGACTTGTATGCGCTTACAATCTTCGATGATGCATTTGGACGTTACATGCAAGTAGATGTCGGTCCCACAACTAGAGTGAGCTCGAAGTTGTTGACAAGCCAGCGAAAACATGCACGAGTTGCAGCCGTCAAAATAGACAGATGTCTGGACGGGTCCACAGTACAACTTGCAGTTCTCCAACTTGGTCAAGTGAAGCGTAATCGGGTTCCCCGACGTCATGATCACAGTGCAATCCATCAACTCGGTGACGAGGACATCCTTACCGTCCACGTCATTTTGGGCCACGACAATTGTCTCGCCAACTCGGCCTTTCAGAGTATGACCAAACCCTTCATCGGCAGAGACTTTATTAGCTAAGGTTGTTGCTATGCCATCACCTTTGGCTTTGCTATCGTCGATGGTGGTCGGCTTGGGATGAGTCTTTTTCTTGGTGCCCTTGAAGCCGAACTTCTTCTTAGGCTGCAATTTGTCTTGGAGATCGACAAACTTCGCCCGCATTTCGACGTTTGCACTTTGCAACTTTTTGAGCTCATAGGCGGCCAACATGGGCGCCTTCTCGGACAAGTAGGCATCAAGTTTCTGCATGTCCGAGGAGAAGTTGTCCAGCAACAAGGTGATCTCGGTGGCAGGCAATGACTGGGCACTTTCATAGCTTTCATCGATTTTCTGGGTAATTTTCACGATTGACTCTTCTAACTCGGAGATGATTTTCAAGCTTTGCTGATTGCTGTGTTCACCCTTTCTTGTTTCTTTGTTGGCCATGTGCTCCTCGTATCGACGATCAAGCTTCTTGAAAATGGCATCCCTCTTTTCCTCAGTCTTGTCCATGATCTTCAAAGATTCGGGATACCTACCCGGTGGCCGGTTCTAATCTCTGAATAACACACACTGCTTTAACTTTTTCACAGGTGTTCAGACCCAAGGTCCTCTAAATAAATTCAGGTCGGAAGATAGAAAAATTCGTGAAATCGCGAAATCCCCATGTACCTGTTATAGGCTGGCCGTACCTGTTAGAGTAAGGGAATTTTTCCCTCCATTAAAAAATTTAAAAAACCGTGAAACTCGTATCTCGCCCCCGTGTGTTCAGACCTGTTCAGACTTCAGAAATAAGAGTCGTTTTGTTTTGATTTTCTGTCGTAGTGGGTCCCGCGATTTAGATCGAAAAAAACAAAAGCAGATAATTTGTAATGCACAAACAAGACTTGAAAAGCACCAACCCCGGCCACACTTAGTATGCAAAAAGATTATTCGGAACTTTTTTCGCGTGCGAATGGACGCTAAAACGTTCGGGTTCGGAATATTCCTGATCCCGTCACCCCGCTACATAAATATGTGCCCTTCCCCACAGGGCATGTATCGGGGCAGGCCCACCTGCCCCGATTTACAGCATACTCTATTTCCCTCTCCCCCAAAGGTTTGGTAAACATGGGGATTTGCGTAGACATGGGTTTTTGTGTAGATATTTTTTGTGTAAACATCTTATTACATATAATCTGAACCCTCTGCACAAATGCGCACACACGTATTGTTACGGGGGTTTTGGGGAGTGACAGTGGACAGTGGACACCGACATTTCCTTGAGTAAATTGAGTAATCAGTTTCGATGAAAAGCAAGAACAACAAAGTATTCACACTTTTCCAAGCGGGTAATGATGAATAATGATGGATCGAATGTTCCGTCTTGTTTATTAAGAAATCCAATGCCGTGTTCATCTAGGTGGAATCAATTCCGCGAAACGTGGGAATTACTAAATAGCGCTATGTAACTAATTCCCACTTTTCGCGGAATGGATTCCACCTAGATGAACACGACACAAGACGGAAATTTTGCATTCGCGCACATAACAACTTCATCTTCTATATTTCAGGGCAGAAAGGTTGGGAGTTAGGAGAGTCCCGGAAACTTGCGTTTCGCTCTCGACTCTGACGTCAGAATGGAGAGCGATCATTGGCCAATAATACTTATTATTATCTATTTATA
>JAAUYL010022597.1_pt1 | contig 15538 bp, 12 predicted proteins | sample 7278011 | NCBI WGS metagenome assembly JAAUYL01 (sample SAMN14350225, study PRJNA611818) | marine sediment metagenome | isolation source: surface marine sediment (1.8m) | place: French Polynesia: Moorea | collected 2018-08
CGAGGCCGAGGCCACGTCCGGCGTCGACGGCAAGATCTCTCAGGTCCACTCCAAGTACGACCTCCTCGTCTGGTTCGAGGTCCTCGAGCTGGGTAATTAATTAAGTCATTAGTCTTAAGTACCAGGCTAATGACCCCCTTGAATGCAGCCTCCAGTGGAGAATATGTTCCGGTGATGGTTGATCATTGTGATGAGCTTCCCTGTCGAGGAGTTTATTTCTTGCATCATGGACTCCAGAGGCGGATCCGGATCACCTTGGTCCATCAGAAAACCCGTGATCTCAAATGGAAAGATGTCCGTGAACTTGTCGTCGGTCGAATCAGAGTCACCCCCGAGTCCGACATCGACGACGATCTCGACGGCAGCGTCCTCTCGCTCGGCCTCTTCCCCGGTGAATACCTCGACTCGTCCACAGCATTGTCAGGTAAGAATGTCATTGACTTCCGGTTTCCGTCAATGTTATGATTGTCCAATCCATTCTCAATCCAGGATCGACCGCCGACGACGATCGCGTCATGTTTAGGTTCGAGGCTGCCTGGGACTCTTCACTCCACAACTCATTGCTACTGAATCGAGTCACTCCTGCCGGAGAAACCATTTACATGACAATATCGGCCTATCTGGAGGTAAGATCCAAACTATTTATCAATGACATACAGTTGCATTTCCGGTTTTTCCAGTTGGACAACTGTGCCAGTCCGGCGATTGTCACCAAGGATCTGGCAATGTTGGTTTACGGTCGGGATGGCCGCCTTGGACCCCGATTGAAGCACCTGTTCCAGGGTACATTTAGAAATCCGGAAGCCAATCGTCTAACAGGCATATATGACATTGTACTCAAACGAGCTGAAATGGGTAGTCCAGGTACATAAAATGCATCAAAGCAAAGCTAAGCTTCTGACTAATCTGCGTAGATGTGGTTTCTAAAAATAAATCTGCTCTCTTTCAGGTTTGCAACGACGCCAACGGCGAGTTTTGGACACGTCCAATACCTACGTTAGAGGTGAAGAAAACCTCCACGGCTGGAGGCCTCAGGTATGCAAATTACATAATTAATGGGGGTAATTAAATAGTAATTTTATTATTGCTGCGTCAGGGTGATTCGTTGATCTTTGATCATCAATGGGAGCTGGAAAAGCTGCAACGTTTGACCGACACCGAAAAGACCAGACATTTTCTACTGCTGAGGGAGAAGCTCGGCATAGACAAGCCCCTGTCTTTCTCATACAATGCGCACAATCTGGACAAATCCGAGAAGGTTAGTGTGTTGATTTGATCTTGGATTAGCTTACTGTTTGTTTGTTTTGTTCAGGAGGCATGCAATTTGGTGGCCAAAGCGAGCGGTGAAGGACGGGCGAGTCCATTAGTTCGACCTCCATCCTGTGGCAAGGACCCTTATGAACCTTGGGAAATGAATCCGCGTGAGCGGGAGATTTCAAACAAATACCTCAAGCTCATCACCTACCACAGCCAGAGGTACGAAAATTACTATATAGCATATTTTATGTGGTCACATTTTGGCGCCATTTTCAGGGAGCTGGTGGCCAATCAGGACCAGTTAAACATTGGCAACAACAAGTCTGGAGGATCGTCTCAGCAAACCCCATCATTGGGAGTCATAAACCCGAACGAGTAAGTTGATTTTTTGTATTGAAAAGAAACGTACCTTCACGCTTTAATAGGATTTTACTAATCTATCTTTTGATATTGAGGAAAAAACGTTTTCTTGCATTTTACGTACTTTTAGGCTTCTTTCACCCGAGCCTCAGAGGCCCAGATCGTTGGTCCTGGATAATTTGCCAGGATTGATGGGCGGAAGTATATCCTCCCCAGCCACTTCCGGTTCTTCCCCAGGAAGCAGGGACAGCATCCGTCGTCCCCTGCTCGCCCCGGATGTCGAGGAGATCAGGGTGTCGCCAATCATTTCCAAGCGGGGCTACTTGAACATCCTGGAGCACAAGACCAAGGTATTGACAATGACAATGACAATGTCAACGGAGATTGGACATTGACAACCGACATTTCAGGTTTGGAAGAAGCGCTGGGTGGTTGTCCGCAGGCCCTATGTTTTCTTCTTCCGGGATGAGCGGGATCATTGCGAGAGGGGCCTGATCAACTTGGCCCAAGCCAAGACCGAGTACACGGCCGAGCAGCAAAACATTCTCAAGAACACATTCAGCATTACGTCCAAGCAAAACGGCTTCCTAATTCAGACTCTCAACGAGAAGGACCTCCATGATTGGTTGTATGCCATCAACCCGCTCCTGGCTGGACAAATCAGGTATGTAACATTAAGGGAGCTCGATATTTCGACTGCTTTTGGTAACTTTTCCTAGGTTTTACATAACCAAAGTAAGTGGGAAAAAAAGGATTTAAAGTGCATTAAATTAAAAATATCCATTTGAAAGGTGTGCATTAAAGTCAAGTCATTACGAAATCACTAGGCGGCGTTAAGTGGATTTTTGTCTCTACACTAAAAATATCTAGGTATTTTGCTGGTTATACGGTCATTACATTAGTGCAAACCAAGATGGATAGTGTATTTTGGGTATGGCAATAGTATATCCCTACTTTCCCTCCTTTTAAAAGCTTCTCAATCACTAGCTCTCTAAGCTTGACAGAATGAAGCCTTACCGGGAGAAAAATCTTAGCTTGCCTTCTTTTTCAAAGAAACCAGAAAAAAGTGCTTTTCATGACTTATTTCAGATCCACGACTGCTCGCACAAGGCCAAAAACCAAGCCACAACACCAGGATTCTACGAGATCGCGGACAAGTCGGGCCTCGGCCTCGACCCCGACCAATCCACCGTCCGTGACGGTGAGCGGGATCAAAAATTGAGCCAGCCTCTCCTCTAGCCTTCGGGTGGCCTTATTGAACCAGATCACCTTCATGAAGGCCAAGACTTCTTAAAGAAAGGAAAAGCTGTGAGAAAATGAATCTGTGTACTCAACTTTATCAGACATTGGCTAGAGGAGAATGCCGAGAATCGTGATTGGAATTAAATTACGAAGACACCAGAAAAGAACAGGAATTAAGTTCGACAGACAGACAGAAGTGCGACCAAATCATATCTTAGTGTTTAACTTAATTTTTTCCTAGCTATTGATTTTCCAAGAATATAAAGTTGTTAGGTGTTATGTGATAGGAATTAAATTATTGTGGACGATTTTCAAAAATGTTTGCCGACCTTGACGAGTGGTTCATTCATCGTGGATTAAAGATGTGCTTAGACAGTGACAGTGATAAACAGATTATTGTGTACAAACAACATACCAAATTAAAATTGTCGTGAAAATCTGTTGATCCCATATTCTATGGAAATAATTAGCTATTTATAATGTCAGTACTGAACTACTTGATGCCACAACAACAACAACAACTTAAGACCCCCAAACATTCATTATTGTACAGAAGCGCTTCTAATACCTAGATGTTTGTACATGAGTTTAACGTAGCAACCATATACAGTATATTGTTGAAAAAAATGCAAAATCTAACAGACACAATAAAACAACTAGCAAATATCACAACACTGCCTTGTGATTTTTCCAATCACCGAAGTGGATCTTTCTTCTCTGCCTTGTATCAAGTGTTTACAGAGGTGATTTTGCAACACAATCTGTGCTGCATCAAGCCTCACTTCCTACACGAGCATTAAATAAGTAATTGATTTTGAGCAAAACCACATTGGTAACAATTTATTTAATCTTAGCCAGTGATCTTTTTCGGGTTGTGGTGTCTGGTCCGCTTGCTTTTCATGCTTTTCCGTTGGAATTTGGCCTTTAACCGACCTTGTTTACTGATGGTCTTGGCTTTTCCAGACATCATTTGGGCGTGTTTCTTATTCAAAGCAGACATTGATTTGGACATGGCCTTCTTGAGGGCCTTTTTGCTCGAGGCCGAGGCTGCCATTGGATTTGCTGAGTCATCACCGGCTATTTCCGGTTGGTCCGACTTTGTACTTGATTCCTCCTCTTCTTTGGCACTACTGGGGTCCTGAGTATACAAAAAATTTCTTGTCATTAGAATATTCATGACATTTCTGTCTGCCAGTCAATGCCAGAGAGTTATGAAACCTAACCGTTACCAATATCTTGACAGCCAATCTTAAGGCCTTTTTTTTAACAAGGTCAAACAAAATGTGTAGGTAGAAAAGTACCATCTTTAAGCTGCTTCATCAATCTAAATCTGACAAGATCCTTCGCTAAACTTAGGTAAAAGTAAAAGATCTGACTTTACTAGAAGAAAATAAGCACTTAACACAGCAGTACCTTTTTTCGTAAATCCAAGTGCATCACTTCAACAGTATGGGAGCCGAGATCGTGAGTATCAGTCGACCTGGTGTTGTGCTCAAGGAGATGCTCGATTTCCGGCACGACCCGATTGGACGCTGAGTCGATTCCCTTCCTCGCCTCCTCCTTTGCTTTTTCCCTGCAAAAATGGCTCCATTTTGAATTGTTTGTCTAAGATTTGCACAAACCGAAAAGGTTGAAGAAAGCAAATAAATCCGATAGGAACCAAATTCAATTTGCGATAAGAGGAGCAGAGCAACGAACTGCATCGCTGATAATGTCCTTTTCGCTCGGTTTTGTGGCAAAAACTTTGACGATGTTTCTTTCTGATCACAAACCAACCTGGCGATCCGTTTTTCCTCTCGGAGTTCGTTTTCTGCTTGCTCTTTAGCTTTTTTCCGGCGCTCGTCCTTTCTTTTGCGAAATCCCGTCAAAAAGTCCGCCCTCTTCGAAGCGTCAAAGACAATCTCGGTCTTCCGATGTTTCGGCACTTTTTTCATCTTGGTTTTTCCCATTTTGTCAAAATTCGATTTCAAAATGCGTCAATATTTGTTATGATTTTTGTTTTGATTTTTGAACGCATGGGATTTTGGCGCGAAAATTCAAACCGCTTAAACGCGCGGTCAAACTGAAGTGGTCTATAATAACCTGGTTTAAAAGCCAAAGGAATTGCCATTATTTACTCATCTATGCCACATTGTGCAGCCATGGAGAGCCTAATAAAAATTCCAAAGGCATTTTTCTGTCATTGATGCGCATGACTTCTTAAAGGTTGACTACAAAATCGTAAAGGCGGGTAAAACTAAGAAAGGCGAACGGAGAAGCGCGGCGGGCGGCGGCCTCCGTTTTCTTTCATTCTCGAGGCTGTTAGTTGTAAACGCGACCTCGTACGGAAATATCCAAGTACTGTAAACATTCTCGGCTTGTGAAGTGGTTTGATTTTCCTTATTTACATACACTCATGATGGAGTACGAGAGTGAAGAGGACAGGCTGAACGACACCAGGATCAGCAACGACAACAACGGCAGCGCGGCCTCGGTGTTTGACCTCAGCAAGTCCGCGGCCTTGCCGCCCATCCTTCAGGTATGACCCTGTGGGTGGCACCAACTTGAAAATAGCCCAAAAAATTCTTGATTGACATTTTATAACTAAACTATTTATGAACATATTCAACTCTTTTCCGTCTAAAATTACATCACAATTCACATCACAAGCTCCATTTATTATTGACATTTCTCTCTGGAAAACAACTTTGCCTACATATGTTATATATTTTTTATTGGAAAACGGATTATTTGCCAAGCATAAATAATATTCAAAACAACCAGCTAAGCCCGCATGAATTTTAATGGTAAATATTTAACATTTTACATAACAATGTCAATGTATTTTTTTAGGATATCATAGACAATCAGGCGGTCTCTGATCCCGCGTTTTACATTCTGGTCACGCTCTATGTCTTAATGATTGGTGGCAGTGTCCTCGGAAACATTCTCGTCATAACCGCAGTTCTCAAATCCCCGAACATGCGGAAGGTAAATTACTATCGAGCGAGCGGGATTTTGACTTGACACACCTGATAAATCGTACTTAGGTTTGAAAGTTGCAATCGCAGCGCCTTTTTCCTCAATTTGCCTTTCACAGTTGGATTAAAAGATTTAATTGCTTAATCCGGAAAGGATGTACTTCAGCTTCTTTATTCTAAAAATGTTTTATGTACTGCCAAGCCATATTGTTTAAAGGAAAATATAAAAATAACATTCTGTTTTAGGTCAACAATATCTTGATTGTGAATCTGGCAATCAGCGATCTTCTATTATGTACAGTCGTCAGCCCTCTAACTCTTGTGGAAATTATGTACAAGCGGTAATTAATTAACCTTACTTAATTAGGGGTTAAGTGGCATTAATTAACTCATGATTTCACAGGTGGATGGGACCCAAGCTGCAGTGGATATGCCAGCTCTCGGCCATGGGGCCCGTCTGCATCACGTTCGTGTCCACACTCACCATCACCGGGATTGCCATCGACAGGTACGAGTGGAACGAGTGCTTCGACAGCTTGATTAGCCATTATTATAGCCCTTCAAATTGGCAATTTGGTGCACTTTTTCGTGTAGCTGCAAATTTGATCAAGACTTTTTTCTTTTTAGAAAGAGCAGACTTCGTACGTTTAATCCAAATCTTTCTTAGCAGGCTAGCAATTAGCGTTAGTGTTGAAAGAGAAGTTTCACAGGATTTGTCAGTTGATGCTACGTTAAATCATCGTCAAAAAAGCAAACAACAACTAACCAACTTTTGTATGGAAGCTTCCATTTAGCAAAACAATGAAAAAGTTTTATCTTATCACTGCCTCTGGATTTTTGCCTTTTCATTTTCTGAAATTTTAATGGCGTCAATCAAGGTGAATTATTTATTACATACCGGAAATAGTCTCGTGTTTGTAAGAGTTTTTATATCCAACGTACCTTGAGCCTTTGAAGAGCAAGGATTTTTTTCACAAAAATAAATCCTTTTTCAGGTACAAAATCATCGTCTATTCGGCGACGAATCGTTCTGCTCCGAGGTTGTCCGCGGCCCTGATCTCGTTGGCCGTGATCTGGACGTTGTCCATCTTGCTGTCGTTCCCGTTGTTGTTCGCGATGAACCTGAAGGTGATCTCGATGCCGCCCCCGGTCGTGAACATCATCGGGGAGCACGCGATCGCCTACTGCGCCGAGGAGTGGGGTGACTACGAGAAGGGCAGGCTGTTTTACTCGATATTCTCGCTTCTCGTTCAGGTACAAAAGATTCTTTGATTTCCTAAATTGCATTTGAAAATGCCATCTTGATCTGCTTTCTTTGATGTGGAATTTCCTTATCCGGCCAACTTTTTTTCAAAAAGTGCCAAAAAGGAAGTTTTAATGTGAAAAGTGGCTTATTGACGTAACGCTGCTTTTTGCAGTTTATTCTCCCCATAACACTGATAAGTTGGGCTCATCATGCAATCAAGAAAAAGCTGCAAAAATTACCTTCATGGACGAAGAATCCGACGGCAACGCCATCTAGCGGAGGGGTACAAAACCGGAAGCTCAACAATGCTGACCGGCGAGCTACAGTCGTGATCTCAACAAGAACACGTGGTAAAGATGAAGGAACAACAAAGTCACCCCAAGACTCGGCGTCCCCTGATCATCTTGGGGGAGGAAGGTTAAGCCAGCTTACAGCTGATCCCAGCTCGAATACAAAAGCAGTTTTGGTAAGTTTTTTTATGAATCTCTCAATAACGCCTACGTAAATCTAAATTGAGCTAATCGGATAAAAAACTTGTGAAACTATTCGGAAAAAATTACAACCTTAACATTTGTGCTTTTACTTTTTCAGACTCTCCATTCTGGAGACCGGCAAAACAACTCACAATCCGCCAGTATCAACGACGATGCCGTGCTGCAAATCCAGAGCAATCGGTTGAGGGAGAAGATTAAAAAACAATCACGAACGCATGCTCTCTTGGTTTCGATCGTGGTGGTCTTTGCCCTATCCTGGTTTCCCTTGAACATTCTCAACATCATCCTTGATATCCACAACATTTTCGCGGTAACGTCAATTTGGAGTACGACTTTCTGGAAGATGGATGAGAAATTAATCATTTAATGCCAACTTTTTTGCCACGCAAACAAAAGCTTTTAGTAAAATAGCAGCAACTGACAATTGTTTTAAAAAGAACGTATTGTTATCTAATCTAAAAGCTCAAGATTCTCAAGAGAATGTGCGTCTCGGATTTCTGTTGATTTTATTTATCCAGCCATCCACTGAAAGTTTTCAGTTATTTAGTTTTGTGAGGCAGGTTGCTCAGATCAGTGTAAACTTTCCCTAATCCAATTCATCTTGTTTCGAGACACGATGCTTTTCTTGGCCAAAAACTGCAAAATATAGCCAAATTATTATTTTTTGCAGAGCGAAGAAGCCAGCAGGATCTGTTTTGCAGTCTGCCACCTCATAGGAATGTCTTCAGCTTTTTCCAATCCAATCCTGTATGGCTGGTTTAATGAGTCCTTCAAAGAAGAGTTCCAAAACATTGGCAGGTAAAGAATTATTTAGATATTTTTTTCGTCACCTATGCTGTAACATTTTTAAGTTGATCTGGAGTAGGAAAAGTACTTCCTGAAGGAGATTTTGGGGCTAAACATCGAAAAGCAGGATTGGTTAAATAAATATTTGATCTGCCATACCTAAATAGTTTCTCCACCTTGGCAAAAATAAATAGAAACATCTCTCGTATTATTAGCTTTTGGGGTTCCCTGTGTACTTAAAAAACTCAGAGTACAATTGAGGTTTCCTGCTTTCTTTTGATCCAAGATTTGATGTCAAATGTCAATCAAAGTCTTTTTCATTTGAGCTAGATGTTTTCTAGAGAAGCAAAAGTACTTGGTACCAAAATTCAATTAGAAAAACTTCTTTGAAAAAAATTAAAATGCTTCACACACGTGACAATTTGATTGGGTATATTTTAAGTGTCTTAAAAGCTGATTACCATTCACAATGTATGTAGGATCTGAAGCAACTGATTTTGTCATGACTTTGCACTCTACATATTGCATGCAATTGCTGACTGAAAAACATGTTATTTTTTCACACCAAAATAAGGAAGAGAGACACATTTTGGTTTGACATTCATGACAAAACAGCAAGAAAAGAAAGTACAAGCAAAAGGACAGAATTATAGCTAGCTTTTTTTCTGAAAATGACACGATGCGTTGCGTACTATATCCAAGTCCAAGACATAACTTTTCATAATTCAAAAGACAGCCACCTTTGCTGCTCAGGGACTAGAGCAAGAAATATAAAAATATAGCAAAGTATAGTAGACTTTATAGGGCCATAGCCATTTAGTCTCACCTTACGAAGGAAACAAAGGTTTCCAATGGAGAAACTATGAAGACTATCCGGTTCTCCGTTCTCTCTAAAGAGCAATTGGTACATGTCACCACAGCCTTCAAGGCCACAATTTCGGTGGCCTTATCTAGTATCATCCTGTATCTTCTATAACCCCTCTGGGAGCTTAACCTGGCCCCATGTTATGATTCACATATGTATGAGGTGAAAAAATGTAGACCTAGCCTGAATTTTCGATATGGCTGCGCATTTTTATCCAAGCCAGACAAAAATATATTCCAGGATTTTCAAAAGGAAGCCCCAAAATTAGATTTTTCTTGGTAGGAACTGACAAACCATTTCGTATTTCTTATTTTTGTACTCAGGTTTCAGACGGCGGTGCCATCATTTTGCAATTTGCTCTTCTCGTGGGAGTCTTTTTAGGAGGCCCAGTTGATGAAACTTTTCTTCTTCCAAAAGGCCTAAAACAAACTTAGAAATGCGATGAAACATTGTGCAAACACGTCCATAAATTGTTCATTTTGCAGTTCATAAGCCGGGCTACTAAATGAGGAGCTATTGCATGAAGGCAGTTTTTGTTCTATTTTTACCCTCTATCTTGGCATATTCCAACAATTCTGAGTTCTGACATCAATGAAACAGTCAGTCAGTCAGCCAAAACTCCGTTATCTAAACATTTTTATTGGGTACAATTTTTGTCTTCGTTACATTTATTAAAACTTTTACCTGTTCTTTTGTGCTTGCACAATTCTCAGAGGACTGCTAGACAAAAACTAGTCCCTTGTTAAAAAGATCTGCTAAAACGAAAATAATCCCTTAGTTTCGTAACAAAACTTAGCTTTCCTTCCTGCCTTTTTTCTTCAGCGAGGGCAATTGCATTGTCCACGGGACATTGATCTGATGGTTCTGTATAGTGCTTAATGACAAATAACAAAATAGGACATGTGACCTAGATACTACCTATTCAAGGTCTTGCATACCTAATACCCAAAAGGCCAAGTGCAATGAAGCTAGAAAGGTATTGATACAGTGCCAACATGCACCTCCGTCGTCAATGTCATGCGAAGGTTTTGGATTAGGAGTCTCAAGGACAAAGGTTGGAGTGTGACAAGAATGGACCTGCATATTTCAGGGACTAACTTTTTTGGTTGTGGTGGATCATGAAAATTCAGCAGAACCAGTCCATTGGGAACAGTATGACATTGTCCCTTACTGTATAAGACACCGCGTCTCAGTTTAGGACTTAAGAGAGCTGCTGTCGGTGAAAAAAGTTTGCCCCAATATAAACTCGATAAACGGCTTCCCCATTTTATATTGGTTTGTACTCAGGCTTTGAAGTTTCCTATAACTATTCAAAATTGGCTCTGCTTCCATGTTTATTTTTCTGGATGGCTGAGCTAATGAATCAGCCAAAATCTGTACCAAAAATTAAACAGTCTAACTTTCAAGGTACATCAGGTCAGAAGCAATTTCAAAGATCTAAAATTGTATGGAACTTTGTCAACCCACTTAAAAATGAGAAATGTACTCAAGGGTTTAAATAGCAATTGTTTTTATGTATTTTGTAGGTTGTTACTTTGCTGCTCTGGCTCGATTTTCACTTGCTTGCGGAGGTCACCAGAGACTGCGAGGCCGCCCCTAGCCTCAGGCTTAAAGGTGGACCCCGCCGCCGCCCCCGGGGTGGCCCCCGTCAAGTTCACGAGCAGGATCTGCCGCCACAAACAGACCAGCCTCAAGAGCCTCGGCGTCGTGGCCAACCACCCGGAGATCAACCTCAACCTCAACAAGGTGGACGCGGCCTCCAACGTGGCGAACGTGTCAACAAACACTGCCACAGCGATGAGCAAGAAGCAGAAGCGCGGCCTCAGCCTTCACGCCCACGCCCGCGTCACCATCACCCTGAACAGGGGCAGCGTCAGCGGGGACGAGCCCGTGGGTGGCGTGGGCGGCGAGATCAAGGAGTCCACCCCCGACGAAGGCACCAGGATGCTCAACAACAGCAACGTGTAGAACAAGTCGATCGTGAATCTGTTATTTATACGGCTCAATATTGTGATATTAGAAAAAGCCATTTAATTTGAATTTCCTGCATTGCATTCATTCTTCTTAAAATATTCGCAGAACGTGGGTTGCAATTCAGAAATAAACTATCAAATATGTTTAGTTTTATATTTCTTTACTTTCTAGGGTAATTTTATCTAAATAGAATCGAAAAGAAAATGTAAACTGAGTAAGGTAAGGTAAGGATCTACTTAGGCTTAAAACGTGAGCTAGCATTCATCGTACAGCTTGAATAAAAATCTATTAAACTTGAACTGAATTCACTGATATTTAACTTTTGTGTCACAAACATTTTACTTGCGCTTTTCACCTGCAGAAACTGTGTTTCTTATTGTCTGAATTATTGCTTTACATGAGTTCGGCTATGAAAAAATCATTGAGTACGCTGGAACAACACTTAAAACTATTGACGTCCGTCTATTTAAATAAATTAAGTAGTTTCTCGAAATCTATTAGATCAAAAGCAATTTAAATCTGACCTTTCTAACTATCAATAATTTTGATTTCAAGAAGAGCAAACAAAAAGACTTTAAAAAATGTAGATAAGGGCCTGGTTTCGCATCTCATTGCTTGTGTAAAATAATTTCAGTCTTTCTCGAAGACTTGGATCAACAATTATGACTCCGCCAGAGCTTGCAGCACCCGCAAAGTAAGTCTAAAATGTTTAATATTTTTCGGGATTTGTACTCAATTCTGTGTTGTCACACCAAAATCCTATCCAAGCGTCAATAAATCCACCATAATCCATATATCAGAGAGGCTGTGAGATTGAAAAACACATCCGATTGTCCATACTCGGTATTTATACACAAATGGTCATAGTCAGAACATACAGACCATTGGAAAATTAGATTTATGTAAAGTATCGGTTCCTTTCTTTTCTCGTGTCACAAGACAAATGACCTATCCTAGCAAGTCTTCTAAGGATTTACTTACATTACAACGAGAGGAGATTTTTTGGACTGAAATACTTACGTTCGTGCATGCTGTCTCTTTAATAAAAGTGATCGCTCTACGTTGACATTCAATCATGAAATAAAAAAGAACAATTGTTAATTTTCAGGAAGGGATTTTGGAAGAGGCGCAGTGGGCTTGAAAAGGCGCTGCTTTTCGTGGTTGGCGTTTTTGGCGTCGCCCTGATCGCCGGTGGCTCCTATGCTGGAATCAAGCTAAACGAAGGTACTGCTTTGCCAGGTACTAAACTGAATGTAATCCAAAAAAAAAGCTCAGTTAGTAGGGTCATTTGTGTGCTCTTTTAAAGGTCAAATGTTAAATACTAATTAAACATAATTAATTTTATTGATTTAGATGACGAGACTCCCATGAGCGATGATTCTACAAATCAGGAAGATGTTTGCACAACAGCATCATGCACGGTTGCAGGTTGGATAATTTCAATTTAATATTTACAAATATTTTTTTTATTTTTTTAAAAAAAATTTTTCAGCCGGAAAAATAATCCAGACCATGGCGGAACCAGAATCTGTGGACCCTTGTCAAGTACGAATTTTCACACAATTGATCCCTGTCATTTGACCTTGATACGGTGATTGTTTTTGTTGCAGGACTTCTTTCAATTTGCTTGTGGCGGGTGGATCGAAAACAACGAGATTCCCGAATCGAAATCCCGCTGGGGGAAATTCTACGAGCTTCGCGATGATGTTGACAGAAGGGTCAAAAGTATGTTAACTTATTTAGAAAGGCTGTCAAACCAATATTTTCACAACTTTTTCAGAGATCATCGAATCCGACAAGGACGAGACGGACGCCATGGCAGTCAATTACTTGAAAGACCACTACAAAGCCTGCATGGATCTAGGTAAGTACAATCATAGGGTTAATCCATGACATTGATGGAATCCAATAAAACAATCACAGAGGCCATTGAGGCTGCTGGGTACCAGTTCTATACCGATATTGCTGGAAGTGCGAATGAATTTGGAGGCTGGCCAATGACGCAAAACTCTTGGGACAACACTAACTGGAACCTCATGGAAGCTCTTGGCTCAACCAGGTAAAAGAGGATTGTCAGTGAACAAAAAATAAAGGTCAACATATCCTTTTTTTAGACGTTTTCTCTACGAAAATATTCTTGTGAGTTCCTTTGTGTTCTTGGACGAACAGGATACAACGACCAACGTCGTTTACGTAAGCCTCTAACAAAAACTAATCTTTCCCTGAAAGATGTCTGAAAAGAATGTGGGAGAAAACTAATTTTGGTTTGTTTTCTAGTTGGACCAGCCAGATTTGGTTCTGCCGAGGACGATGTACATGAACCCCGAGAACTTTGCCGAGATCATCACTGCCTACAAGCAGTTCATCTTCACCACAGCCAAGATCATGTCAAGGTAGGGAGTCATCCTGGAGAGCATTGTTATTGTTATTGACGCATTTAATAATAGGGAGACTGGCGAAAATGTTGCCGATGATGTTCTAATGACAGCCGCTGAGAATGTCTTTGCTTTTGAATCGGTCGTGGCTGCTGTAAGTCTTAAAATATATAATGAATATTTTTCTTAATTTTTCCGTGAATTTTCAGTTTACTGTGCCTGAAGAAGACAGGAGAAACTCCTCTGAACTCTACAACCCCACCATCCTGAAAGACCTTAAAGAAAAGTATCCGGTACGTTTACTGACTTTCCTTCCTCCTCTTGATTGTTTACCCTCAACCGCATTTCACTCCAGATCCAATGGGACCAATATTTTGGCTACTACAATTTCATCCTGTCTGAGACTGGCGACGCCATCGGGGATGAGGAGAGGATCATTGTCAGAGAACCCGAGTACTTCGATGGACTTTTGCCCATTCTTATTGCCACACCGGAAAATGTTGTCGGTATGTTTCCAGTTTGCTTGATCCTTGATTGTAAGTTGCTGAGATTATTTTATAGCTGACTACGTTTACTGGAGGGCCATGGTGGCCTTTGCTGGAGATGGACCTGCAGAATTGGTGGCGGCCGCTGACGCCTTCTCAAACGTTTTGCAGGGAACATCCAATGCAGCTTCCAGGTTCGAATCCATTTTTGACATTAAAGATTGTGGTCAAGAAATATATTTTTCAGGCCAACAAAGTGCATTGCAAGAGCTTCCAGCGAATATTCCGGATTCGGATGGGCTGTCGGACACAAATACATCACTTCTGAATTTTCGGACGCCGACAGAGATAGGGTAACTACTGGCGAAACATAGAAAGATGTAGAGAACGATTGTTTCTTCTTATTTTAGGTCAGCAAACTGGTGGACAACTTGATAATTGGATTCAAAGAGCTCGCTGACGAGTCCGAGTGGATGGATGCCGCGACAATTGTAATTAGTTAATTATAGGTAATTATCCTTATCATTAAAACTTTTTAATTGCAGGAGAAAGCTAAGGAGAAGGCAGACAGCATGGTGAAACTGTTGGGCTATCCCACCTGGTTGAAGGACAAGGCTGAGCTTGACAAGTTTTATGACGGAGTAGGTGTTCTTAAGCAGAAATTCATTTTAAGAATTAATTTTAATTAACCTATTTAGGTCGGCGCTCCCAATGTTACAATGAATGTTGACAATGTTTTCGCAGTCAAATCCTTTGTTGGCAAGCAAGAGATTTTGACTCTGAGAAAGACACCCGAAAGAGAAACGTAAAAAAATCTTGATTGACTTAATTTTATTTTAATGCGATAATTCTTAAAATTATTATTTTTTAGTTGGCTTACTCAACCAGCTATTGTCAACGCATTCTACTCTCCCAACCACAATTCCATCAGTATTTTTTATAAATTTGAAGAAAAAAATAATTAAATGTTAATAAATATAATTTTTAGCTTTCCCCGCTGGAATCTTGCAGTCACCATTCTTTGGCAATGGCGAAGGATATCCTAGGTACATTTTTATTTCAAATAATCTACATTAAGTCATCATTTTTCCTCATAACCTTTGCATTAATAATATCCTATTTATTTTTAGATACCTGAATTACGGAGCTATCGGGGTCGTCATAGGACATGAAATCACGCACGGATTCGACGACCAAGGAAGTCAATATGACAAGGTAGATTAATATAAATATTAATATTTAATGACGTCGCATGTTTAACTTGTCTCCAGGATGGAAACGCGATCCCCTGGTGGGACGACGCCATCATCGACAGCTTCAAAGGCAAGGCCCAATGTTTTATTGACCAGTATGATGGTTACACTCTGCCAGAACTTGGGGACCAGCTTGGACAAGACGCTCATGTAAGAATTTTAAAAAGAGGCTGCGGCCTCGCGGCCTCGAGTTTTCTCTCACATAAATAACCTTCTCTACAGTTTTACTGCCAGCCTTTCC
>JAAUYL010055171.1_pt1 | contig 15534 bp, 13 predicted proteins | sample 7278011 | NCBI WGS metagenome assembly JAAUYL01 (sample SAMN14350225, study PRJNA611818) | marine sediment metagenome | isolation source: surface marine sediment (1.8m) | place: French Polynesia: Moorea | collected 2018-08
AAAATATTGCCCTATTTAAAACGGATCGCGAGATAATGAAAGGGGAATTTACGGGGTGCGAAATTGAAGCCACTTTCAGCTTAAAGTCACGGTTTGATCGACTATTTTAATGAATAAGAGGGGAGGTCGGAGAGCGAAAGCCATTAATTTAGTAGTAGGGTACTCTGAGAATATTGTCCTCCAAATGACGGTTAGAATTAAAAGCATGCAGCATTGAGCTTTTTGCCAAAATGAAGCAGCTAAAAATTGAAAATTGTTTGTGAGCAAACTGGTATCAAACTTGTGTACTTCGATCACGCAACTTTGCAACGTGCGCATCCGCTTTATTTTGAGTCTCCCAAAGTCTCCCCCCAAAATATTTTCCATGTAGCTTGTCATCAACATCCTCCTCTGCAATAATGGGGCTTGACCAGTAAATAATACTAGGGATAGATGACATTTTTTCCAGGGAAAAACCTTGTCTTTCTTTCAGAATCAAGGCGCATATAATTACATTTTTAGTTGCCTAGTGACTAATGACTTTTCTCGAGACAATGGAAATGATTCAGGTGCTAGGAGGGCATATTATTCTAATTCTAAGGTATATGCAAACTCAGGATTCACATGAATTTTTATACTGAGACAGCTCCAAGTATTCATGCATAGTTATTGCTGGAAAACAGGTATCCAACTACGAGTATATATTTAGGCAGCCGCTTTACTAACAACAGTAGTTAATAATGGTCTTTTTTAGGCCCGGAGCTCGCGCAAAGATGGATCACCGCTTCGGCCTTGAACAACGCACACCGTTCGCATGACAGCGTCAGTCATTTGTTGACGAGTGCGGTCAGTAAACCCGGCTCTCATTCACTAAATAAAGATCATCTAAATGATTCTAGTGCAGCGGTGTGCATAATAAGTCAATGCTGTGTCTCGTCTCGATAGGACTAATTCCATTAAAATTAAAATATGCACTCATTTCGACTATCGAGGCTCGTTAACACAAGTGTTGCCCTCTACTGATTTGTGTCGCTAACAATTTGCAAAATTTGCCGACGTGGATTTGTGAATTTTAAATATTCACGTTTTGTGTTTCAAAATCAGTTTGAGATCGTTATCGAGCCAGATTTTAAATAGCAGAAAAAGTTGTTTTGATTAAAGAATGGAACAAAATGCTTCGGATCAGAGACTCAGAGTGAGTGCATTTTGCTGGGGAGACTTTGATATTTAGATTAATCATATGCATGCACCAAAAAGAAGAAAAGCCGAACTTCGAGCTCGTTAATACGGCCTATGCAAAATTTCAAAGTCAACGAGATAAGACTGAGACCCTGTTTGTTTATAAACTTGAACGTTTAAAGCTTGTAGCTAATTGATTTCCTTCATATATGAAATGCGCGCATAATCAGCAAACACAGCAACCCATGGCCAGATAACAAAGGTCCAGCTTCGGAAAAAATCTGTTTGTTTTGCAAATTCGCAAATTCGCAAATTGTGCCGAATCAGAATGCATGCTGGAAAAAATCTGGTTGTTAGGGGCTCGTGAACAGAGATTTTCATATGCAGTCCCAGACTGATAAGAGTTCTCTGTGTATGCACATATCATATTGGATTGAAAAAGGGGGTGCGTGTTTGCGTGTATGCTATACATATATTCGCTTGGAAAAATGTAGGAATTAGCGAATTACATTTTGCAGAAAAATGGCTTGAATGTGCAGTTTTTCCCCAGATGTATTTAGCTATGATATTTTTCAATTTATGTCGCGGATCGGTCGCTAAGCAATGTTAGTTTTTGGCAGCAAAGCAAATGCAAGATAACTTTAAAAAAAGATCCCAGACGATTCACACATGTGATCAAAAATTTCCCCTAAAATAAAATGGGAAATATGCTTAGAATATTGAATGTGGTATTGTTTACCCAGGAAGTAATTCCGCCTCTCGTCCTCTCGCCATCGCTGGACGAGTTTCTGACGAGGATGGTAGAATGGCATAGCATCTACCGTTGATGAGGAACGGTTAGAAATCCGGACATTCCGTTGGCAAACCGTTGACATGTCTCTCATTGCCAAACTTGGTCAGTCATGATTCTGTGTTTTGGGGCAAAACGCAAGCTGTATTCTTGGCCAGACGACTTCAGTCCAGTTTTTCTTCTAATCTTGCAACGTGGCTCGAGGAAGCTCTGTACATTATGCTTCTTTAGGGTATATCTACATATTTTGATTCGTAATTGTTTGACAATCTGGTTGTCAAATTGTGCACTTGCTTTTTGGGGGTCTTCTCTTGGAAATTGTGCTGAGCTGTCGTTTTTTGGTCAAAGGGGGCAAAGGTCTCGTTGATGTTCTTCCAAATTTTGCTTGCTCCAGAACAATTTTGAGTCTTTGTTGATTAATCCCTTTTGTCTCTTTTTCCGGGGCTTTGTATTTAGTATGCAAATCAAGTGGCACGCTGAGGCAATTCGACAACTGTCTTCTATATCTTTGTGGTAATTTTGCAAGCCTATAATATCTACACCGCTGACTGTGCGAATTCAAACTGAACGGAACGAGCTACGAACAGAACAGACGGGATGGAGAGTTGACGAAACATGTGTGTATCAAGTTTTTTTGCATATATGCTAAAACGAAAAATGCATCTCTATATGCTACTACTTATGATATAGGGCTAAACGCTATTTTGTATAGCTTTGTTGACATACGACTTCATTTTTGCTACATCACGTAACACAATATTATATTTTTGTACATGTGCAAAAGCCAGACAGAATTTGCTGCAACAGGTCCTTTGCTTAACATGTGATTTTTATGGAACGTAAGCATAAGTACATATTGGTGCACCATGTCATCAAAATTGAAGCACATGAAGAAACTGGCCTAATCGCAAAATTATGCAAAACTAAAAGTAGTTAGTCTCATACATAAATTACAATTACCACTCTTTATCAGTAAAAAAAGCTGCAAGTGCAAAGTCTAAGCGCCAAGTTTTTGCATAATAGACCTTAAAGTATTCCCTTGTTTGCATAGTCGTTACGCTATAGAAAAGTGTCTCTACTCGCTATTTTTAAGAGGGACTGCAAGTGTTCCATTTTCGATTGGCAAAAAAAGTTAATAACAATCTATTCAAAGGAGCCTGGAATAAATAACAAATGCATTCAGTCTCTACGTAGATATTCAAAAAAAGCTGTTTAATCAATCATGTTTTTCCGAGAATTCACATAAAAATGTATCGGCGCATGTACGAGATTATTATTTTTATGCAAAAATCATGGGAGAAATCCCTGGAATTTCCGGAGACGGTAAAGAAAACAAAACAAGGATTTTTGTAAGACATGGCAGAAATCTTATTAGAAATGTTGGAAATGCTTTTCGTTGTCTGGAGATAACGAGTGCAACGTTGGCTTATATTTAAAGTTGATATGGATGCACAAATTTTTTATTTGGAGTTTTGCATATTTCGCAAAAAATCGACAGATAAGAACTGAGCTAGGGAGACTCTTAAGACACAGGCTTATTTCAAAAACACATGTTTTAAAGCTAAATACTTATTTGAGTTATTTGCTGTTTTTGTTTCAAATACGGCTAAATGCTTAGATTCAACTTGATTCTATGAAGCAGTTTTAATGATCTGTATTTTAAGCTTGATCTCGATAATTGACACTTTAGCTTGACACGAGAAAATTAAATTAACAACGAGAAGAGCCCAGCAACACATCAAGATGAAATCGATTCAGATTTTAGAGAACATTTAGAATTTCTGGCAGTTTTTCATAGAGGAACACCGATATTTATTCGATCATTAGTTTACGTAGATTTGTGTTCGTTTTTCCAAGTAAGCAAACTCTCCAGTGGCTCTAGCAGCCAAAGTAACAACCAAATAAATATGTGTTGCCGTATAGTTACATTAGAATTATGGCCACCACCACTACTAAGTACCATTCTACTCTATCTACGTTATAGTCTACAACTAGCTCCTAGGGCTCGTATTTCCGTTGTGCAGGTAATAATTTACATCTTGAATCACCTGAATTCTCGCATATTTTTCTCTGCCGTTGGATCGAAAATTCGGACAAACAACAAATAGTCTTATTTGATAATTTTCTGGAGGAATGGCTGGTCTTCTAGTCTACTTAATCCTGTGTTAGACTGAGTATCCGAATTGGTGGCAAAAATATTACTCTGGCACAATGGCATAAGCACATAAATTCATGAATTTTGTACACCTTCAAGACTAACTACATTATTCCTGCATAAATAAAAACAAAAAGTGCGACAAAAAATAAAGCTGTGAGCCATATTTGGCCAATTTGTAAAGTGTCGCTCATAAATCATCAGCCGGCGAAGCAAAGCTCTGTTTGGCATGAATTCCCATGATAATAAGATATCTACATATGTTTCGTTTCATACCTGCTTTTGTTTTTAGCAGATTTTGCATAGTCTCAAACAAATTACAGACCGTGGCCACTCCAGAAAAGTATGCATTTTTAAAAGCACATGTGAAAAGAAACTCGCACGATCAGAATGCAAAACTTGAGAAAAATTGTTCCTGAGAAAAAAATCCCAACAGCAGTCCCTGTAATCAAAACAGAGAGAATGAGGGAAAAAGGATTTTTGGGAAACTTAATTTTGCATAGTCAACGGTTCTATTCAGTTAGTTCAGAATGAGAATAATAACAAATCGTGCCTCTGTGCTAATTTAAAGCAATGGACTTAAAATTCTATTATACGTAATCAAATGAACTTTTTTAATTGCGCCTGAACTTTTCACGCCTTGCCATACACAATAACGCAAGAGCTTCTATTATAAGGCACAAGTCATTACGCTGTGACCAATTTTTCAATTAATTTTTCTGCTGATTAATCTGGGCCATAAACCATGCTCCATTTGGTTTGGCTGAGCTTTTGATTTTCCAACTTATTTTCTTCAATTCTGCATTGCTAAACAGAATCATGTAAAATTATGGCTGCAGGCTGATGCAGTCATTTAATGCGGGGGGCAGTAAAAGGTGGCAAAAATGCTTTTTGCTAATTGGAAAACCGCGAGAGACGAACGTCGAACGAGACCGATTTTTATGTTTTATGCACTTGAGGTTTTGTCCGACAGGAGAGCAATAATAATTCGAAACAAGCTAGAACAAGCTGCAAGCTGACCGCAAACCTGCATAATAGCAATTAGTGTTTGCAACAACAGCAACAGAATCCCACGGTTGGGAAATCAATGGGACACGCTGTATTCATGAGCTGCGGTGCGCGAAACACTAGCCGTCCTACTCTTTACAGTTTGAGCTTTCCAAGTTGGTAAGAATAGTATTGAAGCACTGCCTCACCCGGCGTTGAAATCTTTTTTTCAGCCGCCGCCTTAACTGAACTACGTCCATAAAATATTGCTCAATTACAAGGCGCGGTTGAGAACAAGAAATGTAAAACAGTGTGACGGAATAATGAAGAGAAAACCTTTTAAAGAGCCTCTCTCGATCGCGAGTCGGTTGTGGTTTTTGAGGTAAACGGCATCTCGGCGCGTTGATGGCGGTTTAATCGTTAAAAGACAGAGGGAATATTTTGCCGCTCCTTTGATTTGCATATTGTATGAAGCGAGCTAGCGTTAAATAGGAGTGGCTTGAATATACGATATTCAAAGCACACGTGCCATATGGTAATGCTTGGCATGCATACTCACGATACAAATGTACCTCCCACCGAGCCACCATGATGGCATACAGTATAGACCATACACAGGCTCCAGGTCATATAATCACGCATGCAAATCTTCCCAAGCATTCAGCCATTGGCGCTGGCGGCAAGCCAATCCAAGCCAATTTTACATATGCACGAAATCGTGTATGGAACGTGTAGGTTGGTACTTCAAAAGCAAGTGTAAGTTTCGTGCCATGAAAAAGGGGAGGGCCTAGACTATCTAGCAATAGCGACACGCAATACCCTCTCTCCTTTTTTTCCAGCTATTTGGAATATTCAGGGACCAGAATTCCCTTATAAAGTGCGAAAATGGAAAATACAAAATACCCAGAAGGGAGATTTCACCAGAGCATTGAACGAAGCAGCAGCAGCAGACACACATCCGCGTATAAGGAAAAGGAGCTAGCTCATATGTAGTCATGTACGTGCATGCATAGCAAAACTCAAATTGCCAGGTTTAGAAGGCAGTTTGGCTGCATGTTTAATGGCTTTTTTCACTACATATTATTCTCGATTCTGTGAGAGACTTTGCTTTACTTTGGTGTGTACCACACTCTACCAGACACCTACTATAGAATGTCTTGAGAATGCAGGTAAGGCGAGACGAAAAAGTCCATAATGATGATCATACATGCTTAATGTTAATGCTTATAAACTCAGCATATAAGATCGTATATGATGGTTTTCAGTCTGCACACCACTCCTCTATGATTATGAATATGTGTAAAGCATAAACAAATGGCTTCAAGTTTCATCTCGAAATAAGTGAAGGGAAGACTGAGAATATTTGGTCCCGGTAAAGATTTTTGAATACACAAATCTTCTTGGCGCTCTAGCGTGATGAAAGGTAAGTGACAGGTGAGTGTTTACCCGTCAAAATTCGCGCATCATTTCTTTTCTTTCTTTTTCCACACACTACCCAAAAGTTCCCAGTCTCGCCACCAGGGGTCTCGCATTGCTCTCTCCTTTCATAAAAACCACCACACGGAATCACGAGATTCAGATCTTGCTCCCATGCCATTATGCTCGGCTGGCTTTATCACCGTAAACAAGAAGGGGGCAAAAAAGCCGAGAGGGAGTTTTTTGCGCCAATTTCCAAGTGGCTACCATCTTCAACACTAAACGAGGTGTTTTGTTTGTTTGTTAGTGTCACTTTTGGTGGACAAAAAATCTAAGAATCTATCTAGAGAAGTTACTTTTGAACTGAGTAACAAAGTAAAGATGTTTACTACTGGAATTAGCATGAAACGAGCTATGCATGTATAATGGGCGTAATGAGTTCAACGCCATAGAAGCTGAAGTTAATCTCTTGCCTCTCCCCTCCCTATTATGTAAAACGCCGCGAGAGGTCGCTCTACTTTAACATCTTACAACAACAACAACAACATGCTGGGCCAGATTTAAAATGGACCGACGGACTCGTTTTCGTTCCGATGATGCAAATCCATGGCAATTTGGCTCGCAGCGATCTGGTTTCAAATAATTCCTTCAAACTGAACGGTCAAGAGCTTACCTAGAAACGAAAGAAACAGGAATATATAAACATGTAAATTCATGAGGAATAGGCGCGAAAAGTTTTACTGTTTTATTGATGTCAAACTGCACCATTCTAACAATTTATTGCATTCTGGCCAAATGTGCATGCTGCATAAAAGTCGAAGGAAATAAGTGAGACGTACAATACAGAAGACGGTTTGCTAGCTACATAGGACCTATAGGCTCGGGTGTCAGTAAGGTGCTTAAAGTTCAGAGCCACTCAACTTCAAACACAAGCCTCGAGGGTATTTTCTTAGCAGTTACAAAACTCTCAACAATTAGAGGGAGCTGGCAATGGCTTGCATTTGCATCGGCGGCGGCTTCTTCCCCTGCTGTGCTTCTTTTTTTCTCAAGTGCAAAATCTTTTGCATTTCAAGGGTAAGAATCGAAAATCGAAATATGCGGTTCGAATCTGAAGTGTATCCAAATGAGAGGTGGCGTAGAAGTGCTCCTTGAATTTCGTTCTCCAAGCGTTTATGGCCGTTTGCATATGGAATTCGTTTCTCGCATAAGTGACAATAGGTTGGGCAAACACTCAATCCACCATCACAAAATATCAATGTATCTGGTAGTCGGTAGTCGGTAGATAGCTACACATGACCACATCCATCGCTCACATATGCATGAGCAAGAAGATATGAAAATGTGTCTTTTGCCGGGGGTGCTAAGTGGCGGCTACAGACGGATTTCCGTCCAGGGGATCGTTTTCTCTTCTTACTTGATCGCGTCTTTGAAAAGTGTTATTGTGTCATAACTCAAAAGCAGTGATCTCAGAGACTAGTATAGTGGCAGCATTTGGGATGCATGTGTTAAATGTGCTTCTCTCGATTTTTGTTCCGTTTTATGTATTCTCTGAGGCCGAGAGAATAGACAGAATTTTTGTTTAGATTTATGGGGCTCCTGAATGTCTTATGGACATGTCAAATAATGGAGAGGAGATAGAAATTGAAATGGCTTCATTCTTGACACTAGCTCTGCTGCTCTGCTATTAAATGTATTTATGGCGAAAAACTACATACGAGCATTGTAATCTAAATTGACATTTATGTTTAGATAATAATTTCCAGTATAATGATTCCAGTTTTGCCTAAAATTTTCTCCCAGAAAAATGTTTACATTAGACACGACTCTTCTTGTGTGCAGGGAGGAAGAGCATAATCTTGTGGAAAAAAACTTGTTTAAGCCTATATTTATGTACATATTCCCAAGAACAATTAGTTTTGCCATGTAAGTTCAAAGCCTAAATAAAATATATGGTCACGTACAGGCTGTTGCTTTGTTTTTAATGACCTTAAAACTAGCGTTGCTGGCTACCTATACATAGTAAACCTCAATTATTATTCAAATTCTCCTCATGTACTCTGGGAGACCATTCCATCTATGACTTGTAAAAAAGTCTTGAAAGTCTTGCAGGTTTGAAGGCTAGATGATAACACGCAGAGCAAGAAAACTTTGGGGAGTCCCGAGTTAAGTCAAGCTAAGGCCATAAAAATTTGTCATGCATGAAGAGTAGCAGTGCATGATAACATAATTTGCCTGAATTTTTCCAACTCGGGCTTTTGTGTAGGTAAGTCAGATGACCATAAGTAGATACTTGCTTAAACTATTGTTTATTTACCAAAAAAAGGGATTCAGTCGTCACGTAGGTCTGTTAATATTTCTCTGAATTTTCACGAATTTTCCATGTACCTGAGCGTGAATAACTAATGCTCGCTTTCGGTTCTTTTTGTGTTTATGCCATTTTTATGGAAGCAGTAAACTTGAGCCGTTTATGTTTGGTCCACTAAATATTTTCACAATACAATAAAAAAGAGAGAGATTCTTCTGATGGTTGGAAATGAGGAAAACTGAAAAGTGATCATTCAAGCAATATCTTGGACTGTCAGATTTGAGAAGAAACTTTTCATATCTCTGCAGGAAAGAGAGATGCATATTCTGATTTTTCCTATATTCAACTGGATTAAAATCATGGAAATTTCCATCCAAACGTGGGAAGAAATCTGAAATCGGCATGCAGGATTATCTATCTGTCTTTCAGCTTTTTGCCTCCTCTCTCTATGTTTTCGTTTTCGTACGTGAAATTAGCTTTCATTTGACTATTCATGGCCGCGAGCCGTGATCGCCGGTAAAAGTGGTACGTCTGGTGAAAAAAATCCGTGAAATAAATAATATCGAAAAATCCGCTACACCTCAGCATGGCCAACAACATAACAAAATCTGATTCCACAGATATCGGGCGAATCGGCACCAATAGTGCGCGAGTAACATTGATGGCGCCAATTGGGGCTGATTTGTTCGGACAGTAAAAATGTGGTCTGTGAGGTTGCTGAATGTAGCTTAATGTTGCCAACACCTCCTCCCCCGTCACTTGGAATCGTCTGTGCCAAAGATTCAACGAAAAAGCCGCTCGCCTCAGCTCACTTTTCCAGACAAAAGACCACCTATTTGATGATTCTGTTGTTGAATATTTCGTACGTTTCTGCTATGCAAAAATGAAATGATTAATTTCCATTTGCGATTTTTCCATTAATTCTCTCTACAATGTGGAAAAAACGCCAACGTTGCATCGAAAAAATGTGTCTTTTTCGCACATTTGTTTTGCCAGACCAAAATTGGCCAATGCACATATTTAGATTTTCTAGCACAAAACAGACACACATTTCCAAAACCATATGCACAATTTTCGACGTCGTCATTTTTTGCCAAAAATATCTATTATTTTCTGCCGGCGACGACGTGATACAATAAATCTCGAAAAAAGTGCAAAATATTCCGCAGAGCTGTATAATAATAGTAAAGTAAGCTGGATTCTGAAAAATACCCAAGAGAAAATCATAGTTTAATGGTTTAAAATCGGATATCTGCACAACACAGGCACAGAACTTTTCAGCACAGCGAAATAGAGGAGACGACACACCTTCCCTCAATAAATCAACCTGACAGCTAATGATATGTATGCAAAGGTTGACCGGCATGCTGGCGCTACCAAGATGGCGATTAGAGACCCATTATAATAATGCGGCTGCTGTTGCTGTTGCAGGAAGCTCAGAAATCGTTAACCTACCCACGTACATTTTGATTCAAACGTTCCCTTTAACAGAAATTGGTACTCTTCCATGACTAGGTTTTCAGCAGGGTGCATATTCATACCAATGATAGGTAGATAGGTTCTGCTCAATAGTTGAATGGTGGAGGAGGAGGGATCGGGAGGGAGGTGGCGGTAACCTCTAATTCTAGGCCTCGGTCGAACGATTACCGCAATGGTATTATATGAAATGAAGGTCTGCTGCTCTAAACCAAAACTGCTATTATGCAGACAAAAATCTACACAAACAGTCGAGTCGGTCAGAGGGGAAAATTATTATTTAGGCAGAATATTTTTTTCGGTTTTCGCCACAGAAGCATGATAATGATGGCTAGATTTCCCAGACGGAAAAACAACGATTTTTTCCTACTTTTACGTAGATATTATTGGTGAGCCCGAATTTATGACGACGAATAAAAACTGGAAACTCGCATGGCAAAAACGGACAATTAAAACGAATCTCAAACTCTTCTCGCACTTGCGATTTTATGTTCTACGTACGAGTAGCTGCGCGATTGAGAAATTGTTACATCATCGCCCTCTTTGAAATCTGTGTAGTCTTGATCTTTGCCTTTGCGTTTTTGTTTAAAATATACATGAGGGGACACACTTAGAATTTTACTAAGCATCCGCACATGTTGGTGTTTGTCTCTAGTTTCTCCAGATCTGTCCGCTCTGATATTTATCATAACAAAGAGATGGAATAGAAACTAAACATTTTCCAAGGAAGCTTCAGATTTTGCTGACTCGGAACAAATTAATGCTCTTGTCCCTGTAAAAAAATCACGAGGATGCATGCATCCCTCTTTGGAGACAATTTTCTGCCAGCGCAGCAGAGAACTTTTTTAACTTCTGCCTTTAATTATCCGGGCTTCATTAGAAAAACTTGTGAAAAGCAATACTCTGATCCAACTTGTAGGTGACGTAGGTTCGAATCTAGATGCATAAGTGCAAATGTTCTTTTTTCTGCTGACACCGCATTAAAATTGCGCGCAGATTTCCTATCGCGTTTGCAAAAAAATATGAAACACTTGTAAAGCTATCTACGTGTCCTATCTCTAAGCGAGAGAGGGTCGTAAAATCAAGCCGCGACATGATGGCAATATGCAGTTGCATTTTAGCATATGTTTTGGCAGATTGTCAACGATAAATGGCACGAGGTAAAGGCTAAAGCAGACCTACCTTCTTTTACAGGCGGAGGAGGAGACGAGGTTGTTCGGAGGTCGGTTTCTTTGTGACTGCCACTCCCGGGGCTCGTCGATGGACTCTTGGTCCGGCCCTCAAGACTCTCCGAAGTCGGGCTCGGATGGCTGAGATTTAAAGCTTTCGAGGACGGGGGCGGCGGCGAGGACGTGGCCGAAGAGGCTGCCGCCGAGGCCGCCATCATCGCGTTGAGGTTGAAGTTCATGGCCGCGGCTAGCGACGGAGGCAGCTGGAAGCCGGGCGGCATCGAGGCCGCCAGGGCATTGGCGTACGCGGCCTTGTTACCGTCGTTACCGTTGTGGTCCGAGGCTGCCGCGGAGGCCGTACCGTTCGTGGAGGCCGCGCTGCTCGAGGTAGGAGGAGGTGGAGGAGGCTGAGGTGAGGAAATGTCCATCATTGCAATGGGCGTGCTGGCACCTCCTGTTGTCGTCGCGGGCGAGGCTGCCGAGGTCGACGAGGAGGCTGAGGGTGAGGGTGGAGAGGTTAGAGATTGGAGGCAGCCCTTCACCAAGAGGTCGTTCGTCGAGGCCGTGGAGGTTAGTGCTGAGCCGGGGTGAAGGGTCTTAAGCAACATGGCCAAGGCCTGTGATTAACCGAGCGATGCGCGGACATTCGCGGTTGTTACAATTAATTCTTTAGCACTCTGTGGTCTCTTAAATATTGTAGGAGTCTTGCTTCTGCGCACTTTTGATTTGACTTTTCAGCTGTGAAGCCAATTTTTATGAGCCCTTGGCAGTAAAATTCAATTTGGGACTGCTTTTTTGGCTTTGATGTCGCAGCGTCCGTTATCAGTAGCTCAATTCTAAATGCAAGATTAGGATCGTAAAATCAAATTGGCAGTATCACTTTTTGGTGGGCGAATTTTAAGTATTTTCAAAATGGTGGCACAGGTGTGCGCGTGTTTACAGGTTGACCGTCTAGCGGCGACTGATCGTGAAGGAATACGTTAACTGTGGAGATGAAAATTTTTGTGGAAAAAATGGCTCCTCTGGCGGTGGATTCAAGTGCTAGACGCCTTGAAGAACACCATATAATGTATCTATGGAATAAGCATAGAGCATACATATGTCCATAGGCAGCTACACTCTACAGTAATAAGAAGCGGTGCATTGCAGCAGTTGACCGCTAAGCTGAGAAAACAATGAACCGCTGACAGCGCCGCGACTTGCCGTTCGCCTTAAGTCTGTTTCCCCATGCAATCGCTCGTGGAAAACAAAACCATCCGCCACTCACGCCGCCATTCCCCGCAAGAAGCAAATGCTTATACGAATTTCTTTCGATCTTATGCATGTGACTTGACGCACACATACGAGATTGCAGGTGGTGTGCTCAAATTCTCACACACACGTGAAGCATCAACGCATCATGTCTCCCTATAAAAAATGGCGCACAAAAAACCCGGCCGTTTTGTTTGTTTGTCACCTTCTCCTCCTCCTTGGTGATTTCAACTTGGTAGGTGCGAAATAAATAAGGCCGACGAATGACGACACCATTAAAATTCCCCGGCCTATTTGAAACGGAATGAATGTTGAATGTGCTCACGGTTTTATGAGGAATTGATGCCGAGGACGGTGAGTGCAACAAATAATGCGCATTCAGCTTCAGCTCTGCTCCTCTGTGTATGGAAAAAAGGCGATCAGAATTCAGAAATTCAAAAACGATAATCGTCGTCTTGCTTCGGGATCGTCATATGGCTACGTGTTATGTGCATCTATAGAAAAATATGAAACTCAATAGCTAGCTGGCCTGGCGATTCAAGGAATGATTTTTGGCTTTGCCCAACAGAAAAATCATTAATATTCCTATTGATAATGCAACCTGATGGAACTCTCTCCTTCTCTCTCTAAGGTTGTTTGCTGGCTGCATATACACAGAACATTTCAAATAAGTAGGTTCTTTTCATGTGCACTCACATTTGGATTTGGAAGATATGTAGGAATGAACCCTATAACCTACTTACTTTCTTGATCATTCCAGAATTTCTCCATCGTCCTCCAAATCTCACTGAAATTGGTGAATGGGTCACATCTTATCGTTATCGACATTTTCTAGTGATGTCAAATGCTTAGACCACTCAACCTGATTTCAGGAGGGATCTCAACAGATTGAGATATATTCGCTAGATTCTGTAGACATTTGAAAATGAAGGCAGGTCGTTACAAAGAGTAAATACTCGTATGACGAAGTGGAACTATAAATTGAAGAACTGCGATCACTTTTGCTGTCAGTTGCGTGCTCTTTTTAAGGAGAATTAGTTTGAATCATACGAAAAGAAAACCAGTCAAAACTCGAGTTAACAAGACATTTTCCAAAAATTCCTTTTTTGGACGTTCCCAAAATGCTCACAATTCTTTCAATGAAATAGAAAATTGCTTATCGCTCTCCTCTCACTGCTCCCAACTCAAACACACATAGGGCTTGATAAATGGACGAGATGCCCTAGATGAATATTGCATCGTTTGTAATCAAATGCTCCCAAAAGTTGTTAGATGGAGAGTAGCTATAGATGTAGAGAAAATATGGACCAGAAATCAGTTGGGGCTACTCGTTATAGGTTTTGGTAAAATAAGCACCCTATATGACGTTCGTTACAACGTTTCCAAATCTCTTATCTGGCATCCAGAATCGCGACAACCAATGTATAAATCACCAAACTCTGGCAACATCTTGATTTTCTCGAATGATTTTTCGCCATTTATGTCTCATGTCGTCGTCCACCATGGGGGAAAATCTAGGAGAATCGGGCCATTTTTAGGGAATACTTGGATAGATAGTTTGTTTAGGGATACTTTAAGACTTGGATTATGCTCGTGTCGAGTGAATTTTTCAGTTGGAAAGTTGCGTGCGAATGCAAAACGTTTTGGGATTATTTTCGCCCTAAAATTTTTGTGGGCGAGTTGCCCCGCCGCACCCCAATAAGCCGATCTTTTCCCGATGCAGAAATCAAACAGATGCTCCATCTATTCCAAGTCTCACTATGTCAATTTATTTTCTGTTCCTGGTATGAGGGGACTGGCCATCCTTAGTACTTTTGAAATGCTTCTTATTATGCTCTTTTTCAAAAAGGCGCAATTCAAATCATGCTATCATCTGCTCGCCTCACGATCGAGAAATCGAACGGCGAATGGTCGCCCAAAAGTCAAACCACCCATTTTGGTTGCATTTTCCTTCCTCCCTCTTTTCTTATCTACAGATTGATAGATATGTGTAGAAAAACGACAAAACTTAACAAACTTTTCCAATGACGCGGCACTTTCATAATAAGCCCAAATCCTGACCAAGAGCCACCATCATTGTCATTTTGGCCTTTTTCCAGCAATGAGGGAAGAAATCTAAGCAAAACACGATTACTGTGCACAAATTCGGGCATTTTCATCAGTTAGCATGCCATTCTCATGATGATTTTTCGTGAAAAACACTCGAGAATTTAGGCAAGAAAACAATATTTGAAGCTGTTAAATTAGCTTAGAAACCCTGAGAATCGAGAATGCTTGTAATGAGGAATGATTTTTTGGATTTCCACCGCAATGACTGTGGGGCATATTCTGATACAACATTAATATCCAAAGCAAGGAACCTATTTTCCATTGGACGAGAGATGTGCTTTTTGAGGCCAAAGTGGAATACATGTAGTGTACAGAATGTTGTAGGTACTAGGTAGCTTCGTTTATTAGTCAAATATGAATAAGCAAGTTTTTTTAATGGTGAAAAAACGATGTGCCCCGGCCCTTGGGGGTACGAGGTACATTAGTTCACTTTGGGGCTACCTGAAATCAGGCCATTTTCATCTGTCATACAGGAACAAAAATCTTAAATATTGTTGATGGATATAATCTGTGAAACGGTAGATGCCTTTTAGAAATCTGTCTTCACGTGATAAGGGCCTGAATATGTACATATTCTTGGGGGAATAAAAAGTAAATATCTACATGTATGTAAGAAGTTTTAGGTAGCTGCACTCTCACAAAAATGGGGGCTTGAATTTGAATGCATCAGTGATAATGGCTCTGCTTCGTCATCCTGGCCGAAGCCAATGCACCATCT
>JAAUYL010028158.1_pt1 | contig 15531 bp, 10 predicted proteins | sample 7278011 | NCBI WGS metagenome assembly JAAUYL01 (sample SAMN14350225, study PRJNA611818) | marine sediment metagenome | isolation source: surface marine sediment (1.8m) | place: French Polynesia: Moorea | collected 2018-08
ATAAGGAGTAATATCTTCTAAACAAACATCAGCTAAAAAAGTCAAAGCACGAAAACGCAAACTAATTATTTCATAGTAAAAAGGATTCAATTTACACAGAGGTGGAATCTGTAAAATTGTACGCCCCAAAAATTTAACATCTCTGGCAAAGGGGCATTGAGCCGGAATTAATTGGCATAATTTTTGAGCAAATTTAGGATTATTAATATCTATCCTATTAATCAAGTTGCGACCAGGTTGTAGCAGAATATCAATTAAATTTTGAGGATAATTGTTTGTAGTAGTTTGCATTTTCATACCTCCAATTTTTCTGAATATATTGTTATAGCGCTACGCGCAAGTCAAAAGTCAAAAAGTCAAAAGTTCAAAGTAATCTTTAACTGAATTTTCAGTTCCCAAATTCTTTCCTAGGTCATACTAAACCAACGCAAACAGGAATTAATCATAAATAATTACTGTTGCTGATTAGCTATAATACTCAAGAAAAAGTATTCAAATATTCCACAGGCGATCGCTGATTTTGCCTGATAATTAAGATATTAGTATTCAGCTATTTCCTAGGCAGATGCTTAGAATTTTTACTCTCAACATCTCCTAAATTATTAACTGAATAAGTCTGAGAAAATGACTCTTTAATTTACTTTTCTCAAGTGCTACTGGACATATACTTAACTTTGTTTTACTTCCATATTTCTAAGATACATATAATTAATACGGATAGCAAGATAGTTTTTATATAAAAAATATTTATGAATAATAGGCAAAGCTTATCAGCCTAGCTCAAAAGCTTTGAGGGTATGCTTTCTAGCTCAAAAGCTTTGAGGGTATGTTTTTTTGAAGTATATAGCACTACGCAAATAGGTGTTTGACACTTATAAATGCTCAAACTCAGTCAGGGATTACTTTTTACTTTTTACTTTTTACTTTTAAGTTGCCCATAGCGCTATAATCTGAGGATATTTGACCAAATATTGGCCTAGACTAAATAAAAGGCCATTTGTGAGGAGAAAAAATTTATAGATATGAACATTCTGGGAATCTCTGCTTATTACCACGACAGTGCCGCCGCCTTAGTATGTGATGGAAAAATTATCGCCGCCGCCCAAGAAGAAAGATTTTCTCGTAAAAAACACGATGCCAGATTTCCAAAAAATGCTATTTCTTATTGTCTGAAGGAAGCCAATATAGAATTACTTGATTTAGACCAAATAGTTTTTTATGACAAACCTTTAGTTAAATTCGAGCGACTCTTAGAAACTTACCTCAGTTATGCTCCTAAAGGTTTTCGCTCTTTTCTGATGGCAATGCCAATTTGGTTAAAAGAAAAATTATATCTGAAAACCGTTTTAAGAAAAGAATTATCTACATTAGGTCAGTGTAAAGCATCCCATCTTCCCAAACTGATGTTTACCGAACATCATCAAGCTCATGCTGCTTCGGCATTTTTTCCGAGTCCTTTTGACCGTGCTGCGGTAATGTGTCTGGATGGAGTTGGTGAATGGGCGACTACTTCGGTTTGGTTGGGAGAAGGAAATAAACTTACTCCTCAGTGGGAAATAGATTTTCCTCACTCTTTGGGTTTGCTCTACTCAGCTTTTACTTATTACACGGGTTTCAAAGTCAATTCTGGGGAATACAAACTTATGGGTTTAGCTCCCTACGGAGAACCTAATTATGTAGATTTGATTTTAAATAATCTCATAGATTTAAAAGCTGATGGTACTTTCCGGTTGAATATGGAATATTTCAATTACACAACCGGGTTGACTATGACTAATGAGAAATTTGATAAATTGTTTGGCGGGTCTCCTCGGAAAGCTGAAACTAAAATTAGTCAACGGGAAATGGATATTGCTGCTTCTATTCAGAGAGTGACGGAGGAGGTAGTGTTACGTCTGAGTCGAACGGTGCAAAAAGAATTGAATGCTGACTACCTTTGTTTGGCGGGGGGAGTTGCTCTCAATTGTGTCGCGAATGGCAAGATTTTACGAGAAGGAATTTTTAAAGATATTTGGATTCAACCTGCAGCGGGAGATGCTGGTGGAGCGTTGGGTGCTGCTTTAGCTATTTGGTACGAATATCACGACCAACCACGAGTAATAGAAAAGGTAGTTGAGAATATTCCAGAAAAGGAATTAATTTCTGTGGAGTCTGGAAATTCTGCTGTTTCTGTGGCAAAACCTCCTGTTTGTCGCGCTCCTAATGACATGATGCAGGGAGCTTATCTCGGACCGAAGTTTGCAGATGGGGAAATTCGGGAATATCTGGATGCTATTCAGGCGAAATATGAATATTTGCCAGATTCGGAGTTAATGCCACGGCTAGCAGAAATTTTAGATAACGGTAATGTTGTCGGATGGTTTCAAGGTCGGATGGAATTCGGACCCCGTGCTTTGGGAGGACGCTCTATTATTGGCGACCCCCGGAATCAAAAAATGCAGTCGGTAATGAATTTGAAGATTAAGTATCGGGAGTCTTTCCGACCTTTTGCTCCTTCAGTTTTGGCAGAACGAGTTTCCGATTATTTTGACATTGAACATTCCAGTCCTTATATGTTGTTGGTAGCTCCCGTGCAGGAGAATTTGTTAATTCCGATGACTGAAGAGCAGAAGCAATTGTTTGGAATTGAGAAATTGAACGTGCCGCGATCGGAAATTCCGGCAATTACTCATGTTGATTATTCGGCGAGAATTCAAACTATTCATCAAGAGACTAATCCTCGGTATTATGATTTGATTCGGCATTTTGAGAAGTTGACGGGATGTGGAGTGATAGTGAATACTTCCTTTAATGTGCGGGGAGAGCCTATTGTTTGTACGCCCGAAGATGCTTATCGGTGTTTTATGCGGACAGAGATGGATTATTTAGTGGTGGAAAATTTCTTGATGGCGAAGACTCAGCAGATTCCTTGGGAAAAAGATGAATCTTGGAAACAGGAATTTGAATTAGATTAGAATTCAGTTATCAGTTATTAGTTATCAATTATCAGCAGGGTGTGTTAGATTTGATTACGCACCCTGCTGAATGCTTTGTGGTTTAATCCTGTTAATACTCTTAGTAACCTGTATTGTTTTAAGGCTCATTCTATATTTAGTATTTCTCTAAGCCAATTTCTTCTTGACTCGTTCTACCTTATTTCGCAATAAATCTATCACAAAGAATTTGGAAGGTGTATAAATCAATTTTGTTTTTCTTGTCAATAGTATGTGCTGTAACTTTTGTTGTCCATCCACTATTTGGGACAAGATTCGGCATTGTGCTTTTACCGTTTATTATAATAGAAGAAATCAAAGCATATAATTCTTCTAGAGATAAAGAGGAAGTAACTGAAAAAAGAAGATTCTCTTTGGGTTCAATCCTATTTCTTTGTTTTTTTGGCGTTTTATCTAGGCTATTAAAAAAATATTGTGTCGTCCTTGCTATTTACTTCTTATTGAGCTTATTCAGGATGGGAGTGGGGAACATACCACTAGAAGAGCATGAGATTATATCAATACCTTCAGGTTGGATAGGTGGTGAAGACCTACCACAGGAAATTAGAAGAGAAATTAGAAACCAAATCCCAGGTTATTTGACGATAGATATACCAACTCAGATGCTTGTCCAGAAAGAATCTTTCGGTAAGGTTTGCATAACACAAATATATAAGGCTCCTTGTAGTGAAAAGAATGAAATTCCTTTGCAAGCAAAGAGAATCAGAACCAGTTCTATAATGAAAGTAATATTGAAAGGTTACAACTTCCACATTGAGGCTTTAAATAATAGTAGAGAACAAGCAGTCACAAACATACACTCTACTGAGTGGAATTGGCAAATTATTCCATTGCAATCAGGAAAGCAAAAAATATATCCAATAATTAGTCTATGGTTAATGAGACATAATGGAAAAGATATTTATCACGACCTTGAACTTGAAACTTTAACTATAACTATAGATGTACGAAATAATCTCATAAAAGAAATTAGTAAAATAGTAAATCTCTATGGCATTCCCCTGTTAACGTTATTATCATTATTTTTCCTGTTTCTTATATTAAAGAGAAGAATTAGAAAAGTAAAAACTTTAGTATTGAACTCTATGCAGGGTTTTACAAAATTATTGGCTCAGGAGACTCGAAGAATGGCAGAAAAGCAGAATCATCAAAGCTTTCACTTTGAAACAATTAATGGCTCTGTTAACGCAGGTGGCAAAGTCGGTAATCAAAACTACACTCAGAACAACTTTAACCAAGATACTCAGAATCAGACTTTGAGTGATATTCGGCAGTTTCTTGAGCTTTTACAGCAGCAACAAAAGATTGTCTCTGGTGCAGAGCAAATCGATGTTATTGATGTAGAGTTTGAGCAGATTCATAATAAAGAGCCTGAGAAATGGCAAAAATGGATGACTTGTCTCCGTGTTGCATTTGCTGGAGGGATTGAAACGGCTAAGGTGCTTAACCCTTGGGTTGGTGTACCGATAGAGGTATTAAAAGGGTTGTATGAAGCCTATCAGAAAAGTCGGAAGAGGCACTCATTAGAATGATCATTGTTTAATCTAGTAGAGTATGTTAATGAAATTTACAGTGGATGGTGCGTTAATGAAATGTAAAGCACCATCTTTAAGTTTGAATTTTTATTTGTTAAGCTGATACTTTCTCCTCAATAAAGCTTTTGGTACATCTGCCGAAAGTTGGCTCAAACAGCAAACCCAGTACGATCTTTGGCAAGCAGAAATGACCATCGGCGATATTGAAGTCAAGCCTTTGTCTGCTATTTGATTTGCGTTTATCCAATCTAACAATTCAGTGCAGCAGACAGTAGGGGCGAATCGCGATTCGCCCCTACATTTTGACCTTTCAGCAGTTTGACAGATTGACAACTTTGTGGTAAGCAAAAAGGAAGATTGTAGTAGGTAAGCGATCGCTCCACCCTTCCCCAAAAACTTTTTAAACTATGATAATTTTGATAATTAATGTAAGTTTATTTCTTAAACTCTAACTATTGTACAACAGTTGAGGAAAAAATCATGGGTACTAGAGAAGCATCTATTTTATTAGGTATCTCCCGTCAACGTTTATTAGTTTTATTAGCTCAGGGAAGAGTCAAAGATGCTGAGAAAAATGGTAGATTCTGGGAAATACCAGTTTCTGAAAGTGGAATGCCTGTAATAATTCCGGCTCGGCGCGGTCCGAAAGGTATCTGGCACAAGCAAGAACCTACCAAACCTAAAATGATTCATGTCAATCAAAGCAAGATTAAAGGAAACAAGGGTAAACCTCCAGAAAAACTAGAACCAGTCATTTCTGTTAAAGACGGCGAGCGCAACGATTATGGTTATGACTTATATATTCCAGGTCCTTGCCATATTGTCTATCGACCTTACAAACCCGCAAAATGTGGCGCTCATCTGTGGATTAATACTTATAATTCTGTGGAATTTGTAGATACTCAGTTTAATCTTAATCCAGCTACAGCAAGACAACCTAGTAAACAAATCTACTATTAGCTCAAATGATATTTGAATTGCTTCTATTGCTTTAGCAAATGATTTAATATTAGTTACTCATAATGTTAGAGAATTCAGACGAATTGAAGGATTAAAAATTGAAGATTGGGAAGAAGCTAAGTGAAAATTTTTGTTATAAGTTTGACAGATTGACAATTTTCTGGTAAATAACAGAAGCAAGTAAATAAATATAGCCCAATAGATTAGATTGAGAAATTTCCCGTTGACAGAGAGTCTTCCATAGAAAAAATCCAACATCGACAAATATTTGTTAGGTTTATCCTACGGAAAAGCTGCCCTAACAATACCTTTCTACCAAACCTACATTGACTTTTCATCACTTTTCTGCTACGAGTTAAAAGTTAACAAAATATTGATGATGGATAACTAATGAGCGATCGCGAGATACCGAAAATTGATAAGAAGGGTCTCAGGGAGTTTGGTCTAATAGTAGGCGGTGTTTTTGGCGGTTTATTTGGTCTATTACTACCCTTACTCCACAGACATTGGCCTCCTCCTGCATGGCCTTGGGTAATTGCTACCCCTCTATTGGTATTGGCAGTTGTTTCACCCCCTACTTTGGAACCTATTTATAAGTTTTGGATGCGGGTGGGAATTTTTCTGAGTACAATAATGACTCCCCTATGGATGGGGTTAGTATTTTATCTTGTAGTTATGCCAATGGGTTTAATTATGCGAATGTTTAAAAAAGACCCTATGGAGCGACAATTTAATACTGAAACCTCAACTTATCGGGTAATAAGTCAATTAAAAACTAGAGAAAGTATGGAGCGACCTTTTTAAATGTTTGAAGGAATATTAGATTTTCTCAAAGACCTTTGGGGTTTTATGGGAGAGCGGAAAAAGTATTGGTTATTGCCTTTGATTATTACTTTGGTTTTGTTAGGAGCTTTGATTATTCTGAGTCAATCTTCTGTAATTGCTCCATTTATTTATACTTTGTTTTAATCTGACTATGCTGGCAGAAGAAAGGAAGAGGTTTTTTTGTTTAATCTTGCTGTACTTCTCTTCCTTGACTTCTAGTTCTGGTACGGTAAGCATTCAGCCGTTAGCTACCAGCCGTCAGCTATAAATGCTGCAGTTTATTATCTCACTCATATGAAGGAGAAATTAGTCTCCAAGGAGAATTAAAAGTTACAATTAAAGTATACTCCTTTAACCATATAAGGAATTATTCATTATTTGCTGTTAACGCAGTTCCTCCGCAGGAGGCTTGCTGACCGCTAATAGCTGAATGCTTACCTGCTACCCGGAAATCAAAACTAAAAAGTTAAAAATTAAAACTTAAAAGTCTTATGCTAATTACCAGGCATTAATACTATACTTAGGTGAAACTTCAATTATTAAGTAATTAAGACGGACTGAATAATCTTTTTGATAATTATTAACCACCTAATGTGTTAATTATTTACTTTTTTACTTCTCCCCCCACTCCCTTACTCCCTCACCAAAAAATAAGGTCTGAAGCCTCCCCTTTCAAAGGGATGAAAAAAAATTTTATTCAGTATTTCAATCCGAATGGTTTAACCAGAGGTATTGATAACTGATAACTGAAATTACTCCCCTATTTCCCTACTCAAGAAAATATAGAAAAGTTTTTGAGAAATGGTATTAATTGGTAAGGCTTTTAAGATTTTGTAAATGATGGGTTATTTACATCATGCTGTAGTGGCAGTTTTGAAGTTTTCTGGTAAAGATTAATTTTTTATTGTTGATGTATTAACTATTAGTCAATACCTCAGTAAAAAGTATCTTGGAAAGTGTATGAAAAAAACAAAGAACAGATCCCTTAATCAGTAATCAGAAAAATTCTTTAGGTAGTAGGTGAAATTAATAATTATTAGCAGTGGTCTGTCAAGATTCAAATGTTCGTGGGAGCATCTTGCTCCCTTGCTAGACATTGTTTATTCCCATCTACCATTACTATTTAGGACTACCGAAAAATTTTAAAGTTGGGTTTCGTTCCTCAACCCAACCTACAAGATTAAATGACAAAAAAATTCTAGCTGAAAGAATGAAAAAGTTAAAAGCTTTGGCAGTAAATCTCACTATGATTTTTGCCAGTTTATCTGTAGGAATAACGATCGCTGAAGTAGGAGTAAGAGTTGCTGGTTTGGAGGGATTAAAAAAAATGCCTGAAAGTACCCATGCGGAGTTTTATCCCACATTTCATACTATTCCTCATCCGGTTAGAGGGTGGTCTTATCAAGGAAATGTTTCTGGTTGGTGGACGAGTGAAGGGAAGGCTTATTTAGAGTTTAATAGTCATGGTCTCAGAGGACCGGAAATTACTAAAGCTAGACCAGAAAATACTCTAAGAATTGCTGTACTTGGAGATTCTTTTACTTCAGCAGTGCAGGTTTCTTATCAGCAAACTTTTGTGGCAGTGATGCAGAAAGAATTGGGAAAATGTACTAATTTAGAAAGTCAAAAAGTAGAGGTAATTAATTTTGGAGTTGATGGTTATGGAACTGCCCAACAATTATTAATTCTTCGGGAAAAAGTGTGGAATTTTCAGCCGGATATTGTGCTTTTAGCTTTTTTTATTGGCAATGATGTTACGGATAATTCTCGAAAGTTAGAAAATAATTATTATCGACCTTTTTTTATTTATAAAAATGGGAAGTTAGAATTAGATTTATCTTTTAGACAGCTAACTATTAGTCAAGCAAACCGCTACATGATTACTACAGTCGATAAATTACCAACTTGGCTAGTAAATAATGTTAGAATTTTGCAAATCATCAAAAAAGTAGAGGCAGACCAAAGGAAGAAAAATGCTGCAAGACACTTTGAAAATTTACAAGCAAATAATTTTAGAGAACCACCAAATTCGGCTTGGCAAGAAGCTTGGAAAATTACAGATGAACTAATCGGAATTATGGCAAAAGAAGTACAAGAAAAAGGTGCAGAATTTAAAGTAGCTACAGTGATGACTGCCATGCAAATTCATCCCAATAAAGAATGGCGAGAAGAATATATGAAAATTATGGATATTCAAGACTGGTCATATCCGACAAAAAGACTGCAAAATTTAGGAGAAATTCATAATTTTTCTGTAATTGATTTAGTCAAACCTTTTGATAAGTATGTTCAGGAAAATCCAGTCTGTTTTCATGGGTTTAAAAATACGGCAATGTGTACAGGACATTGGAATGCTACAGGACATAAATTAGCAGGAGAAATTATTTCTGAAAAGTTATGTGAAGGGTTATAGAAATTTACTATTGTCAACACTTCTTATTGAGAGTAGGAGTAGGGGAGTGTGGGCAGGGTCAATTTATTGTCACCAGAGAAAAAAGGAGGAGGGGATGGGGAGTGTGGGAAGTGTGGGAAGTGTGGGAAGTGTGGGAAGTATGGGAAGCACAGGATCTCAAAAAAATATAGGGTTGTAAATATTGTCTGACGACAAAGAATTAGCCCTGGGGGAGTGTGGGAAGTTTGGGGAGTGTGGGGAGAGACTACAACCAGAAGGGTTGAATTGAATGTTCCCCATCTTCCCTACTACCTGAAACTATCAATTTATTAACAAACAAATCTCCAATATAATGAAAAAACTAAAGAATTTAGCCATCAATTTAGGATTAACATTAGGTACATTAATATTTACTTTTACAGTGGGTGAAATAGGATTAAGAATAGCAGGAATTGAGCATCGAGCACCAAGAATGGATGCAGATGAAAATCCTCTCCATACTTTCAAAGATATATATAGAGGTTGGGCAGGAAAACCTAATGGCAAAGCGTTGTTGAAGGAAGAAGGTATCCATTCCGAAATAAAAATGAATAGTGGAGGATTTCGTGATTATGAACGGAGTAAAAATAAACCAGAAAATGGATTAAGAATTGCTTTATTAGGAGATTCTTATACAGAAGCACTTCAGGTAAAATTAGAAGATACCTATGGTGCAATAATGGAGAAAAAATTACAACAATGCCCTGTGTTAAAAAACAGAAAAGTAGAAGTAATGAATTTTGGCGTAAGTGGTTATAGCACAGCGCAAGCATTAATGACTTTAAGACATCATGTTTGGGATTATCAACCAGATTTAGTCATATTAGCTTTTTATGCAGGTAACGATCTTAGTAACAATTCTCCTAATTTAGAACATGACCATTTACGGCCTTATTTTGTTTACAAAGATGGGCAACTTGTGGCAGATATGTCATTCCGAAATTTGAAATTTTGGCAGAGAAATCGTTATGCTTTTTCTGTAGTAGATTTCTTGCCATATTGGTTAATAAAAAATTCCCGAATTATACAGTTAATTAGAAAGGTAGATATTGATGCTAAACGCCGTCAGTATAACAAGGATTATAATGCAATTAATATAGATTTTTATAAAGAACCAAAACCAAATTCTGATTGGGAAGAAGCTTGGGAAGTAACTGAGGGTTTGATTAAGTTGATGCGAGATGAAGTATATGAAAAAAAAGCAGATTTTATGCTGATAACAGTCAGTCATTCTTCTCAAGTGCTGCCTGATATTCAACAGCGCGATAATTTGAAAAAATCTTTGAATGTACCAAATTTATTTTACCCAGATATTAGACTGAAAAATTTTGGGAAAGAGGAAAATATACCAGTCTATAATTTAGCTGGACCTATTTGGGATGAGGCTAGAAAAACAGGTAAATGTTTGCATGGTTTTGATAATGCACTTCCCTGTGGAGGTCATTGGAATGTAGAAGGTCATAAATTGGTAGGGGAAATAATGTCAAATTATTTGTGCGAAAGATTAGTAGTTTTAAACAATTATTGAAGTTAATTAATTTAGTGAAGTTAGTTAAGTTGGTTAAGTTAGCTATCAATTTAGTATAGGGGTTCTAATATTAATGAAATAAGTATATTGATGAGGTAAAAACAATGAGTGGTTTTAGACTAGTTGGTAACATCTTATTCAGCGATGGAACAGAACAGATATTAATACCATCATCAGAAATTGAATCTAATCAACCTTTAAGAGTGACAGTATTTCCTATTAGTTCTAGTCCCGATGAAAGTATTAATTTAGATGCGGAATTAATATTAGATGGAAATGCACCAGATTTACCAATTTCTAGTGATTTTACTGGCATAGGAGAAGCTGAACAAATTGTTTACAACCCATTAGTATCAAATATAGACTATACAACTTTAGTGACAAGCGTTAATGGAACTACTGGGTTTTATTTGTTAGAAGTTAGTTCAGAAGATAGCAGTAATGACTTTTCCAATACTGCAGTTTCTATTGGTAATGTGTTTGATAATCCATCAGTTAATGGTTTTGTTGGTAATAGCGATCCAGATGATTGGTTTAACTTTCAAGTATCAAGTAATAGTCAAGTTAGAGTCACACTAGACGCTATTCAGGACAATGCTCAATTAGAGCTATATGACAGAGGCTTAAATCTGATAAACTCGGCACAAGCGACACTAACAAATAATGGGTTAATTACTCAAAATCTTGCTACAGGAAATTATTTGCTCAGAGTAACACCTGCTGATACCAGTGTGAGTATTCCTGATGGAGGACAAGCATCTACAGAATATACATTGGCTCTCCAGGAAATTAGCGGTAATTCTGGAGGTGGCAATTCTGGAGGTGGCAATTTTGGAGGTGGCAATTTTGGAGGTGGTAATTTTGGAGGTGGTAATTTTGGAGGAAGTTCTCAAGATGTATTGCGCTTCTGGGACTTTACATCACAATCACATATTTTTACAGCTAATCAGTTTGAAATAGATGATTTAACAGGTGAGCCTACCTTTTTCCGACCCGAAGGTAACGAGTTCGATGTTCCAGTCAATGAAGGCGCTCCAGTCTTTCGCTACCTTAATACCGCTACAGGCAGTGATTTTTTATCGTTTGAGGTTGGCATAGAAGACTCCCTCCCACAATTCATAAATACAGGCATAGCATTTAATGCTTATAAACCAGTAGGTACAACAAATGCTAGACCAGCAGATGCACCTGCTAATGCTATACCTGTTTACCGACTGGCTAATTTGGATGCCGAACAAGCAGACCCTTTGAATATTACTCACTTTTATACTTCCGATCCAAATAATAGACAGCTAGTGCTTGACACCCTCAACTATCGAGACGAGTTTGTTGGTTTCTGGGCACTTCCTGCAAGTGCAAATGGTTTAGTTTAGGAAAAGAGTGTGGGGAGTGTGGTCGGTGTGGTCGGTGTGGTCCGTGTGGGGAGAAATAAATTAAAATGTCACAGTTAAACATTTGCAGGGGTTTGGTTTCCAAACCCCATTTTTGTTAGTGTTGGGATACTAAACCTCTAGGATAAAAAATTAAGAAAATTCCCAGAATTGTTTCAATTTTCGGCTAGTATATATAATTTGGTTTAAAAATAAACTGAGTTCCCAATATTAAAAATAATCTCTTGCTTAACGAACCTTTATAGAATGAAAAAACTAAAAAATTTAGCTATCAATTTAGGACTAACAGTAAGTACATTAATATTTAGTATTGCAGTAGGTGAAATAGCTTTAAGAATAGCAAAAATAGAAACTCCACCACCACCAAGAGAAGATTCTAATCAAGAACTTTTATACACAGTAAAAGACCCCTATCGAGGTTGGGCAGGAAATCCTAATAGCAAATCATTTTGGACTGGAGAAGGTATACCATCAGAAATAAAAATGAATAGTGGGGGTTTTCGGGATTATGAACGGAGTACAACAAAACTAGAAAATGGATTGAGAATTGCTTTATTAGGAGATTCTTTTACAGAAGCAATTCATGTCAATTTAGAAGATACTTATGGTGCAATAATGGAGGAAAAATTACAACAATGTCCTGTCTTAAAAGACCGGAAAGTTGAGGTAATGAATTTTGGCGTACAAGGTTATGGAACAGCTCAAGAATTAATGACTTTAAGACATAATGTTTGGGATTATGCACCAGATTTAGTCATATTAGCTTTTTATTCTGGTAACGACCTTCGTAATAATTCTCGTACTTTAGAACACGACCATTTACGCCCCTATTTTATTTATCAAGATGGTCAACTTGTGGCAGATTTGTCATTCCGAGATTTGAAATTTTGGGAGAGAGACCGTTATAATTTTTCCCTAGTAGATTCTTTGCCGTTTTGGTTAGTACAAAATTCGAGAATTTTACAGCTAATTAGAAAAGTTGATATTAATGCTAAACGCCGTCAGTTTGAAAAAGATTATAGTGAAATTAATCTTGCTTTTTACAAGGAACCAAAACCAAATTCTGACTGGGAAAAAACTTGGGAAGTAACTGAGGGTTTAATCAAACTAATGAGAGATGAAGTCTATGAGAAAGGAGCAGAATTTATGGTAATAACAGCCAGTGATTCTTATCAGGTATTACCCGATACTCAAAAGCGTGATGGATTTAGAAAATCTTTGAATGTACCAAATTTATTCTATCCAGATATCAGATTAAAAAATTTTGGTAAGGAGGAAAATATACCAGTATACAATTTAGCAGGACCTATTTGGGATGAAGCAAAAAAAACAGGTAAATGTTTGCATGGTTTTGATAATGCAGTTACCTGTGGAGGTCATTGGAATATAGCAGGTCATAAATTGGTAGGAGAAATAATGGCAAATTATCTGTGTGAGCGATATACTAATCGACTAAGTAAATAAAGTTAAAAGTAACGAGCAAAAGCAAAACTCTCTAAATTTATTTCGAGGGTATGTTAACAATGCTTTAGATGCAGATATTTTGTATCTAATTTTTTTTTGCTCCCTCAGAATGAATATACAGCAGATTCCACTAGGCGTGAGGTACACCCATAGCGGGTAATACCAATTCACTTTAAGGATGTCACAAATAGTTTCAAACTTTAAATGTCAAATAATTGCCTGAAACTGTTGTTTTATCAAAGTTTTTAGCCTATCAAATCTGGCATTCTCCATTCTCCATTCTCCATTCAGTCAAATGGTATAAGATGTCCGGACTACAAACATTTAATTGTTAATATCTGTACTTCATATACGACGGAATCTGCTGTATTTACTTGCAACTATTTTTTCAACGACAATCAATCATAACAAAATGTAATTAGGGGAAATAAAAATTCAGCAATGCCATGAAAAATTTAAAATGGTTGCAGGGAATTAGAACAGGATTCAGTGTACTTACTATTAATTTAATTTTAGCATTTATTGGTTTAGAAGCTGTATCACTAGGATTTTATTATGCTGAGGAAGATAAACTATTTTATACGAGAAAAAATATTACTTCCAAAGTGCGAGAAGAGTTGGAAAAAGGAGGAACTAGACTTGGAACAGATTTAAATAATCAATCAATATTAGAGAGAATTCATCCGTTTTTTGGCTATGTACTTAAAGCAGGTTCCTTTACCAATGAAGAATTAGGAGTAAGGGTTAATAATTATGGTCTTATATCTGAGTATAATTATCCTTTTGCTAAAACAAATAAAAATCAGTTTATTCTTGGTGTATTTGGCGGTTCAGTAGCCAATAATTTTGCTGTTAATCTTAGTGTGAATCAATCTAGAGGAAATCAAGAGTTTATTAACAGCTTAAAAACTATACCCGATTTAGCAGATAAAGAAATAATTATTCTCTGTTTTGCTGGTGGGGGTTACAAACAACCACAACAATTATTGATGTTAAATTACTTTCTTTCCATCGGTCAAGAATTTGATATGGTAATTAATATCGATGGCTTTAATGAAGTCGCACTATCTCACCAAAATAATCTGAAAAAAATAGAGTTATCTTTGCCAAGTATTCAGCATATTTTACCTTTAACACGATTAGCTAGTGATGATTTGTCGGTAATGAAGGCGATAGTGGAAATTAGCGAACTGAAAAATAATTTATCAACTGCTATTAATAAGTTGGAAAGTTGTAAATTAGCATTGTGTCATGGTTTAAGAAGTTTGCAACTCAAAGGATTACTAGATAGCTATCAAAAAGAAATTCTTAAATACGATGAACAAGTTGCTAGAAATTCTAGCAAAATTGATGGCAGTGACAGTTTAGTATATTTGAATAAAATTCCAGAAGTATTAGAAGATGAAATTGCCTTTGATAAAATTGGCAAAAATTGGTATGAATCATCCCTAGCAATGAGTCAAATTCTAGCCAAGAGAAATATATGGTATTTTCACTTTATTCAGCCCAATCAATATTATCCTACAGAAAGAGTCTATAGCCCAGAAGAAAAAATTTTTATCATCGAAGATCATCCTTATGCTATAGGAGTTAGAAAAGGTTATCCAGTATTACTTTCTCAAATTAATAGCTTAAAAGAAGCTAGGGTTAATATTTTTAATGGTGTGAATATTTTTGATCGGGAAAAAGAAATAGTTTATCGAGATGCTTGCTGTCACTATAATTTTCTGGGAGACACTATTTTAGAAAATTATATTGCTAATTCTATTAAAAATGTTATGGAAAAGAAAGATGGAAAATGATTTAAGTGGAAAAAATTCAGGAGTAAATGGAAAAGGTAGATGGCAACATGTGACTGGAGCAACCAGGAGTTTCTCTGAGTAAAAATTTCTCCACCCTCGGAAAAACGCCAGAGAAAATCTGAGTCGGAACCAGGTGGACTTTGATTAAAAGTATGATGGAAAATCAAAATGTCTGATGAGTTAAGTAGAGAAAATCAACAGGTGAGAAAATTCAGGAGTAAATGGAGAAGAGAGATGGCAACATGTGACTGGAGTGACCAGGAGTTTCTCTGAGTGAAAATTTTTCCACCCTCGAAAAAATAGCAAACAAAATCTGAGAAAGCTAGAAGGAAAGTAGGATTGAAACTGTGATGATTAAGTGGAAAAAATTCAGGAGTAAATGGAAAAGGTAGATGGCAAAATATGACTGGAATAACCAGGAGTTTCTCTGAGTGAAAATTTCTCCACCCTCGGAAAAACGCCAGAGAAAATCTGAGAAAGCTAGAAGGAAAGTTGGATTAAAACTGTGATGATTAAGTGGAAAAAATTCAGGAGTAAATGGAAAAGGTAGATGGCAAAATATGACTGGAATAACCAGGAGTTTCTCTGAGTAAAAATTTCTC